>Ga0081540_1000077_pt1 | contig 106359 bp, 107 predicted proteins | sample TabmetS2T1R1_FD_71024 | JGI IMG/M metagenome (GOLD analysis project Ga0081540, IMG submission 71024) | Tabebuia heterophylla rhizosphere microbial communities from the University of Puerto Rico - S2T1R1 | ecosystem: Host-associated > Plants > Roots > Rhizosphere ...
CGGTGAAAATGATCGAGACCATCAACAAGATCGTGCGCACAACGGGCCAGATGCACAACGAGATCGGCCGCGAGCCGACGCCGGAGGAGCTGGCCGAGAAATTGGGCATGCCACTGGAAAAGGTGCGCAAGGTCCTCAAGATCGCCAAGGAGCCGCTCTCGCTCGAAACGCCGATCGGCGACGAGGAGGATTCGCATCTCGGCGATTTCATCGAGGACAAGAACGCGATCCTGCCGATCGACGCGGCGATCCAGTCGAACCTGCGCGAGACGACGACGCGCGTGCTCGCCTCGCTCACCCCGCGCGAGGAGCGCGTGCTGCGCATGCGCTTCGGCATCGGCATGAACACCGATCACACGCTCGAGGAGGTCGGCCAGCAGTTCTCGGTGACGCGCGAGCGCATCCGCCAGATCGAGGCCAAGGCGCTGCGCAAGCTGAAGCATCCGAGCCGGTCGCGGAAGCTGCGGAGCTTCCTGGATAACTGAGCCTTTCCGCTCGGCCCCATGGTTCGAGACGCGCGCCCCGCGAGGCAATCCTGCAGGTGAGGCTCGTCAGGCGCGCTCCTCACCATGAGGCCTCCGAGAGGCTTCGCCCTGCTGAAGAGCAAAAAGCACTGACCTCATCCTGAGAGGCCGTGCACTTTCGGCCGAGCAACACACTCCGACCTCATCCTGAGGACCCCGCCGAAGGCAGGCGTCTCGAAGGATGGCCAGTGGCACGGCCTCGCCAAAGCTGAACCAGACCACGGCCTCAGCCGACAACTGACTGCCGCATTTCGCGCGGACAACGCCGTGCGCCACGCCACGCGTCAGTCGAGGTCCCTTGACCGACAATCTCAAGCAACGCAACAGCGGCACGGCCGACTGGCCGTTCCTGCGCCAGTTCGTCGATGCGGAAAGCCTGATCGCGTCGCGGATGGCGCTCAATCCGGCGAGCGCCGCGCTCTACGAATTCCTGCGTTTCGGCATGAAGCAGGCCTGGGCCTGCCTGTTCGGCGGCATCATGGTGTCGCTCCTCATCGCGACCCACCTTTGGTATCCGGCCAACGCTCCGCTCGCGCGCTACGATTTCCTGTTTCTCGCGGCGCTTGTGGTGCAGGCGCTGCTGCTCGGCTTGAAACTCGAGACGACCGAAGAGGCGAAGGTGATCTTCGCCTATCACGTCGTCGGCACCATGATGGAGATCTTCAAGACCTCGGTCGGCTCGTGGATCTATCCGGAGCCGAGCTTCTTCCGCATCGCCGGCGTGCCGCTGTTCACCGGGTTCATGTACTCGTGCATCGGCAGCTACCTGTGCCGCGCCTGGACGCTGTTCCACTTCGAGTTCAAGGCGCATCCGCCGATCTGGGCGCTCGCGGTGCTGAGCCTCGCGATCTATCTCAACTTCTTCGCCCACCACTACATGGTCGACCTGCGCTGGCTGCTGTTCGCAGCGACCGCGCTGCTGTTCTCCCGGACCTGGATCTATTTCATCAACTGGCGCGCGCGCCGCTCGATGCCATTGCTCCTGGGCCTGGTGCTGGTCACCCTGTTCATCTGGCTCGCCGAGAACGTCGGGACCTTCACCAAGACCTGGCTCTATCCGACCCAGAAGAACGGCTGGGCGCTGGTCAGCGCCGGCAAGTTCGGCTCGTGGTTCCTGCTCCTCATCCTCAGCTACACCCTCGTCGCGCTGATCAAGCGGCCGCGCGAGCTGTCGACCAAGCCACCCGATGCCTGAGAGCACCGCACCATCATGGCGCCGACGGCTCTGCTATGCGGCCGTCGCCGTCGGCCTCGTCATCGCCGGACTGACCTGGCGCTCGCCGCTGCTCGGGCTGCCTTGGGGCGTGGCCAAGCACGGCGGATCGGTGATCTGGGGCACCATGATGTTCTTCGCGGCCGCGGCGTTGTTGCCGACAACGAGGCTCGCGATCATTGCCGTCGCCACGGCGATCGTCGCGGCGGCCGTCGAGTTCAGCCAGCTCCTTCACGTGCCGTGGCTCGACGACTTCCGCCGGACCACTTTCGGCATGCTGCTGCTCGGCCGCACCTTCTCGTGGTGGGACATTGTCAGCTATTGGACCGGCATCGCCATCGGCGCTCTATCGGCCACCGCGGCGGTGCGCCGAAAAAGCGTGTGACTGCTTTCCACAGGGTTGTTCACTCATCGACGCAACGCGCGGTTCTGCTTCCATCGCCGGCATCGGTCGGCTAACAGGCAAGGGCTCGCGCGGCCCGGCTCACCCGGCCGGCGGAGCATGCCCAATTTTCTTTGAGAACGCAGGCCGCGCCGGACGCGGCCGCTTGCGCTTGCGAACGCATCAGACGTCGAAAGGTGGCCGCGGTGGCGCCGCGGACTTCATAAAACCAATCAAAACTAAGCAAAACTCATCAATCGTCGCGCACCGCCCGCCAGCGGTGAGCGAGTTGCGGTCCTCTTACAGCGTCTTTGAATCGCGACGGGTCGGAGTTACGTGCCGTGCCAACCAGTCGCAGCCCGAACTGATGACCTCGCGTATCCCGGAAAAGGTCATCAAAAGTCACTGAAAGTCATCAAAGGTCATCAGCGGGGCGGCCGAATGGGTCCCGCTCACATCTTCTTCGCCAGCGCCACCAGCTGATCGAGCGCCTTGCCCCAGCCGAGATGGAAGCCCATGTCCTCGTGCTTCTTGCGGTCGTTCTCGTCCTTGTGGAGGGCGCGCGCGACGTATTTCGTGCCGTTGCCGGACGGCTCGATGGTGACGACCGCGGTCATGAAGCCGCCCTCGCGCGGGCGGTAGCCGGGGCCGAGCGCGTCGGTCCAGACCAGCCGACGGCCCTCGACCACTTCGAGGACGCAGCCGGTGTGGTCGCTGTCCTTGCCTTCCGGCGAGCGCATGATGAAGCGGAAGTGGCCACCGGCCCGCAGGTCGATGTCAACATGCACGGTGGTCCACGGCGCCGGCGTGAACCACTGTTTCATCAGCTCGGGCTCGGTCCAGGCGCGCCAGACCAGACGCGGCGGCACGTCGACCACGCGTTCGAGCACGAGGTCGAGCTTGGGATCGGCTTGGTCATACGCACGGTCTGTCACTGGACTGCTCCTTTACGACTGTTCTTTGGACTTGAGTTGCAGGAGGAAGCTGTCGAGCTGGTCGAGCCGCCTGGTCCACATGGCGAGCTGGTCGGCCATCCAGCGTTCCGCGTCGGCGAGCGGCTTGGGCTTGAGCTCGCAGGTGCGCACGCGCCCGCTCTTGCGCGAGCGGATCAGGCCGGACTGCTCCAGCACCTTGAGGTGCTGCAGGAACGTCGGCAGCGCCATGTCGAACGGCTCGGCGAGATCGCTGACCGAGGCGGGCCCGCGGCTGAGCTTGGCCAGCACCGCGCGCCGCGTCGGGTCGGCGAGGGCGTGGAATGTCTCGTCGAGCCGCGCGTGAAGGTTAGTCATGCGCCTAACTATATGAGGAGATATGGTTAGGTCAACGCCTAAGTGTTTCCGGATCGTTCACGGCGCGACCAGCTCGACGCGCCGGTTGAGCGCGCGGCCGGCCTCGTTGGCATTGGAGCCGATCGGAGCGAGGAAGCCGATGCCGGCCGTGCGCAGTCGCGTCTTGCCGACGCCGTAGCGCGTCGCGAGCTCCGCGGCGATCGCTTCGGCGCGGCGCCGCGACAGGTCCATGTTGTAGTCGTAGTTCCCCTGGCTGTCGGTGTGGCCGACGATGACGACGTTGAGCTGCGGCTGGCCGGTGAGGAGCTTGGCGATCTCGTCGAGCGTCGGCCGGCTCTCCGGCTTGATGACCGCCTTGTCGGTGTCGAAATAGATGCCGTAGAGCGCGATGTGGCCCTTCTCGCCGAGCCCCTTGGCCATCGCGGCGGCGTCGACCATCTTGTTCGCCATGGCGCCGAGGTCGGCGACGATGAGCTGCGCGTAGATGTTGTCGTTGCTCTTGCTCACCAGCACGCTCGCGAACGTCTCGCGTCCGTCAGCGGCCTTGCGGCCGGAATAGTAGCGATAGTCGAAACCGTCGACCCACATCTCCGGGATCGGCAGCTTGTCGACCGCCTCGGTGAAGGGAATGTCGCCGCATTGGGCGGTGTCGCAGGCGAGCAGCGTCTCGAAGCCGGCCTTGGCGAGCTGCGCCTCGAAGTTGCGCGAGACCTCGAGGATCGACGGGCCGGGGTTGGTGCGATAGGCGATGCGGGTGATGCGGCCTTCGAGCCGGCGTTCGTCGGTCGGCTTGCCATCCCTGAACGGCGCCGTCTGGAAGCGCGTGGCGTCAAAATCCTTCACGGCGTAGCCCGTGACGATGCTGCCGCGGAAGCGACCGATGCCCGGAAAATCGCGGGAGCCGGCGACGTCGCGGGTTTGCGCGAGCACGGACAACGGCGCGAACGAGGCGATACCGAGAGCGAGCAGCAAGAACGCAACTGCGAATCGACGCATCGGAGCAGACCTTCTGTTGTCGGGACGGGGAGGGAGGCGAGGCGAGGGCTACGGAAAAACCCGAAGGTTCGGGCCCGATTGTGAGGTGTTAGTGTCGGAACATTCAAGTTCCAAGAATCAAGTTACATGTGCGCAACACTTGCGTTCGCGTCCGGGCATCCCATCTCAGCGTGCTAGTTTTCTGGGTGCGTACCGATTCGCCCGGGACATCTCCAACTGCATAGGGATGGCATAGACCCGCGATGAACATGCACGCGACGCTGGCAGAAGCTCAGCAGCCTCGCCTTCTGATGTGCCCGCCGCAGCATTTCGCGGTCACTTACAGCATCAACCCCTGGATGGATCCGCAGGCCTGGGCCGACAGCGGCGATTCGCTGCATGCGACCGCCGTGCACCAATGGGGCGGGCTTCGCCACACGCTCGCCGGCAAAGGCGCGCTGATCGAGACGGTCGAGCCGGTGCCGGGTCTGCCCGATCTCGTGTTTACCGCCAACGCGGCGGTGGTGCTCGACCGCAAGGCCCTGCTCGCAAGCTTCCACCATCCCGAGCGCCGGCGCGAGCAGCCGGTCTACGCGGCGGGGTTCTCCGCGCTCGAGGCACGCGGGCTGATCGATGAGGTCTGGGAAATGCCCGAAGGCATCGCGCTCGAGGGCGCCGGCGACTGCATCTGGGATCGGAAGCGCGGGCTGTTCTGGATGGGCACTGGCTTCCGCTCCGACGTCGCCGCCGCCGAGGTGGTCGAGCAGCGCTTCGGCGTGCCCTGCATCGCGCTCACGCTGGCCGATCCGAGCTTCTACCACCTCGATACTGCCTTTTGCGCGCTGCCGTCCGGCGACGTCATCTACTATCCGGGCGCCTTCACGCCGGACTCGCTGGAGGTGATCCACGCACGGGTGGCGCCGAAGCAGCGGATCGCGCTCGACCGGGCCGACGCCGACCGCTTCGCTGCCAATGCGGTGAGCTTCGACAGGATCGTCGTGATGTCGAGCTGCAGCGACGGGCTGCGTCGCACGCTCGCCAAGCGCGGCTACACGTTGGTGAAGACGCCGCTGCACGCCTTCCTGCGCAGCGGCGGGTCGGCCTGTTGCCTGACGTTGCGGCTGGACTTCCAGTCGCGCGCGGCGGCGGTGTCGGCGGCGTTGCCGAAGACATCTGCGGCCGAGGCGGGGTAGGTCCGTAGGATGGGTTGAGCGTCAGCGAAACCCATCACGTGAGTCAGCCGATGGGTTTCGCTTTCGCTCAACCCATTCTACGACCACGACGCGGCGACTACTCCAACCCCTCCACGATGCGCAGGTCGCGCACGGCGCCGTCGCCGAGCGCGCGCAGGGCCTCCTGATAAGCCGGGCTGTCGTGCGCGGCGATCGCCTGCGCGACGCTCGGGAATTCGGAGATGACGATGCGCTCCTTCTGCCCGGCCTCGTAGGCGGCAGACGCGGTGGCACGCGCAAGGTAGCGGCCGCCGAACGGCGCGATCGCCGGCGGTGCGAGCTTGGCATAAGCGGCGAGCTTGTCGGGATCGGAGATCGAGCGATAGCAGGTGACCCAGTAACCCTTGGGCATGGAAAACTCCGGGTGGTGATGCGCACGCGATCGGGTGCGTAGACTACCCGATCACGGCTTGCCTGCTGAAGCGCGATGACTTCGTCATCACGCTTCAGCCTCTTGATGGAGCATGATCTTGTCCGAAAACCGGGGCCACTTTTCGGGATCATGCTCTGAAGCCGCTGTTATAAGACAATCCGACGGGGGAGCGACCAATGACTGACGACGACACGCCGCGCGGCGAGCTGACTGTGCGGATCAGCGCGATGCCGGCCGACACCAACGCCAACGGCGACATCTTCGGCGGCTGGGTGCTCTCGCGCATGGACCAGGCCGGCGGCATCGCCGGCGTCGAGCGCGCCCAGGGCCGCGTCGTGACGATCGCGCTCGACGCCATGACCTTCATCCGTCCGGTCAGGGTCGGCGACGTGCTCGAGGTCTACACGCAGGTCGAGAGCGTCGGCCGCACCTCGATGAAGATCCATGTCGAGGCGTGGGCGCAGCGCTTCCGCACGCATCACCGCGAGAAGGTGACCGTGGCAACCTTCACCTTCGTCGCGATCGGCGACGACGGCCGCCCGCGTCCGATTCCGGCCAAGCGAGCGGATTGACGGCGGTTACTCCAAGCCCTCGACGATGCGGAAATCGCGCTCGGCCGCGTTGTTGAACACCTTCAGCGCCTCCTGATAGCCGGGGCTGTCGTGCGCGGCGATGGCGGCGGCGACACTGTCGAACTCGGCGATGACGATGCGCTGCTTGATGCCGGCCTCATAGACCTGGGCGGCGACGCCGCGTGCGAGGAAGCGCGCCCCTGCGGCGGCCAGCGCCGGCCCGGCCAGCTTGGCATAGGCGGCGACCGCGTCCGGGTTGGAAATCGAGCGATAGGAAGACACCCAGTAGGCCTTCGGCATTCGAACTCTCCATGGTGACAGCGGTCGAGGGCCGGGAGCCTATCCCGAGGCTGGGAGGAAAACATCACTGTGGCGGGTCCTTGCCGTAGAATGATCCATGCGGCGCGGCGGTGCCCCGGTAGCTGATTTGTAACCGTGACTCGCCGTTTTGCGTCCGCCGGCCGGCCATTCTGCCTGGTAGAACTGTGAAACGCTTGCTTTCCTACGTATTTTAGCGGATGCCTATCGCCGGTGCTGGGCGGGGCTTCGCGCACGACCGGCATCTGATCATCGACGACTCAGGAGGCCATCGTGGCGAGCGGTACTGTGAAGTGGTTCAACCCGACCAAAGGCTATGGATTCATTCAGCCGACGGGCGGTGGACCGGACGTTTTCGTGCATATTTCGGCGGTCGAGCGCGCGGGACTGAGCACGCTGAACGAAAACCAGCATGTCGAGTATGAAATCGTCAGCAACCGCGGCAGGAGTTCCGCGGAAAATCTGAAGGTGAAGTGAGCGGTCCGCGTCACCGGACGCGGCTGAACACGCGACTGAAGACTCGAGGGACACCATTGCGAGCGGCGGGCAGAAGGCCCGCCGTTGTCGTGTCTGCAGCCAGGCTGCCGCGATCTCACGGTGATGTGATCTGACCACCCGCACGTTGCCTGTCGCTCGCTGCCCTGAATCAATCTTGTGCAAGTGTGCGCGTCGCGATCATCGATCGGCCACAACATGAGCAGCGGATCATGTCAGTAGACGCAGCGCGTGACGCGTCGATGTCCGTCCAATGAAATTAACGACGGCATGATCCCGTCGCATGGGGCACATACGGATTTCCGCCCTGTTGCACCGCAGCGAATCTCCCTACGTTGAACCTGCTCGCTTGACACGCGACTACTGACCAATCGTCAGCAACAAGAAAAAACGGGAACGCTCGGGATCTCCGCAGGCATCAACAAGGAGACATCCGATGGCCCGCTCAATCCCGTTCGACACGTCGATCGACACAACCACTGCGCCAATCTCCGCCGCGCCGAAGCGCGGCCTCCTCCGTCGCTTCTTCGATGCGGTGATCGATTCGCAGCAGCGCCGCGCCGAGCGCGAGATCGCGAAGTATCTGCACGGCGTCAAGTTCACCGACGACGTCGAACGCGAGATCGAACGCCGCTTCCTCGAACTGCCGCCCGGGCGGCTGTGAGCACGGGAGTGAAAGTCATGGCAATGGCGTCGAGCACTGTGGCGGCGCGCAACCGCCAGCCGTACGGCCCGTTCACGCTGCTGGTCCTGCTGGCCGAGGCGCTCGTCGAGGCAAAGGCGGTGGCAAAGGCCGCGCTGCGCCGCTATCCGTTCGTCTACTGACCAACCGGCGCTGGTCTATCCTACTGGCCGCATGCCGAACGCTTTCGCAAAGCGTTCGGCATAGACCGGCCAGACCTCCGGGTTGACCACGCGCGGCGGACGCTTGCCGTCGAGCGTCATGATCAGCTGCTCGGCGGCGATCTTGCCCATGTTGGCGCGCGCCTCGCGCGTGACGCCGGCGGTGTGCGGGCTCGCGATCACGTTCTCGAACTTGAGCAGCGGATGCTCGGCCGTCGGCGGCTCCTTGTCCCAGACGTCGATGCCGGCGCCGGCGATCTTGTTGGCCGCGAGCGCCTCGGCGAGCGCGCGCTCGTCATGGATGAAGCCGCGCGCGGTGGTGATGAAATAGGCGTGCGGCTGCATCAGTGCGAACTCGCGCGCGCCGATCATGCCGCGTGAATTGTCGTCGAGCGGACAGTTGATCGACACGAAGTCAGCGCGGCTGAGAAGCTCGTCGAGCGAGACCTTGGTGGCGCCACGCGCGCCGATCTCGGCCTCCGACAGATAGGGGTCGCAGGCGATCACCTGCATGCCGAACAGGACACGGCAGAGCTCGGCGACGCGGCGTCCGACATTGCCGATGCCGACGATGCCGATGGTGCGGCCGTTGACGTCGTTGCCGGTGAAGATGTTGCGGTCCTTCATGGTCCCGGCGCGCAGCGCATGGTTGGTCTGCACGATCTTCTTCGACAGCGCGAGCAACATTGCGAGCACGTGCTGCGCGACCGCCTCGGCATTGCCGCCGGTCTGGTTGACCACGAGCACGCCGGCCGCCGTGCAGTCCTTGACATTGACGGTGTCGTAGCCGGCGCCCGAGGTCGACACGATCAACAGGTTGGGCGCGCGGGCGAGGAGCTCCTTGTGCGCGTGGTAGCGCAACGGCGTCTCGTCGCGCGCGGAGCTGATCTGGTAGGCATGCGCCGCGGCGATGATCGGCTCGGCGGCGGCGTCGGGCGTGTGGTTCTCGAGCTTGTCGAGCCGGATCTCCGGGCGCGTCGCGATGATCTCGGCGTAGCAGGGATGGGCGAGATAGCGCACGTGGAACACGCGCTTCACGTTGTGTTTCATTTCGGACGTTTCCTGGGGCAGGGCAGTCGGCGGGACACTTTGTGTAGCATGGCGAACGCCACATTAGCCATACGTCGGTTCCCGCGTCACGACATCACCGTCACATCACCACGGTCTGGCCTGCGCGTCGCCGCATTGCGTGACCAGAAGGCGCCCAGCGCGGAGGGATCACCATGGAGACAGTACGATGCGTCAAATCGTATTTGCCGCGCTCGGATTCGTTCTGACCGCACCTTTCCAGACCGCCATCGCCCGGGATCATTCGAAGGGCGTTCGCTCCCACGCGGCGCATTCTCATCACGCGCTTAGCAGTCATCGCCATGCGCGCCACCATCGCTACGCTCGCCGTCACTACTATCGACAGGCTTATCGCAGCGGCTTCGGCGGGCTCGAGATGGCCGCGACGCCCTATGAGAGCTACGGTTACAGCTACGGCTACAACAGCTATGGCGGCGACGCTGCATATGCGCCGCGCGTCGCGCGCCGCGAGGTCTCGCACAACGGCCTCGACGCGATGATCTCGCGCCACGCGCAGATGAACGGCATTCCGGAATCGCTGCTGCATCGCGTCGTCATGCGCGAGAGCCGCTACAATGCGCGCGCGGTCGGACGCGGCGGCGCGATGGGGCTGATGCAGATCAAGACCGCGACCGCGCGCGCCATGGGCTATAGCGGCTCGGCGTCCGGCCTGCTCGATCCCGAGACCAACATCACCTACGCGGCGCGCTATCTCGCCGGCGCCTATCGTGCCGCGGGCGGCAGCCAGGATCGCGCCGTCTCCAACTACGCGCGCGGCTACTACTACCAGGCCAAGGCGCAAGGCTTCTCGCCCTACGCGCAGGACGGCACCTACGCGCGCGGCTTCGGCGGATATGCAGCGACGGCGGCATATCGCCGCCCGGGCGGATACTTCGAGCAGCCGATCCGCGAGCGGCCTCTGTAAATAAAGACGTTGTAAACGTCAGCGACGCGTTTCTGCGCCGTCGAGCGGCCGGGCGCTTGACCCGGCCGCGATCCGTGGTGTCTGTGCGAACCGCCAGCATGGCAGCAGTTGCACAGGACAAAAATGATGAAATTGAACGGCGGCGGCGGGTTCGGTTGCGCTCTTGGCGCAGCTCTCATGATGGTGATGGGCGCAGCGGCGCTGTCCGATGCACACGGCCAAGCCTATCCGACGCGGCCGGTGCGCATCGTCGTGCCCTACGGCGCCGGCGGCATCGCCGACGTGACGATGCGGCTCGTCGCCCAGAAACTGTCCGACAAGCTCGGCCAGCAGTTCATCATCGACAACCGCCCGAGCGCCGGCGGCGTGATCGGCTTGCGGTCGGTGGTGACGTCGGAGCCGGACGGCTACACGCTGTCGATGATCGGCGGCGGGCTCACCATCGCCAAGTCGCTGTTCAAGTCGCTGCCTTACGACCTCGAGACCGATCTCACGCCGATCTCCACCACCGCGTTCTATGGCCTGGTGATCGCGACCAAGGCCGCCAGCCCGCTGAAGAGCGCGAAGGACCTCATCGCCGCGGCGAAGGCAAAGCCCGGCAAGCTCAACTTCGGCTCGATCAATCCGGGCAGCAATCAGCATCTCTCGGCCGAGCTGTTCAAGGCGCTGGCCGGAATCGACGTTGCCATGATCCCCTACAAGGCGACGCCGGAGCTGATCACCGGCCTGATCCGCGGCGACGTCGACGTCGTGTTCGAATACCAGGCCGCGCTGCAGGGCGCGCTGAGCGACAAGCAGATCGTGGCGATCGCCACCACCGGCCGTGAGCGCGCGTCGTCGCTGCCGGACGTGCCGACCGTGGCGGAGAGCGGACTGCCTGACTACGAGGTGACCAGCTGGAACGGGCTTGCGGCGCCGGCAGCGACTCCTGCCGAGGTGATCGAGCTGCTCAACCGCGGCGTCAACGAGGCGCTGGCGTTGCCGGACGTCAAGGCGGCGACCGCGAAGTTCGGCATGGATGCGCGCGGCAGCACGTCGGACGATCTGCGCGAGCGCATCAGGCGCGACGTCGCCAAGTGGGCGAAGGTGATCGAGACCGCGGGGATCGAGAAGAAGTAGTGAATGCCTCGTGTCCCGGGCGAGCGTCGGCGAGACCCGGGACCCAGAACAACAACATGGCGCTTCGCAATTTTTGCGCTCGGTCCCGGGTCTCGTTTCGCTTCGCTCCACTCGCCCGGAACAAGAGTCACTGCACCACGACGGTGAGCCGCTTCGCCGCGCGCGTCACGCCGGTATAGAGCCAGCGGTCGCGGCTGTCGGGGAATGCGAACGACTCGTCGAACAGCACGACGTCGTCCCACTGCGAGCCCTGCGCCTTGTGCACGGTGAGCACGTAGCCGTAGTCGAACTCGTCATAGGGCTTGCGCAGCGTCCAGTCGAGCTGCTCGAGCACGCCGGTGAAGCATTCCGGCCGTACCGAGACCTTCACGCTCTTGCCGGCGCCGCCGGTATCCTCGTCGCGGACGAGATGCATTTTCATGATGCCGCGCCGCGTTGCCGGCACCTGCTTCACGACCCAGAGGCTGCCGTTGAACAGCCCCTTGCGCCGGTTGTTGCGCAGGCAGACCAGCTTGTCCTCCGCGATCGGCATCGGATCGGCAAATCCGCGCCGCTCGCGCATGCGTCCGTTATAGGCGCGGCGCGTGGCATTGCGGCCGACCAGCACCTGGTCGGCGCTGAGTACGCGCTGCGGATCGAGCGCCGCGCGTTTCACCACGGCGGTCTCGCCGTAGTCGCCGGGACTGAGCTCGCGCCCGGCGCGGATGTCCATGGAGAGGCGCACGATCGGATCGTCCTGTGCCTGCCGGTGCACCTCGGTGAGCATGGCGTCGGGCGCCGCGTCGGTGAAGAAGCCGCCGCCCTGGATCGGCGGCAGCTGTGCCGGATCGCCGAGTACGAGGAGGGGAACGCCGAATGATTTCAGGTCGCGGCCGAGCTCGGCGTCGACCATGGAGCACTCGTCGATGACGATCAGTTTCGCGTTGGCGGCGGGCGCGTCGTCCCACAATTCGAAATTCGGCAGCTCCTGGTCGCTCTCGCGCGCCTTGTAGATCAGGCTGTGAATGGTGGTGGCGCCGCGGCAGCCCTTGCCGCGCATGACGTGGGCGGCCTTGCCGGTGAAGGCGGCGAACTTGACCTCGCCATCGACGCCATCGGCGATGTGCTTGGCGAGCGTGGTCTTGCCGGTGCCGGCATAGCCGAACAAGCGAAACACCTGCGGTGTGCCGCCTTCGCCGGGCTTGGCGTCCAGCCAGTCGGCGACCGCCTTGAGGGCCTGATCCTGATGGGGCGAAAAGGTCGGCATGCCGTCCGTTGGTTTGGCCTGCTTACATAAGAACAGAAAGTGAACGACGTCAACGGGTGATCCAGGCGCGCTACAGCGCCGCGACCGTCTGCACCTCGATCAGGAACGCCTCGTTCACCAGCCGGTCGATCATCAGCAGGGTGTTGGGCGGATAGGCGCCGTTCGGAAACAGGCGCGGAAACTCGCGCTTCCGGTAGGTCATGAACTTCGGGATGTCCTGAGAATGCACCATGTAGGTGGTGAACTCGACCACGTTGGCGAATCTCGCGCCCTGCGACGTGAGCGCCGCCTCGATATTGGCGAACACCTGCACGCATTGCGCATCGAAGTCGTCGGCGCCGACCACGTTGCCATCCTTGATCGCCACTTGGCCGGCGATGAACAGGAACTCGGACGCCTTCACACGCGTGATATGCGAGTACTGGCCGAGCGGCTTGCCCAGCGCTTGCGGATTCTCGAATTTGATATCGGCCACGGGTTCTCTCCTTCCGTTTTGAGTTGCGCATGTTCCTATTCGGAAAACCGGAGACCACTTTTCCGGGACATGCGCTACGATTTCGGTTCGTAGGCCTCGAGCGCGCGTTTGAGAATCTGCCGCGCTCCGTCGCTGCCGTCGAGCGGCCGCAAGGTGCGGCGCTTGATCCGCCAGCCTTGTGACGTACGCACCAGCTCCCAGCGGTTGGCGCCGACGCGATGCACGCGGTAGCCGCGCGAGGCCCCGTGATCGGGCACTTCGATCGGCTCGGCAGTGGGATGCGGCGCGAGGATCTGCAGATAGGACGTCACCACTGCGGTGTCGCCGTCGATCGCGATATGCGGCAGGCCGGCGAAATGGGCGAGGCCCTGCTCGATCGCCTTCTGGTGGCCTGGCTTCTTGACGATCGCGGCGATGGCGTCGTTGCCTTTCGCGCCCTTGCCACCGGCGAGATCCATCTCGCCGTCCTCCACATAGATGGCGCGGCTGAAATAGTCCGCGCCGGTATCGGCACTCGGCGGATGACTGGCGATGAGATTGTAGATCTCGATCCGATCTTCGACGTCGCGCAGGCGTTGCTCGATCGAGCGGGCAGGGGGAGCGTTCATGGGCGCCTCATCGCGTCAGATATTTCTTGTCGAGCATCACGTGGATGCCCTTGTTGCCGTTGACGACCTGGGTCACACGCAGGTCGGCGGCGAGGCTGCACAGCGCATAGGCCTGGTAGCGGTCGAGACCGGTGCGCGCGCAGATCAGGTCGATCATCTGCCGGAGCGCGATGACGGTGCAGTCGTCGAGATCGGGATCGAACGCCATGGTCATCACGTGGGTCGGCGTCTCGGCGCGCGGCCATTCGAGCGTCATGTCGTTGCGCACGGTGAGGCGGAACGTGCCGGTCAGGCCGGTTTCGACCGCCGTGACGTTGACCTCGCCGTCGCCCTGCGCGCCATGGCCGTCGCCGACCGAGAACAGCGCGCCGTCGACGAAGATCGGCAGATAGAGCGTGGTGCCGGCGACCATTTCCTTGTTGTCGAGATTGCCGCCGTTCTTGCGCGGCGGCAGGGTCGAGATCATGCCCCAGGCGAGGGGAGGCGCGACCGCCATCACGCCGAAGAACGGCGCCAGCGGCACCTCCTGGCCCCAGGGCAGCCGCCAGGTCTTGCGCGCGCGGTCGAGCGTGATGTGGATGTTACGGAACTCGGTGAAGTCGTTCGGCAGCGCGCCGACGAGCGGCCGCGTGAAATTGTAGCCCCAATCGTAATAGGGCTCGATCGCCTCGATATCGATCTGCAGCACCTGGCCCGCCTTGGCCCCTTTGACCGCCACCGGCCCGGTGCAGATGTGCCCGGGCACCATCCTGCGGGTGACCTGCTTCTGGATCGCGGTCAGCGCCGGCGGCACGACGAGCGGCGGCGCCGGCATCACGTCTGGCGTGCCCGAGACGGTCGAGATCGTCACGCGCTCGCCGCTCGCGATGGTGAGAAGGGGCGCGAGCGTTGCATCGAAATAGCCCCAATGCACGCGCTCCGGCGCCGGTTCCAGATGATTTGTCGCCATGATCACCGCTCCTGGTTGCTTAGGATTTTAGAGAAACACGACAAGAATTTGCATGACCGAACTAGTCGGCAATCAAATTTTCCGTGCCATCTTTCGTGCACCAAGGCGGGATGAGGGGACTTTCGTGATCGAGCGACGACGAACCGAGCGCCTCGCGATGCGGGGCCTCGCCAAGGTGCGGACCTCATCCGGCGGATTGCCACGCGACTGCTGGGTGACCGACGTGTCCGACGGCGGCGTGCGGCTGTTCGCCGAGGGCGTCGAGATTCCGGAGCAGTTCACGCTCGTGTTTGCGGATACGTGCCGCCCGCGCGAATGCCGCGTGGTGTGGCGGCTCGGCTACGAGCTGGGCGCCGAATTCACCGACCGCGGCGAATTCGAGTTCGCGCGACGGCTGGTCGCATCGGGCCGGCGTTGATCCGATAGTCCCTGAATCAGTGGCCGAACAGCCCGCCGAAGTAGCCGGAGGTCTGCCGCGCCCGTTTCTTCGCGGCGCTGGCCTCGGTCCGCTTCACTGCAACGGTCGCTTTCGGGCGCGGCGGCACCTGATCGGCGCCCTGCTCCGGACCTGCGATCGAGGCCTGAGTCGCGGCCGACTCGCCGACCCGTGGACGCGGCAGCGGCACCAGCGGCCCGCCGACCGCTGCCGGGACGGCGCGCGACGGCGGCACGACCTGGCCGGACGGCTCGTGCAGCACGTCGAAACGCTCCTGCACCACCGAGCCGGGCATCGCATTGGCCGGGACCGGCTGCGGCGACGTGCGCTCGACCGCGCGGACCGGCTCGGCCTTGGGCGCCGCGAGGAAGTTTTGGACACCGGCCGGGGCCTGCGATGCGGATGTGACAACCGCCGCTGCGGGCGCATCGGACACGCGCGCGCTGGCAGGGATCAGCCCGAAGCCACGCTCGATTGGATCGACGACTGGCGCACGCGCCTCGATGCGCGGACCAGCGAACCTGTCCTGGCCGACCCAGGCGCGGGTGCCGACTGCAGCCATGACGAGCGCGAGCCCGACGGCGGTGACAAATGTGGCAAGCGTGACCCGAACATCCAGAAACATGCAGCAGTCTTACCGCGAGATTCGCCCCGACTTCAATCGCAACGGACACAGAGAGGATCAGCTATCCCTACTCTGATAATCCTGTCCCATCAGGACTGAAATTCATACGGAATTTCCCGCTTTTTCCCCCCGCGCAGCTCGCCCTGTGGACAGAAAAAGGTGCATTTCAACAGTGAGACTCGCGGGAATGGTGTCTGTGCGTCGCCGCCGGCGCGCCGCAAACTCGCCTGATTCGCTCCCCAGAAGCGCGCCAAGTATGTCGAGACGGCATGGTCATTGCGGGGTTGCTATGCAGTATTCATCAGGTCTCACGCTCGGCTTCGCCGCGGCGCTCGCCCTCCTGGCCCCGACCGTCGCGCACAGCGCGTCGCGCGCCGAAGTTGACGCGCTCATCGGCGCGCATGCGCGGGTCAACAACGTGCCGGAGGCGCTGGTGCGCCGCGTCGTCATGAAGGAGAGCCGTTTCAATTCCCGCGCCATCGGCCGCGGTGGCGCCATGGGCCTGATGCAGATCAAGTATGCGACCGCGCGCGGCATGGGCTATCGCGGCACGGCGGACGGCCTGCTCGATCCGGACACCAACCTGACCTATGGCGTGCGCTACCTCGCCGGTGCCTATCGTGCCGCGGGCGGCAATGGCGACCGTGCGTGGGCCTATTATCGATCTGGCTATTACCACTCGGGCAAGCGGAGCCGCTCGCGCGTCGCCTACGGCCGGCGCGCGCGCGACGTCTCGCCGTTCACGCAACTCAAGAAGCTGGTGGAGTGATCCGCTCGCGTCGTCCGTCGCTGGTCCAACCGCCGGTGCGCAGCGCAAGGCGATGCGCGGCGCGGCGCAGTTCCCCTGCGAGCGCGGGATCGTCGACGCTGCGCGCCGCAACGATGCCGCCGACGCATAGGGCGACGATGGCGAGCGCGCGGTCGCGTGCCTGCGGTCCGTCGAGATCGGCCCGCAGAATGGCGGTGAGCTTCTCCAGCACTTCGCGGTAGGCGCCTTTGACCGCCTCGCCGCCGCGCGCGACGTCCGACGGCAGCGCGATGAGCGGACAGCAGCTCTCCCGGTCGCCGAAATGGTCGCGCGAGAAATAGGCGTCCACGACGCGCTGGCCGCGCGGCTTGTGTTTCGCCGCGGATTTTCGTTTTCCCTGCCACGGTTTCGGCGCCTCCGCGCAGAGAAACCAGCGCACCGCCTCGGCATAAAGCGCGTCCTTGTCGCTGAAATGGCGGTAGAAGCCGCCGTGGCTCAAGCCGGCGTGCTCCATCACTTCGCTGATCGTAACTTCGGCAAAGCCGCGCCGGTTGAACAGGCGCCGCGCGCTTTCGAGAATTTTTTGCCGTGTCTCGCGCTTGTGTTCCGGGGCGTAGGGCATGCGGGGCCTCCCTTCACGTCGGATCTCCGACATTTTCGCAGCTGCATAGCGCGGCGCAAAAGATGATCTTGATCATCCTGCATCGGTTGCCAATGTCCACGCCGTTCTCGGCCTCAGCTCAACCGGGAGGACGTGATGCTCGATTTCATCGGCACGGTGATAACCGGCGGATTGATGGTGCTGGTCGTCAGCGCGCTGGCCGTCTCCATGGACATCTCGCACGGTGCCAAGCTGGTGTTCGCTGGCGCCGCCGGCCTGTGGATCGGGTTCTGCGCCGCGGCGGGCATGGCGGGTTGGCTCGCCATCACGCGACCGGTTCCCGTCATCGGCCCGTTCGTCGCGGTGCCCCTGGTGGTGGCCGCCGTCGTGACTGCGTGGCCGGCCGCGCGCGCGGCCATGTTGAGCGTGCCGATGCCGCTGCTGATCGGCCTCAATATCGGCCGCGTCTTCGCAGTGCTGTTTCTCCTGCTGATGGCGCAAGGTCGGCTCGGCGGCCCGTTCCCGTACTTCGCAGCCGGCGGCGACATCATCACCGGTTTGGCGGCAATATGGGTCATGCAGCTCGCGGGTGCGTCGGCCGCGCGGCACAAAACGACGATCGCCGTCTGGGACCTGTTCGGCACCGCCGACCTCATCCTCGCCATCACACTCGGCGTCACCTCGGCGGAGAATGCGCTGCAGCTGTTCAGCGCCAAGCCCGGCTCGGAGGCGATGCAGCACGTGCCGTGGTCGTTCGTGCCGACAGTGCTGGTGCCGTTCTGGCTGATCATCCATGCGATCGTGTGGGCGCAGCTGCGCCGGCTCAAGCCGTAGCTTCGCGCCCGTTCAATCGCGGATCGGGACGGTTGCTCTGTAACGTGGACTGAATTGCCTCGCGCAGCACGCCGTGGTCGGACTTCAGCCATCGCGCGACGTGGATGTCAGCGAGAAGTTTTGCCGAGCGGCCGAATACCACGATGCGGTCGCCCACGCCGATCGCCTCCTCCAGCTGATGCGTGATCAGGATCGCGGTCGAGCCGCATTCGCGCGCGAGCTTGAGGAACGTCTCGCGCAGCTCGGCAGCAGTCACCTCGTCGAGATGGCCGAACGCCTCATCGGCGAGCAGGATATCAGGCTGCACCACGAAGGCCCGGGCAATCGCCACGCGCTGCCGCATGCCGCCCGACAATTCGTGCGGATAGGCGTTGGTGAAGTTGCCGAGCCCGAGCCGATTGAGCCAGTCGAGCGCGCGCGTGCGCTGCTCCGCGTCGGAAAGGCCGATCAGCTCGAGTGGCAGCTTGGCGTTGTCGAGCGCGGTGCGCCAGGGAAGGAGGCGATCCTGCTGGAACACGGTCGCGATCTTGCCGCGGAAGAAGTCGAAATCCGCGTGCGGGCTTCTCTCGCCGATCACCAGCTCGCCTTCGCTCGGCGCTTCGAGCCCGATCATCAGGTCGAACAAGGTCGACTTGCCGCAGCCGGTCTGGCCGACGATCGCAACCACCTCGCGCGGCGCGATGGCGAGATCGAGCCGCTCGATCGCCACCACCGCCTGGCCGGTGGTGGCCTGGCGGAACACCTTGCGCAGCCCGCGCGCCGCGATCGGCGGAGGCCCGCTCATGCCCGCCATCGCAAGGTGCGCGCCTCGATGCGCGCCACGACCGCCTCGAGCAGGAACAGCAGTGCAACCAGCACCAACGTCCAGGCGAAAACGTCGGCCACAGAGAACAGCTCCTGCGCGACCGACAATTGATGGCCGATGCCGGTCACCGCGCCCACCAGCTCGGCGATGGTGACGACACGGATCGCCAGGCTGATATTGACCTTCCAGCTGGTGAACACGCTCGGCACGATCGCCGGCAGCATCAGCTTGAGGAAGAACTGCAAGGTGGTCGGCCGGAACGAGCGCATCATGTGGCGCAGCTCGCGTGGCACGCCGCGCATGGCGTCGAGGGCGTCGACCAGGAACACCGGCCCGCACACTACGACCAGCACGAAGCCGATGCGGAACTCGACGCCGGGAAACCACAGCACCGCGAACAGGATCCAGGAGACGACCGGCACCGCCATCAGGAGACGGATCATCGGATGCAGATACTTGTCGAGCGCTTCCGAGCGGTACATCGCCATGGCGAGCGCCAGCCCGAGCACGAACGACACGATAAGGGCGCCGATCACGCGCGCGAGCGTCACCGCGATGTCGATCGCCGTGATCGTCGCCATGCTCTTGGCGATCCGCACGAAGCTGGGGATCGCGAACGGCGGGATGCCGAGCGCCGGCGCGAGGTGCGACAGCATCTCCCAGACGACGGCGAAGACCAGAAGCGAGACGAGCGTATGGCGCGGAAAGGTGAAGACCGGGACGCGCTCGCGGTGCTCCTCAAGGGACATAGATGATCTTCTCGTCCGGCATGCTCTGATAGAAGCCGGCCTTGACCGCGCGCTCCATCATGTCGGTGATCGACTTGCGCGTCGCGGGGTCCCAGGCGGGCTGGACGATCATCTGCAGCCGCTTGCTCGCTACCGCCGCGGTGAGGATGCCCGGCGGCAGCTTGAGCGTCTCGTTGGCGATCTTGTCGGCGGCCTCGCTCTCCTCATGCATGACCTTGGCGGTGTCCTGCAGCGCGGCAAGCAGCATCTTCGGCGCGTTCGGCATGCGCTGGATGGCGTCGGCGCGCATGGCCGGGACGATCTCCCAGCCGTCGCCGCCGGTGATCTCCTTCCAGCCCTCGGCGCCGTTGAAGATGATCTTCCAGTCCGGGTTCTGCTTGAGGATGATGCTGGCGAGCGGCTCGATGACCAGCGCGGCGTCGACGCGGCTCGCCTCGAGCTGCGCGCGCGCGACGGCGAAGTTCGCGTTGACCACGGTGATGTCCTTGCCGAGGTCGAGCCCCTTGGCATTGGCGTAGATCTTGACCACCTGGAACTGCGAGCCGCCCATGTCGATCGCGAGCTGCTTGCCCTTGAGGTCGGCGAGCGACTTGATCTTGTCATCCTTGGCGAAGATCACCAGGTCGGCGAGGGTGAAGCCGGTGCCGAAGATGCGCAGCGGCACGCCCTCCTGATAGAGCTTCTGGAAGATGGTCGGACCGCCGATCAGCGCGTCGGTCTCGCCGGTCGCGAATGCGGCATAGAACGCCGAGATCGACGGGTAGGCTTTGACGTCGAGCTCGAAGCCGTGCTTGGCGTCGAGGCCGCGCGCCTTCATGACGTTCCACACCAGCGGGTTGAACACCGGCAGGGTGAGGCTCGACACCTTTATTATCTTGGGCTTGTCCTGCGCCTGCGCGAATGGTGCGACGATTGCCGCTGCGGCAACCGCCAAGGCCGCCGTCAGCGCGGCGAGGGCAACCCGCCGCCGATTGAATGCCGTCATGAGATCACCCCCGTGTCGTCGTTGCCAAGTACGCTCGGCGCATTGGAACCATTCCGGCACCAAACCGCAATCGGTCATTCCGTCTCGCGATGCCCGCAAGCCGACCGTTCGTCTGCGAGGCGAGAGGGATTGTCGCCGGGCGCGCGCACGCGGCGCGGGCTCGGACGCGGCCGGCCAGTCGTCACTGCAAGGTCAGTGATGCGCCGCGACGCTCCTGACGACTTCCGAGACCAGATTCCCCGAGGCCGAATGGCCGACGTCGCCCAGGCTGAGCATGCCGACCATCCGCTTGTGCTTGTTGATCACGGGGAGCCGGCGGACGTGGAGTTCCTCCATATGCTGCACCGCCTTGGCGAGGTCATCGTCCTCGCTGCAGCAATGGATGCCTGGCGTCATCACGTCGCGCGCGGTCATGCTCTCGAGGTCGGAGCCGTCCTGCGCCACGCCTTTGCAGACGATGTCGCGGTCGGTCACCATGCCGATCAGCTTGTCGTTCTCGCCGATCGGAATAGCGCCGATGTCGTGCTCGCGCATCAGCTTGGCGATTTCGGGGACAGGCGTATCCGGGCCGACCCAGTCGACGCCCTTGTGCATCGCGTCTTTGACTTTCATGGCGGACCTCCGTCGCTGGAGTTGGGTGCACGTGGTGAGCAGCCCCGCCCGTGGATCGACTATATACCCGTCACCGATGGCCGGCCATCAGCTTGACGTGCGTCGATGGCTTCCGCGGGGCAGCTCGAATTGAGATGGATGGCTGAATTACTCGAAGCGCGACTGGCCTGGAAACAATCCGAAACCAGCGGCGACAAGGCCGAGAACCATCAAGGTTCCGATCGTCAATGAAGTCCCGTATGTGATCGGATGGCTAGACCGCTCAAAATTTCCAGCCGGAATGTAAACTCGTCCGGTTCGCAACGCGGTAATGACCGGCCAACCGAAGAGTGCAGCCAACAACAAAGAGAAAAACATCCGCATTTCTTCAGTATCCGACTAAGCGCCCGCCGCCTGCGCTGCCTTGTGCCCGGTCAGCTCCGCGACCTTGTGCGCGTGCTCGACCGCTTCGCGCGCGCCAGCGTTGTGGGTGAACAGCTCGAGCGACTCGGTCTCGTCGTCGGTGACCGGGGTGAGCGCCTGGTCCATGTAGGCGGCGCGGTCGGGGTCGGCCTTGATGCGCTTGCGCATGCCGTCGATCAGGAACCACTGCCGCGCGATGCGCAGGTGTTTGGTCATGATCTCGAACGCGTATTTCGGATAGAACGCCCAGATCGGCTCGATCGGCAGACCGGGCCGGCGGTCGAGCCGGTACTTCAGGCGGAACACGCCGCCCTGCAGCGGGTGGACGTTCTCGACCTGCATGCAGGTCGAGAAGAAGAACAGCACCGAGGTCAGCCGCGACAGGCCCATGCCGGCGGCGCCGGCGCGGCGCATGATGGTCCACAGGTGCTCGCGCGTGTAATAGGCGTCCCACGCGGCGCGATAGATATCGGACCACTCGTCCTTCGACATCTTCTGATGGTCGGCGACCACGTGCTCGAGGTCGTACTTGTTCATGTCCGGGTCCATCCACGCGCCCTTGTTCCAGAGCACCTTGTGGTCCTCGGAGCCGGGCAGGGGCGTGAGACAGAAGAACTCGAGGATGTCGACCGGCAGCTCCTTCTTGATGATCTCGATGTCCTCGCGGATCGATTGCGGCGTGTCGGCGGGGAAGCCGAGGATGTAGCCCGCATAGGTGACGACGCCGGCAAGCTTCCAGGCGAGCAGCATCTTGCGGTATTCGGTGATCTTGTTCTGCCGCTTCTTCGCCGCCATCAGGTTCGTCGGGTTGATGTTCTCGAGGCCGATGAACACGCGCGTGACCCCGGCGCGCGCCGCCTTGTCGACGAAGTTCGGCAGCTTGTGACAGAGCGTGTCGACCTGGATCACCAGGTGCACGTTCATGCGGTCGCGCTCGCGCAGCTCGATGATGCGGTCGAAGATCGGCTCCCAGTCCTTGTTGCGCGCGAAATTGTCGTCGGTGATGAAGAAGCGCCGCACCCCTTCGGCAAAGTGGCGGCGGATCAGCCGCTCGACGTCGTCGGGCGAGCGGCGGCGCGATTTGCGTCCCTGCACGTTGATGATGGTGCAGAACGAGCACTGGTACGGGCAGCCGCGGCCGGCGTCGAAGCTGGCATGGTGATTGACGGTGCGGCCGATATTGGTGACCGGCAGGATCGGCGTCGGCGCGGCTTCGATCGCAGGGAGGTCGTCGAGGTGATTGTAGATCGGCTTTAGCGTGCGCGCGGCGCCGTCGCGGATCACGGCGTCGATGCGGCCTTCTTCCGCCTCGCCGGCAAACAGGGTGATGCCGAGATCGAGCGCGATCTTCAGGTCGGCCTGCAGCTCCGGCAGCATGGCGAGGCAGCCCGACACGTGGAACCCGCCGATGACGACCGGCACGTTCGCCGCCCGCAGCGGCCGCGCGAGGTCGAGCGCGCGCGGGAACTGGTTCGACTGCACGCCGATCAGGCCGACCATGCCGTAGCCGCCATGCGCCTCGATCTGCTTGATGATGTCGGGAACACGCACACGCGTGTTGGTCTCGTCCATCGCCGCGATGTCGATCATGACGTCGGAGCCGAGCACCTGCCGCTCGGCCGCGTCGGCGGCGAGGCTGTAGACCACCGCGAGCGAGTTCGACGGGATCGACGACCGCAGCCATTGGACGACGTAGCCCTCGTCGTCGTAATGCGACGGCTTGATGAGCACGAGTTGAAAGCGCCGCTTCACCTGCGGCCCGGGTGCCAACATCGAGCCTTTCCCCTCAGCCCGTTTGACTCTCGTCCCCTCCATTATCACGGGATTTACCCAGACGTCAGTCGTAAAATTGGCCATAAGCGCGGCACCAGACCGCACACCTTGCGCGGGTTCCTTCATGGTTGATAGGAACAGCCGCGGGGGGACGTGAACCAGGAAACGGTCGGGGAATCTCATGTTCAAGAAGCCGAATTGTCCGGTCATTGCGCTCGAAGAGCACTATTGGGACGCCGAGCTGGCGAAGCATTTCGCCGGCATCGAGGCCGGCCGGCCGGGCCCGATCGCAGACCGGCTGCACGACCTCGGCGACCTGCGCCTCAAGGAGATGGACGCCGCCAACATCGATATCCAGGTGCTGTCGCACGGCGCGCCGTCGACGCAAAAGCTTGCCGCCGAAGTCGCCGCCGAGGTGACCCGCGGGGTCAACGACCGCCTCGCCGCCGCCTGCGCCAGGCATCCGACTCGCTTTGCGGGCTTCGCCGCGCTGCCGACCGCGGTTCCGGCCGCCGCCGCCGACGAGCTCGAGCGCTGCGTGACCAAGCTCGGTTTCAAGGGCGCCATGATCCACGGCATGGCGAACGGCGTGTTCATGGACGACAAGCGCTTCTGGCCGATCTATGAGCGCGCCGAAAAGCTCGACGTGCCTCTCTATATGCATCCAGGCGTGCCGGATCCGCGCGTCATGGAGGCTTATTACAACGACTACGCCAAGGACTTCCCGATGGTGGTGCGCGCCGCCTGGGGCTACACCGTCGAGACCGCGACGCTCGGCATCCGCATGGTGCTGTCGGGCGTGTTCGACAAGTATCCGAAGCTGAAGATCATCCTCGGCCATCTCGGCGAGACGCTGCCGTTTCTGGTCTGGCGCATCGACATGGCGCTGGCGCGTCCCGGCCAGGAGAGCGTCTCGTTCCGCGACGTGTTCTGCAACAACTTTTGGATCACCACGAGCGGCAATTTCTCCAACCCGGCGTTGCTCTGCTGCGTGCAGGAGATGGGCGTCGACCGCATCCTGTTCGCGGTCGACTATCCATTCGTTGCCAATCCGCCGGCGACGGACTGGATGGCGACCGCGCCGCTGTGCGATGAGGACAAGGCAAAGATCCTCAGCGGCAACGCGAAGCGCCTGCTGAAGATGTGATGAGGCGTAGGATGGGTTGAGCGCAAGCGAAACCCATCACTTTGTTATCGCCGCACAGTGATGGGTTTCACTTCGATCAACCATCCTACGTAACACTACGTAACACGGTTATGCCACTTCCGCCTTCAGCAGCGCCGGATTGCGCCTGAAGTAGTCGGCGTCCTCCGCCGACTGCTTCCAGCCGGGGATGTGCCGGTTGTCGAAATGCCGCGTGCTCATGTCCTCGCCATAGCGCACGCGGAACAGCAGGGTGCGCCGCGGGCCGTTGATGTATTCATGCAGCTCGCCGCGCGGATGCACCACGAAGGAGCCGGGCACCACGTCGATCGTCCGCTCGGGTGTGCGCATCTTGCCGCCGCCTTCGAAGCAGAAATAGATCTCGGTCGCGTTGGGATGACAGTGATAGGGGCTGATCTGGCCGGGCTCCCAGCACGCCACCGTCACGTCGCCGCCGCCGACCACGCCGAGGATCTTCTCGACGTGCTTCTTCGGATCCCATTGCTGCTCGTGTTGCAGGCTGAAAATGTGCATGCGCTGACCTCCCTGCGGCGGACTGATGTGCCGCGTCTTGTCAGGTCATTCTAGTCAGCGCTCGGAAAAACGGGAAAGCCGGTGGCCCGGGTCACCACACCTTGAACAGGCGGCCGACGTCATGGACCATCGCCGCGACCACGCAGGTCGCCAGCGCGGCCCAGAACACGGCCAACACGACTGCGAGGTTCAACCTCAGCAGCGGATGACGGTCTAAGACTTGTCCCATAGCGTCCGTCACGAGAGCGATGCCCAGCCCGTCGTACGTCGACGAAATAGTATTACAGCTTCGGTGCTGCCAGGCCAAGCCGCAGACCACAGATCAGGGTTGATCGAGGCGCGCAGCTGCGGCGGCAGTAAACCCCGGCAGCTATAGAGTTAATTGCCAGGCATCGGTCAGTTCCCACTGGCCCCGAGACCGAACAGCGATCCGAACGGGTTGTTGTTGTTGTCGGTGGTGGGATTGGGCTTCCCACGGCGGACGATCGGCCGGCGGGCTGGGGCGCGGGCGCGCGCCGCATGGATCGCGGCCGCATGAATACCGGTGCGCGCCCGTGGTAGCGGAACGCGGCGCAGCATGGCGATCGCCGACGGCGTGACCTGTTCGTCAGCTGATTCCGGCGAAGCGACCGCGACGCGGCTGGTGTCGTCATCCGGCGTCGGGGCAGGACTGGGCGGCACCGCCGCGATCGGCTCACTCGGCTGGCCGGAGGCCGGCAATCGATCGCGCTGATCCCCGGTGATCGCCACGCTGGCTGTAGGCGACGGGCTTGCGGTCATCGCGAGCTTCGCCGCGGCCTCTGCGCTGCGTGCGCTGTGCGGGACGACATCGCTCGAATTGTCACGTGCCGGGGGCCTCATGGTCCGGGGTGCCGGGCTGTTCGCTCCGACATAAGGCCCGCCGACATTGCGATTGGCCTCGCGAACGCCGTCACCATACGTCGAGACCGTGCCGGTCGGGAGGTCGAGCAGGCGGTGCAGCTCGTCGGCGCGTCGCGCGGCGGCGAGCGACTGGAACTGCCGCTGATTCGGATTTTCGGGCAGCGTGTGCTGGCTGACGTGACGTCGGCCTGGCGCGTCCGCGGTGCCGATATAGGGGTCGGACAGCATCGAGGCGAGGTCGGTACCGAACTTGATCACCACCAGGATGGTGACCGCCACCGCAACGATGACGAGTCGCAGATCGGGCAGCATGTGCGTCCTCTAAAGCGAGTCCCGGTCCGATCGAACCGGGACTCGCTTTAGCTTTTTGATCTGGCGCATGTCCCTTTCGGAAAGCCGGATTCCACTTTTCCGGGACATGCGCCCTTGAGCCTTTCGTTTCTCGGTATCATCGACGGAGTTGCCCAAAAACTCCCCGGTGATTCGCCAGTTCATCTAGCGATAACAGAATTGGGCGAAATCGTGAATCCATCAAACGTGGCGCGACGGAGATTCGCACGCCAAGCGAGTCCCGGAGGACACACCGCATGGGATGTTCCGATTTTTCGCGCGTTCGTTGCGCGTAGCGCCGCCGTCGGCTTTGTCGTAAAGGACTGGATCTTGCTACCGTACGGCCGTTTCCGGTCGGGCCCGTAGCTCAATGGTCAGAGCTAGCGGCTCATAACCGCTTGGTTGCAGGTTCGAGTCCTGCCGGGCCCACCACCGCCCTCGATGGGTTGTGGCCGTTGCTCCACATCAACACACCTGCAAGCCACGACAATCGAACCATGAAAGCCGTGTGACAGGTCTCGCCTTTGCATCAATCGCCCGTTCTGCGGTGGCCCTCGCGCACCGAAGCGCCGACATGTAGTTTGCCTCGGCAGGGGGGCGGGCGGACGTGGAACAGTACGATCTCATCGTTATCGGCAGCGGCCCGGCTGGTCGTCGTGCTGCCATCCAGGCGGCCAAGCTCGGGCGGAGCGTGCTTGTCATCGAAAATCGACTGCGCGTCGGCGGCGTGTCGGTGCACACCGGCACGATCCCGTCGAAGACGTTGCGAGAGACGGTCCTCAACCTCTCTGGGTGGCGCGAGCGCGGGTTCTACGGGCTGGCCTACCGTGTCAAGAAGGACATCGAAGGCAAGGACCTCGGGGTCCGGCTGAGGATGACGCTCGACCATGAGATCGAGGTGCTGGAGCATCAGTTCGCGCGCAATGGGGTCAAGACATTCGCTGGCGTGGCTCGCTTCGCCGATCCACACCGATTGATCGTGGAAGCAAATTCAGAGGAGCACAGCTTCGTTGGGGACAAGATCATCATTGCGGTGGGCACGTCCCCGTATCGGCCGCCGGATATTCCCTTCAACGACCGCAATGTCTTCGACAGCGACAACATCGCCACCGAGCCGCATGTGCCGCGCAGCCTGACGGTTGTCGGCGCTGGCGTCATTGGCATCGAATACGCGACGATCTTCTCGGCTCTCGACGTTCCCGTAACGATTATCGAGCCGCGGCAGAATTTCCTCGAATTCATCGACCGCGAGATCATCGACGAGTTCATCCACGACCTCAGGAAGCGCGGCATCCAGTTCAGGCTTGGGGCCAAGGTGGAGCGCGTGGAACTCGACGAGCAGGGCTACGCAGTGAGCTTCCTGTCCGACGGGCGGCGCGTCCGTACCGAAATGCTCCTGTACGCCGCCGGACGCGTTGGGGCGACCAAAGAGCTCGGGCTCGAAGCCTGCGGCATCGAGGTCGACAGTCGTGGGCGGTTGAACGTCGACCGGACGACGTTCCAGACGACAGTGCCGCATATCTATGCTGCGGGCGACGTGATCGGCTTTCCGAGCCTTGCCTCCACCTCGATGGAACAGGGCCGCATCGCCGCTTGCCACGCCTTCGGCGCACCGATTCCGCCGGCGCCGGAGTATTTCCCCTATGGAATCTACGCCGTGCCCGAAATCTCCACGATCGGGCTCACTGAGATGCAGGCACGTGACAGCGGCATCGGCTACGAGGTGGGTGTCGCGCGCTTCCGGGAAATTTCGCGCGGACACATCATGGGCCTGGAGTCGGGCATGATGAAGCTGCTGTTTTCACTCGCTGACCGGAAACTTCTGGGCGCGCACATTGTCGGGGAGGGCGCGACCGAGTTGATCCATATTGGCCAGGCCGTGCTCAACCTCGGCGGCACCATCGATTACTTCGTCGAAAGTACCTTCAACTATCCGACCCTCGCCGAAGGCTACAAGGTCGCGGCGCTCGACGCCTACAATCGGATGGGACCTCGCCAGGGGAGATGACCGCAAAGTCTAGGTTCGGCTCGTTTCCGCGGAGCGCGTCACGGCGCGACGGACGATGATCCGCTCACCTTGCTGCAGATACTTGAACTCGTCGTTGTATTCGCTGTGGGTCAGCCATCGGTCGACCGTTCGACCCTCCACCTCCAGCTCGCACACCAGGACCCGTCCCTCCTTCAGGCCGGCCAGCAGACCGAGGTAGTCCAGGTGGAGGTAGTGACCTCGCGCATCCACGAACGTCAGACCATCGTGCGCGTGCCAAGCCATGCCGAGAAAATCCGATCGCGCAGTCTTCGTCGCGTTCGGCATTTTGAAAAGCAGAGGACCGCGCCATGGCCAAGGTCAATCTCTACGCGCTGATCCCCGCTGATCTGCACCGGAAAGCCGGTTTGGCGGCACACGTCGCCAATCAGACGGAGATCGTAGCGCATGGCAGATGACACAGCCTTGGTGACGTCTTGGCTCAAACGGGAGAGCTTCCATTGAAACTCGGACCACTTGACCGGCTGCTGGATCATCGAGATGCGATTCCGGGATCTGTCCTCCCGGGCCCATCAGTCTTTGCCTGCGAAGTAAAGCCGTGCGCCAGCCGTCCGCCGGCCCGGACCAGGACGCGGAGCCACCTGACAAAGCCGCAGGCCGTTTCGCGCATCAAGGCGTTCCTCACCTCACGGCGGTGGTGGCGGGCGCGCCATTCCATCTCGTAGAACGAGGGCCGAAGGCCTGTGTTTGCAGCATCGAGCATGGCCGTCTCCTTGATTATGTGTGCGTCACGCCGCAGCGGTGATGCGGTCCGCGACCTGACGCACGGTCGCTTTGCCGGTCGCCGCGACAGCAGCGATGTGCTCGGTGATCAGGGCGCTGACCACCGCCTGATGCGTGTACGGACCCATGTGCCCGGCGCCGTAGACCGTGCGGCGGCTGGCGCGCGGCATCGCACGGCCGAGTTGCCGAGTGATCCGCTGCATCGGCTCGGACGAGTACTCGCCTTGCATCAGCAGGACGGGGAAGCCGAACCGGGCGTAGACAGGAAGCGGCGGGCGCTCACGGACTTGCGCGGAGAACGCGAAGCAGGCCTCGGGGATATCGCCCGCGAGATCGTCGCGCAGCTCGCGGGGCAGCGCGCTCCAGCCGCCGCTGCCGTTCCAGCATTCGACGAGCCGCTTGGCGGCCCGGCGCACGGCGCCGGTGAGCACATGGCGGCCGATGTCACGGGCCACGGTCCGCCACCCAGCGAGCGCGACCTCGCCGTCGCGTCCGGCCGTCATCAGCACGTGGAGCACGGCCGGCTCGTAGAGCGACAGGCTGGCGATGCGCGCAGGCCGCCGGCAGGCAAGCCGCAGCGCGACGCAGCCGCCATAGGAATGGCCGACGAGATGCACCGGGCCGTGCGCCGCGTCGATGATCTTCGCCATCGGTGCCGCTTCGTCGGACAGCGTGAACGCACGTTCGCGGGTCCGGGACCCGATTGCGCTGCACCCGACCAGGTCGGGCACGACGACATTGAAACCGCCGTCGAGATCCTGCTCGAGCCGGCCCCATGCGGAGCGGCCGCCGCCGGAGCAGTGCAGGGCAATGATGGTCGGCTTGGCATCGGCACTCGACATGTCTCGCGTCCTGTTCTCTCGTTCTCTCCCCCGAAGTGACGTTCCCCCCGAATGGCGACGGCAGATTGCGGAGAGGGATGAACCTCTCCGCAACTGGAAACGACCGCGTGGCTCAGTATGTCGTGCTCGCGCCGTCGATCACTTCCTTGAGTGCGGCATATTCCCGGCAGGTCGTGTTGCCGCAGAGAACCTGCACCTTGGCCAGGTAATCCCTGGCCCTGACGACATTGCCCTGCTCGACATGCCACATGCCGTAGTAGGAGAGCGTCAGCGTGTTGTCGGGATTGGCGGCGAGCGCCTTGTCGTACCAGTGCTTCGCCTCGTCATAGCGGCCGAGCTTGCGGCTCGCGTAGCCGATCATGGTGGCGACGTCGCTGTGCTCGTCGTGGCCGAGCGTGCGCAGTTTGACGATGCCGGCCCGGTAGTCGTGCTGGTTGTAGACGAGATCGTAGGCGACGCGATACGACCGCAGAAAGTCCTGGTCCGACGCGGTTTTGTCCTTCTTCGACTTGCCGTCGGCCGGCGGCGCCGGCGGGCTCGGCTGATCGACGGCGAACGCACTGCTGGGAATCACCAGCACGGCGGCGACGGCGAGCGTCGCGGCGAGCCGGCTGAGACGAGAAAGAAGGGTGCGGTTCACGGTAGTCTCCTGGTGGCCTGAAATGGCAAGGGACGTCTCCGATTCGCCGGAGACGCGTGCTTCGCTTCGTTGCGGGTGGGGCACGCGGCACAGGGTTTAGCCGCGTGGGGGACCGGGAGCTTGGAGACCGGCTGCTGCAGGTCCTGAATTTTTCTGTAGGAATCCTGCAGATGTCCCGATCGTGGTATATTGCCACCCTTTCGGCGGCCGTCTCCGTTCACGAATCCGTGCTCTGTCGTGAAGGCGATGGAGCCGTGTTGTGACTGGGGCAAGCTTTGGACTTTCGTTTCGCCGATTTTGAGATCGACGTCGCGCGCCAGGAAGTGCGGCGGGCCGGCGCTCCGGTGCCGATCGAGCCGCAGGTGTTCGACCTCCTCGTTCACCTCGTGCGGCATCGCGACCGCATGGTGAGCAAAGACGAGCTGATCGAGGCGGTGTGGGGCGGCCGCACCATCTCCGATGCGGCGTTGAGCTCCCGCATCAGCGCGGCGCGGCGCGCGCTCGGCGACGACGGCAAGAGCCAGGCTTTCATCCGCACCCAGCACAAGCGCGGCTTCCGCTTCGTCGGCGTCGTTCAAGAGCAGAGCGCGGCGCCGGCCGGTGACGAGTCAGCCGAGCGGCAGGACGACGCCGCCAAGATGCGGGCCGAGATCGACTCCATGGTCGCCGCCTCGGCGCCGTTCCTGTCGCTTCCGGACAAGCCGTCGATCGCGGTGCTGCCGCTGCAGAACATGAGCGGCGATCCCGAGCAGGAATACTTCGCCGACGGTCTCACCGAAGACATCATCACCGGTCTGTCGCGGCAGCCCTGGTTCTATGTGATCGCCCGCAACTCGAGCTTCAGCTTCAAGGGCCAGGCGATCGACGTGCGCGAGTTCGCCGCCCAGCTCGGCGCGCAATACGTGCTCGAGGGCAGCGTGCGACGGGCGACGGGCCGCGTCCGCGTGACGGGACAGCTGATCGACGCGGTAACCGGCAATCACCTGTGGGCCGACCGTTACGACCGCGAGCTCGCCGACATCTTCGAGCTGCAGGACGACATCACCAACAGCGTGATCGGCTCGGTCGGGTCGCAGATCCTGGTCGTCGAGGCGGCGCGGCCGCGCCGCAAGCCGACGCACAGCATCGACGCCTGGGACCTGGTGATGCAAGCGCTGCCGCACATGTGGCGCATGAAGGCGAGCGAGCATCATCGCGCGCGCGAGCTGCTCGAGCAGGCGGTCGCCCTCGATCCCGATTATGCCCACGCCTACGGGCTGCTCGGCTGGATCTACGTGAGCATGTTCAACCTCGATGGCCGCACTCCGATCGGCGAGTTCACCGACAAGGCGCTCGAGCTCGGCACCCGGGCGGTGGCGCTCGACGACCAGGAGCCGTGGGCGCGGTTGGTGCTCGGGCTCGGTCACGCGCGGCGCCGACGCCCGGAACTCGCGCTCACCCATCTGTCGAAAGCCGTGAGCCTCAATCCGAGCTTCGCGCTCGGTTATGCCGGGATGGCCTATGCGCTCGCCTGCGGCGGCCAGCCGGAGCACGGACTCGAGGTGCTCGAGCAGGCGCACCGCCTGAGCCCGCGCGATCCGTTTCTCGCGCTCTATTCTCCGACCGTGCGCTACATGGCGCTGTTCGCGCTCGGGCGCTACGAGGAAGCGGTCGAGATCTGCCGCGCGACCACAGCGCTGCATCCGCACCACGTGGGTGCGTGGCGGCTGCTCACTGTGTCGCTTGCCCTGCTCGGCCGTATTGAGGAGGCGCGCAAGACGCTGGCGCACACGCTGACGCTGCAGCCTGACCTGTCGAGCGCGCACGTCACCAAGGACACGGTCTATGTGAATCCGGCTGATCGCCAGCGTTTCCTCGAGGGACTGCGCAAGGCTGGGCTGACGAACTGAAAGCACCTATCGACGCAGCTCGACGAACAGCGGTTGATGGTCGGAGCCTGCGGCCTGCTCGTCGATCCAGGCGCGGGAGACCAGATCCGCCATGTCGGGCGTGCCGAGGATATGGTCGATCTTGGTGCCGTCCTTGAGAAACGATCGGCCCTCGAGCTCCCCGTGGCCCGCGGCGACCCACAGGTCGATCAGGCCATCGGCAGGAGTAAGCCGCACACCCTTGTCTGTTCGCTCGCCGCAGAAAACAGCGTACTCATGGCTCGCAGCCGTGCAATTGAGGTCGCCCATGACAAGCGCGCGGACGGGCAAGATCGGCGTGGGTTGTCCCTCGGTCCATTCCTCCTCATAGGTGCCGTCCCAGGCGCTGCCGTTCAACGGCGCCGCGCCCAGGAGATCGACGAACGCGCGCGCCTGCGGAACACGCTGTCCCGGCGAAACATGCGACAGATGCAGTGAGTAGACCCTGAAGGCGCCGAACGGAGCCTCGACGACGGCTTCGGTCGCCGAACGATAGACGTCGTAGCCGACGTGAAGCGGCCGCTTCGGCAGCAGCAGCGTCCGGGTGGAGCGGATCGGCCAGCGGCTCGATACCATGTTGCCGAAGCGGCGGCGGCGGTTCTCGAGGCGCCCGTCCTCGCGGACGCGGCTTGCGTCGACGTCGAAGCCTGAGCCGAACACATAGTACTGGTTCAACCGTTCGGCGATGTCGGCAGCCTGATCGATGCCGCCGGAGCGTGTCCAGTTCTGCTCCACCTCCTGCCACGCAATCACGTCGGCCGGCCGGACAGCATCGACGATCCGACCGAGGTCGATGCGGCCGTCGCGGCCGCGGCCGAACTGGATGTTGTAGGTCGCCGCAACGAACGTGGTGCTCATGGCGCCGACCCGTGGTCTGCAGGGCCGATGTCCATCAGTACCTCGGCAAGTTCGGCCGGTGCCGTGATCATGGCGTCGTGGCCGGCGGCGATCTCACGCCAGTCCCAGTCGCTCTGGGTTTGCACCCAGCGTTGAACGGCGACGAGGTTCGAGAACGGCGGCCGTGTGCACGCAACGTATGTCTTGGGCAGTCCATTTCCGACGTGACCACGCAACCGCACCTTCTCCTCATATGTGGCGCGCGGATGCGGCGTGAGGCGACGTTGGAGCCATGCAATATCATCCGGCTCCGTAATGCCGAAGATACGTGGGTCCAGCGCCGGCAGGCTTGCGCCCGAACCGGAGTCCTGCGCCTGCAGTCTGCGTCTCGCGGCGTATTCTGCGGGAAGCATGTCAAAAGCGCTCAGTCCGTTTGGCACGATCAGCGCATCCAGATAAACGAGGTGCCTGAGGCGCTCCGGCATGCGTTCGGCCACCCCGGTGATCGTGATGCCCGCAAAGGAATGGCCGACGAGAATCACGTTCGCAAGCTCCTCGGCCTCGATGACGTTGATGATGTCCGCCTCGAACGTGTCGAGGCTCACCCGTTCGGTCAGCAGATGATGCCGCTCGCCCAGTCCGGTCAGTGTCGGCGTCAATACGCGATGGCCGCGCGCGATGAGCCGGTCGCTGACGCGCCGCCAGCACCAGCCGCCGTGGCCGGCGCCGTGAACGAGCACATAGGTCGTCGCGCCCGGCGTCGGCGCCGCGCTCAAGACCTGGTTCCTTCGCCGGCGCGGCGGAACGTCCAGGCGTGGGTTCGGTGGAGCGCCGTGATGTGACTTTGCCGCGGGACCAGGTCGTCGATCGCAGCGAGGATGTCGCGCCAGCGTACCGGTCCCACCTGGCTCTGGATTTCCTCCGCCGACCGCCAGATTGCCACATAGTCGTCGCGCGACAAGACTTCCTCATGCGGTGCGTCGATGTGAAGACAATCCGCGAAACATCCATTTGCTTTCACGGAATCCTCCAGGCACGCGATCGTGTCGAGCGCCTGCTCGTAGAGGCGGTCGAGGCCCGGCGCCATCGACGCGATCAGCATCTCGATCCGATTCATCAACGGGTCGTCGCCGATTTCGCGGAGCTTCCAGACGATGGTGAGATGGCCTGCCGGCCGCAGCACGCGGGCGAATTCCTGTAGCGCGCACGGCGCGTCCATCAGGTGGAAGGATGTGCTGACGCACAGCCAGTCGATGCTCGAGCTCGGCAGGCCGGTCTGCTCCGCTGTGCCGTCGATCCAGGTGAATGCGTGGTTGCCGAGGAGACGCGCCGCCTCGGCGCGCATTCTGGCGTCAGGCTCGACGGCTTGGCCGTGCAGTCCCGCCGCCGCTAGAAGGCGCGTGAAATTCCCCGTTCCCGCGCCGATATCGGCGACCTGCGTGACGCCGGGCGCCGCGCCGACATATTGCTGCAGGCACGAGAACACCCGCTGCGCATAGGGAGCGCGCTTTTCGTAGAGATGCGCCGATGCGCCGAAATCGGCGTGCGCGGCGACGGCGGGACGTGACATCAGGTGTGCTCCTTCGATAGGACGCTGGAGGCGCTTCGGTTGGCGGCTCACGGACGCGGCAGCAGGGCGCGGACGTCGCGGGCTATGACCGGCAGTGCGTCTGCGGGATCCTGCCGCTGCGTGACGACGTTGCGTAGATGGTCGCGGATGACTTCCGTGATCTTGATCGAATTCGGTCCAGGAAAATTGAAGAATCCGGTCAAGAACGCCAGCTGCTCGACGCTGGTTCGGTGGTTCGGGCTCTGTTGATAGAACGTCCCGAGCAGGGCCGGATCGTCGATCGCGATCGTGTTGTTTGGCATGTAGCCGGAACTGCGGACCGCGATCGTTTGGCCGATCGGGCCGGTCGCGAACTTCACGTATTCCCAGGCCGCTGTCTGCTTGGCGGGGTCCTTGGCGAAAATCATGGCGGCGTTGCCGCCCGCCGGCAGGCGGCCGGACGGCGCGGAAATCGGAAACGGACCGGTCTTGATTTCGAAACGCCCCTGCGCGCCGTCGGTGAGGCCCTTCAGAAACGATGTCGAGCCGACGAGAATGCCGAGCGTCCCGGCGCGGAACGATTGCAGTGCCTGGTTGCGGGTCGTGTCGACCATTCCGGCGGCGCCGATCTCTTTCAGGATATTCAACGCCGCCAGGCCTTCCGCGCCGTCGAAGGCGAGCTTGTCGCCGGTCATCATCGTCCCGCCATGGCTCTCGACGAGCGCGAGGAACGTCCAGTTTCCGGCGCTGTCGTAGTAGTCGAAATAGATGCTCTGGGTGTCAGAGCCGAGCGCCTTGATCCGACGCGCGAGATCGATGACCGCCGTCCACGTCGCCGGCAATCGGCCGGCGTCACCACCCGCGCGGCGAACCAGATCGAGATTGTAGTAGATGACCGGCGTCGACGTATTGAACGGCAGGCCATAGACGCGGTCGTTGATGCGCGCGAGGTCGAGCATGGCCGGCAGGTAGCCCATCGTGGCCCAATTTTTCTCTTCGGCAATGCGCGCATCCAGGGAGATCGGCAGACCACGCTCGACCAGCAGCTGAACGCGATTGTAGGCATGAAACGCGACGTCCGGCGTCTGCCCGACCAGCGCCTCCCGCATCATCCGTTGCACCAGCTCGTCGTAGGTCGCAGCGGGTGACTGGAATGTGATCGCGACGGTCCGGTTCTGCTCCATGAACCGGCGCGCGATCTCCTCGTGCATCGGTCTCATCTCGGATGGCAGCGGAAACGCCACCGAAAGGTTGAGCTTGTCGGCGCTTGCACAGCTGATCGACAGCATCAGCGCCAAGGCGCTTCGGCAGACCCGCTGTCCGAGGCGGATGAACATCATGACGCTCCCCATCGCGGGTTGCTTGTGATCGCGGAAGTCAGTTCGGCAAGAGCGCCTTCACGTCGCGCACCATGGCCTCCATCGCCGTCTCCGGCGACGTCTTTCGGGTTGCGACCGCAACGAGATGGTTCTCGATCACGTCCTGGATCTTGATCGAGTTCTCTCCGGGCCAGGTCCAGAAGCTCGACATCACCGGCAGCTGCCGGACGCTCGTCATGTGGTTCGGCTTCTGCTTGTAGAAATCGCCCAGCAGATCGGCGCGTTCGACCGCGATGGTGTTGTTCGGCATGTATCCGCTCATCGTCACCGACAGCGTCTGACCGACCGGTCCGCCCGCGAACTTGATGAACTCCCACGCTGCCTTCTTCCTTGCGTCCGCGTTTGCGAACACCATGGCGCAGGCGCCGCCGGCCGGGATCGTTCCGCCTGCCGCCGATATCGGAAAGGTCGACGTGCGGATGTCGAAGCGGCCTCCGACCTGTTTCTCGATCGCCGTCAGCGCGCTGCTCGTGTAGACGAAGATGCCGATCGAGCCGGCGCTGAACGCCTGCTGCGCCTGGGCGCGCGACATGTCGACCTGACCGGCATCGCCAAACGCCGACAACAGCTTGAGCGCGATCATGCCGGCCGGGCCGTTCAGCTGGATGTCGCGCTCGTCGTCGCTCATCATCCGGCCGCCGTGACTCTGGACCAGGGCGAGGAAGCCCCAATTGCCGGCGCCCTTGTAGTCGAAGAAGATGCTGGATACGCCGGCATCCAGCGCGCGGATTTTTTTCGCGAGCGCGATGATCTCGGGCCAGGTTGGCGGCAGCCGGTCAGGATCGGCGCCGGCGCGGCGCACGAGGTCCGCGTTGTAATAGACGATCTGCGTCGATGTCGCGAACGGCAGCCCATAGAGACGGCCGTCGACCTCGCAAAGTGCGCGGGCAGGGCGCGGATAGCCCTGCGCCTCGAGATCCTTGCCGGCAAGGTTGTCGAGCGGCACTGCCCCGCCGCGCGTCGCGGCGATGCGGACGCGATGGTAGCCGTGCAGGATGACGTCTGGCGCGTCACCTGTCAGCGCCGCGCGCAGGGTCCGCTGGGTGAGATCCTCATAGTCGGTCGCCGGCGCAGCGAATTCGATGACGATATCGTTGTTCTGCGCCATGAACCGCTTGGCGATCTCCTCGAGTGGCGGCCGCATGATGCCTGGAAATGCGTAGGCCACGGTCAGCTTCACCGGCTCGGCGCGTGCCGTCGCGACCGCGATCGACGCCAGGAGGACGGCAACAGCCCACGGTCTGTTCATCGCAAGCGTCTCCCGTTCCGCGAAACGCCGCTATTGCGAGGCCCGCTTCCTGCGCTGGTCGTTCTCGTCCATGATCTCGATGATCTCGACGTAGTCGATGTCGGTGACTTTTCGCCAACTCGCCCATTCGCTGCCGCCGGCGGACCTGGTGATCTCGGTTGGCATCTCAAGAAACGCATTGGAGAGCTCCGCCTTCAGCTCGCCCGGCAGGTCTTTGCGGACAGCGAATGGACCGGTCGGAATGAAATTGGAATTCCAGATCACGCGGACCGCGCCTTTCGGAATCAGTCCCTTGTCAGCCATGCGGTCCGGCATGCCGAACGCGTCCGAATACCGGAATGTCGCCGCTGCGTCGTATTGTCCTTTGACTACTGCCAGGACGCCGCCTTCGTGCGTTCCCGCAAAGCCCGTATGTGCGAAGAATCCCTTGTCCATGTAGCCTGCCTTGGCGAGGTGAAAGCTCGGCACGATGTAGCCCGTGCCCGAGTTCGGATCCGGGAACGCGATGCTCTTGCCCTTCAGGTCGGCCAATGCCTGGATGGCGCTGTCGGTCTTCACCACGATGATCGATTGTGCGCCGGGCGAGCCGTATATGTTGTTTTCGGCCACCAAAGGCTCGGCGACGCCGTTCGACAGTTTCTGGAGCAGCGCGTATTGCGCGGCGCCGAAGTAGGCGCCCTGAATGTGATTGTCGCGGAACGCCAGGATGACGCCGGTGTAATCGCTCGCGTAGCGGAAGGTGACGGGAACCCGGAGCCGCTCGCTCAGGAAGGCGGCGAGGGGATTCCACTGGCTCCGGCTGGTCGAAAGATTCTCCAGCCTGACCGCGCCGAATGTCAGCGATGGATACTGATTGCGCCAATCGGCATGAGCGGCGCGCGGCGCCATTGCCACAATCAGCGCGGCGAGGACGGCGGCGCCGAGCCGGCTAGTTCGCTTCAAGTTCGACACCTTGACGCCTCCTGATCGATCGCATTGGGGCGGAGCTCGCGCAAAGCTCGGGTCCCACATAGGCCGGAGTGCCACGCGAGAAGGTGGCGATCACGCGCGGCGTCGTAGTCTGCCAATCGGCGACGACAATCAGGTCGGCCCGCTGATCCGGCGACAGCTCGCCGCGATCGACAAGACCGAGTGCGCGGGCCGGATTTGTCGAGACCAGCGCCCATGCGTCAGCGAGCGACATCGTGCCCCGGCGTGCCAGGGCGAAAGGAGCGTGGAGCAGCGACGGATAGTAGTAGTCGGACGCGAGGATCGTGCACGATCCGTCCTCGATGAGCGCGCTCGCCGGGATATTCCCGTTGGCGCTGCCGCCGCGCACCACGTTCGGGCTGCCCATGACCACCGCGTTTCCGAGCGCCTTGGCCCGCCGGGCGGTCGCGACGTTGCAGGGGAATTCCGCGATCTCGGCGCCGAGCAGGTGAAAACGCTCGCGGTCCGCCGGCGTCTCGTCGTCGTGCGACCCGCAGGTGACATCCTGCGCGCGCAGCAAGGTCAGCAGCCCGGTAAGCTTGTGAGCGGTCTCCTCCGCGTTCTCTCGCACCTGCCGCACCAGCGAGCCGAGCTCGGCGATCGACAGCCCGGCGAGCGCGGCCCAATGGGCCTCCTTGTCCGGCTCGCGTTCGAGGCGCCGTTCATGCTGGGGTAGATGATCGTTGAGCACCACCAGATCGAGCTTGCCGTCCTGTGCGAGCGCGATCACCGGATCAAAGGCGTCGGCGCTGTGGATTTCGAGCCGGACGTGGATCTTCGTGTCAACGGCGAAGCGGTGGCGCAGCCGGGTGATGGCATCGATGAACGAAAGGCCGGTGCGCGTGCTCCGCAGCCCCGGTTCCCAGGAGAGCGTCACGCCGAGATAGGCGGTCGTGATGCCGTTGGCGGCGAGCGCCTTGTCGTTGTCGAAGAAGCCGATGGCGGCATCGAACCGTGCGCCCGGTCGCGGCATGAGATGCCGCTCGAACGAATCGCCGTGAATGTCGACCAGCCCGGGTGCGATCAGGGCGCCTCGGCAATCGATCTGCCAGTCCGGCGAGCCGGTTGGGTCGTGGCTGATCCGGTCTCCCGTGACGGTCAGCGGCCGGCGTTCGATCCGTCCATTCGGATCGAGAACGTGAGCATTGTCGAAGCGAACTGTGCGCATGGGAAGCGACTGTGTCGTTGCGTCGCCGCACCGACAAGGTCCGTTTGGCGGCGCACAAACGGGCCATTTGTCGCCAATCCGTAACAATTGCTCCGTAGCGTCGACTGCATGCCTAAAGGATGCGGAATGGGCGCGCTTGCGCCCATTCGGATCGACCGGACCGGGCCGCGGCCTCTGTCGCGCCAACTCGCCAACGCCATTCGCGGGATGATCGAGTCCGGGCGGCTCAAAAGCGGCGCACGGCTGCCGGCGACGCGCCTCGTCGCGAAGGAGGTCGGCGTCTCGCGACTGGTCGCCGTCACCGCTTATGAGGAGCTGGCGACAGCGGGCTATCTCCATTCGGTGACCGGCGCCGGCACATTCGTGCAATGGAAGCCGCGCGGTGCTCGCGCCGCGGCGAAGGCGACGCGAGCCCAACCGCGCAACAAGGATCACCGGGCGGTCGGCAGGTCGGTATGCATGCTGCCGATGACGCGGCAAGCGTTCGAGATCGACCATCCGCCGGTCGACGCGTTTCCGCTCAAGACATGGTCGCGCCTCGCGTCGCGCTGCTGCGCGCGGGACATGCGCGACGTGTTGACCGACGACGACCCCGCCGGCTTCATGCCGCTTCGTCGGGCAATCGCCGATCAACTCCTCGAGACGCGCGATTTCCGGTGTGGTCCGGATCGCATCGTGATCGTTTCCGGCTTGATCCAAGCGCTCGACCTCACCGCGCGCACGCTGATCAAGAGTGGCGAGGAGGTGTGCTTCGAGGAGCCGGGGCGTCCGGTCCTGCGGGCCGTCTTGGCGAATGCCGGTGCCGCGATCATTCCGGTTCCAGTCGACGCCGAAGGGCTCGTCGTCGAGGCCGCGCGGCGCGTGGCGCGGCATCCGCGACTGATCATGGCGACGTCATCGCGGCATCATCCACTCGGGGTCGTGCTCTCGGAACGGCGGCGCGCGGAGCTTCTGGAGTGGCGCTGGGCGCATGATGCCTGGCTGTTCGAGGACAATAGCGAGCATGAGCTCGCGGTGACGGCGGGCTCGCTCCCGGTCCTTGCGACGTCCGACAGCGACGCCCGCACGATATTTTATGGCGCCTTCCGATCAACGATATCGCCGGCCTTGCGGCTCGGATTCGTGGTGGTGCCGGATGCGCTCGTCGATCGCTTTCTCGCTGTTCGCATCCTGACCGACGGCTATCGGCCGCTGTTCGAGCAGTCCGTGCTGGCGGAGTTCATGGCGAGCGGACAATATGCGAGCCACGTGCGTCGAATCCGCGACGTGTATCTCGAGCGGCAGGCCGCTCTGACGGACGCCGTGCAGTCGCGGTTCGGCCACGTCGCCCGGCGCGTGTCGGCCGATGGCGGCCTCAACACCGCGTTCCACATGCCCGGTCCTGTGGACATCCTTGCCGAGCGTGCGGCATCGGCAGGCCTGGTCGTCCGGAGCCTCCGGAGCTTTTTCGCAGCGTCCCCTGAATCATCCGGATTTATTCTTGGTCATGCCGCCATCGAACCGGAGCAAGGCCGTGCGGCGGTGGCAATGCTTGCGCGTCTTTGGCAAAGCCTCGAGGCTTCCCGCGACTAGGCGGGGCCGGTCTGACAACAGCTCACGTCCACACGGACGGCGGATTTCCGGCGGCGGTGGCGCGGAGCAGCTTCAAGGTCTCCGCGTCGATCGCCTGCGTCGGCGCGTTTGCGAGGAGAAGCCGCGCGAATTCCGGCAATCCTGTCAGCATGGCCGAGATGCGGATGACAGTCCCGGACTGTGTCTCCAGCCGGAACCATTTCATGAACAGAGAGTAGCGTACCGACCGGAGCTCGGACCATCGAAGCTGCTTTCTGACGCCGATGAAGTTGGCGCCGGTGAGGCCGTCCGGTGTCGCCTCGTATTGCTCCAGGAAAAAGCCCGTAACCAAGGGTACGCCCAGACATGCAAGTCCGACGAAGATGGCGGTGGTCCACCATGTCGACGTCGTGTTGGGAATGACGTTCGAGACTACGGCCATGGTTGCAAAGATGAGAAAGCAAACGAGGCCGACAATGAAGATTGCCAAGGTCTGAGTGAGACGGCCGGTCTCCGACGCCGGCCGCGGCCGAAGGCGGCTTCTGGCGATCCAGCCCATGATGAGCGACATCGACAGGAGCCACAGCACCCACCAAAGCGGCGTCGACCACCAGCGGTCGTCCATGGTTTGTCCGAGTCTGCTTGCGTCTGAACAACAATGTGCCGATCGGCCGGTCCAGCATGTACCCGGCCATCACGACATTCTTAAGGATGGTGGCGCGGGTCTGTCTCGCAGAAACCTGCCTTGAGATCGGCGCAAAGCGCGCCGACGTTCGTGGCATTGCCGAGCCGGTCGAGCGAGATCATGTTGCGTACCGAGTTCATGGCTCATCTCGCCCGCAAGGGCGTGCTGCGCGAGGCGCAGGCGCTCGAGGGCGCGGCGGCGCGCCACCGCGAGGGGCTCGCTGACACGGACTGGGCCGGTCTGACCAAGCTGACGCCCTCGGCTTTTGCTGACGAGCTTGCAGACTTCTATCGCTGCGAACGCGTGCAACGTGGTGCGCTGACCGGCAACCGCTTTGCCGGTGCGCAGCTGTCGGCGCGCTTCCTGCGTGAGGAGCGCCTGTTCCCCTACGAGGACGAAGACGGCACGCTCACGCTCGCGCTTTCGCGGCCGCTCGACGAGGATGCCATCCGCGCGGTCGAGGTGGCGCTGCGCCGGCCGGTGACACTCGCGGTCGCGACGCCGGACGATCTCGAGGCGGCGCTCGCGGTGACGCTCGAGGCCGAGCCGACCGAAACGGCCCCGGCTGCCGAGATCGCAACCTCCGTCGAGGACGATCTCGATGACTTGCGCGACCTTGCACGCGGCGCGCCGGTGGTGCGCGCGCTCGACGATCTGCTGCGCCTCGCGGTCGAGCAGCGCGCGACCGATCTGCACATCGAGCCGTTCAATGACGCGCTGCGCGCCCGCTTGCGCATCGATGGACTCTTGAAAGCGGTCCCGACGCCGCCTGCGAGCATGGCCAAGGCCATCCTGTCGCGGCTCAAGATCATGGCCGGGCTGAACATCACCGAGCGTCGTCTGCCACAGGATGGCCGGGCCCGCATCGTCGTCGCCGGCGCGGAGATCGACCTGCGTATCGCCACCATGCCGACCATGCATGGCGAGGGCGCCGTGATCCGTCTGCTGCGCAAGGGCTCAGGCTTCGTCGCGTTCGACCAGGTCGGCTTGGCGGAGCGCGACGCATCCGTCTTGCGCCGCGCGCTCGCGTCGCCGTTCGGCATGATCATCGTCACCGGCCCGACCGGATCGGGCAAGACCACGACGCTCGCCGCGTCGCTCGCGCTGATCAACGAGCCGACGCGCAAGATCCTCACCATCGAGGATCCGGTCGAGTACCACATTCCCGGCATCAATCAGACACAGGTTCACCCCGCGATCGGCCTGACTTTCGCCACGGCACTGCGATCATTCTTGCGACAGGATCCGGACGTCATCATGGTGGGCGAGATGCGCGATGGGGAGACGGCGCATATCGGCGTTCACGCGGCGCTCACGGGACATCTCGTCCTCACCACCTTGCACACCAACACCGCGGCCGGCGCGATCCCGCGCCTGATCGACATGGGCGCCGAAAGCTTCCTGCTCGCGTCCTGCATTCGCGCGATCGTCGGCCAGCGCCTCGTCCGCATTCTCTGCCAGCACTGCAAGGAGCCGCGCGCGCTCTCGAAGGCTGATCTCGCGCGCGACCAGCGCTATGCGGCGCTTGGATTTGCGGCGGGCGATGTCGTTCACCAGCCGAAAGGCTGCGAGTGGTGCAGCTCCACCGGTTTCCGCGGGCGCCAGGGCGCGTTCGAGGTTATGGACATCACGCCGCGCATCCGCAGCGCGATCGGCCCCAAGACCGAGACCGCCGATCTGGAAAAGGTCGCGCGCGACGAGGGGATGACGACCATGGCGGAGGACGGCGTCGCCAAGTGCCGCGCCGGACTCACGACCATCGACGAGGTATTCCGCGTAACGGCGAGCTTGTAATCTCATGCCGCATTTCCGTTATCGCGCCTTTACGAATGCGGGAGAGGTGGTCGTCGGCGAGATCGATGCGCCGTCGCGCGAGGAAGTGGTCCGCCGCATCGAGTATCTCGGCCACCTGCCGATCGAGGCTGAAGTCACGTCGACCAATGCGCTGACGGGCATCAGGCAGGGAAGGGCGCGGCTGCGGCCTGGCGAGCTGACCATCTTCCTTCGCCAGCTGGCGCTGCTCTGCGGCGCAGGTCTCACGCTCGAGGCGGCGCTGCAGACGCTCGGCGAGAATGCCAGCAAGGGCCTGACTGCCTTCGCAGGCGCGATCCGCTCGTCGATCTCGGCGGGCGACAGCCTCGGCGAGGCGTTGGCACGCCATCCGACCATCATCGAGCCGGCCTATGTGGCGATGATCCGCGCTGGCGAAGCTTCGGGCAAGGTCGACGTCGTCCTGCGCGCGATCGTCGAGGATCGGACGCGGCGCGACCAGCTCGCCGACCGCATCAGCTCGGCGATCCGCTATCCGCTGTTCCTGATCGGATCAGCAGCGGCGATCCTGTTCTTCTTCCTCGTCTATGTCGTGCCGCAGTTCGAATCCGTGTTCAAGGATCTCGGCAGCCGTCTCAACGGCGGCGCCGCCTTCGTGCTCGCAGCGTCGGGCTGGCTGCACGCCAATCTCGACGTCTTTCTCGTGACGTGTCTCGTCCTCGTCCTCCTCGCTTGGCTGGTGTTCAGCAAGCGCTCGGCGCGCATGGCGGTGATCGCCGCGGGAGCTGCCATTCCCGGGATCGCCGGGCCGATGCGGGATCGCCGGGCCGCCCGCATCATCGGCACGCTTGGGCTGCTGGTCGAGAACGGCGTGACCTTGCCTACCGCGCTGAAGATCGTCCGCGACGTCGTCTCCGAGCCGCGCCACGTCGCGGCGGTAGACCAGCTCAACGAGCAGGTGCGCAGCGGCCGCCGTTTCGCCGATGCGCTGGCGGAGACCGATCTCGTGCCGCCGCTGGCGGTCCGCATGCTGCGGATCGGCGACGAGACCGGCGACCTCGCCTCGATCGCCAAGCACGCCGCCCAATTCTACGAGCAGAAATTCGGCATTGGGCTCGATCGCCTGATGGGCGCGATCGGGCCGGTCACGATCGTCATCGTCAGTATCGTCATCGGCGCGCTCATCGTGTCGATCATGAGCGCGCTCCTCAGCATCACGGAGCTTGCGACATGACGCGATCGCCTTCGTTGGTCGTCCCCGCCACTATCCGCCGCCGTGCTTTCGCGGCAAGTCCGGGCTACACGCTGGTCGAGCTGCTGGTCGTGCTGACCATCATCAGCCTGATCGTCGGGCTGGTCGGGCCGCGCGTGCTCGGCTATCTCTCCGACTCGCGCGCCAAGACCGCCAAGTTGCAGATCGAGGGCTTCAGCTCGGCGCTCGACCTGTTCTATCTCGACACCGGCCGCTATCCGACCACGTCGGAGGGACTCGACGCGCTGACGCAGCGACCGTCCGGCGTGGCGATCTGGAACGGCCCCTATGTGAAGGGTGGGCGGGTGCCGGCGGATCCATGGGGCAACGCGTACAAGTATCGCGCGCCGGTCGAGCACGTGCCGCCCTATGAGATCGTCTCCTACGGTTCGGACGGCCGCGAAGGCGGCAACGGCAATGCAGCGGACATTTCCAGCATCGAGCGCTAGAGCGCGTCGCGATCGCGCCGGCTTCACCCTGCTCGAAATGGTGGCGGTGATGCTGATCGTGTCACTGGTCGCCGGCCTCGTGATGACGCTGACGCCGGGCACCGGTCGCGCGCAGCTCAAGAGCACCGTGCTCGATGCCGCGGCGCTGCTGCGGCGTGAGCGGCAGAGCGCGGTGCTGACCGGCCGTGACCGCCAGGTCTCGCTCGATCGTGAGCGCCGCCTGCTGGTCGGCGACGGCGGCCGCGTGGTCGCGATTCCGCGTGACGTCGAGCTCGATGTGATGGGCGCCGATGCGCTGTGGTCGGGACAGCGCGCGATCGTCCGCTTTCATCCGGACGGTGCGTCGTCCGGGACGGTCATGCGGCTTTCGCGCGAAGGGGCAGCCTATGAGATCCGTGTCAATTGGTACACCGGCGGCGTTGCGATTGAACAGCGATAGTCGTGCAGGAAAGCAAGCCGGCTTCACGCTGCTCGAGGCGCTGGTTGCGCTGGCTTTGGTCCTGACGTTTGCCGCCGCGCTCGCGCCGCATCTGTTCCATGCCCGCCGGATCGTCGGTCACGCCGACGGCCGTCTTGCCGCACAGGTTCTGCTGCGCACGCTGCTCGACGCGCCGTTCGACCGGACCAGCCTCGCGACCGCCTCGCGCGACGGCACCGCGGGCGATCTGCGCTGGCGCCTGACCACCGTGCCGATGGCGAGCGGCGCGGCGCAGGCCGACCGCTCGACGTGGCTGCCGATGCGCGTCGTTGCCAGCGTGTCGTGGGCGCCGGGACAGGCGATCACCGCCGAGACGGTGCGGCTCGCACGACCGGAGTGACCATGCGGCGCCGACGCTCTGCACGCGATGGCTTCACGCTGGTCGAGGCGCTGGCGGCGCTGGCGGTCGGCTCGGTTGTCATCCTCGCCACCGTCGCGCTGATCCGCAACGTCGTGCTGCATTTCGATCGCGGCGCACGCAGCGTCACCGAGATCGAGCGGATCGCGCTTGCGGTCGAACGGCTGGCAGCGGATTTCGGCTCGGCGCGCTTCGTCACGCGGACAGCGGCGGGCGGGCCTGCGATCGCCTTCACTGCCGAGCGCGCCGACGGCGATCGGCCGGCGAAAGTGATGTTCATTGGACAGGCGAACGTCTTGTCGGGGCCGCAGGGCGAGGAGCTCATCAGCCTAACGGTCGAGCGCAACGGCGACGCCATGCGGCTGGTCCGGCGACGCGCCCCGTGGAGCGGTCCGCGCGGGCGGTTCGACGGCGTATCGCTCGGTGACGACGTCGTGCTGATCGAGGGGCTGTTCGACATCGAGTTTCGCTTTGCGCGCGCGGCCGCTGGCGGCGCGCTGGTATGGAGTACCGACTTCGTCGGCGAAACGACGCTGCCGCGCTTCGTGCGGCTGATCCTGCGCGATCGGTCGAGCGGCGCCGATCTGCTCGGCGAAGCCGACTTCGTTATTCGCGCCGACGCGCCGGCGGGCTGCGCGCGCAGCGATGCGGGCATCGGCTGCCTGACGGCGGGAGTCGTGCGATGAGCGACGATCCGCGGCGCGGAATCATTCTAGTGACGGTGCTGTGGTCGATCGCGCTCCTGTCGGCGCTCGCCATGGCCGCGTCGTTGACGTTCCGCGAGTTCGCCGGTGTCATGGCGGTGAGCCGCGACCGCGTCCAGGGCGAGGCTTTGCTGACGGCCGGGCTCGAGGCCGCCGCGGGCCAGCTCGCCGGCGCAGGAGAGCAGCCGCTCGCCGACGCGGAGCTCTCAGTCGACCTCTCCACCGGTTCCGTGCGGGCGCGTCTCACCGACGAGGGCGGCCGGATCGATATCGGCCAAGCGCCGGCCGAGGTTCTGGCGTCGCTGCTGCGATCGGTCGGCGCTCCGCCGGCCACTGCCGATGTTCTTGCGCGGCGGATCATCGAGCAACGTGTCGACGTCGGTCGTGATTCGCAGGGCACCGCACGCCGGCGCCGATCAGAGTTGCCGTTCACCGATGTTCGGCAATTGGCCGAGCTGCCGGGCATGGCAGCGGAATGGGTCAGCGCGATTGTCCCGCTCACTACCGTGTTCGGCAGCGAGACCATCAATCCGCTCACTGCGCCGGCCGCGGTGATCGCGGCGCTGCCGGGCGTCGACCAGGCGCGAATCGAGGCCTTTCTGGCCATGCGGCGCGCTGCGGCGCCGGACGCCGACCGTCTCGGTCAGCTGCTCGGGCCGGCGCAGCGCTATGTCGCCGCCAAGCCGCAGCGGGTCGCGTCCGTCGAGCTTGCGGCCAGCCTTCCCGACGGCTATGCCACGGCAGCGCGAGCCGTAATCACGCTGCTGCCTCAAGATGGCCAGCCTTACCGGGTCCTTCTGTGGCAGCCGCGTCCGGCGACACGGTTCCCTTAGCGCATGTCCCGGAAAAGTGGGTACCGGTTTTTCCGAGCAGGACATGCGCCCTCAAAAGAGAGCATGATCCCGGAAAGTGGCTTCCGGTTTTCGGTTAAGATCATGCTCCAACACTGACAGCGAGAGTGGCATGACAAAGTCATGCCACTCGAGGGAACGCGACACACATTGATGCGTATCGACTTGATCGTGCTGCGCTGGCTCGAGGTTCTCGCGGGCCTGTACTTTGCCTGCCGCGAGACCTGGCGTGTGCGCCGTGCGCTCATTATCACGCGCGAGGGCGAGCATTTCGTTGTCCGCAAGGCGGAGCCGCAGCGCGACGCGATCGTCCAGGCCAACGCATCGGACCGCAATGCGGTTCTGGCCACGGTTGCAATGGGGCACAAGGTTCCCGCGCGCGTGATGCGGGCCGCGCGCGACGGTCTTGTAATCCTCGAGCTGCCGCCCGGCGAGGTCGCCGTGCGCCGGCTGAACATTCCGGCGCCGGCGCGCGAGTTTCTGCCGGGCATCGTGCGCAACCAGATCGAGCGGCTGTCGCCGTGGCACATCGACGACGTCGCCTACGGCTTCGAGGCGACGCCGAACGCCGAGGATGCCGCCAACCTCGATGTGCGGGTGTCGCTCGTGTCGCGGCGAGTCATCGATGCCGCGCGCAACGACATCGCCGCGACCGGCCTCGACGCTGACCGGATCGTGACGCGCCCGCAGGAGTCGACGTCCGCCAAGCCGGTGATGCTGTGGTCGAAGCTGGCCGAGGGCACGCGTGAGGAAACCGCGCGGACCGGCCGCCGCATCGGCATCGGCCTTGCCTCCATCGTCGTTATCAGCGTCGCGCTCAGCGCCTGGGCGGTGACGTCGAAGCAATCGATCGAGGCCGAGAGCGAGGTGGTGGAGGGGCGTTTCAAGGCGCTGCAGCGGCAGATGGCGGAGCTGCGCTCACCACAGGCGCTCGCGTCGCTCAACCCGCAGCAGCGGATCTGGCACGCGAAGGAGGGCGCGCCGGCTGCCGTGCTCATGCTCGAAGCCTTGTCGCGGGCGCTTCCCGACGCGGCGTATCTCACCGAGTTCCGGCTCGAGAACGCGATGCTGCGGATGACCGGCGTGACCAAGGACGCGCCATCGTTGATCGCGCCGCTCGAGCAGTCGGGCCAATTGGCTGACGTGCGCTTTTCCGCGCCGACGACGCGCGAGTCGGGCGGCGCATCGTTCCGGTTCCACATCGAGGCGCGCGTCCAGCCGCCGCCCGCGCCGGCGGACAAGCAGCCATGATCAAGCTCGACCGCGAACAGGCGATCTCGGCCGGCGTGCTCGCGCTGATCATGATCTTGTGTGCCGCGACCGTCGAGCTGGCGTTCCACGCGCGCTACGGCGCGTCGCAGGAGCTTGCGCAACGCAGCGAGCAGCTCGTCCGTCTGCAGGCCCGCGCCAAGGCCGAGGCCGATCGTCGGGCCGCGGCCGTTGCGCCCGCCGAGGCGTTCGTCAACGCGCCGACGCAAGGCGTCGCCGGCGCCCAGCTACAGGCGCATCTCATGAAACTGGCCGGCGAGCAGCGGGCGACCGTCATCTCCTCCGGCATCGAGCCGGGCAAGCGCGAGGATCAGCCCGACTCGATCAGGCTGCAGGCGACGCTTGAGATGAGTGCGACGGCGCTGCAGGCCTTGCTTTATCAGCTTGAGAGCGGCACCCCCTATGTCTTCGTCGATGCGCTGGCGGTGCAGCTGCCGGGCACGGCGTCCCAGCGTGCGGTCGAGGACCCCTTGCTGCGGGTCACGCTTGGCCTGCGTGCCGTCTGGCGGCGAGGCGCGGCATGAGCACGCGATCGATCATGATTGCCGTTCTGTCGCTCGCCGCGGTCGTCACCGTGGCGCGCGGCCAGGCGCCGCCGCCGACCCCGCAGCCGGCGCAGCTCGTCAATCCGCTGGCGGCGCAGCCGCTCGACGGCCTCGCAGCGACACGCGAGCGACCGCTGTTCTCGCCGACGCGACGTCCGCCGCCACCACCGCCGCCGCCGGTCGTGCGCGCGCCGGAGCCACCGCCACCGCCGCCGCCTCCCAATATCACGCTGGTCGGCATCGTCATGGACGGCGAGGAAGCGCGCGCGCTCGTTCGCACGCCGAGCACGATCATGCACGCGCGGATCGGCGACGACATCGAAGGCTGGAAGGTCGTGCAGATCGAAGGGCGAAAGCTCGTCCTCTCGCTCGGTGATCGTCTTGCCGAGGTCTCGATGTTCATCGACCGCTCGAAAGATGCGGCGAAAGCGGCATCACGCCCGGGCGATGCCAAAGGCTCGGCGGCGCCGCCACGCGACGCGTCGCACGCTCCGCCACAACGCAGTGAATCAGCATCGCAAGGTTCACGATCGTCTGGTTCGCGCAGTCGAAGACGCAATCGCCAATAAGCCACACGCATTCAGCGATCGTGGGATGTGGAATTGACTTCGTTTCACGTTAAGCGCGCAGAAGAATTTCTGTCTTCGCGCAAAAACGTCCCTAGATTGCCGCACAATGTCTTGCGATGGTCCCATAAACTCCATCGTCGTCGCAGACCATCTCACCATCTGAAAGAGGCTGGCTGATCTGGCAACCCTCGGTGTCGCCAGAAGAAAGGTGTTTGAGACGCCGTTTCCGGCACGGCGAAGCTTCACAGTAACGAGTGTGGAAAGTCGACCGCACGTTTCGGGGGAGAGTGAGTCGGTGCCCAGCGTTCGGGAGCGGTCAGCAGGGGCGTTCGCTCGCGCCGGCGTGGTGGCGGCGCTCGCATGTGCGCTCAGTCATTGCGTCACCTCGCCGACGCAGCCGAACGCGGGATTCGCCTCGAGCGGCGCCAGCGATTTCGTGCGCAATGCCGATCTCAGTCCGCGCTTTCCGACCGTGAGCGACGAGCCGTCGCGTCCCGCAAGCGGCCCGGCGCGGCCGATGCTGTTTCCGGGCCTCGAGCGCGAGCCCGCGGAGCCTGCGCCGAGCGAGGGCGGCGGCGGTGCCGAGATTCGCACCGCCTCTGCGGAGCCCATCTCGATCAGGGGCGACGGCGTCGAGATGAATTTCGAGGGCGCCGACATCCCGACCGTCGCGAAGACATTGCTCGGCGACGTGTTGCAGCTCAATTTCGTCGTCGACCCGCGGGTCCAGGGCACCGTCACGCTCGCCTCGGTCGGCCCGATCGCGCGCAAGGACGTCATGTCCGCGTTCGAGAGCGCGCTGCGCATGCAGAATGCGGCGATCGTGCGCGAGGGCAAGCTCGTCAAGATCGTTCCACTCGCCGATGCGACAGGACACGCGTCGCTCGCCCCAGGTGCACGCCAGCAGGGTTTCGGCGTCTCGGTGGTGCCGCTTCGTTACGTGTCGGCCTCCGCGATCGCCAAGACAGCGGAAAGTTTCCTCTCCAAAGCCGGCGCCATCCGCGTCGACCAGGCGCGAAATCTGCTGCTCGTGCAGGGGACCAGCGCCGAGCGCGAATCCGCGGTCGATGTCATCTCGACATTCGACGTCGAGTGGATGCGCAATCAGTCGATCGGCGTCTATCCCCTCAAGTCGACCTCGCCGGAGACGATGATCGGCGAGCTCGAGCGCGTGTTCGAGACGAACGAGGGCGGCGCGGGGCAGGGCGTCGTCCAGTTTCAGCCGATCGCGCGCATGAACGCGGTGATGGTCGTCGCCAAGAATCCGAGCTACCTCAAGCAGGCAACCCAGTGGGTGCAGCGGCTCGACCGGTCCGATGCCAGCGGCACGACATTGCGGACCTATCGCCTCAGGTACGGCAGCGCGACGCAGGTCGCCAAGATCCTCAACGATATCTTCGTCAATCGATCGGGCAGCGCGGCCGATACGCCGGGCAGCCAGCTCGCGCCGGGAACGACCGCCGCGCAATCGCGTCTCGACTCGCTCGGAGGCGGCAAGACAACGAGCGCGTCGCGGGGCTCGAGCTCGTCCAGCGCCGCTGCGCAGACAACCGGCGGCGATTCGCCGTTCAATGCCGCGTTCAAGTCGTTCGGGGACGGAAAGGGTTCGAATGGGGACGCGACCGCGGCGACACCGGCCGTGGCCGCTGCCGGACCCGGCCTGGCGCGCGGCACGTTCCAGAATCTCCGCATCACCGCCGACTCCGTCAACAACGCGATCGTGGTCTATTCCAACCAGGAGGATTATCGCGTGGTCGAGCGCGCGCTGCGCGACATCGACAAGCCGCGTCTGCAGGTCGCGATCGAGGCGACGATCGCCGAGGTCACGCTGACCGATGATCTCGCCTATGGCGTGCAGTATTTCCTGACCAGCAAGGACGTCGGCGCCGGCGTCAACAAGGGCTCGGTCGGTCTGTTCGGCGCGGCGCAGTCGACCGCGCAGTCGATCGCCCTGCAGCGGGTGTTGCCGGGCTTCAATCTGCTGCTGGGATCGGAAGCGACGCCGCGCGTCATTCTCAACGCGCTGCAGCGCTACACCGATGTGAAGGTGCTGTCGTCGCCGTCGATCGTCGCGCTCGACAATCAGCCGGCGCTACTCCAGGTCGGCGACGAGGTGCCGATCACCACCAGCAGCGCCACGGTGCTGTCGAATTCCAACCTGCCGGTCGTCAACACGATCGAGATGCGCAACACCGGCGTGATCCTCAAGGTGCTGCCGCACGTGAGCTCCAACGGCACCATCCAGCTCGAGGTGGATCAGGAAATCTCCAATGTCGTCAATCCGGATCAGCAGACGCTGACGCCGACCATCGCGCAACGGCGTGTCCACTCGACCGTGGCGGTGACGAGCGGCCAGATGGTGCTGCTCGGCGGCCTGATCAGCGAGCGTGATCAGAGAATCCAGTCAGGCCTGCCGGGACTTCGCGACGTGAAGTTCCTGGGCGATCTGTTCGGCAGCACCAACGGCACCAAAATACGCTCGGAGATCATCATCTTCATCCGGCCGCAGCTCGTGCGCAACGGCGTCGACGCGCGCGCTGTCACTGAGGAATTCCGCGAGAAGCTGCAGACGATGCGCGGCATGCGCTAGCTGTACGCGGACGGGGAAAACGATGGCGATAGCCGGCACGGAGGTTCACGGCAGTCCCGCTATTGTCGTCGGCGCATTCGCCGCCGTGCTTCTCGTCTCGGTTCTGATGTTGCCGTGGCCGGCTGCCGCGGCGTCGACCGCGCTCGGCGCGCTGATGATCATCGGCGCCGACGTCGACGCGCGGACGTTCCTGCTGCCGGATGCGGTCACGTTCGGCGCGGTCGCGTGCGGAATTCTCGCCGCAGCGGCGCTCGACCCGTTCGATCCATGGGTGGCAGCCGGCATGGCGGCTGTGCGCGCGCTCGCGACCGCGCTCCTGCTCGCGGCGCTCGGCTACGCATATGCCGCGTTGAGGCAGCGCGAAGGCCTCGGCTTCGGCGACGTCAAGCTCGCCGCCGCGGTCGGCGCGTGGCTCCCGCTCGAGGCAATCCCCTTGTGTTTCGGTCTGGCGACCGCCGCGGCGTTGATCGCCGTCGCCCTTGCGCGGCTGCGCGGCGACGCGATCGCGGCGACCACCAGGCTTCCGTTCGGCACGTTTCTGTGCCCGGCACTGTGGCTCGTGTTCTACGCAGGGGTGTTGCCGGGCTGATGTCTGTGGGTCTGCGCGATGTCACCGAGACGACATTGGTCGCTCGGAGACGACTTCTGTTGTCGAGCGCGCGCGCTCACGCAAACATGCCACGATCGTTTCACGCTTTCGCGCGTGTCGAGTCGCACAAAAGTCGGGGAACGATGTTCCTCTACGTCGTGAGTGCAACAGGGGAGGTTGACGATATGGCACGCGATGATTTCGCCCGCGCATATTCTCTGACGACTCTCTCTACGATCCTGCTCAGCGCTACCCTTCTTTCCAGCGCCACCCTCGCGCAAACGGCGGCCCCGTCGGCAACGCAGTCGGCGGCGGCCGCCGCCCCCGCGACAACCGGCACAGCCGCCAACGCGGCGACCGCAAGTCGCTCGCGCGGTCCGGTCGACCCGGGCCTTCGCACCGGCGATCCCGGCGCGGGCGATGGGCTCACCGGCCTGACCGATACCGAGAAGCAATACTTCGAGGTCGCGAAGGACGTGTTCCAGGAGGTCGACGGCGTCGCCGAAGGACTCGGACCACGCTTCAATCTCGACGCCTGCGCCGGCTGCCACTCGCAGCCCGCGGTTGGCGGCACCTCCCCGGCAATCAACCCGCAGGTTCGGGTCGGGAAAGATGCGAACAACGTCATCCCGTCGTTCATCACAGAAGACGGACCGGTTCGCGAGGCGCGGTTCGTGCGCAATCGCGACGGATCGCCGGACGGCGGCGTGCATGCGCTGTTCGTGATCACCGGGCGCGCCGATGCAGGGACCTGCAAGATCACTCAGCCGAATTTCGCTGCCGAGCTCGCGCGCAACAACGTCATCTTCCGGATCCCGACGCCGGTGTTCGGGCTTGGGCTGGTGGAAAACGTGTCGGACGGCACGCTTGAGGCGACGCTCGCCGCCAATGCCGGGCAGAAGCGCGCGCTCGGCATCTCGGGACGCTTCAATCGCAGCGGCAATGACGGCACCATCACCAAGTTCGGCTGGAAGGCGCAAAACAAGTCGCTGCTGATCTTCTCGGGCGAGGCCTACAACGTCGAAATGGGCATCACCAACGAGATGTTCATGAACGAGCGCGAGAACGATCCGAGCTGCCAGCTCAACGCGATCCCCGAAGACACGACGCCGATGGAGGCGGAAGACACCGCCAGCCCGGCGGCCAATTATCAGAACGACATAACGCTGTTCGCCGCCTTCATGCGTTTGTCGGCGGCGCCGAAGCCGGCCGGGGCAACCCCCGCTCCGGCCGCGCAGGCGGCCGCATCGTCGACGGTCGTGGCGTCGGCAGACAGCGTGCTGCCGGTCGCGGCTGGAACGAACTCGACATCGACGGCCGCAGCCGCCGCGTCGCCGAGCGCGACGGCGACCGTCGACCGCGGGCGCCAGGTGTTCGGCAATGTCGGCTGCGCCGCCTGCCATGTCCGCAGTCTCACCACGGCGAAGTCGTCCACCGCCGCGCTGAGCAACATTACCTTCGAGCCGTTCAGCGACTTCGCGCTGCACGACATGGGGCAGGGACTCGCCGACGGCGTGTCGCAGGGCGGCGCGAACGGCCGCGAGTTCCGTACTGCGCCGCTGTGGGGCGTCGGTCAGCGTATCTTCTTCCTGCACGACGGCCGCACCAAGGATCTCAACGAAGCGATCCAGCAGCATGCGAGCCGCGGCTCGGAGGCCAATACGGTGGTCGGCAACTTCAACATGCTGTCGGTCGATGACCGGCAGGCGATCCTGAACTTCCTGCGCTCGCTCTAGATCCCGTCGGTGCGATGCGCAGCACGCTGATCCTGTCCGTCTGTTGCGTGGCCTGCATCGTCGCAGGGGGAGTGGGAGTGCGTTACGGCGCCGAGGTCCTCTCGCTCGGCGCCGTAATGCCAGCCGTTGCTGACCCGCAGGACGGGTCGGTCGCGGATGGCGTCTACCGCAATACTTATTTCGACCTTTCCTACCCGCTGCCGGCGGGCTGGACCGAAGGCGTGGCCGGTCCGGATCCATCCGCGACCGGCTACTACGTGCTGCAATCGCTGGTGCCGAAAGGCGAGCTGTCCGCGACGATCCTGATTGCGGCGGAGGACATGTTCTTCGCGTCCGAGCAGTCGCCGAGCCTGGCGGTGATGACGGATACGTTTCGTCACGCCATCTCGCAGGTCGACGGCATGTCGATCGACGCCGAACCAACGGCGCTCGAGGTGGCCGGCCGGGCCATGCAACGCATCGATTTCAGCGGCGCCGGGCTGCATCGCAGCCTGCTCGCGACCGAGATCCGCTGCCACCTCGTGACCTTCACGCTGACGGCGCGCGAGCCGGAAACGCTGGCGAGCCTCCGTCTCAGCCTCAATCGCCTGGCGACTGCGGCGCAAGGTCGCGCGGCCGTGTCTGCGCCGCCCTGCGTCAGGGATTACGTGGTCGCCGACAATCTGGTCGAACGAATCGAGCCGGACGTCGCCGGCGCGACGTTCGAGTCGATCCCGGTGCGCCTCGTCGTCGGCGCCGACGGGGCTATCAAGCATGTGCATGTCATTCGCGCGTCACCGAGCCGCCGCAAGGCGCTCGAGACGGCGCTGCGCCAATGGCGATTCAAGCCTCCGCGGATCGACGGCCGTCCGACCGACATCGAGACGGGCCTGTTGTTCAAGTCCGCCGTCGCGGCGAGGTGAGCACTTTCTTGGCCCAGATCGACTAGTTTTGATTAGTTTTGATTGGTTTTGATGACGCGCGGACCGATCCCATTTGTTTCTGCACGGCGCCACCCGACCGCTTTGCCTGCTTTTTGTCACCTGCGCTCCGGTCGTGGGCGCGGCTGAATGCAAAACGGGCCACGCGACGCGCGGCCTCTACCGAGCCTCAATTTTCGGCATGCTCCGCCGACCGGGTGAAACCGGCCGCGGAATGTCGTCGGTGTTAGCGCAAACGCGAGCATGATGGGAATCAAAACCAGTTCCGCACACGGAATTGAATAAGCCTGTTGAAATCGCGATGTGCATCGCAACGCAGCCCCGCATCGATCCCGGTAGCGGAGCTTTGGCCATTCGCTAGACTTCGCCACAAATCGGTCCGTGCAGCCCCAATGAGGCCTTCATGACATTGTCTCGGAGAACCTTCCTGCACTTGACTGCGGCCGCCGCGGCCATCCCGGTGGCTGTTCGGGGCGCGTCGCGGCGCGCATGGGCGCAGGCTTATCCGGCGCGGCCTGTCCGCATTCTGGTGGGTTTCCCGGCCGGCGGCACGACCGACATCGGTGCGCGTCTGATCGCGCAGTGGCTTTCGGAGCGGCTTGGTCATCAGTTCATCATCGAGAACAAGCCGGGTGCCGGCACCCGGCTGGCCACCGACACGGTCGCCCAGGCACCGGCCGACGGCTACACGTTGCTGATGGCCACGACGACGAATGTCATCAACGCGACGCTCTATAATTCCAACTTCCTCGGTGAGTTCGTTCCGGTCGCCGGGGTCATCCGCTCGCCGTTCGTGCTCGAGGTCAATCCGGCGCTCCCCGTGAAAACCGTTCCGGACCTCATCGCCTTCGCCAAGGCCAATCCGGGAAAGATCAACATGGCGTCGTTCGGCATCGGCAGCAGCAGCCATCTGACCGGCGAGCTGTTCAAGATGACGACGGGGGTGGACATGCAGCATGTGCCGTATCGCGGCTCGGCGCCCATGTTGGTCGATCTGCTGAGTGGCCAGGTGCAACTGGCCTTCGACAACTTGCCCGCCTCGATCGAGCACATCAGGGCCGGCAAGCTGCGCCCGCTCGCGGTGACGACCGCAGTGCGCTCCGACGCCTTGCCGGATGTGCCGACGCTCGCGGAGACCCTGCCGGGCTTCGAGTCGAGCGCATGGATCGGCATCGCCGCGCCGAAAAGCACGCCCGCCGATATCGTCGACAGGCTCAACAAGGAGATCAACGCCGGGCTCGCCGATCCCAAGTTGAAAAACCGGCTGGCCGACCTGAGCGGAATGGTTCTCGGCGGCACGGTCGATGAATTCACCAGGCATGCCGCGGCCGAGACCGAGAAATGGGGCAAGGTCATCCGCGCAACCAACGTCAAGCCGGAGTAAGCTGGCGGTTTGTGGTTCCACGTCGGTACCTCGGTGTACCTCGGTGGAGGGAAGCGGACCATGAGCGTTGCCCGTCTGACCGACCGGGTGCGGCATGAGCTCACGTATCTGAGCTATCCATCGAAGCAATGGACGGTCCCGCACCATCGCGACGGCGCGCGCGTTCTCGATGTCCTGATCGTCGGCGGCGGCCAGAGCGGGCTCGCGATCGCGTTCGCGCTCAAGCGCGAACGCGTCACCAATGTCAGGCTCATCGACCGGAATCCGCGCGGCCGCGAGGGGCCGTGGCGTCGCTTTGCCCGCATGCGGACGCTGCGCACCTCCAAGGAGGTGACGGGCATGGATCTCGGCATCCCGAGCCTCACGCCGCGCGCCTGGTACGAGGCGAGGTTCGGGCGGCGGGCGTGGGAGCGGATCCACGCGTTCCCTCCGGACGTGTGGCGCGCGTATCTCGACTGGTACCGCGACGTTCTCGAGCTTCCGGTCGAGAACGAGGTCGAGCTGACCTCGATCGAGCCGGACGGGGATCTTCTGCTCGCGCATCTGCGGCGCAACGGCAGGCGCGAGCGGGTCCATGCGCGAAAGGTCGTCCTCGCCACCGGCATCGAAGGCAGCGGCGGGTGGCGCGCTGCCGGCGTGCTGGCCGCCGGTCTGCCCGCGCACCGCTATGCCCATTCGACCGAGGCCATCGACTTCCGAAAACTTGCCGGCAAGCGCGTCGGCGTGCTCGGCGTCGGCGCGGCCGCGTTCGACAATGCGGCTGCGGCGCTGGAAGCCGGCGCCGCCCGCGTCGACCTCTGCTTCCGGCGCTCGGATATTCCCCGGATCAACCCGCTGCTCTGGACGCACTTCGCCGGCATGCTCGGCCGGTTCGGCGAGCTGACGGACCTCGAGCGCTGGCGATTCATGCGCCGCATTCTGGTTGACTTCCCGCAACCTCCGCCGCAGGACGCGTTCTGGCGTTGTCGCGGGTTCGAGAATTTCGCATGGCATCCCGATTGCGCGTGGCGCGGGGCGCGCAACGGTACCGGCGGTGTCGCCGTGGAGACGGATGCCGGCCGCTTCACATTCGATTTCATGATCTTTGCCACCGGCGCGGAGACGGATCTTTCGCTGCGTCCCGAGCTTGCCCCGATCCTTCACCACATCGCGCTCTGGCGCGACCGGTTCACGCCGCCACGCGGCGAGGAGAGCGATCTGCTGGCGCGACATCCCTATCTCGGCCCCGCCTTCGAATTCACGGAACGCAAGCCGGGGGCTGCTCCGTTTCTCGGCCGGCTGCACAATTTCACCTTCGGCGCGACGCCGAGCCTGGGGCTGACGGCCGCCGCGGTCATCGGGTTGAAATATGGCGTGCCGCGACTGGTGGCCGCGTTGGTGCGCGATCTGTTCCGGGAAGATGCCGCCGAGCATTACCGGGATCTTCTCGCTTTTGATGTGCCCGAGCTCGAAACGCTCGACACTCCTTATGACTGGATCGATCGCCTGGGCGCCGACGCGCTCGGGCCACTCGACCAGCTCGACGTATCCATCGCCGCGCAACGTTCCGAGCGCGTCGGCGCCGCGCGGGTGCCCGCGCGGACCAAGCGCGGCGCTGCGAGGCCGGTGAAACGGCTTCGGTCTTCCAAGCGAGCACCGGCGCGATGAATTTGCTTGCCACCCACGCGCAGAACGGCCCGGCAGGCGAGGGGGGCCGCAGGTTCTCGCGGCTCGACGAACTGCTGGCGCATTACGCCGGAACAGCGGGCGGTCGCGAGGCCATCCTGGCGCCCGATCGTCCGCCCGTCACTTACGACGAGCTGTGGCACGTCGTGAGCAAGGCGGCTCGCGAGTTGCGCGACCTCGGGATCGAACCATCCGATCGTGTGGCGGTCATTCTGCCGCTCGGAGCAGAGGCGGCGATGGCAGTTCTCGCCGTCGCTACCGCGGCGGTGTGCGTGCCGCTCAATCCGGGCTTCACCGCCGACGAATGGCAGCGCTATCTCGGCGACTTGCAGGTCGCAGCGCTGGTGACGCGCGCCGACATGGATTCGCCGGCGCGCGGCGTCGCGCATGTCATCGGCATCCCCGTCATCGATCTGTCGCCGCAGCCGGGCGAAGGGCCGGCCGCATTCGCGCTGCTCGGCTCGCGCAGCCGTTCGCCCCACAGCGGCGATGTCGCGCCCAATGGCGACAGCGATGCCTTCATCCTGCCGACCTCCGGTACCACGTCGCGGCCGAAGCTGGTGCCGCTGACCCACGCCAGCGTCTGCGCGTCGGCTCACAACGCGGGCGCGGTTCTGCGGCTTGGTCCGCAGGACCGGCTGCTCAACGTGCTGCCATTCTTCCATGCGCACGGCTTGATCTCCGGACTGCTGACGGCGTTGGCCGCCGGTTCGACCGTGGTCTGTGCGCCAAAATTCGATCCCGATGCTTTCTTCGGCTGGCTGACCGAATTTCGGCCGACGTGGTACACGGCGGTCCCGTCGGTGCATCGGGCGCTGTTGTCGGCAGCGCCTCGCCACGCCCACAGCACGCGATGCTCCTCGCTGCGGGTGGTCCGCTCCGCCTCCGCGTCGCTTCCGCCCGCGACGCTCGGCGAGCTGGAGCAGCTGTTCGGCGTGCCGGTGATCGAGACCTACGGCATGACGGAAGCGGCATCCCAGATTGCCGCGAATCCGCTGGAGCGGCGGAAGCCGGGCTCGGTCGGCCGACCCGCTGGCGCGGAGATCGCCATCACGGACCGCAACGGCCGACGGCTCCGCGCCGGCGACCGTGGCGAGATCGTGCTGCGCGGCCCGACCATCACGCGCGGATATGACAACGACCTTGCCGCCACGAAGGCTGCGTTCCGCGACGGCTGGTTCCGCACCGGCGATCTCGGTTACCTCGACCGCGACGGTTATCTCTTCATCGTCGGCCGCATCAAGGACGTCATCAAGCGCGGCGGACAGCAGGTCGCGCCAGCGGAGGTCGAGGAGACGCTGCTCAAGCATCCCGATGTCGTCGAGGCCGTGGTGTTCGCCGTTCCTGACGCGCGGCTCGGCGAGGACGTCGCCGCGGCGGTCGTGCTCCGCGCCGACGCGCAGGCGAGCCCGCAGGCGCTCCGCGCCTTCGCGCTCGAGCGGCTGGCCAAGTTCAAGGTGCCGGGCCTGATCAAGATCGTGCCGGCGATCCCGAAAACCGCCGCGGGGAAAGTCCGGCGCGACGGCCTTGCCGCGGCGTTTTCGATGGCGTCGCCAGCGGCACGATCGACCGGTGGCGAAGCGACGCCGAAGCCCGGCTCGGAACTGGAGCAGCAGCTAGCCAGGCTGTGGGCCGATCTGCTGGAGATGGAGCGGATCGGAGTCGATCAGGACGTCTTCGCCCTCGGCGCGGACTCGATCACGGTGACGCAGATGCTGTCGCGTCTGCGCACACATTTCGGCGTCGATTTCTCGTTCAAGGACATGTTCGATGCGCCGACCATTGCGGCGCTCGCCGCTCGCATCGCAGCGGCGCAACGCAATCCGGCGATCGCAGCGCTGAGCCTGCGCGATGTGCCGGCGGACGCCCGGACCGCTCGTCTGTCGTTTCACCAGCAGCGCATCCGCGTGCTCAGCCGGCTCGACCCGATCGGCCATACTTACCATATCGTCGAGCTGGTCCGTCTCTCGGGGCAGCTCGACGCCGAGGCATTGGATGCGAGCATCACGGCGATCTGCCAACGCCACGAGGTGCTGAGGTCGACGTTCGCGGACGCGGGAGACGAGCCGTCGCAGACCGTCGGGGCTGCGAGGACCCGGGTCGAACGCATTGATTTGCGGCCATGCGCCACGAGCCGGAGGACGGCGGCGCTTCAACGTCAGGCCCGGGCGTTGCTGAGCGAGCCTTTCGATCTGGAGAACGAGCCGCCCCTGCGTGCCCAGCTGCTGCAGCTCGACGATGACGACCATGCGCTGCTGATCAAGGTGCATCACCTCGTCACTGACGGATGGTCGCAACGGCTGTTCTGGGACGAGCTCGAAACGTTCTATCGCGCCGGCGCGGGCGATGCAGCTGCCGCGTTGCCGGCGCTTGCGGTCCAGTATCGGCAGTTCGCCGAGTGGCAGCGAGCCTGGCTTGCGACGCGCGAGGCCGGGGATCAGTTGGGCTATTGGCGTGCGCAGCTCGACGGCGTGTCGGAGCTGCCGCTGCCCACCGATCGGCCGCGGCCCGAGCGGAGAACCGGGCGGGGCGCCCGGCATCCGCTGAAATTCTCGCGGCGCTTGTCCCGCGCCATCCGGTCGCTGAGCCGCGAGCACCGGGTGACCTTGTTCATGACGCTGCTCGCTGCATTCCAGTGCCTGCTCCATCGCTACACGCAGCACGAGGATGTTGCGGTCGGCTCGGTGATCGCCACCCGCAATCAGATCGAGGTCGAGAACGTCATCGGGATGTTCGCGAACACGATCGTGCTGCGGAGCGATCTGTCGGGTGATCCGAGCTTCAGCGAGATCCTGCAGCGCGTGCGGCAGGTGACGCTCGACGCCTATCGCAACCAGGATGTTCCGTTCGAGGAGGTGCTCCGCACACTGCACGCGTCGCGCAGCGTCGATCGCAACACTTTGTTCCAGGTCATGTTCATCCTGCAGAACCCGCCGCTGCGCGCCCCTGATCTGCCGGGACTTGCCGCGCAATTCGTCGACGTGGATCCCGGCACCGCCCGGGTCGATCTGCTGCTCGAGCTGTTCGACGCCGGCGAGCAGCTGCGCGGCTGGTTCGAATACAGCACCGATCTGTTCGACGCCTTAACGATCGAGCGGATGGCCGGGCATTTCGAGGTGCTGTTGGCGGGCATCATCGCCGATCCTGAGCAGCGGATCTCGCGCTTGCCGCTGCTGACGGCGGCCGAACGCCAGCGGCTGCTGTTCGACTGGAGCGAGGGGCCTGCTGGCTCCCCGCGTCTCGGCAGTTTCGTCGCGCGGTTCGCCACGCAGGCCACGCGCAGGCCGAACGCCACGGCGGTGTCCGACGGGCGCGCCAGGCTGAGCTACCGGGAGCTCGCGCGCCGGAGCTCGGCCGTGGCCGATGGACTCGCCCGGGCGGGCGTCGGCCCCGACGTGGTCGTCGGCCTCATCAGCAGGCGCGGTGTCGACCTCGTCGCTGCGATGATCGGCGTGCAGCAAGCGGGCGGGGCGTTTCTTCCGCTCGATCCGGCGCTTCCCGCCGCCAGGCTTGCGACAATCATCCAGCACAGCCGCACGCCGCTGGTGCTTGCCAGTCCCGGTTGCGCGGGCGCGATCAAGCCGGCGCTGTCCGCTACGCCGCGCGCAGACCGGCCGAAGGTCCTGAGCCAGGCGACCCTGGCGCGGGCCAAATCTCGGAAGCGCTCGCGTGCGATCCGGTCTGTGCCGGCGGGTCTCGCCTATGTCGTCTACACCTCGGGTTCGACCGGCGCGCCGAAGGGCGTCATGATCGAGCAACGGGGGCTGATGAACCACCTCGTCTCCAGGACGTCGGAGCTTGGTTTGTCGTCCGTCGACGTGGTCGCTCAGACTGCGCCGCAGACGTTCGACATCTCGATCTGGCAATCGCTCGCCGCGCTGATGGCGGGCGCGCGCGTCCACATCGTTGCCGACGAGGACGTGCGGGATCCTGCTCGCCTGGCCGAGGCGGTGCGGCGCGAGGGCGTGACCGTGCTCCAGGTCGTGCCGTCGCTGCTGCGCGCGATCCTCGATCCGACGCTTGATGACATGGCGATCCGGCCGCTGAGCGGACTGCGCTCGATGATCTGCATCGGCGAGGCGCTTGCCGCCGACCTCTGCCACAGCTGGCTGCGGCGCTTTCCCGGCGTGCCTCTGATCAACGCCTATGGTCCGGCTGAGTGCTCCGACACGGTGGCGACGCATCGCGTCACGGCGTCGACGCTCCCCGCCGTACCGATCGGTCGCGCCATCGCCAATACCCGCGTGTATGTGCTGGACGCGCACATGCAACCGGCGCCGATCGGCGTTGCCGGAGAGCTCTGCGTCGGCGGCGCGGGCGTGGGTCGCGGCTACCTGAACGATCCTGACCAGACCCGGCGACGCTTTGTGCCCGATCCGTTCTCGCGTCGCCCCGGCGGGCGCCTGTACAAGACCGGCGACCAGGCCCGTTGGCGCGCCGACGGCACCCTCGAATTCTTCGGACGTGTCGACAACCAGGTGAAGGTCCGCGGTCACCGGATCGAGCTCGAGGAGATCGAGCAGGCGCTCGTCGCGCATCCGGAGGTCGGCGCGGCCGCCGTGCTGAAGCAGGAGGACGTCGCTGGCCAGGCGCTGCTCGTCGCCTGCGTCGCCGCTCGCGGCGACGCGCCGGACGTGAATGCTCTGCGTGATTTTCTCAAAGCCAGGCTTCCGGACTATATGGTTCCGGCCGGCTTCGTGTTTGTCGACCGCATGCCGCTGACGAAACACGGCAAGCTCGATCGTGCGGCCCTCGGCGCCGGTCACAAGCTGACGGCCGGGAACAGCGAATTCGTGGCGCCGCGCAACGCCACCGAAGAGGCGTTGGCCGGCATCTGGACCAGTCTGCTGACGATCGAGCGCGTGGGCGTGCGCGACAACTTCTTCGCCTTGGGCGGACATTCGCTGCTGGCGGGCCGGGTGATGACGCGCATCGCCGATGCGTTCGGCGTGAGATTGCCGCTCCGCGTGTTGTTCGAAACGCCCAGGATTGCGGAGCTGGCCGCGCAGGTCGACGCGGCGCGCGCGACACAATCGCCCGAGCCGGCGTTCGAGATCCCGCGCCTGCGCGAAGACGGTCCGCTGCCGGTGTCGGTCGTGCAGGAGCAGGTGCTCAAGGTCGAGCGCGAGATCCCCGGACTGCCGCTGTTCAACCTGGCGTTTGGCCATCGGCTGCAGGGGCCGCTCGATGTCTCCGCGCTCGACGCGAGCCTGGTCGAGCTCGTGCGCCGGCACGACTCGCTGCGCACGGCCTTTGCCTGGAAGGATGGGCGGCCGGTCGCTCACGTTGCCCCCGCCGGCGACATCGATTCATGTCTCGTGTTCGAGGATCTCGCGGCCGGGACGTCTTCCGGCAACGATCGCGCAAAGACGCTTCTTGTGAAGAAGGCGGCGCTGCGCGCCGAGCAGGAAGCCTTGACGCCGTTCGATACCGGCCGTGAGCCGTTGTTCCGGGCGCGCCTGTTGCGGCTCGGCCCCGACGACCATGTTTTGCTTTTGATCATGCATCACGTGATCGTCGATGGCTGGTCGATCGGAATCCTGATGGAGGAGGCCTCGAATCTCTACGCCGCAATCGTGGCCGGCCGGCGCGCGCAATTGCCGGAACCGTCGCTGCAGTTTTCCGACGTGGCCTGCTGGCAGCGCCGCTGGTGCAGCAGCGGCGCGGCAAGCCGGCAGGTCGGCCTCTGGCGGGACCATCTGCGCGGAGCCTCGTCCATCTTTCCCACCATTGCCGACGCGGGTCGGGCCTTGCTGGCCTCGAGCACTGCCAGCGAGCCGGTGCATGTGCCGCATGATCTGACTGCGCGTCTCGGCGCGTTGAGCCGTGGCGAAGGCGCAAGCCTGTTCATGACGTTGCTGACCGGATTCAAGGTGCTGCTGCTGGCCCGGAGCGGGCGGGAGGATCTGTGCATTGCCACCGCAATGGCCAATCGCTCGCATCCGCAGACGGAGCGTGTGATCGGTCCGCTGGTCAACACCACGTTGATCCGCACACGGATCAACGTCGACATGTCGTTTCAGCAGGCGCTGGCGCGGGTCCGCCGGTCGGTCCTCGAAACCCACGCCCGGCAGGACATGCCCTTCGACAGCCTGGCCGAGCGGCTGGCGGACGACGAAGGTTTGGATCCGGAATCGCTCATTCAAGTGTTCTTTGTGCTGCAGAATGCGTCTCGACCGCTGCGGCTGCCCGGCGTGACGGTGCAGTCCTTCGTCGAGCCGGGCGGCGAGGGGATCCTGCCGATCGATCGAACCTGGCTGTCATTGACGCTCAAGGAAACGACGTCGGGCCTCAGCGGCGCATGCAACTACAAATCAGAGCTGTTCGAGACTGGAGCGATCAGGCGCTGGATGGCCGACTATCGGACCATTCTGGCCAGAGCGGTGGCAAATCCAAAGCTGTTGCTTGGCCGGCTGGCCGATCACTGAGGCGATAAGCAGGTGTTTTGGAGTCCATCCTCAATTATGCCTCCATGCGAGAATAAGCCCCGAGATACTCTCAAAAGCCCTTGCCAATGAATGATGATCGGGAAATATAGTCCGTTGCATTGTCAGGAGGGGAACAATGAAGATCGACATCCTGAAGTTCATTAAGTTCGAAGAATTATCCGCGACGGAACGGGAGCGGCTGAGGAAAAGACTGCAGGCGCGCAAGGATTTGCTGACCGAGGCCATGAAGGTCGTCGACAATGGCCTCAAGCAGCTCGCGGCAGCGCCGAAGGCTGCAAAGGCGGCGAAGCGCAAGAAGTGATCGCGCCGGCTGGCATCACGCTTTGCCTTCCGTGGCCGACAGGTGGCTCAACTCGTCGATCAGCGCTTTCGCGTCTTTCACAGAAGCCGTCTCGAATCCTTCGGTGAACCAGCCGTAGACCGGGTGCAGGACGGCATAGGCGTCCGCGTGCCGGCGCTTGTCGCGCCAGTGCCGGGCGAGGCTCGTCGCGGCACGCAGCTCCCACCAGCGGGCCTGCTGTTGGCGTGCGATCGCGATGGCGCGCAGCAGCACAGCCTCCGCCTCGCTTGCCCGGCCGAGCTGCAGCAGGATTTCGCCCCGCAGGCGATGCAGCTCGGCTTCAAAGAATCTCTCGTCCGTCGTTTCCGCTGTTTGAATCGCCTCGTCCAACAAGGCGAGGCCGACCTCGGCTTGGCCGAGACTGGCGCGGGCCGCGGCGGAATGGCCGAGATATAGCGTGCCGCGGTTCCGGTTATTGGTACGGTCGACCGTTGCAATGGCGCTGTGCATGAGCTTGATCCCGCGCTCGGCCTTGCCGCTTTGGGCCAGCAGGGCGCCTTGGGCGAATCGCGCCCGCTGCTCGTAATCCGCGAGACTGTGCTCGATACTGTGCGTCATCGCCTCGTTGGCGAGAGCCGTGGCATGGTGCAGATCCGCGCCGAGGATTCCGAGCAGCGCCTCGTTGTCCAGGGCAAAGGCAGTCGTGAACGCCAGTCCCAGGGTGCGCGCGCGAGCGAGGGCTTGGTTTGCGACGGCGCTGGCCTGGTCCGGATAGCCGAGCACCCAGAGCGTCCTCGACAACGCCGACGAGGCGGTAACCTCGTCGTCCGCGCCGAACCTTCGATAGGATGTGACCGTCTCCTGGTTGGCGGCGCACAGCTCGAGCGTGGACTCCAGGTGCCGGCGTGCGTCGACGAACGCGCCCATCATCCACAGCGTCTGGCCCAGGAAGCGGTTGGCCAGCGCCAGCATGCCGGCGTGATCATGCAGTGCCGCGAGCGCGAAGCACCGCTCCGCGACTTCGCGCGCGGCAATGTGCTCTCCCCGCATGGCATGAGCGAGGTAGACGCCCCAGAGAACGGTCATCTGCTCGGTCGGCGTGCCGCCTTCACCCAGCAGGTCGCGGGCGTGCGAGAGAACGCGGAGGGTTTCCGGCGAGGCGTATCCCTCGGTAGCCGCCATTGCCGGTCCGAGCGCCAAATAGAAGTCGAGCTCTTTGCGACGCTGGTTCGAGGGGGCCTGGGATTCCGTCAACTCGATGCCCTGTCGAAGGTGCCTGACCGCCTCGGCGTTCGCCGAGCGGCTGAGCGCGAGATTGCCAGCCCTGAGCCAGTAATCGACCGCCGGGCCGACCAGGCCGGCGTCCATGTAGTGGTGCGCCACGATTTCCGGCTGGCTTGCCACGACATCGGGAAACCGATCCTCGAGGATGCGGGCGATCTGACCGTGCAACTGCTGGCGACGGCTCTTGAGCAAGCTCTCATAGGCGGCATCCCGCACCAGCGCATGCTTGAAGGTGTAGACCGCGTCCGGCGGATCGCCACGCCGGAACAACAGCTCCGCCTGCTCGAGCTCGGCGAGCGCGTGCCTCAATATGTTCTCGTCACGCCCGACCAGTGCGTGCACCAATGAATAAGAGAACTCGCGTCCGATCACGGCGCCGATCTGGCCGACCTCCTTGACCGACACCAGGCGATCGAGCCGCGCCATCAGCGAATCGTGGAGGGTCGCCGGGATGGCAAGCGGGCGCAGGGGACCATCGAGCCGATAACCATCGGCGTCCTCGACCAGGATCCCGCCCTCCAGCACGGCCTTGGTCAGCTCCTCGACGAACAGCGGGTTTCCATCGGTCTTGGCGACGATCTGTCTCATCACCTCGATCGGCAGAGCGCGACCCCGGGTGACCTGCGTGACCATGCCCTCGACGTGGTCGCTCTCGAGGCGGCGGAGCGTCAGCACGCCGACATTGGGCTGGCCGGCCCAGGGCGGCTCGAATTCCGGTCGGAAGGTGAATAGTGCAAGCACGGGCAGCCGGCGCAGCCGCTCCACGGTCAGATCGAGCAATTCCAGCGACGTGGAGTCGGCCCATTGCACATCCTCGAACAGGACCAGGATCGGCTGCCGGCGCGCAAGAGTCTCGAGCTGATCGAGCAGGGCGGCGAACGTCCGGCGGCGTTGCTGCGTTGGCGTGAGCGCCAGCTGCGGGTAACGGTTGCCGAATGGAATCGAGAGCAGCGCGGCCAGCAGCGGCGCTGTGGTCTGCACCTCCTTGGGGCCGGGGACGAGCAGCGCTTCGAGCTTGTCGAGCCGCTGCTCCGCCGTATCGTCGGCCTTGAAGCCGGCCGCCCGCTCCAGCTGGGCGATGATGGGACGAAGTGCGCTGTTGGTGTGGTGCGGCGAGCATTGATAACGGAAAGACGTGTACCGCCGGTCGGCGATCCGTTCCGCGAGTGCCGCGGCCAGGCGCGACTTGCCGATCCCCGGCTCGCCCGAGATCAGCACGATCTGGCCTTCGCCCTGCCAGGCGAGGCGTTGGCGCTCCAGCAGGAAATTCAGCTCTTCCTTGCGATTGATGAGGCCGGTCCGGTGCGCCGCGCGGACCGCCTCGAAGCGGCTTTCCGCGGCCAGCACGCCTTCGACCAGCCACGCCGCGACCGGCTCGGCGAAACCCTTGACCTCGTGCCGGCCCAGGTCGCGCAGGTTGAACAAGTCGCCGAGCAGCCGGCGCGTGGACTCGGCGACGATGACCGTCCCGGGCTCGGCAAAGCTTTGCAGGCGCGCAGCAAGGTTCGGCGCATCGCCGACCACGAGATGCTCCCGCAACGCGCCTCGGCCGCCGGAGTCGCCGACAACGACCAGCCCCGTGGCGATGCCGATGCGAACCGAGAGCGGCTCTCCGGCACGCGTCTCGAGACGCCCGACGGCGGCAACGATGTCGAGCGCGGCGCGCACGGTGCGTTCCGCATCGTCCTCGTGCGCACGCGGATAGCCGAAATAGGCCAATATCCCGTCGCCTCGGAAGTCGGCGAGAAAGCCATCATAGGACAGCGTGATGCGGGCGCAGGCGGCATGATAGGCGTCGATCACCGCCCGCATGTCCTCGGGATCGAGCCGGGCGGACAACGCCGTCGACCCCACCAGGTCGCAGATCATCACCGTGAGGTGGCGGCGTTCGGCAGGGACCTGACCGGCTTGCGGGCGCGCCTCGGCGCCGCTCGAGGCCGGCTCGGTGGACGGCGCAATCGCCCTGATCGCCCTGATGATGCGTTTCCGGTCGCCCATGCGGACGCCGAGTTTTTCGAGATCGCCCTCGGTCAGCTCCGAGAGCATGTCGGTGTCGATCGCATGCTCGATGAATGTGCGCTTGTATTGCTCAAGCCCCAGGTTGCGCAGCCACTCGCCGACATCCATTGAAGCGCCCTAATGCGGACCAGATCATCATCAGTGTGTTGGCAGAGCCGTGTGCAGCATATCTCCTCGAGGACCGACAGTCTCGCGTCAAGCTATCGAACCACAGCTATGGTGATTCAGAATTCGCGCGATCTTGCCGCGGAGTGTCGTCGACAGGGCGGTTTTCGCTCGAGCTTGAGCCGGATGCAGTGCGCGCGGAGCCGCAGGCTGCGCGGCCAAGATTCTGTTCAACGCGTCGGTTGCGAGCCGTGCAGCGAAAGCCCCGGCTGTCCCGTGCGACTGCCTCGCGCCGCAAAGGCGTTATCGAGCGCGGCATCGGTGCGGCGGCCCATTGCGATTGCCCACGCTGCAAGGCCGACGAGCAACGAGGCCATGCTGATCGCCAGGATCGTTATCCCCGCGCCGGATGCGGCGAGGTCGCCAAGTATCGTCATCGCCTGCTCCTTCGGTTGCATTTGCGAGACCGGCGGCAATCTAGTCGCGGCGGCGTCGACTGGTGTGTGAAGCGCCTCACATTGCGGAAATCATGTTGTTTCGCGCATAGGTTGAAAAGGTATACCTGCGGTTACTTCCCCGGGCGCGAGCAGAGGTCCATAATGCGGGAACGTGCACGCGGCAGTCGTGGGCAGCAAACTCAAGCGTGCATTTGCATCAATTTTGCCGGCCAGCGGTTGCATTGGAGCAGGGAAGGTCTGATAGAGCACGTACCGGCTCGATCGCGCGGCCGAGCAGCGATGCGCTGGCTTTTTCGCTTAATGCATGTCCTATTTGGAAAACAGGTTTCGCTCCGAATCGTAGTCGGACAGGCCTTGTTCGAGCCCGCGCCCAGTGTCCCGAATGGAGAGTTCTGAACCACGACGCCGGTAAGGTGGTTCAGCCGTGAGCCGCGACTTCCATGACCACAAAGCCGCAGAACACGCTTGAGGAGGCTCGCCAACTGCTGGCCGAGTGCGTCCTGTTTCGCGGCCTGAGCGCGGACGATCGGCGCGCGCTGGTGACGCGCGTCCGTACGCGCACATTCAATGCCGGCGATACGATCTTCCTGATGGGCGACCCGGGCGACAGCATGATGGCCTTGCTCAAGGGATCGGTTCGCATCAGCGCGCCGTCGCCGGAAGGCAAGGAGATCGTGCTCGGCATCATGCAGCCCGGCGAGTTCTTCGGCGAGATCGCGCTGCTCGACGGCAAGGAGCGCAGCGCCGACGCCAAGGCCATGACTCCATGCACGCTCGCGATATTGGATCGCCGCGACGTGCTCGCCTTCCTCGAGCAAAATCGGGAGGCGTGGTTCAGGATCGTCGAAGTGCTCTGCGAGCGGCTGCGTCGCACGACGGTCCAGATCGCCGAGGTGGCTCTGCTCGAGTTGCCGATACGGCTGGCCAAGGCCTTGCTGCGCATCTCCGCGGCGGAGGGCAAGGCGACGTCGCCGGAATCGACCGTCAAATTGTCGCAACGCGAGCTCGGGCACATCGTCGGCGCGACGCGCGAGAGCGTCAACAAGTGCCTGCGCGAATGGCAGCGCGGCAAGGTCGTGCAGATCGATGGCATCTCGATCACCATCCTCAATCGCGACTCCCTGGAAGCTCTGGCCGGCACGCCCGAGCAATAGACGACGATCGTCTCCCACTCCAAGAGCCTGTGCCGCCGCAATTTATTGCCCGGCGATGTGAACCATTTCACACGGTTATCGGAGGGCATCGGGCTAGCTTCTGCTGCGATCGGTCCAATCGCGTGTCAGGGAGCTCGAGATGTCGAACCACATCGCACGCTCGCTTGGTTGGGCCGTCGCAACCAGCAAGACTCGTATCCGCCGTTCCGCCGCGCTCGCCGCCGCACTCGCCGGACTCTGTCTGCTGGCGACCACATGGATCGTTGCCGCGCAGCAAAGGTCGGATGGCGCCACTGTCGCGCATCTTCCGGATGCCGCGCGGGTGTCGCCGTCGCATGGTGGACCGGTTGTTCAGCGCAAGGCGCCGGCCGGGATCGATATCCGCGCGCTGCTCAATGATCCCGCGGTCAGGACCTTCCGCGGCCTTGCCGAGAACGACTGGGATTTCACCGATCCCAATGGAGTGCCCGGTTTCGGACCGCTGCCATCGCAGGACAAGGGAGCGAGTGGACAATGACGACTCAATTGTCGGTCGAACAGTCGACGCAACACACGGCGGCGCGACTCTGGCGGAATGCCTGGCGCCGCACGCACGACATGGACCGGCCGCAGCTGCGCGCGCGCATGCCGGGCAATCCGGCCGGTCACATGCAGGTGGACGCCTCCGGGCGCGCTGACAAGGCATCGTGGCTGGCCGACATGGACGTGCGCGTCCTGAGCGGCGCCGCGCTGCTCGCCGTGCTGGTCGTCGGACTGGCGGCCGCCTGGCTGATGCCGGGGAGTTGCCAAAGCAAGCCGGTGCCGTTCGTCGCTGGCCTCACCTTCAACGTCGCCGTCGCCGTGCCGGCGGGCAGAGCCTGCACGATCTCCGTCGAGATCGGATCTGTCGCCGTGAAGTCGTTTCAGATCGAGGCGCCGCCGGCGCACGGGGAGGTCGTTGCGCGCGGTCGGACCGGCGTCGTCTATCTGCCGCAGTCCGGCTTCAAGGGTGACGACACGTTCGCCTTCTCGATCGAAGGCAGCTCCGAGATCAGCAGCGGCAAGTCGGTCGTCCGCGTGAACGCGGCGGTTCGCTGATAGCGTGTCCGATCAGCCCGCTTCCGCGGCGCGGATCGCCGCGATCGACGGCTTGTCGTAGCCGAGCTCCGCCAGCACCGCGTCGGTGTCGGCGCCCAGCGGCGGCGGCGGCGACGTCACCGCCGCGCCCGCGGGCGCGAGCTTGAACGCGGCGACCGGCACCGTGAACGCACCGTCGACCCCCGGCGCGGCATCGTGCTGGTGCAGGAATGCCCGCGTCGCCAGGTGCGGATCAGCAAGCGCCTCGGGCAGCGTGCGGACGCGCGCCGCCGGCACATGGTTCGCCTGCAGGAACGCCTCCCAGTCATCGGCGGTGCGTGCGCGCATCAGCTCGGCCAGCACTTTCATCTCGCGCTCGCGGTCGTCGTGGCGCTGATCGTTGTTCTGCTTCGCCATGTCGGGCCGCCCGAGCAGCGTCCATAGTCGGCGCTGCTGGCGGATGTTGCTGGCGGCGAGCATCAACAGGCCGTCCTTGGTCTCGTAGCAGCAATTGGTCGCGTGCTCGTGGTTGTTGCCGTTCGGCCGCGGCGGCTTGCCGGTGCGCATGAAGCTGGTGACATGCGATGCCGCCAGCATCAGCGCGACGTCGTACATGGCGAGGTCGATGCGCTGGCCGCGGCCGGTACGCTCGCGCTGGAACAGCGCAGTCGACAGCGCGAAGGCGGCCATTGTCCCGGTGGCGTAGTCCACCGCCGGCGTGCCGAGCTTGATCGGATTGACGTCGGGCGTGCCGGTCATCGCCATCACGCCGGTGGCCGCTTGGATCACCATGTCATAGGCGGTCTGGCTGCTGCGCGGACCGCCATGTCCGAACGCGGAGATCGAGCAATAGATCAGCTTCGGCTGGATCTCGCTGAGCGCCTCATAGCCGAGGCCCAATGCCTCGAATGCGCCCGGCCGGTAGTTCTCGACCAGCACGTCGGCGGTCCTGATCAGGCGCTTGAACGCCTCGCGGCCTTGCTCGGTCTTCAGGTTGAGCGCGATCGAGCGTTTGTTGGAGGCCTGTGTCAGGTAGTACGTGCCCATCCCCTGGCGGCTGAGCGCGCGGTCACCACCGCTGGTGCGGCTCTGGTCCGGGTCGCGCGGATCCTCGACCTTGATCACGTCCGCGCCGAACAATCCGAGCTGATACGCGGCGAAGGGCCCCGCCAGCACGTGTGTGGCGTCGATCACCCGGATGCCCTCGAACGGACGCGACATGCAATTTCCTCCATGGATGCTGTGAGCGCAGGCTAGCCGATATGATCCGGCTCCGGGAACCTTTTCTCGGCGGGCGCATCCAACAGGCATCGCAGTCGAGCCGGAAGGAACGTCGCTTCATGAGTTCAAATGTTCATGCACTGGAACGCGTCAGCGTGCGCCACGCAACAGAGCGGCCGGACCGCGCCGAGGTCGAAGCCGCGTTCCGCACCATCATCCGTTGGGCCGGCGACGATCCGGATCGCGACGGCCTGATCGAGACGCCGGCCCGCGTGGCGCGCGCGTTCGAGGAGTTCTTCGTCGGCTATTCGCAGGATCCGGTCGAGATCCTGCAGAAGACCTTCGAGGAGATCGAAGGCTACGACGAGATGATCGTGCTGCGCGGCATCCGCTTCGAGAGCCATTGCGAGCACCACATGGCGCCGATCACCGGGCAGGCCTGGGTCGCCTACGTGCCGAGCGGCCGTGTCGTCGGCATCAGCAAGCTCGCCCGCGTGGTCGAGGTCTACGCCAAACGGCTGCAGATCCAGGAGAAGCTCACGGCGCAGATCGCCAACACGATCAACGAGGTGTTGCGCCCGCAGGGCGTCGGCGTCATCATCAAGGCGTCGCATCACTGCATGACCACGCGCGGCGTGCACAAGCCGGAGGCCGACCTGGTCACCAGCCGCATGCTGGGCTGCTTCCGCGACAATGCGCTGACACGTCAGGAATTCCTCAGCATGGCGACCTGACGCGGAACGCGGCCACGGTGCATCGGGTTATCGCTGCGCAGCAACAGCGGGGAACAACATGGCGGATCAACAGCCCACCGGCCCCGACCTGACCCAGGGCGTTGCGCTCACCGATTTCACGGACGGCAAGCTCGTCGGTCATGTCGGCGATCAGGACATCCTGGTGGTGCGCCGGGGCGCCGAGCTTTTCGCCATCGACGCCCATTGCAGTCATTATCATGGGCCGCTCGGCGACGGCCTGGTGGTCGACGATTCCGTCCGCTGCCCCTGGCATCACGCCTGTTTCGACCTTCGCACCGGCGAACCTGTGCGCGCGCCGGCACTGAGTGCGTTGTCCTGCTGGAACGTCGAGCAGCGCGACGGCCGCGTGTTCGTGCGCGAGAAGCGGGAGCAGCCCGCGCCGCGTGCCGCGAAGGCGGGCGACGCGCCGGACAAGATCGTCATCATCGGCGGCGGGGCGGCAGGCTTCGCCGCGGCGGAGATGCTGCGTCGCCGCCAGTTCGGCGGCAGCATCGTCATGCTGAGCAACGACACCGCGCCGCCAGTCGACCGGCCGAACCTGTCCAAGGACTTTCTTGCTGGCAGCGCGCCGGAGGACTGGGTGCCGCTGCGTCCAGACGACTTCTATAAAGACACGGGCATCGACCTGCGCCTCGAGACCGACGTGACGCGCATCGACCCGAAGGCGCGCCAAGTCGTCACCGCCAAAGGCGATGTTCCCTACGACCGGCTGCTGCTCGCAACCGGCGCCGAGCCGGTCCGTCTGCAAATTCCAGGCTCCGACCAGCCGCACATCCACACGCTGCGCTCGCTCGCCGATTGCCGGGCCATCATTGCCGCGGCCGACGGCGCCAAGCGTGCGCTCGTCATCGGCGCGAGCTTCATCGGCCTGGAAGTGGCTGCGTCGCTGCGCGCCCGCGACATCGAGGTGCACGTGGTTGCCCCGGAGAAGCGGCCGATGGAGCGCGTGCTCGGTCCCGAGCTGGGCGATTTCATCCGCGCGCTGCACGAGGAGCACGGCGTCGTGTTCCATCTCGAGGATACGGTGGCGTCGATCGATGGCCGCCGCGCGACGCTGAAGAGCGGCGGCAGGCTCGATGTCGACCTGGTGGTGGCCGGCATCGGCGTGAGGCCGCGCCTCACGTTGGCGGAGCAGGCCGGCCTGGCGATCGACCGCGGCGTTACCGTGAACGCCTTCCTCGAGACCAGCGTTGCCGGCATCTATGCGGCCGGCGATATCGCCCGCTGGCCAGATCCGCATTCGGGCCAGAGCATCCGCGTCGAGCACTGGGTCGTCGCCGAACGGCAGGGCCAGACCGCGGCGATCAACATGATGGGTGCTCGCGAGCCGTTCGACCAGGTGCCGTTCTTCTGGAGCCAGCACTACGACGTGCCGATCAACTGTGTCGGCCACGCAGAGCAGTGGGACACCATCGCAATCGACGGCGACATCAAGGGCAGGGACTGCCTGCTCAAATACCAAAGCAAGGGACGCACGCTCGCGGTCACGTCGATCTACCGCGATGTCGCGAGCCTGCAGGCCGAGGTCGACATGGAGCGCGGCGCGCTGCGTTAGCCGGCCTCGCGTCGGATCTCACTCCACCTTGATGCCGGCCGTGGCGATGACGTCGCGCCACATGGTGGTATCGCCGTCGATCCGCCTGGCGAGGGCCGCCGAGCCGTCCGCCGCGACGTCGATGCCTGCGGCGGCGAGGCGGGCCCGCGTGTCCTCGGCGGCCAACGCAGCGATTGTTGCCGTCTCGATCTGCTGGCGGAGCGCCGGCGGCACGGTTTTCGCGGACAGGAGTGCGAACCACGCGCCGGTGTCGAAGCCGGGCAGGGCGGCTTCGGCGATGGTCGGCGTGTCGGGCAGCTGCGGGCTGCGCTCGGCCGTGGTCACCGCGAGGGCTTTGAGCTGTCCGGAGCGGATCAGCGGCAGCACCGACGGCAGGTTGTCGAACATCAGCTGCACATTGCCGGAGAGGAGATCCTGCACCGCCGGGGCGCTGCCCTTGTACGGCACATGCAGCATGTCGATGCCGGCGCGCTGCTTGAACAGCTCGCCGGTCATCTGGCCGTTCGAGCCGACGCCCTGCGACGCATAGGTGAGCTGCCCGGGCTTGGCCCTGGCGAGCGCGATCAGCGCCGGCACGTTGCCGGCGGGCACCGAGGGGTGCACCACCAGCACGTTGGCGACCGATCCGGTGCGAGTCAGCGGCGCGAGATCGCGGCCGACGTCATAGGGCAGCTTCGGATAGAACAGCGGGTTGATGGTCAGCGCGCTCGACGCGACGGCGAGCAGCGTGTGCCCGTCGGGCGGCGCCTGGATCACGGTGGTGACGCCGATGCCGCCATTGGCGCCGGGCTTGTTCTCGATGATGACGCTCTTGCCCCAGCGTTCCGACAGCTTCTGCGCGAGGATGCGCGCGATGATGTCGCTCGTTCCGCCCGCCTGGTAGGGCGATACGATGGTGACGACGCGGGCGGGAAACTCGTCGGCCCGCGCGGCAGTCGTCGCGGCGAGAATGAGCAGTGCGGGGACGACAATGCGCTTCAACATGGTGATGGTCAGGCTTTCCACGTCACCGACTTGATCTCGATCAGCCGCGACAGGTAAGTGACGTTCGACTTGTTGGTCAGGCGATGCACGGGGCGCATCTCGTCGATGAACACGAACGAGCCGGCCGGCTCGTCGGTCGGGATGCGCTTGCCGAAAATCGTCTCGATCTCGTTCTCGCCGCCGCCGAGCGACACGACCAGATAAGGATGGTGGTGGATGTGGAAGTCGTGGGTCTCGCCGGGCGCCAGGCGGACCTCCCACATGCGGATGTACTCGTTCTCGAGCAGGATCTTCTGGCCGACCTCGCCGAGCGTGATGCCGCGCTCGTCGGCGGTCTTCAGGCCAAGTGCCTCGTCCATCACTCTCACTCCTCTGCTGGCTGCTAGCGCGCCGGCACGACGGCGATGGCGTTGATCTCGATCAGGTAGTCGGGCGAGGTCATCTTGGTGACCTCGACCATGGTCGAGGCCGGCAGCGGCGCCTTGAAGTACTGCGCGCGCACCTTATGGATCGCCTCGAAGTGCTCCATGTTGCGGACATAGACGTCGACCCGGCAGATGTCGTCCATGGTGCCGCCCGCGGCCTCGACCGCGGCCTTGACGTTCTCGCAGACCTGGCGGGTCTGCTCGGTGATGTCGCCGATGCCGGCGATGCTGCCGTCCGGCCGGCGCGCGGTCATTCCCGACACGAACACGAAGCGGCCGGTCGCCTCGATCGCGGTCGCGTGGGAGAATACGCCGGTCGGCTGGCGCAGTTTGGGGGAGGAGATCTGTATCTTAGGCATGACGCTGGTCTCTGCTGTTCGCGGTGAAGGGCGGGGAGGCAACATTCAGCTCGGCGGCGTAGCGCGCGAGCATGTCGGCGACGGCAGCGTCGAGGGTGACGCGGCCGGCTGAGCACTGGCGGCGTGTCCATTCCGGCTCGCCGGGCGCGTAGAGGCGCTCGACGCCGGGCGCGCGGCGCCCCGCGCGGATGCGCTCGGCGGCGGCGGCGGTCTGCGTGCGGAAGATTCCGACGTCGCAGAAATGCGCGACATCGATGGCGATGAACAAGTGCGAGCAGTCGTAGGGCACGGCGACGTCGCCGTAGAGCGGCTGCACCTGCGGGCCGCTCGCGCCCTGCGCCAGGAGCCCGCACATCAGGTCGATCATGAAGGAGAGGCCAAAACCCTTCGCGCCGCCGGACGGCAGCAGCATGCCGGCGATCGCCGCAGCCGGATCGGTGGTCGGCTCGCCCTGCGCGGTCACCGCCCAGGTCGGCGGGATCGGCTGCCTGGCTTTCTCCGCCATGCGGATCTTGCCCATGGCGGCCTCGCTGGTCGCCATGTCGAGCACGAGCGGAACGGCGCCGTCGGTCGGCAGCGCGATCGCGATCGGATTGTTGCCGACGACGCGCTCGGCGCCGCCCGGCGCCGGCATCAGCGGCCGCGTGTTGCACATGGCGATGCCGATGCAGCCGGCGTCCGCCGCCTGCAGCGCGTATCTGCGCCCGGTGCCGAAGTGAAAACCGTGCCGCACCGGCACGATGCCGGCGGCGAAGGCACGCGCCTTGTCGATCGCGATCGCCATCGCCTGGGTGCCGGTGAGCTGGCCAAGCGCGTGGCCGGCGTCGAGCACAACGGCGCCGCTGCGTTCCGACACGATCGCTGCCTGTTCGGCGCGCGACACCGAGCCTTTCTTCAAGCGCTCGATATACATGTCGACCAGCATCACGCCATGCGAATGCAGGCCTTCGAGATCGGCATCGACCAGGCCCTCGGCGACGCTCCGCGCCGCCTCGGGCGGCACGCCGGCCGCGGCGAACAGCCGGGCGACGAAGCCGCTCAGCTCGTCGGCGGAGATGTTCATTTCCGGCTCTTCCGTTTGGCGGGCATGACGAGGGCCGATTTGCGTGCCGCGAGCGACGCCGACACCTTGTCGAGCGTGCGGGTGATGTGGGCGCGGTTGAGCTCGAGCGTCTTCTCGACGTCGCGGTTGAGCGCGACCCGCATCAGCTGCTTGTGCTCGCCGACATCGTCGCGCAGCGGTCCGTCCGACATGATCGACAGCGCGACATAGCGCTCCGCCTGCTCGAACAGCCGGGCGCGGATGGCGAGCAGGGTGGGCGCGCCGCAGGCGGCGACCAGTGCGGCGTGGAAGTCCGCGTGCTCCTTGCTCCAGGCCTCGCTGATGGCGTCGGGCCGCGACGGCTCGATCTTGGTCTGGCGCGACAGCCGGTGGAACGTGCCGAGCAGGCTCGCCTCCCAGTCGACGCCGCCCTTCTCGAGCGACCATGTCAGCGCGATGCCCTCGATCTCGATGCGGGTGCGCATCAGGTCGAGCAGGTTCTCGCGTGAGACCTCGGCGACGCGGAACCCTTTGTTCTGCTCGAGCTCGACCAAACCTTCGGCCTCGAGGCGCATCAGCGCCTCGCGGATCGGGCTGGTGCCGACCCCGTAGCGCTCGCGCAACGCCTCGATGCGCAGCCGCTCCTCCGGCATCAGCCGGCAGGTGATGATGTCCGCGCGCATCTGCATCAGCACCGACGCATTGAGCGTCTGTTTCGGCGTCTGCGCGCTCTCTGCAGTGATGGCGACCGCTCTCGCCATGCGAGTTCCTCCGGCCGGGCTTGGCGGAACGGCGCGCCCCGGTGCCCTCATGATTATCCGAGGAAAAATCGGAGATCAACAGGATTTTCGAAAATCCTGCCAATTGCCGAGAAGGGGCTCATTCTACCTTGAGGCCGAGCTGCTTGATGATCGGCCGCCATCGCTCGATCTCGCCGGCGATGAAGGTGGCGAGCTCCTCGGGCGAGGAGCTGGCGAGCTCGATGCCCTTCATGCGGTCGCCCAGATTGGGGATCGCGAGAATGCGTCGCAGCTCCGCATTGAGCTTGGCGACGATCGGCTTCGGCGTGTTGGCGGGCGCGAGCAGGGCGTACCACTCGGAGGCGACGAGATCGAAGCCCTGCTCGCGGAAGGTCGGCACGTCCGGCAGCGCCGCCTGCCGCGCCGCGGCCGAGACGCCGAGGGCGCGCATCTTTCCGGCCTCGTATTGTCCGAGCGCCTGCGCGACCGTCGCGAAGGTCATCGGGATCTGGCCGGCCAGCACGTCGTTCATGGCGGGCGCGCCGCCGCGATAGACCACATGAGTCATCTCGATGCGGGTCTGTATCTTCAGCATCTCCGCGGTGAGATGCGTCATGCTGCCGGGGCCGGCCGAGCCGAAGTTGATCGTGCCGGGCTTGCTCTTCGCCAGCGCGACCAGCTCGGCCAGGTTCGCCGGCGCAAACGACGGATTGGTGTAGGGGACGATCGGCGCCCGCGCGAGCAGCGTGATCGGCTCGAAGTCCTTCAGTGCGTCATACGACAGCGACGCCGCGAGACTCGGATTGGTGGCGTGGTTGCTGACCACCGTGATCAGCGTGTAGCCGTCCGGGTCCGAGCGCGCGGCGGCTGACGTGCCGATCATGGTGGCGGCGCCGGGGCGAGTCTCGATCAGCACCGGCTGTCCCCACGCCTCGGTGAGCTTCTGGCCGAACAGGCGCGACAGGATGTCGGCCGAGCCGCCCGGCGCGAACGGCACGATGATTCTGATCGGCTTGTCAGGATATTTGTCGGCGGCGGTCTGTGCAGATGCCGCGCAGGTCGCGGCGCAGAGCGCCGCCGCGCCGACCACGAATGCGTGGCGGAACGACGCCAGCCGATGTCGCATGCTCTCCTCCCGTGTGGCGGCTCACTTCGAGCTCGTCCCTGTGTATGTCATTCTGCGCGAAATTCGGCCGCGAGTCCCGCCGCCGGTGCGTTGCCGGCCAACCGCGATCATGCTCTAAAACGTGTACCCTCGAGCCGGAGATTTCATGCGCAGCAAGTTGTTCGTTCCGGGGTCGCGCCCCGAGTTGTTCGCCAAGGCGCTGGCCGGTGACGCGGATGCGATCTCGATCGATCTCGAGGACGCGGTCGAGGAAAGCCGCAAGACGGAGGCGCGGACGCTCGTTGCTGAGTTCCTGCACGGGCGGCAACGCAGTGTCGACGGCAAGGTCATCATCGTGCGCGTCAATGCGCTGACGACGCCGCATTTCGAACCGGACCTTGATGCGATCGTCGGCCCGAGCCTCGATCTCCTGAACCTGTCGATGGTGGAAAGCGCCGAGGATGTGCGCGTCGCGAGCGCGTCGCTCGCCGATCTCGAGCGCGACCGCGGCCTGGCGGAGCCGGTTCGGCTGCTGGTCAATATCGAGACGCCGCGCGCGCTGCGATTTGCCGCCGAGATCGGCAAGGCCGATCCGCGCGTCGCCGGCCTGCAGCTCGGCTTCGGCGACCTGTTCGAGCCGCTCGGCATCGATCGGAGCGATGCCGCGGCGGTGCAGCAGGTGCAGCTGTCGTTGCGCCTGGCGGCCGGCGAGGCCGGTGTGTTCGCGTACGATTCCGCCTACGCCAACGTGAAGGATCCGGACGGTTATCGCCGCGAGGCCGACGTGGCGCGGCGGCTCGGCTTCATCGGCAAGAGCTGCATCCATCCGACCCAGGTGCCGCTCGCCAATGATGTGTTCCGGCCGACCGACAGGGAGATCGCGCACGCGCTGCGCGTCGTCGCTGCCACGCGCGAGGCGACCAAGGCCGGCGTCGGCGCCTACATGGTCGACGGCCGCATGGTCGACGCGCCGTTCGCGCGCCGCGCCGAGGATGTGGTCGCCTTGGCGCGCCGGCTCGGGCTGATCGCGCCGGAGGCAGACACGTGACCATGCACAAGCGCGACTACGATCCGGCCGCGCGCGGCTCGCTCGACGGCGTGCGCATCCTCGACATGTCGCGGCTGTTCGCCGGCAACCTGCTTACCCAGGTGCTCGGCGATTTCGGCGCCGAGGTGATCAAGATCGAGCCGCCCGAGGGCGACACCTTGCGGGCCTGGAAGACCGAGGGCGTGTCCACCCACTGGAAGATCTACGCGCGCAACAAGAAGAGTCTGTGCCTCGACCTGCGCAAGCCGGAGGCCTGCGCGCTGGTGCGCGAGCTCGTCGCGCGCGCGCACATGTTCATCGAGAGCTTCCGCCCCGGCGTGCTCGAGAGCATGGGCCTCGCGCCGGACACGCTGCACGAGATCAATCCGCGGCTCGTGGTGGTGCGCATCTCGGGCTGGGGCCAGGACGGACCGTACCGTCAGCGTCCGGGCTTCGGTACGCTGATCGAAGGCATCTCCGGCTTCGCCGCCATCAACGGCTTCGAGGACCGCGAGCCGGTGCTGCCGCCGATGTATCTCGCCGACGGCATCGCCGGACTTTACGGTGCGTCCGCGGCCATGATCGCGCTGCGCGAGGTCGAGCTCGGCGGCGGCCGCGGCCAGACCATCGACCTGCCGCTGCTCGATCCGCTGTTCGCCATCCTGGGTCCGCAGGCGGCGAACTACCGTCTCACCGGCAAGATCAAGCCGCGCACCGGGAGCCGCTCGACCAACTCCGCGCCGCGCAACGCCTATCGCTGCAAGGACGGCAAATATGTCGGGCTCTCCGCGTCGATCCAGAAAATGGCCGAGCGGCTGTTCCGCGCCATCGGCCGGCCCGACCTGATCGACGATCCGCGCTATCGCACCAATGCCGGTCGCGTCCAGCATGCAGCGGAGCTCGATGCCATCATCGGCGCGTTTGTCGCCGAGCGCAGCCAGACGGAGAACGTCGCGTTCTTCGAGGCGGCCGACGTGACGATCGGGCCGATCTACGACACCTCGCAGATCGTCGAGGACCCGCACTTCATCGCCCGCGAGCTGATCGCCGACTATCCCGACGCCGACATGGGCCAGTTCCCCATGCACCACGTGGTGCCGCGCTTCGATACGACGCCGGGCGCGATCCGCACGCCGGCGCCGGCGCTCGGCGAGCACAATCGAGAGATTCTCGCCGAGATCGGCGTCGACGACGCGGCTTACGCGAAGCTCGTCGGGTCCGGCGTCGTCTCCGGAGCGGCTGACTGATGCACGCCGTTCCGCATTCATCGGGCATTGGGTCGCCGCGTCTCACGGCGCCTGCCGGCGCATGCGATGCGCATATTCATATCTTCGATCCGGGGGCGACGGTTGCCGATTATCGGCTGTTGCAGGCCCGCATCGGCACGACGCGCGCGGTGGTCGTGCAGCCCAAGCTCTACGGCACCGACAACACCTGCACGCTCGATGCGATCGCCCGGCTGGGCATTGCTCATGCGCGCGGCATCGCCGTGATGCATCCGAGTGTCAGCGACGCGGAGCTCCAGCGGCTCGATGCCGGCGGCATCCGCGGCCTGCGGTTCAGCGTGTGGAATCCCGCCGACACGGTCACCACCCTCGACATGATCGAGCCGCTGGCGCAGCGCATTGCGCCGCTCGGCTGGCACGTGCAGCTGCACATGTCCGCCGGCCAGATCGTCGACAACGCTGCGTTGCTCGAAAAGCTCGCGGCGCCCATGGTGTTCGATCACGTCGGCCGGCTGCCGCCGCAGAGTGGCATCGCGCATCCGGCCTTCGCCATCATCCGCGGCCTGCTCGAGCGTGGTCGTGCCTGGATGAAGCTGTCCGGTGCCTATCTCAACACGCGCTCCGGCCCGCCGGGCTATGCGGATGCCTCCGCGATCGCGCGCGCCTTCGCGCAGGCCGCGCCGCAGCGCATGGTCTGGGGCAGCGACTGGCCGCACGTGACCGAGCGCGAGAAACCTGACGACGCGGTGCTGTTCGATCTGCTGGCCGACTGGATGCCGGACGACGTCGACCGGCGACGCGTTCTGGTCGACAATCCGGCGAGGCTCTACGGCTTCGCCTGAATATAAAGAGACGGGAGGACACCATGGACGGCTTACGCCGGCTTCTCTTCATCTGCGCCGCGACGCTGTGGGCCACCGTGGCCGCCGCGCAAACCTATCCCACCAAGCCGGTGCGCATCATCGTGCCGTTTCCCGCCGGGCAGGCGACCGACATCCTCGCGCGCGTGATCGGCGAGCAGCTTGCCAAGACGCTCGGCCAGCCGGTCGTGGTCGAGAACAAGCCGGGGGCCGGCGGGACGATCGGTGCCTCGGTCGCGGCCAAGGCGGAGCCGGACGGCCACACACTGCTGATGGCAACCATCTCGACGCACGGGATCGGCCCCGGCCTCTACGCCAAGCTGCCCTACGATCCGATCCGCGACTTCGCCCCGATCAGCAATGTCGGTCTGACGCCGCAGACGCTGATGGCGAGCAAGAAGACCGACATCACCTCGCTGAAGGACCTGATCGCCAAGGCCAAGGCCGGCGAGGTGGATTTCGGCTCGTCCGGCAACGGCTCGGCGAGCCATCTTGCCGCCGAGATGCTGAAGGCGACGGCGGGACTGAAGCTCCGGCACATTCCCTTCAAGGGCAATGCCGACGCCTTCGTCGGGCTCGCCCGCGGCGACATCGCCGTGCTGTTCGATGCTATTCCGGGTGCGCTGCCGCAGATCACCGGCGGCGAGGTGAGAGGGATCGCGATCGCGTCGCTTCAGCGCTCACCGTTCCTGCCCGATCTGCCGACGCTCGCCGAGCAGGGGCTGCCGGGCTTCGAGGCGGTCGGCTGGATCGGCCTTGCCGCGCCGGCCGGCACGCCGGAGCCGATCCTCACGCGGCTCAATGCCGAGGTGCGCAAGATCCTCGACGAGCCGGCGGTGCAGGAGCGGCTCAAGTCGCTGGCCTTCGTCTCGGCCGGCGGAACGCGCGAGGAGTTCGCCGCGTTCATTTCCTCCGAGATCGCCAAGTGGAGCAAGGTCACCAAAGATGCCGGCATCAAGATCGACTGATATCGCGCGCGTTGTTTGCAGCGTCGCCGCGTGCCTGTGGCTCGCGGCGTCGAGCGCGCTGGCGCAGGAATGGCCGAAGCAGATCACCATCGTGGTGCCGTTCCCGCCGGGCGCGAGCAACGACACCTTCGCGCGCATCCTCGCGCAGAAGCTCACGCCGAAGCTCGGCGCCACGATCATCGTCGACAACAAGGCGGGCGCCGGCGGCTCGATCGGCGCCGCCTCGGTGGCGAAAGCGCCCCCCAACGGCGCCACGCTCCTGCTCACGTCGTCGACATTCACCGGCAATGCCGCGGTGCAGCCGAAGCTGCCGTTCGATCCGGTCGCTGACCTTGTCCCGATCGCCCAGCTCGCCAAGGGGCCGATGATCGTCGCGGTCGGTCCCGACACGCCCTACAAGAGCGTGGCCGAGCTCCTTGCCGCCGCGCGCGCCGAGAAGGGCAAGCTCAACTACGGCACCGCCGGCGTGGGCTCGATCAACCACATGGCGACCGAGATGCTCAATGCGATGGCAAGCGTCGAGATGACCCATGTGCCGTACCGCGGCATATCCAACGTGGTCACCGACCTGATGAGCGGGCAGGTGCAGCTGGTGATCTCGAGCTTTCCCTCGATCGCCGAGCTGGTGAACGCCGGCAAGCTGCGCGGCCTCGCCGTCACCTCGGCGCAGCGCTCGTCATTCGCGCCGGCGCTGCCGGCGGTCGCCGAGACGGTGCCCGGCTACGACGTCGATCTGTGGTGGGGCGTATTCGCGCCGGCCGGCCTGCCGCCTGCCATGGTCGAGCAGCTCAATCGGGAGATCCGCGCCATCATCACCGACGAGGAGATGCGCCAGCGGTTCGCCCAGGAGGGCGCGCTGCCGACGCCCATCGCCGCGGCCGAGTTCGCCGCCGTGGTCCGCGCCGATCTCGACAAGTGGCGCAAGGTTGCGCGCGAGCGCGATATTACTATCAAGTAACCGGATCGGTGCGGTTCCCCGCGGACGGAACGACCGCCCCGGCCAAACGTTCACTCTCAACCATTGGAGAGGGCGATGTCCGACATGCGCGACGATCCAAAGCAGCAGGCCAACTCGACGGTCTGGGTCATCGGCTTCGTTGCGGCGGTGCTGCTGCTGGTCGCTGCGGTCGCGTTCATCGCCGCCGAAGGCGAGGTGAAGACTGCGGCCAACACCACGCCGGGCATGCAGAGCCCGGTCAATAATCCGCCGCCGGCGCCGCCGCGCGAACGCGAGCCGCAGAAATCCGAGCCGCAATAGCAAAATTGCTGGACAGCAATCGGGGCCGAGCCATGCAAAACCTGTCCCAAGATGAAAAAAGCCGAGGAGCGCGCTGGCTCACGGTCAGCGCGCTCATTGCCGCAATCCTCGTCGTATTGTTCGGGCTCGCCTGGCCGATCCTGCCGGAGACCGGCCTATTCGGTCCGAGCGAGTCGTCGTCCAAGGCAGCGATGAAACGGGACTAGGCTGTTGCCTAGACCGCCTGTCGGCGCTGTGCGAAGAAGCCCCACACCACCAGCACGATGATCGCCCCGACCACCGCGCCGATCAGGCCCGCGCCTTCGCCCGGCCGGTACCAGCCGATCGCCTGCCCGAGATAGGTGGCGACGAACGCGCCGGCGACACCGAGCAATGTCGTGAGAATGAACCCGGCCGGCTCGTTGCTCGAGCCGGGGTGCAGCAGCTTGGCGATGATGCCGGCGACAAAGCCGATCAGGATGACCCAGAGGATACTCATGCGACCTTCTCCGGTTGCGGTTGCACGGAACAACGCCGGTGGGCCGGAAAGGTTCGGAACATTACCGCTTGTTGCGCCGCCACAAACTCGTGAGCGGTCCCTTGGCGCCGTAGACCGGGTCGGTCTTGGCGAGCGGTACCTTCGGGATCATGGCGACCGCGCGGGCATGCTCGCGCTCGGAGCCCTCGAACTCCTCGTAGTGGCCCTCCTCGGGGTAAGCGCCGACGACGACGAGATCCTGGCTGGCTGACAGCGCCTGGTGGCCGGTGCCGGCCGGCAGGATCACGACGTCGCCGGCCTTGAGCTCGAAAATCTTGCCCTTGGCGCCGCCGAAACGAACCTTGGCCATGCCGCTCGCGATGCCGAGCACCTCATGGGTGCGCGGATGATAATGTGCGTAGTCGTAGATGCCGTTGCGCCACGACCCGGTCCAGCGGTTTGCCGTGAACAGCTGCTCGAGCACGGCCGCCGGATCGAGCGCGTCCTTGAGACTGACCGCACCGCTATACCGGACGAACGGCAGGTCGGGATTGTTCGGTATCAAACCATCGTCCGCGAACCAGCTCGGCCACGCCTTGCGGCGCCGCACCCGCGACTGTGTTTCCGTCCGCGACGGCCGGGCGATGCCGGTCACGCGTTCGAACGCCCGCTTGAAGGTCTCCTTGGCGTACATGGCGGCCGTCAACGTCCGGCCGGGAGTGGAAGTTCCCGCGGTGGTTCCGCCCGCGCATGTCCCGGAAAAGTCGATACCGGTTTCCCGCCTGCGCGAAGCCCTTGGCAAGCTTTGCCGTGTGGCTGGATGCTTCGGCGGGCGAAGGCAGGTCCGAAAAGGACATGCGCAAGACTAAAGAGTCAAAACCCGAACAGCGCGGCCGGATTGTCGACCAGGATCTGCCGGCGCGTGGCTTCGTCGGGCGCCCAGTCGGCCAGCAGGTTGAACAGCTGCACCGAGCCGACCTTGTCGGCGAACGACAGGTGCGGGTAGTCGCTGCCCCAGATCAGCCGGTTCGGCGCGGCCTCGATCAGCGCGCGCGCCATCGGCAGCACGTCGGCCATGCTCGGCAGGGTGCCCATCCGGTAGGTGCCGGTGAATTTCACCCACATGCGGCCGTCGCCGTGCTTGATCATGTCGATCAGCTTCTGGAAGCCGCGCTGCCGCGGGCCGTCCTTGGCGAGGAACATGCCCATGTGCGCGACGCTGAACGCACAGCGCATCTTGGCGAAGATCGGGAGAAGCTCCTCGGTCAGCCAGCCGGGCGCCAGGAAGTCGAGATGCCAGCCGATCTCCGCGAGGCGCGCGTCGAGCCGCTCGATACGCGGCCGCAGCGTCTGGGCAAAGCCGGGCTCCGGCGCCTTCACCGGCGACACGTTCACCCGCACGCCGCGCACGCCGATCGCATCCATGTCGGCAAGGAGCTTGTCTGGCGCGTCCTCGTCCACATCGACAATGCCGCGGCAGCGCCCGATCCCGATCTCGCGCATGGCGTCGAGCATGCAGGCATTGTCGCGGCCATAGGCGCTCGGCTGCACGAACACGAAGCGCTCGATGCCGAGCAGTTTCGCCAGCTCCAGATAGTCCGACAGCGGCGCGAGCGGAGGGGCGTAGCGCAGCTTCTCGTTCACCCCGCCTTGCGGATAGCGGTCCGCGGGGCCGAACACGTGGAAATGCGCGTCGCAGGAAAGCGGCGGCGCGCGGAAGGCCGGCGGGACCTCGTCGTGGTGACTCAACTTAAGTACTCCCGCTAAATTACTGCTGCACTGTCACGTTGGCCCGCTTGATGACATCGCGCCAGATGCCGATCTCGCGCTCGACATGCTTCGCCATCTCCTCCGGCGTCGAGGTCACCGCCACCGCAGCTTGCTGCAGGAACGCCTCTTTCAGGCGCGGCTGCGCGCAGGCCTGCACGATCTCGCGATTGAGCCGATCGACGATCTCCGGCGGCGTGCCGGCCGGCGCGGCGATGCCCCACCAGTAGGTCATGTCGTAGCCGGGCAGGCCGGCCTCGATGAAGGTCGGCACCTCGGGGAGAAGCTCGCTGCGCTTCTGGCCGGTCACGCCGAAGCCAAGCAGGGTACCGCCCTTCACCTGCGCGACGCCGGCGGCAAGGCTCGCGATCGCCATGTCGATGCGGCCGGCGATCACCTCGGCGATGGCGGCGGCGACGCCGCGGAACGGCACGTGCAGCGCCGTCACGCCCGCCGTGTTGAGCAAGAACTCCATGGCGAGATGCGCCGACGAGCCGGCGCCGCCGGAGCCGAAGGTGAGCTGGCCGGGCTTCTGCTTGGCGAGCGCAATCAGCTCGGCGAGGTTCTTCGGCCCGAGCCCGTTGCGCACCAGCAGGATCGACGGCGAGTCGGCGATACGGCTGATATGCGCGAGATCTTTCACGGGGTCGTAGGGCAGGCTCGGATAGAGGCCGGGCGAGATCGACAACGACGTATCGGTGAGGACCAGCGTGTAGCCGTCAGGCGCCGCACGCACCACCGCGGTCGTGCCAACCGTTCCGCCGGCGCCGCCGCGGTTCTCGACGATCACCGGCTGCTTGAGCTGCTCGGTGAGCTCCTGGGCGACCAGCCGCGCTGAGACGTCGGTGAACGCGCCCGCAACGAACGGCACGATGATCTTGATGACGTGGTCGGGATAGCTGGCCTGGCCGAACGCGGGCGCACGCGCGGCGAGGGGAGTGAGGGCGGCGGCGCCAAGCAGCGCGCGGCGGTCGATGGTCATCGTGGGTTCCTCCGTGTGTTGGTTCAGCGCCCGAGTGCTGTTCGCCAGCGTCGAAGCAGCTCGGCGCGTCGTCCTGGATCGATCAGCCGGGCGAAATTCTCGTCGAGCGGGATCGGCGCGACCGGCCGCGCCGGCGCCGCGGTGATCGGAAACAGGCCGGCCTCGCCGAGCGCCGCTTGCCCCGCAGGGGAGAGCATGTAGGCGAGGAAGGCGGACGCAGCCTCCGGATTGGCGGCACGGCGCGGAATAAAGGCCACGCGAGACACCGCGAGCGATGGCTTCGCAGACGGCGGGAAGTGCAGCGTCGGATCGGCCTTTACGGTACGCAGCGCGTAGGAGCCGAGCAGGTGCAGCGCGAGCTCCGCGCCGTCGGAGACGGCTGACACCAGCGCGGGCGCCGAGCCGCAGGCACGCGGCGCGCAGGACCCGAGCGCGTCCAAAAACTTGTCGAAGTCCGTCGCGTCAAAGCTCCAGCACAGCATCGCCAGGAAACCGAGCCCGTTGGTCTCGATGTCCGGCACCGCGATGCGGCCGCGGAAGCGCGCCGGATCCGACGCGATCAGCGCGGCGATCTCGGCCGGCGTGCCGGCGCGGGCGGACGGGTCGCGCGAGAGCGTGAAGAGCGGCTCGCAGGTGGTGGCGACGGCGAGATCGCGATAGGAGGCGCGCGGCGGCGGCGCATGACGAAGGCCATGTGGCTGCGCATGGCCGTCGAGCACCAGCGCCATCTGCTGGTCCATGGCGCTGCTCCAAACGAGGTCGGCGGTCGCTCGGCCGGAGGCAGCCTCTTGCAGATAGCGCCGGTTGAGGTCGGTGCTGATGCCGAACACGAAGTCGAGCTCGACCTGCGGATGGCGTGCGGCGAAACCCTCGAGCAGCGGCTCGCAATAGCGGCGTTCGGCGGCGGAGAGAATCGTCAGGCGGCCGCGCGCGGCTGAGCCGGCGGCACTCTCCTTTTCCACGGAATTTTGCTGCATGAACAATGCCATGTGGGCCAGCAGTTGCCGCGGACGCTAAAGCCATGACATCATAAAGTCCAGCATGACGGGATTTTCCGACGATAGCCGCGGCGCCAGCAGCCTCGAAAAGATGCTCGGCCTGCTCGACGTGTTCAGCGCCGCCGCGCCGGCGTGGTCGACCGAGGATCTGATCCGGTTCTCAGGAACTTCGCGCTCGACCTGCTATCGCTACATCAAGATCCTGCAGGACGCGGGCTTTCTCACGCCGGTCGCCGGCGGCGCCTGGATGCTCGGGCCGCGCATCATCGAGCTCGACCGCACCATGCGGCTTTGCGATCCGGTAACCATCGGCGGACGTTTGCCGATGCGTCGGCTCGCGCAGGAGACCGGCTACAGCGTGCTCCTGTGCGTCCTGTTCAGCGGCACGGTGATGTGCGTCGGCGATGTGCCGGCCGCCGGCGCGCCGGAAGGCCTGTTCAGCCGCGGCCAGCGCCGGCCCCTGTTTGGCGGCGCGGCCTCCAAGGTGATCCTCGCGCATCTGCCGCCGCACCAGCTGCGCGCGCTGTTCGCGAAGCACCGCACCGCGATCGCCGCCGCCGGGCTCGGCGCCGACTGGGACGCGTTCCGCACCGCGCTGCGCACGATCCGCGAGGCCGGGCACTGCATCACGGTCGGCGAATTCCGGCCGGGCATCCTCGGCGTCGCCGCGCCGCTGTTCAACGCGCAGGGTGGCGTGCTCGGCAGCCTCGGCATCGCTGCGAAGGCGACCCGCGTGCCGCAGAAGCAGCGCGCCGCGCTTGCCACGCAGATCATGGATGCGGCGAAGGAGGCCTGCGCCCGGATCGCGCGGGAGCAGCCGCCGGCGGCGCGACCGGCGCGCGCGGTCGGCTAGTTCTGCTCCAGCAACTCAAATTTCACGTTCCGCGCCAGATCCGCCCACCGATTGAGCTCGCGATCGAGATGCGCGGCGAGCTCCTGCGCCGGGCCGCCCTTGATCTCGAGGCCAATGGTGCGCAGCCGCTCGGCGGTTTCCGGATGTTTCAGCGCCGCCGTGGTCGCGGCGTTGAGCTTGGTCAGGATCGGCTCAGGGATGCCGGTGGGACCGAACAGGCCGAGCCAGGCATAGAGCGCGAAGCTCGGCAGAGCGGTCTCGGCGACGGTCGGCACGTTCGGCAAGGCGGCGCTGCGCGTTTGGCCGGTGGTGGCGAGCGCGCGCAGCTTTCCGTCGCCGATGAACGGCAGCGCGGTCGGCATGGTCGCGAACACATAGGCAAGTCGGCCGGCGATCAGGTCGGTCATCACCTGGCCGCCGCCGCGATAGGGGATGTGCGTCGCCTTGATACCGGCGAGGTAGTTGAACAGCTCGGCGGTGAGGTGGTTGTCGCTGCCGCTGCCGGCAGAGCCGTAATCGAGCTGGCCGGGCTTCTGCTTGGCGAGTGCGACGAGGTCGCCGATCGTATTCGCGGGCGAGCCCTGCGGCACCACCAGCACCAGCGGCACCACGCCGACGAGGCCGACCGGCGAAAAATCCTTCCGCGCGTCGTAGGGGATGGTCTTGAACAGGATCGGATTGGCGGCGAGGGCGGTGGTGGCGAGCACCAGCGTATGTCCATCCGCCGGCGCCTGCGCCGCCATGCCGAAGCCGATCATGCCGGCGCCGCCCGGCCGATTGTCGACCACGATCTGCTGGCCGAGCTCTTCCGCAAGCCGCGGGCCGACGATGCGCGCGGCGATGTCGGTGATGCCGCCGGTGCCGTAGGGCACGATCAGCCGGATCGGCCGGTCGGGAAACGCCTGCACGGGCAGCGCAAGGACGCAGAGGAGCGCGGCGCCAAGAGCATGATCCCGAAAAGTGGATGCCGGTTTTCGGAATAAGATCATGCTCCAAGAAAAAGCTCGAGCCGGACGACTTTTCGCAGAAAAGTCGTGGCGCTCGAGGGCGCCGCAAGACAATCGTCGCATCGTGTCCTCCCGCGGCGCTGTGTGCGCCGTACTCTCTTCTTATCTAGGCAGCGATCGGCAGCCGGATCGCGTCCCACGCCGTGGCGCGGATCGACGACCACGCCGGCCGGTCGAACTCCGCCTGCAGGCCGGCCAGGATCGCATGCGTCGGCAGCTGCGAGCAGCCGATGAACAGCGCGTCGCAGTCCGGCCCCATGGTCTGACGCGCGAGATCGCGCACCTGGTCCGCCGTGATGCGTCCGAGCGCGGCGGTGTCCGGCGCGCGGAACGTGTCGAGCCGCACCACGCTGATGTCGCCGTCGGCGAGGAACGCCGTGAGCTGTGCGTTGACCGCGTCGGAATAGGGCGTGACCACGGCCACGCGTTTCGCCTCGTCGTGCTGCAAGGCGCTGACCATGGCGCGCGCCGTGGTGACCACCGGCAGCCCCGTCGCCTCGGTGAGCATGGCGGACAGCTCGGCATCGCCGGCCGGCCCGGAGATGAAGCCGGCCGCCGTGCAGCCATAAGCGATGAGATCGAACTGGCTCGGCGAGAAGTGCCGGCTCGCCAGCGCGATTGCGCTGTCGCGATAGGCGGGGATCGTCTCCGGCGTGAGCAGCCCCGGCCCGCGCGGGATCTTCACCGTGGTGACGGTCGAGCCCGCCGGCAGCCAGGCCGCAAGCTCGCTCTCCATGGTGGTGTTGTTGGCCGGCACCATCAAGCCGACCTTCAATGCTGCGCTCATGCCGCCACCCATCCCATCTGCGCCGCCTTGAGCACGGGCCTGGTCAATGAGTGCGCGGCACGGCGCGTGCCGACGGGCAGGGCGCGCCAGTGCAGCGCGCGCAGCTCGCCGAACACGTGCGGCATGCGCGTGAAAGATTCGCCGCCGTCGGTCGAGCGGAACAGCTCGCCCAAATTTGTGCAGACGAAGATCAGCATCGGGTCGGCCGGATTGGTCGCGACGCACCACACCGTGCTGTCGATCGGGCCGGGCAGCCTCGCGTTCTGCCAGCTCTTTCCGTAGTCGCGCGAGCGCAAAAGAAAGCCGTCATTGCCGGGCGGCCCGTTGCCGTTGGTGAGGAACACCACGCCGGAATTGTCGGCGCGCGGCACGATCGCCCGGGTGTAGGGCCACGGCGCCGGGATCTCCTGCAGCGACCAGGTCTCGCCGTTGTCCTCGCTGCGGTGCAGGCCGCGGTTGGTGGTGGCGAACACCACCTTGCCGGCGGGCGATTTCACCACCGCGAGGCCGTGCACGTCGCCGGACACCAGGCCTTGCTCCTTGCGCTGCCAGGTCGCGCCGCGGTCGGTGCTGCGATAGATCGCGCCGATCTCGACCGAGGCCCACACCGTACCGTCATCGACCGGATCGAACAGGATCTGCGTCACACGGGTCGGTCCGGCGTTGACGTCGGAGGCGGGGATCACGCCGGGCACGGTGAGCGAGGTCCAGCTCTTGCCGGCGTCGGCCGAGCGCCAGAATCCGGCCGGCCGCGTGCCGGCGATCAGCACGTCCGGGTTCGCCGGATCGATGGCGATCGACCACACGTCTTGCAAGGATGACGACAGCAGCGCCCAGCGCGCGCTCGGCTCGTCCCAGCGGAACACACCCATGTCGGTGCCGGCGAATAGCCGCTCGGGCGTTGCCGAATGACTCGCGAAGGCCCACACGCGCGCCTCGAGATACATGCCGGAATGGCTGTTCGGATGCACGAAGCTCTCGCCGCGGTCGTCGCTGAACCAAGCCGAGTGCCCGGCGGTGCCGGCATAGACATGCACTTCGCGCGCTTGCTGCGTCACGGCGTCCTCCGCTGGTGGGCCGGCCTTTACAGCCGATGATAAATAATCCCATCATGCGGGAAATGACAATGGCCGGAAACCGGCGGCCGCAGGCTGGGGAGGGAGACGCCATGGTCCGTTCGAGCACCCGTCGCGCCTTCGTGCTGGGCGCGGCCGCCGCGCCGTTCGTGGCGCGCCATGGCCTCGCGCAGGGATTTCCGTCTCACCCGATCAAGATCGTCATCGGCTTTCCGCCCGGCGGCGGCATCGACATTCTGGCGCGACTGATGGCGCCGAAGATGTCCGAGAAGCTCGGCCAGCCGGTGATCGTCGAGAACCGCCCGGGCGCCAACGGCCAGGTGGCAATGCAGGGCGTCGCGCAGGCGGACGCCGACGGCCACACCATCCTGTTCGGCACCACCGGCAATCTCGCGGTCAACCCGGTGCTCTATGCGGGCCGCGCCGGCATGGACATGGAGAAGGAGTTCACCGCGCTGTCGCAGGTCGCCTCGCTCGACTTCGTGCTGGTGGTCAATCCGTCGGTGCCGGCGAAGTCGGTGAAGGAGCTGATCGAGCTCGCCAAGACGAAGGAAATCTTCTTTGCGTCGAGCGGCAATGGCGGACTTCCTCATCTGTCGGGTGAGCTTTTGAATCTTCAGGCCGGCATTCGCGCGGTGCATGTGCCGTATCGCGGCAGCGCGCCCGCCTTCACCGACCTGATCAGCGGCCAGGTGCAGTTCGTGTTCGACGCGCTGGCGATCGCGCAGCCGCATCTCGAGGCGGGGCGCCTGCGCGCCATCGCCACCACCGGGCCGAACCGCATGGCGGCGCTCCCTGACGTGCCGGCAGTCAGGGAGGCACTGCCGAATTTCGAGGTGGTCAACTGGTACGGTATGGTGGTGCGCGCCGGCACGCCGGCGCCGGCCATCGCGCGGCTGCATCAGGAGGTGGTAAGCGCCTTGCGCGAGCCGGAGGTGAAGGAACGCGCCGTGACGCTCGGCCTCGATCTGGTCGGCAGCGCGCCCACCGAATTCGCCGCGTTCCAGAAGGCGGAGATCGCCAAGTGGGGCGACGTGATCCGCGCGGCGAAGATCAAGGCGGACTAGCGCGACGGCGCGCGTCTTCTTCGCATCCCCAGATCCGTCCTCGCCTGAGCGCTCACGCCAGCGGCGCCTGCACGTCGCGCTGACTCAGCCGGTGAGGGCGGTTTCGAGATCGTTGGGTCATCGGACAGCGAGGAGATATCGAACCCGAGGACAGGCGGCTGCGACGACCTCACAGGACCTCCGAGGCGACGGGAGGATTTTCATGTTTCACCGTGGGATTGACCGCAGGCGCCTCATCTTGGGTGTGGCCGCAACCTGGGCCGGGCTCGGTTGGCCGGCACCCCTTGCGCCGCCGCTTGTGCGCAGTGCCGGCGCCACCACACCGCCCGGGATCGTGCCTCGCCGGGTGTTTTTCGAAAATGCCGATCGATCAGGGCTGAACATCAGTCCAAATGGCACGAAGCTCTCGTGGATCGCTCCGCTGGACGGCATTCCCAACGTTTGGGTTGCGCCGATCGAGACGATCGGCGACGCAAAGCCGGTGACGCGCGCCACCGATCGTGCAGTGTTGGGTTACCAGTGGACGTGGACCAGCCGGCACATCGTTTTCTTTCGCGATGACCGTGGCGACGAGAATTCGCGTGCGACGAGCGTTGACGTCGAGACCGGCGCCACCGTGCCGTTGACACCGCAACGCGGCGTGAAAGCGACCATCAGCAGGGCGTCTCGCCTGCGCCCGACGGAAATGCTGTTCGCGCACAACGCGCGCGACAAGAAGTACCACGACACCTATCTCATCAACATCGAAACCGGCGCCTCGTCACTCGTGTTCGAGAACAGGGAATTTGGAGACGTCTACTTCGACACGGCATTCAATCCGCGCCTTGCACGGCGCATTCGCCGGGACGGTTCTGGTGAAGTCGTGCAGCGCACGAAGGAAGGTGGTTGGGCGCGCTTCATCGAGATCCCGCCGGAAGACCATGAGTTCAGCACACGCATCATCGCGGTGCCGCACGGTGGAGAAACGGTTTTCCTCATCGACTCGCGTGGTCGTGACAAGGGCGCGCTCTATGAGCTCGATCTCAGGGACGGCCAGCGCCAGCTGCTCGCGGAGGATCACGAAGCCGACATCAGCGGGGTCCTCCTGCATCCGGAGACCGACAGGCCGATTGCGGCGGCGGCGAAAGCGGCCAAGATTCGGTGGCATGTGCTCGATCCGGGCTTCCATGACGACTTCGCCAACCTGGAACGGCACGCCGGACACGGCGAAATCAGTTTCACCGGAAGGAGCAGCGACGCAACCCAGTTCTCCGTGTTTGTCGACCGTGACGACGCCTCCGGCGAGTTTGTCCTCTACGACCGCCGGCGCAAGGAGAGCCGTTCCCTGTTCCGCACACAGCCAAAGCTCGATGCTGTGGGACTGCGGCCGATGCTGCCGGTCGTCATCCCGGCGCGCGACGGCCTGAAGCTTCCCGCCTATCTGACATTGCCGAGCAACGACTTTCGCAACGGACCCCTCGTGCTCCGGGTCCATGGGGGACCGTGGTCGCGCTATAGTTGGGGCTACAACAACGAGCATCAATGGCTTGCCAACCGGGGCTACGCGGTCCTGAGCGTCAATTTTCGTGGTTCGAGCGGCTTCGGCAAGGCCTTCATCAATGCCTCCACCCGCGAATGGGGTGGCCGCATGCAGGACGACCTGATTGATGCGGTGGAGTGGGCGGTGGCCGCCGGCTACGCCGATCGGTCACGCGTCGGTATCATGGGCGCGAGTTACGGCGGCTATGCGGCGCTCATGGCCGCCGCCAAGACGCCTGAGGTGTTCGCCTGCATCGTCGATCTTTTCGGCATCTCGAATCTGATCAGTTTCATTGCATCCATGCCGCCCTATTGGGAACGCGACCTTGACGACTTCAAGCGGCGGCTTGCCGATCCGGCGACCGAGGAAGGCCGGGCGTGGCTTCAGGAGCGCTCGCCGCTCAACCACGTCGACCGCATCAAGCGGCCGCTCCTGATTATACAGGGGATGAAAGATGTTCGCGTCGTGCCCGCGGAATCGGAGCAGATGGTGCGCGCGATGCAGGAGCGCAGGATTCCGGTGATCTACGTCACCTTTGCTGACGAGGGCCACGGCTTCAGCCGCCGGGAGAACCGGTTCGCTAGCAACGCCCTGATCGAGCAGTTCCTGGCCCGGCATCTCGGCGGGCGCGCCGAGCCCATCGGCGATGCGTTCGTCGGATCGAGCCTGAAGGTCGAGGTCGGAGGCGATCTCATGTCGTGGTCGGAGTGAACGGCACGACGTGACAGTCGGCGAGTTCACCGCGTCTTAGGGCCGGAGATCGTCACGTGGGCGACGTGATCGGCGCGGCAAAGGCAACGGGAGGATGTCATGTTTCACGTTGGGATTGACCGCAGACGCCTGATCTTGGGTGGGGCCGCAACCTGGGCCGGGCTCGGTTGGCTTGCGCCGCAGCTCGCGCGCGGTGCCGCTGCCACCACACCGCCCCGTATCGTGCCGCGCAGTTTGTTTTTCGAAGACGCCGAACGATCAGGGCTGAGCATCAGTGCGGACGGCACGAAACTCGCGTGGATCGCTCCGCTCGACGGCATCCCCAACGTTTGGGTTGCGCCGATCGAGGCAATCGGCGAGGCCAAGCCGGTGACGCGCGCCACCGATCGTGCGGTGTCCGGTTACGATTGGGCCTGGAACAGCCGCCACATCATTTTCTACCGCGACCACAATGGCGACGAGAACTTGTGTGCGGCCAGCGTCGACACCGAGACCAGCGCCACGGTGACGTTGACACCGGAACGCGGCGTGAAAGCAGCCCTCAGCACAAGGTCCCGCCTGCGTCCGACAGAAATATTGTTTACGCACAACGCGCGCGACAAAAGGTATGACGACACCTATCTCATCGACATCCGCACCGGCGCCTCGTCACTGGTGTTCGAGAACCGGGAATTCGAAAGCGTCCAGTTCGACACGGCATTCAATCCGCGCTTTGCACAGCGCATGCGCCAGGACGGCTCTGCTGAGATCGTGCAACGCACGAAGGAGGGTGGCTGGGCGCACTTCATTGAGATCCTGCACGAAGACAATCTTACCACGAGCATCGTCTCGGTGCCGCCCGGCGGGGAAACGGTTTTCCTCATCGACTCACACGGTCGCGACAAGGGCGCGCTCTATGAGCATCATCTCGGGAACGGCCGGCGCGAACTGCTTGCGGAGGATCACGAAGCCGACATCACTGCGGTCCTGCTGCATCCGGACACTGAGAGGCCGATCGCGGCGCTGGCGGAAGCGGCCAAGGTTCGGTGGCATGTGCTCGATCCGGACTTCCATGACGACTTCGCCAACCTGGAACGGCACGCCGGACGCGGCCAATTCACCTTCACCGGAAGGAGCAGCGACGCAACCCGGTTCTCCGTGTTTGTCGATCGTGACGACGCCTCCGGCGAGTTTGTCCTCTACGACCGCCGGCGCAAGGAGAGCCGTTCCCTGCTCCGCACACGGCCGAAGCTCGATATGCTGGAACTGCGGCCGATGGAGCCCGTCGTCATTCCGGCGCGCGACGGCCTGAAGCTTCACGCCTATCTGACATTGCCGAGCGACGACTTCCGCAACGGGCCTCTCATGCTCCTGGTCCATGGCGGACCGTGGTCACGCGACGGTTGGGGCTACGATGGCGAGCATCAATGGCTGGCCAACCGGGGCTACGCGGTCCTGAGCGTCAATTTTCGTGGGTCGACCGGCTTCGGCAAAGCCTTCATCAGCGCCGGCGACCACGAATGGGGCGGCCGCATGCATGACGATCTGATCGATGCGGTCGAGTGGGCGGTCACTGCCGGCTACGCCGATCCGACGCGCATCGGCCTCAAGGGCGCGAGCTACGGCGGCTATGCGGCGCTGACGGCCGCCACCAAGACGCCGGAGGTGTTCGCCTGCATCGTCGATATTTTCGGCATCTCGAATCTGACCACTTTCATGTCGTCAATCCCGCCCTATTGGGAGCACTATCTCGGCGACTTCAAGCGGCGGATCGCCGATCCGGCGACCGAGGAAGGCCTGGCGTGGCTCCGGGAGCGCTCGCCGCTCCACCACGTCGATCGCATCAAGCGGCCGCTCCTGATCGCACAGGGGATGAACGATGTTCGTGTCGTGCCTGCAGAATCGGAGCAGATGGTGCGCGCGATGCAGGAGCGCAGGATTCCAGTGATCTACGTCACCTTTGCCGACGAGGGTCACGGTTTCGACCGGCAGGAGAATCGGCTCGCCCTGAATGCTGTCATCGAACAGTTCCTGGCTCGACATCTCGGCGGGCGCTCGGAGCCGATCGGGGATGCGCTCGTCGGATCGAGCCTGAAGGTTGAGGTCGGAGGGGATCTCATGTCGTCGCCGACTGTGAAGTAGGTCACAGGCAGCCGCGAAATTTGCTTCAATTCAAAGTGCGCGCGTATTGATCGCCGGCGTCGTCTGAAAGTCCAATTTGTCGCCTAGCTGATTCGCGCCTCGACGCCGAGGGCTCGCTACCTCACGGCGTTGCGAGTGCGCCCATTCGTCGGCCCGCGAAGGGGAGATCCGGCCATGACAAAAACGCTGCGCGTCCAAGTCGATCCGAATCGCTGTCAGGGCCACAACCGGTGCAAAGCCCTGGCGCCGGCGCTGTTCGAGCTCGATGCATTCGGCAATGCCCGTGCGGCGGGCGACGGCAGGGTCACGCCGGGACTCGAGGAAAAGGCCTGGCTCGCGCGCGGGAGCTGCCCGGAGCAGGCGGTCGAGATCATCGAAGAATGAGTCGGAGTGTGTTCCCATGAGCAATCGGCCGCCAGTGACCGACTGGTCGACGGATTTCGACCATCTCGATCCGCGCTGGATTGACAATCCCTATCCGATCTGGGACGAGTTGCGCGGCAAGTGTCCGGTCGCTCATACCGAGCGCTATCATGGCGTCTACTTCCCCGCGCGCTATGCGGACGTACGCGCCATCGCCTACGACACCGAGCATTTCTCCTCGCGCCGCATCCTCGTGCGCGAGAACCCGCCGCCGCCGATCCCGGCGCCGCCGATCACGTCGGATCCGCCGGAGCATCGTCCAGCCAAGCAGCTGCTGTTGCCGGCATTCACGCCGGACGCGATCGCGCGCTACGAGCCCGAGGCGCGCGCCATCTGTCGCGGGCTGACCGCCGGTCTCGCCGGCAAGACGCGCTGTGACGGCGCTGTCGATTACGCGCAGGAAATTCCGGTCCGGGTGATCGCCCGGATGCTGGGCATCGCCGCGAGCGAGGCGCCGCGGTTCCGGCGTTGGATCCACGAGATCCTCGAGCTCGGAGTGACCGATAGCGCGGTGGTTCTGCGCGCGACCGGGGAGATGAACGCCTTTTTCGCCGAGCACGTCGCGAGCCGCCGCGCGGCGCCCGGCGACGATCTGATCAGCTATTTGCTCGCGGCGAGGATCGGCGGAGAACCGCTCGCGGAGAAGCACATTCTCGGCACCTTGCGCCTGTTGCTGATCGCCGGCATCGATACGACCTGGAGCGCGATCGGCTGCTGCCTCTGGCACCTCGCCCGCGAGGCGCGCGACCGCCGGCGGCTCGTCGCCCACCCGGGTCTCATGGCCTCGGCCGTCGAGGAGCTTTTGCGCGCCTACGCGCCCGTGACCATCGCGCGGGAGGTCGTCAAGGACGCCGAGATCGGCGGCTGTCGGTTCGAGCAGGGCCAGATGGTGCTGCTGTCGTTCCCGGCGGCCAATCGCGACCCGGCGATGTTCGACCATGCCGATCGCGTCGTCATCGACCGCAAGGTCAATCCGCACATGGCATTCGGGATCGGCATCCATCGCTGCATCGGCTCCAACCTGGCGCGCATGGAGATCACCGTCGCGCTCGACGAATGGCTGAAGGCATTTCCGGAATTTCAGCTCGATCCGTCCGAGGCCGTGACGTGGTCGCAAGCCACGGTCCGTGGGCCGCGACGGCTGCCGCTCCTGCTCGGGTGACAACGCGCCGCAGGATCGCATGTACATCGCCGCCGGCGGCGCTGGTTTGCCGCCGTCGAGGCGGATGTGCGATGAGAGGCCGCAACGCCATTTCGTCCGCGGAGGCTCCCATGCAGTCTCGATGGATGCTGCTCCTCGCCCTTGGCACACTCGTCGGATCCTCCCCTGCGGCCACTGCGCAGACCGCGGAACCGGTGCCGAGCCTGGTGATGGTCGGCGAGGCGGAGCAGGTCGGCACGCCGGATCTGGCGTTGGTCACGCTCGGCGTCACGCGAGACGGCAAGACTGCCAGCCAGGCGCTCAGGGCAACCACCCAGGCGATGCGCAACGTGCTCGACGCGGTGCGCAAGCACGGCGTCGAGTCCCGCGATATCCAGACCAGCGGCCTCTCTGTCCAGCCGCGGTATGAACGGCCGCAGCGGCCGGGGGGCGACGATCGGGCCATCGTCGCGGGTTACAGCGCGTCAAACCAGCTCAGCCTGCACGCGCGTCGGCTCGACTCGCTTGGCGAGCTCCTGGACGATGTCGTCGCGGCCGGTGCGAACGAGATCAGGGGATTGAGCTTCGACGTCGCGGATCGCGCCAAACTGCTCGATGAGGCACGCATCCGCGCCGTGGAAGATGCCAAACGCAAGGCCACGCTCTACGCGGACGCTGCCGGGATTCGGCTCGGCGTCATCATCAATCTGCAGGAAGAAAGCGCTGACCACGAGCCGCGCCCGATGGCAGCCCGGGCAGGTCAGATGCAATCGGCCGCGCCGGTCCCCATCGAGGCGGGAGAGATCACGCTCCGCACGCGCGTGCGAATGACCTGGCGAATTGCGAACTAGGGTCACGTCTCGGCTGTCGGCTCGGCCGCATTGTCTGGGCGAAAAAAATGCGACGTTGGCACCGACTTCGTGCTGGCCCAGGTCGCCTATGGCTGGCGCGATCTTTCCAATATGGGGAGGCGCAACCGTAACGGAGCTACTTCCGGCGAGGGGCGGCCGTGAAGGTCGATGTGTCAACCGAATTGGATTGCCCGGCGGACCAGGCGTGGGAGGCGGTGCGTACGAGCGCGCTGTTCTTCCACGTGATCTGGCCGCTCGCCAGCATCGCCCAGGCCGCTTCACTGCCGCCGCGCTGGACGGAAGGCGAGACGATCCTGTGCCGCCCGTTCATCCTCGGCGTTGTTCCGGTGGGCATTCGCACGCTGCACTTCGAGCGCATCGACGACGCCAGCCGCACGATCGAGACCCGCGAGCACGACGCGCTGGTGCGGCGCTGGGATCATCGCATCTCGATCGAGCCGCGCGGCGACAATCGTGCCCGCTACCGCGATGAGATCGAGATCGATGCCGGGCTATTGACCTTCGTCGTGTGGGCCTGGGCCAACCTGTTCTACCGGTACCGCCAGCGACGCTGGCGCGCGCTGGTGAGCAAATGGTGACACATCGCGCGCGAGGTCTGCTAACCTTCCGGGAAAATCAGGGAGGACACCATGCGGGGACCGATCGTCATCGGAGCGGCCATTGCTCTGTCCGGCGCTTTCATGCTGCACGCCGCGTCGGCGCCCAAGCCGACGCTCGATTTCGAGTTCTTCAAGGCCAAGGTCGAGCCGATCTTCCTCGCCAAGCGCGACGGCCACACGCGCTGCTACGTCTGCCATTCCGAAAGCAACAACAATTTCAAGCTCGAGCGGCTCGCGCCCGGCAGCAAGGCCTGGACCGAGGAGCAGTCGCGCCGCAATTTCGAGACCGTGTCGAAGCTGGTGAATCCGGGCGATCCGGACACCAGCCGCCTGCTCATGCAGCCACTTGCCCCCGAGGGCGGGGGCAATGTGTTCCACTCGGGCGGCCGTCAGTTCGCATCCAAGAACGATTCGGGCTGGAAGACGCTCGCGCAGTGGGTCAACGGAGCGAAGCCCGCCGACCCGAAGAAGTAGCCGAGGATTTCCCGTTCGGCATCACCAGCGTGTTGATGCGCTTCGGCACCTCGCCGACCGGGATCACCGCCACGACCTTGCGTGCCTTGACGTCGATCGCCGTCACCGAGCGCAGCCCGGCGTTCGACACATAGACGAGCTTGCTGTCGGGCGTGAACGTGACCCAGTTGGCCACGGCCGAGATCGGCTGGTGGCCGGCGAGTTTGAGCGAGGGCAGGGGCACGTCACCGATCAGGCTGAGGTCGGCGAGCGAATAGACGTAGACCGCGTTGTTCGGAATGCTGGTGACCCACAGCGTCTTGCCGTCGGGAGCGACGCCGATGCCGTGCGACGGCGCGGTGGCGCGCCCGGCATCGGTCTCGAACTCGGTCTTCGTCTTCGGCAGCTCGATGCGCGCGACCTCCTTGCGTTCGGCGAAATCGACCACGGCAAAGCCGTTGAAATCGGACAGCTGCGCGAAGATGCGCTTGGTCGATCCGTCCGGGTTCGCTTCGATCGTCATCGGACGGACGCCGAGATCGAGCTTCAGCTCCCAGGCGATCTTCTCGGCGGCGAGATCGATGACGGTGATGATCTTTCCCGGGATGGAGCCGGTGATGACGTATTTGCTGTCGGGCGTGACATAGACATTGTGCAGCCGGCCGTTGACCAGGATGCTCGTGGTCACTTTCAGCTGCGCGGGATCGACGATATCGAGCGCGCCCGGGCCGCGCGCGATGCCGACCACGATGCGGCCGTCCTTGGCGACGGCGATGTTGTTCGGCCGGTTGGTCAGCGCAACCTGCTTGATCAGCTTGCCACTCTTCCTCTCGAACACATCGAGCGTGCCCTCCGACTCGTTGCTGACATAGACGCGCGATCCGTCCGGGGCGAAGGCAACGCCGTGCATCGCTTCCGGCCCCTTGAACTCCTGCACCACCTTGTTGGTCGAGGGATCGATGACGTGCACGCTGTCGCCGGCGCTGTTGGTGACGTAGATGCGCACCGTATCGGCGTTGGCGGCCGGCGGCGCCACCGACAGAACGAGGAGGGACAGCAACGTGAGATGAAGGCCCTGGCGTGCCATGAGTCGCGCTCCCTGCAGGTGTTTCTTCCCTGACTCCGAGGGTACGCGCAGGACCTGAGCGCTTCAACGGCCTTGGCTAGACCTGGAGATAACGCCGGCGGATGGTCTGGTCTGCTTTCAGCGCAGTCGACAACCTTTCGTCGAGGACGTCTCGAACCTTTAAACCGGCGGCTGCGACAACGTTTCAGGACCTCGAAAGCCGCAGGGAATTTTCATGCTTTGCAGAGGGATGGACCGTAGGCGTTTCGCCCTTGGCCTCTTGGCAGCATCGGCTGGGCTCGGTCTGGCGCCACTTGCGCTGCGGGTTGGAGGTATTGCCCGCGCCACGCTATCGCCCCCGATCGTGCCGCGCCGCCTGTTTTTCGGAGATGCCGATCAATCAGAGCTGAGCATCAGTCCGGACGGCACGAAACTCGCGTGGATCGCTCCGCTCGACGGCATTCCCTGCCTCTGGGTCGCACCGACGGAGACGATCGGCGAGGCGAAGCCAGTAACGCGCGTTGCGGTGCACAGCTACGAGTGGGCGTGGACCAGCCGGCACATCGTTTTCTTTCGCGATCACAATGGCGACGAGAATTTGCGCGCGGCCAGCGTCGACATTGAAACCGGCGCCACCGTGACGTTGACGCCCGAGCGCGGCGTGCAAGCGGCCATCAGCAAGAGCTCGCCCTTGCGCCCGACAGAAATCCTGTTCGCGCACAACGCGCGGGACAAAAAGTACAACGATACCTATCTCATCAATATCGAGACCGGCGCCGCCTCACTCGTGCTCGAGAACAGCGAATTCGAAATCGTCCACTTCGACATGGCGTTCGATCCGCGCTTCGCACAGCGGATGCGCCCGGACGGTTCTATGGAGGTCGTGCAGCGCACGAAGGAGGGCGGCTGGACGCCCTTCATCGATATTCGGTACGAGGACAACAATTCCACGCAGATTGTCTCGGTGCCGCCCGGCGGGGAAACGCTTTTCCTCATCGACTCACGCGGACGCGACAAGGCCGCGCTCTATGAGCACAATCTCAAGAGCGGCCAGCGCGAGCTGCTCGTGGAGGACCACGAAGCGGACATCACGAAGGTTCTCCTGCATCCGGACACGGAGCGGCCGATTGCGGCAGTAGCGAAAGCGGCCAAGCAACGATGGCATGTGCTCGATCCGGACTTCCATGACGACTTCGCCCGTCTGAAACGACACGCTGGACGCGGCGAAATCGGCTTCACCGGATCGACCAGCGGCGCAATCCAGTTCTCCGTGCTTGTCGACCGCGACGACGCCTCGGGCGAGTTTGTTCTTTACGACCGCCGGCGAAAGGAGATCCGTTCGCTGTTCCGCACACAGCCAAAGCTCGATGCCGTCGAGCTCCGGCCGATGCAGCCGGTCGTCATCCCGGCGCGCGACGGCCTCAAACTTCCCGCCTATCTGACATTGCCAGCCGACGACTTCCGCAATGGGCCCCTCATGCTGCTGGTTCACGGCGGACCGTGGTCGCGCGACACGTGGGGCTACGACAGCGAGCACCAATGGCTTGCCAACCGGGGCTACGCGGTTCTGAGCGTCAATTTTCGTGGTTCGACCGGTTTCGGGAAGGCCTTCATCAATGCCAGCGACGGCGAATGGGGCGGCCGCATGCACGATGACCTGATCGATGCGGTCGAGTGGGCAGTCACGGCCGGCTACGTCGATCGGGCGCGCGTCGGTATCATGGGCGCGAGCTACGGCGGCTACGCGGCACTCACGGCCGCCACCAAGACGCCGGAGGTGTTCGCCTGCATCGTCGATATTTTCGGACCCTCGAATCTGATCAGCTTCATGGCGTCGATTCCACCCTATTGGGAGCAATATCTCGGCGACTTCAAGCGGCGAATTGCCGATCCGGAGACCGAGGAAGGCCGGGCATGGCTTCGGGAGCGCTCGCCAGTCAACTCCGCCGAGCGCATCAAGCGGCCGCTCCTGATCGTGCAAGGCATGAACGATGTTCGCGTCGTGCCGGCGGAATCGGAGCAGATGGTGCGTGCGATGCAGGAGCGCGGGATTCCGGTCACCTACATCACCTTTGCCGACGAGGGCCACGGCTTCAATAGGCAGGAGAACCGGCTTGCCCTCAATGCCGTCATCGAGCAGTTCCTGGGTCGTCACCTCGGCGGGCGCGTCGAGCCCATCGGCGATTCGCTCGTCGGCTCGAGCCTGAAGGTTGAGGCCGGAGGGAATCTCGTGCCGTTGTCGGATTGAATGGCCAGGCGAGATGACTAACGGCCTCGACGAACCCTCCGCGCTTCAGACCTGCAAATAGCGCTGCCGCACCGTCGGATCCGCCTTCAGCTCGCTCGAGCTTCCCGTCCACACCACGTGGCCTTTCTCGATCACCACGTGGCGGTCGGCCAACTTCGTCAGCGCGTCGAGATGCTTGTCGACCACCAGGATCGCCTGGCCTTCCTGCTTGAGCTTGGCGAGACAGGCCCAGATCTCGGCGCGGATCAGCGGCGCGAGGCCTTCGGTCGCCTCGTCGAGGATGAGGAGCTTCGGATTGGTCATCAGCGCGCGGCCGATGGCGAGCATCTGCTGCTCGCCGCCCGAGAGCTGATTGCCCATGTTGGAGAGCCGCTCCTTGAGGTTCGGGAACAGCTCGAACACGCGCGCCTGTGTCCAGTGGCCGGGCCTCGCCGCGATCTCGAGATTCTCGCGCACCGACAGCGAGGGAAAGATCTCGCGCTCCTGTGGCACGAAGCCTAATCCCGCGAGTGCGCGAGCATAGACCGGCATGCGGTTGAGGCTGCGCGCGTCGAGCAGGACCTCGCCTTTGTGCAGGCGCGTGTGGCCCATGATGGTGGCCAGGAGCGTGGTCTTGCCGACGCCGTTACGCCCGATGATGCTGACGTTCTCGCCCGGCTCAAGCTTGAGGTTGATGTCCTCGAGCACCACGGTGTCGCCGTAGCCGGCCGAGACCTGTCGCAGTTCCAGCGCGCTAGCCATGGCTGGCCTGCCCGAGATAGACGGCGCGCACGTCCAGATTTGCAGCGATTTCCTTCGGCGTTCCCTCTGCAAACACGGCGCCGCCGACCAGCACGGTGATGCGCTCGGCGAAGCGAAACACGAGGTCCATGTCATGATCGATAATGAGCACACCGATCTCGCGCGGCAGCGCCGCGACGGCGTCGAGAATGATGTGGCTCTCGGTCGACGGCACGCCGGCGGCGGGCTCGTCGAGTAGCAGCACGTCGGGCTTGAGGCCGAGCGTGATCGCAAGCTCGACCAGACGCTGGCGCCCGTATGGCAGCTCGGCGATGCGATGAGAGGCGTCGCCGGCAAGCTTGAGCGTTTCGAGCAGCCTCATCGCTTCGTCGACCACATCCTGGCGCCGGCCGGCCGGCTT
>Ga0081540_1000078_pt1 | contig 105731 bp, 106 predicted proteins | sample TabmetS2T1R1_FD_71024 | JGI IMG/M metagenome (GOLD analysis project Ga0081540, IMG submission 71024) | Tabebuia heterophylla rhizosphere microbial communities from the University of Puerto Rico - S2T1R1 | ecosystem: Host-associated > Plants > Roots > Rhizosphere ...
TCGTGCACCACTTGCAGCACGCTCGTTCACGAACTTCAAATCGATAAGCGGCACTAGAATCATATGCTTGCTAGTGCCCCTTTGTTTCCGACGCGCGTGTCAGAGGATGCTGCAATGTATCACGCGCGTCGGAAACGGGGCACTAGCCCCCTGCGGCATCAGATGGCGGCCAGCCAACGGCGCACCGTGAAGTCGCGCTCGATATAGCCCGCCCGATACAAAGGGTCCTGCTCGAGCACCCGGCGGGCCTCGTCCTCGGTGCGGACATTGCAGAGGTAGAGGCCCTGCTCCAGGTCGGCAAACGGCCCGGCCGCGCGCAACACGCCCGCCGCCCGCAGCTTCAGAAGGTAGTTCAACCGCTCGATGAAGACACTGGCGAACGCCGCCGGGACGCCGAGCTGCGCGAGCGTCTCCGCGGCGGGCGGGCGGCCGTCGCGCGCCGCCTCGGCAACCGCCTCCATCACGCCGGCGCGACGCAGGTTGGCCGCGAAGGCCGGCGCCAGCCGCAGGAAAATCACATAAGTGTCGATCGGTCCGTGCTCCCGCCCGACAGACTAGTCGTCCTCGCCCTTCCCGTTCGTCCCGTTCGCCGGCACGCCGCCGAACTTGTTGGTGCGCGGGAAACCCTTGGGCGCGATGCGGCCCGCGTCGGCACGGTTGCCGCGCCAGTCGCCGAGCTCCTTGAACGTGAGCGAGAAGTTGCGGCCGGCGGTGTCGATCCAGGTCAGCCCGTCGGCGGCCTTGAACGTCTTCACGTCGGAGAGCCCGCCGTCCTTGAAGCGCTGGATCCGCACGCCCGCGCCGCGCGCCATCTCCGGCAGCTGGTCGAGCGGGAAGATCACCATCTTGCGGTTCTCGCCCACGGTGGCGACCTGATCGCCCTCGACCACCGCGAGCGCGCGTGCGGCCTCGGGCGGCTTGACGTTGAGCACCTGCTTGCCCTTGCGCGTGTTGGCGACGCACTCGTCCTCCGCCACGACGAAGCCCTTGCCCGCCGAGCTCGCGACGATGAGCTTGCGGCCGCCGACGAACGAGAACACGGAGACGAGATCGCCGTCCTGCTCCAGCTCGATGAACAAGCGCACCGGCTCGCCGTGGCCGCGGCCGCCCGGCAGCTTCGCGCAGTCGATCGTGTAGAAGCGGCCGTTCGTCGCGAGGATCATGCACTTCGACGTGGTCTCGGCCGGGAAGAAGAACTTCAAGCCGTCGTCGGCCTTGAACGCCACACCGGACAGGTCGGTGACATGGCCGCGCAATGCGCGGATCCAGCCCTTCTCCGACACCACGACGGTGATCGGCTCGCGCACCACCATCGCCTCTTCGATCGCCGCCTCGTCGTGCTCCGGCGCTTCCGCGAAACCGGTGCGGCGCTTGCCGAGCGGCGTCTTCGGGCCGAATTTTTCACGGACCGCCTTGATCTCGTCGGCGATCTTCTTCCATTGCTCCTTCTCGGACTTGACGAGCTTCTGCAGCTTGTCGCGCTCGTCGCGCAGGTCCTTGTCCTCCTGGCGGATCTCCATCTCCTCAAGCTTGCGCAGGTTGCGCAGGCGCATGTTGAGGATGGCTTCCGCCTGGATCTCGGTCAGTCCCTTGAACGTCTTGATGAGGACCGGCTTCGGCTCGTCCTCGGTGCGGATGATCTTGATGACCTTGTCGAGGTTGAGATAGGCGATCAGCAAACCGCCGAGGATCTCGAGGCGGTGCTCGATCTGATTGAGCCGGTAGTTCGTGCGCCGCAGCAGCACGTCGCGCCGGTGATCGAGCCACTCGCGCAAGGCTTCGGCGAGGCCGATCACCTTGGGGATGCGGCCCTTCACCAGAACGTTCATGTTGAGCGGGATGCGGCTCTCGAGCTCGGTGAGCTTGAACAGCGACTCCATCAGCAGCTCGGGATCGACCGTGCGCGCGCGCGGCTCGATGATCAGCCGCACGTCCTCGGTCGACTCGTCACGCACGTCGGCGACCAGCGGCAGCTTCTTGTCATTGAGCAGCTCGGCGATGCGCTCGACCAGCCGGCCTTTCTGGACCAGCCAGGGGATCTCGGTGATGACGATCTGATAGGTGCCGCGACCGCCCTCCTCCTTGGACCAGCGGGCGCGCACCCGGAACGAGCCTTTGCCGGTCGCGTAGGCCTCGGCGATGGTCTCGCGCGGGTCGACGATCAGGCCGCCGGTCGGGAAATCCGGCCCCGGCACGTATTTGAGCAGCGTCTTCGAGCGTGCGTTCGGATTGTCGATCAGGAACAGCGCGGCGTCGCACAGCTCGGCCGCGTTGTGCGGCGGGATCGACGTCGCCATGCCGACGGCGATGCCCTGCGCGCCGTTGGCCAGCAGATTGGGAAACGCGCCCGGCAGAACCACCGGCTCGCTCTCCGTCCCGTCATAGGTCGGGCGGAAATCGACTGCGTCCTCGTCGATGCCTTCGAGCAGCAGCCGGGCGACCTCGGTCAGCCGCGCCTCGGTGTAGCGCATGGCCGCCGGGTTATCGCCGTCGATGTTGCCGAAGTTGCCCTGCCCGTCGACCAACGGATAGCGCTGCGCGAAATCCTGCGCGAGCCGCACCATGGCGTCGTAGATCGACTGGTCGCCGTGCGGGTGGAATTTGCCGACCACGTCGCCGACCACGCGGGCCGATTTCTTGAATGCGGCCCCCGGGTCGAGGCGCAGTTGCCGCATTGCAAAAAGGACCCGCCGGTGCACCGGCTTGAGGCCATCGCGCGCATCAGGCAGCGCGCGATTCATGATGGTTGACAGAGCGTAAGCGAGATAGCGCTCCTCGAGCGCATCCCGCAGCGCGATCTCCTGGACGCCGCCGGCGTCGTCGGGGGGAGGAATCAGTCGTTTACCCATACAGACTGGGTAATGCGGCCCGCGCCGATGAACAAGGGATGAACGGCACAGACACGAGAAGTTCGCATTGTGGCCATTACAGTTTCGACACGGACATGGTGGTATCCGTCGCGTCCCGGGCAAAGCCAGCCCGGGACGCGCCGCAACAATGACCAGGAGGAACTTGCATGCGTCGAATTGTGCTCTCGATCGCCGCGACTTTGGCGATCCTGTCGGCGGCGTCGCTGACCCCGAACCGTGCCGAAGCCATGGCGCTCGGCACGCCGTCGGGCCTGCGCGCCGCCATTGAAGACACCAACCTCGCCCAGGACGTGGCTTACGTCTGCCGGCGCGTGTGGGTGTGCGGCTATTATGGCTGCGGCTGGCGCCGGTCCTGCTACTACCGGCCGGGCGGCTATTACTATCGTCCGTATCGCCGGTGGCGCTACTACTGAGGCAGTCGTTTCGGTCCGGCGCGCACGTCGGATTGTCATACAGCGAAGTTAACGTTGCTCACCGCTCCCTTGTCGCTCGCGGCAGGGGAGCAAATTTTTGCGCTCCGTAGCGTCATTGTTTGAACCTTTTTGCGGCCTCGAGCGACGCTGTAAAGACGCAATAAATCAGCGTCGTTACTTGCACAACAACGCATCCCGCTGCTACGATTTGTGCGGTGGGTGCCAACGGAGGAACTACGAACATGTTTCGCAACTTGTTCGCAATCTGCACGACCCTGGTGCTTGGCGCCACTGGCGCTTCGGCATCGACCACGACTGCCACGCCGGACCTCGATCAGCGCATTGCGGCTGCCCGGAATGCGATCAGCCAGCTCCCGGACGTGAACAACGAAGTGACCAATGCGCGCGAAGGCGAGAAGCTCGCGCAGTACTGGTACAACCACTATTACCGCCCCCGCTGGCGCGACTGGAGCAACTGGGGCAACTATCGCCGCTACTACTATTGATCTGAAGCGGCGAGCTCCGCCGTCATGACAAGCGAGGTTGAATCCGAGCGTCGGCACTGGCGTACCGAATTGCTCGTGATTCAACCTACGCCGTTCTGCAATATCGATTGTTCGTATTGCTACCTGCCGCATCGGACCAGCAAGCAGCGCATGTCGCTCGAGCTGGCCGAGCAGATTTTCAGTCGACTGCTCACCTTTCCGACGATCCAGGACACGGTCGGACTGGTCTGGCACGCCGGCGAGCCGATGGTTCTGCCGGTCGCCTACTACGAGGACATGTTCACGCTGGTGCAGCGGCTGGCCGGTCCGAAGCTGGACGTGCTGCATTCGATCCAGACCAACGGCACGTTGCTCACGGATGACTGGTGCGACCTGATCGGCAAGTGGCGGATCAATCTCGGCCTCAGCATCGACGGTCCGAAGGAATTCCACGATCTCAATCGAAAATATCGCAACGGCTCAGGCTCGTTCGACAATGCGGCGCGCGGCCTGCGCCGGCTGAGGGAGCGCGGCCTTCCGTTCTACGTCATCAGCGTGCTGACGCTGCCGTCGCTGCGCGAGCCCGACAAGATGTTCGACTTCTATGTCGAGAACGGCATCGACAATATCTGCTTCAATATCGAGGAGAAGGAAGGCAATCACACGACCTCGGACCTGGTCGACAGCCGCGAGTTCGGTGAGCTGTACCGGGCCTTCCTCGGGCGCTTCTTCGATCTCGCCGCGCGGCGCGGCCAGAAGATGGTGATCCGCGAGTTCGAGACGCCGTTCCGCGCCATCCAGCATCACGGCAGCCCGCTCAGCAACCAGCAGGCCGAGCCGATGTCCATCGTGTCGGTCGACTGCGCGGGCAACCTGTCGACGTTCTCGCCCGAGCTGCTCGGCATGGAGCACGCGGCCTATGGCTCGTTCACCTTCGGCAACGTGACCACCGACGATTTCGAGACGATCGCCAAGCGGATCGAGGACAGCAAGGTCTACGCGGATATCCGCGCCGGAATCGAGCGATGCAGCCGCGAGTGCAAGTATTACAAGCTGTGCGGCGGCGGTCCGCCCGCCAACAAGATCTACGAGAACAACTCCGCAAACTCGACCGAGACCGTCTACTGCCGCTCGTACCAGATTGCCGTCGACGCGGTGCTCGACGTGATCGAGACCAAGCCGCAGGCATCGCACCTGATGCTGCAGACGCAGGGCCCCACTCCGGCGCAGCAGGCGGCGCGCGAGCCGGCACCAGCCAAGTAGCCAGCGACGTAACGATCAGGTGGTAGCGACCATCGCGCCGGCGACGGCAGCGATGAAGCGTTCCCGCGCATCGGGCAAGGCCTGACCGCGCGGCTCGAGAACGTGACGGGTGAAGAAATGCCCCGTCAGCGCAAAGCCCGCCTGGATGTCCTCCGGGCTCGGGATGTCGCCCAAAGCCTCTTCGCTCAGGAATGCCGGCAGCCGCAACAGGCGCTCCCGCCATGGCTCGCCGGCGGAACGCGACACGGCGCGTCCGGATTTCGGCGAGACATAGATCAGCTCCTCGGCCAGCCCGGTCGCCGCGCACTCCGACAGATCGAGGCCGAAGCCGAGCTCGGCCAGCAGCATCAGCTCGAACCGCACGACGAGCGGCGCTGCGACGCGCGCGTCGCCGAGCTGCGTGATCGTCTCCTCGAGCTCGGAAAAGACCGCCTCATGCGGATCACGCTCCGGCAAAAGCCGGCACAGCGCGGCAAGATGCGTCACGCCATAGACCGCGTGCGCCGACATGAGGAGCGTCGCGGTGCGCAGCGTCAGGCCCTCGATCGTGTAGTTGCCGAGATGCTCGTCGAGCCGCGCGCGCCAGATGGCGCTCACCGAGTTGCCGGGCTGCAGGATCGGCTTGAGGCGGGTCCCAGCCCCGCCGCGCACCAGGCCGAGATGGCGTCCATGCTCGCGTGTCATCAACTCGACGATGGCGCTGCCTTCGCCATGGCGCCGCGTGCCGAGCACGATGCCTTCGTCGGTCCATTGCATGCCGTCACCATGCGAGTGCGGCCTGACTCCGTCAAGAACACACGGCCGAAACCGTCAAAGTTGCCACATGTCGTTGTCGGCAAGACCGGTGACCACTTTCCGGGACATGCGCCGGGTTCCCTGAACTCGACATGAACCCCGTTCTCAGCGAACCGACGGCATCCGCAGCCTACGATCTGCCGTCAGGTGGGAGACGCCTGCGATTCGCCAACCACAAGATCGCGGGCGCGTCTTTGCAACACGAGGAGGATGGAATGCGTGGAATTCTGATGGCGGCCGTGGTCGCGGTCGCGTTCGGGCTTGCCGGCGCCGCGCCGGCGGGCGCCGTGCCGGCCAACGGCGTCGTCATCGACCAGGCCGCCAATACCCTGGACGTGACCGAAAACGTGCATTGCCGGCCCTACCGGCACTGGCACCGCTGGGGATACGGCCGTGGCTGCTACGGCTGGCACGGCGGCTGGCGCCACCATCACCATTGGCATCACCACCATCGCTGGCACCACCATCGGCACCATCACCACGGGCACGGCCATCACCACCGTCGCCACTGATTGCAGCGCGCCGCGGGGGACGGAGGTGGGCGGCGGCCATGCCGCCCACCTCTCGTGTTAGTCCTTCGGAAACTCGAGGCCGATCTCGCGGTAGCGCTCCGGGTCGTCGCCCCAGCGCTCGCGCACCTTGACGAACAGGAACAGGTGCACCGGCTTGCCGACCACGTCGGCAATGTCGCGCCGAGCCTCGGCGCCGATCCCCTTGATGGTGTGACCGCCCTTGCCGAGCACGATCTTGCGCTGGCTTTCGCGCTCGACGTAGATCGTCTGCTCGATCCGTACCGAGCCGTCCTTGAGCTCCTTCCAGGTCTCCGTCTCGACGGTCGACTGGTAGGGCAATTCCTGGTGCAGCCGCAGGTAAAGCTTTTCGCGCGTGATCTCGGCCGCGAGGCTGCGCAACGGCGCGTCGGAGACCTGATCCTCCGGATAGTGCCAGGGTCCCGGCGGCACGTGGGCGGCGAGCCACTGCTTGAGATCGGCGACACCGTCGCCGCTCAGCGCCGAGACCATGAACGTCGCATCGAACGTCAGCCGGTCGTTCACCGCCTGCGCGAGCACGAGCAGGTCCGGCTTGCCGACCAGATCGACCTTGTTGAGCACCAGCACCTTGGCGTTGCGGATATCGCGCAGCTTGTCGAGGATCGCCTGCGTCTCCTCGTCGACGCCGCGCTTGGCGTCGATCAGCACGCAGACCACGTCGGCGTCCTGCGCGCCGCCCCACGCGGTCGTCACCATGGCGCGGTCGAGCCGCCGGCGCGGCGCGAAGATGCCGGGCGTGTCGATCAGCACGAGCTGCGCCGGACCGTCGACGGCGATTCCGCGCATGAGGGCGCGCGTCGTCTGCACCTTGGGCGTGACGATCGAGACCTTCTCGCCGACCAGCGCGTTGACGAGCGTCGACTTGCCGGCATTGGGGGCACCGATCAACGCGATGAAGCCGCAGCGTGTCGGAGCCGCTGCCTGGTCCGGTGCGCCGTCGTCAGCCATCGCGGCTGGCCGTCTCGATGCCCTCGCGCGCCAGCATCGCTGCGGCGGCGGCCTGCTCCGCGGCGCGCTTGGAGCGGCCAAGTCCCTCAGCGGGCTGATGATCGGGCAGCTCGACCGAGACACGGAATTCCGGGTCGTGATGCGGCCCCTTGCGCTCGACCTCGCGGTACATGGGTGGCGGCAGGCCGCGCCCCTGCGCCCATTCCTGGAGCAAGGTTTTCGGATCGCGCAGCGCACGCGCGGTCGCGCGCATGCGCTCACCCCACAGCCGTTCGACCAGCGCGGCGGCCGCGGGATAGCCGCCGTCGAGATAGACCGCGCCGACCACGGCCTCGCAGGCATCGGCGAGAATTGCGGTGCGGCGGCGCCCGCCGGCGCTGATCTCGGACGCGCCGAGCTTGATGGCCTCGCCGAGATCGATGGTGCGCCCCACGTCGGCGCAGGTCTCCTTGCGGACAAGATCGGCCAGCCGGCGCGACAGCTCGCCTTCGTCGGCCTTCGGGTACGCGTGGAATAACATGTCGGAGACGACCAGGCCGAGCACATGGTCGCCGAGGAATTCGAGCCGCTGATAGCTGCCGATGCGGCTCTTTCCGGACAGCGCCGAAATGTGGGTCAGCGCATGTTCCAGCAGCGTCTTGTCGGCAAACTCGTGGCCGATCCGCTCTTCGAATTCCTTGCGGCCCTTGGCCTTGCGGTTCATCGCACGAACGTCAGCAACCGGCTCCAGCGTACCGACCACGGCCACCGCCATATCGCCCAGGCCCGCTCGCCCTCTTCGATCGAGAAGAAGATGATCTGCGCGCGTCCGACGATGTTCTCAAACGGGACATAACCGACCTGCGACAGCACGCGGCTGTCGGTCGAGTTGTCGCGATTGTCGCCCATCATGAAATAGTGGCCGGGGGGGACCACGTATTCCGGCGTGTTGTCGTAGAAGCCGTTTTCCTGGAGGTCGAGCGTCGTGTACGAGACGCCGTTCGGCAGCGTCTCGCGCCAGCGCTTGACGCGCGCGGTGCGGCCGCCTTCCTCCGCCACGAAGTCCTCGACCCGCTCGCGCTTGACCGCCTGACCGTTGATGTGCAGGACGCCGTCGATCATGCGGATGCGATCGCCGGGCAAGCCGATGACGCGCTTGATGTAGTCGGTGGAGTCGTCGCGCGGCAGGCGGAACACGACGACGTCGCCTCGCTCGGGCTCCGAGCCCAGGATGCGACCGGAAAAGATCGGCGGCGAGAACGGCAGCGAGTAATGGCTGTAGCCGTAGGAGTATTTCGACACGAACAGGTAGTCGCCGATCAGCAGCGTCGCCATCATCGAGCCGGACGGAATGTTGAACGGCTGAAACAGGAACGTGCGGATCACCAGCGCGATCAACAGCGCATGGACAAGCACCCGCACCGTCTCGGCGAAACCGCCTTCACGCTTCTTTTGCTGGCTCTTCTGCTGGGGCGATGCGACCATCGGCCGTTCGTCTTTTCGCTGCAAACCGGGGGCCCTCTGTTCTGCATCGCCGAAGCCCTGCCGATGGCGCCGGAAAGGCCGAAATAATGTGGTTTTTCAGTCTGTTGGTCCAACGCGCGACAGCAGGGAAACCCTCTGTCGGCCGGCCGTCCCCGGCACTATGTAGCCGCTCGCAGGCCAAGGCGCAATCAAGCGCGGCATGATCACGCCGAATTGCTGATTTTCGCGCGCCTCCTGCCGGCGCTCCCCTCGCCCGCCTGCCTTCAGGATCGAAGCGAAGTTTGTCCGGAACCCCCCATCGGAACTGCCGAAATCACGACCAGCGCCTGTGCGATCGGATATTCGTCGGTGATCGTCACGTCGATCCGCGCCTCGTGGTCCGCCGGAATGAGGGCCTGCAACCGCTTGAGCGCACCGCCGCTGAGCTGCATGGTCGGCCGGCCGCCGGGCAGATTGACCACGCCCATGTCGCGCCACCAGACGCCGCGCCGGATGCCGGTGCCGAGCGCCTTGGAACAGGCCTCCTTGGCGGCGAAGCGCTTCGCATAGGTCTCGGTCGCCTTGGCACGCCGCTCGGCGCGCGCGCGCTCCGCATCGGTGAAGATGCGGGACAGAAACCGCTCGCCGTGACGATCGATCACCCGCTGGATCCGGCGGATATCCACCAGGTCGGAGCCGATGCCGATAATCATCGCGCCGCCGCCCCGGCCCGGCCGCGCTCCATCGCCGCCCGCATCTTCTTCACGACCGCATCAAGGCCTTCATTGATCGCCTCGCCGATCAGGAAATGCCCGATATTGAGCTCGACGACCTCCGGCAGGGCGGCGATGGTCTGCGCCGTCGCATAGTCGAGGCCATGACCGGCATGGACCTCGAGCCCGAGCCGATGCGCAAGCGCGGCGCCGGCGCGGATGCGCTGCCACTCGGCTTGCGCTTCGGCGCCCGCGGAGGCGGCGACCGCCTCGCACCAGGCGCCGGTATGGATCTCGATCACCGGCGCCCCGACCGCAACGGCTGCCTCGATCTGCGCCGGCTCAGCGGCGATGAACAGCGAGACGCGAATCCCCGCCGACGTCAGCTGGGCGACCACCGGCGCGATCTGGGCGCGCCCGCCGACGACGTCGAGGCCGCCTTCGGTCGTCCGCTCGGTCCGCTTTTCCGGGACCAGGCAGGCGGCGTGCGGGCGCGTCTTGAGCGCGATCGCCAGCATCTCGGCGGTCGCAGCCATCTCGAAATTGAGCGGCTTGTCGATCGTCGCCTTGAGCCGCGCCATGTCGTCGTCGCGGATGTGGCGGCGGTCCTCGCGCAGATGCGCGGTGATGCCATCGGCTCCGGCGGCGATGGCGATTTGCGCAGCCTTGACCGGATCGGGATGCCCGCCGCCGCGCGCATTCCGCACGGTCGCGACATGGTCGACATTGACGCCGAGACGAAGACGAGGAATGGCGGGCACGTGCGATCCTTCAGTCGATGAAACCAGGGTTTGGCAGACGTCTCAGCCCGTGACCCGCTCGGCCTTCGCGACCACCGGCTTGGCGCGCAGTTGCGCGATGATCGCGGTGAGATGCTTGAGGTCGTAGACCTCGAGGTCGATGGTCAGCGAGGTGAAGTCCGGCGACTGACGCGTCATGCGGATATTGTCGATATTCCCGTCGTTCTCGGCGATCACCTGGGCGATCTGGGCAAGCGTGCCGGGCTCGTTGACCGACTGCACGGCGACGCGCGCCGGGAAGCGCTGCGGCGCGTCGTCGTCGACGTCCCAGCGCACGTCGAGCCAGCGCTCCGGCGCGTCCTCGAAGTCCTTCAGCGCCGGCGCCTGGATCGGGTAGATGGTGATGCCCTCGCCCGGAGTCATGATGCCGACGATACGGTCGCCCGGCACCGCGCCGCCCTCCGGCGCGAAGCGGACCGGCAGGTCATTGTTGATGCCGCGGATCGGGATCGGCCCCTCCTTGGAATCGGGCACCTTGAATTTCACGGCGGTCGCCTTCTTCAGGCCGAACCATCCGGACTCGGCCTTGGGCACCGCGGTCACCGCCGCGCGCTCCTCCTTGTAGTCCGGATACATGGCGCGGGCGACGTCGGAGGCCTTCATCTCGCCGCGTCCGACCGCGGCAAACACGTCGTCGATCGAGGCGCGGGCCAGCCGCGGCAGCGCGCCGATCAGCTTCTCGTCCGAATATTCACGCTTGGCGCGCTGGCACAGCCGCTCCACGATGCGCCGGCCGAGTCCGGCATATTGCGTACGCACCGCGACGCGCGTGGCGCGGCGGATGGCGGCGCGGGCTTTTCCGGTCGTCACCAGCGATTCCCAGGCCGCCGGTGGTGCGATCTGCGCCTTCGAGGTCAGGATCTCGACCTCGTCGCCGTTCTGCAGCTCGGAGACGAGCGGCGCGATCTTGCCGTTGATCTTGCAGCCGATCGTGTGGTTGCCGACGTCGGTGTGGACCGCATAGGCGAAATCGATCGGCGTCGCCTTGCGCGGCAGCGCGATCAGCTTGCCCTTGGGCGTGAAGCAGAACACCTGATCGTGGAACAGCTCGAGCTTGGTGTGCTCGAGGAACTCTTCCGGGTTCGAGCCCTCCGCAAGCAGCTCGATGGTGCGGCGCAGCCAGGCATAGGCATTCGACTCGCGCGACAGCATTTCGGTCGGCGAGCCGGCGTCGTCCTTGTACAGCGCATGCGCGGCGATGCCGTATTCGGCGATGTCATGCATCTCGCCGGTACGGATCTGCAGCTCGACGCGCTGGTTGCTCGGACCGATCACGGTGGTGTGGATCGAGCGATAGTCGTTCTGCTTGGGCGTCGAGATGTAGTCCTTGAAGCGCGCCGGCACCATCGGCCAGGTCGTATGCACGATGCCGAGCGCCTGGTAGCATTCGGAGACCGTCTTGACGATGACCCGAAAGCCGAAGATGTCGGACAGCTGCTCGAAGCCGACCGCCTTGCGCTCCATCTTGCGCCACACCGAATAGGCACGCTTGCGACGGCCCTTGACCGTCGCAGTGATGCCGCGGTCGGCAAGCTTGCGGGTCAGCTGCTGCTCGATCTCGGCGATCAGATCGCGATTGCGTTCCGCGACCGCAACCAGCCGTTCAGTGATGACCTTCGACGCATCGGGATTGAGCTCGCGGAACGCCAGGTCCTCGAGCTCCTCGCGCATCTCGTGCATGCCGATGCGGCCAGCGAGCGGCGCGTAGATGTCGATCGTCTCCTCGGCGGCACGGCGGCGGGCCTCGGTCGGCATGTAGCCGAGCGTGCGCATGTTGTGCAGACGGTCGGCGAGCTTGACCAGCAGGACCCGCACGTCCTCGGCGATCGCCAGCAGCAGCTTGCGCAGGTTCTCGGCCTGCTTCGCCTCGCGCGAGACGAGATCGATCCGCTTCAGCTTGGTCAGGCCTTCGACCAGCGTACCGATGTCCTTGCCGAACATCTGGTCGATCTCGGCGCGCGTCGCCTCGGTGTCCTCGATCGTATCGTGGAGCAGCGCGGCGACGATCGTCGCGTCGTCGAGCTTGAGGTCGGTAAGGATGGCGGCGACCTCGAGCGGATGCGAGAAGTACGGATCGCCGGACGCCCGCTTCTGCTCGCCGTGCGCCTTCATGGCGTAGACGTAGGCGCGGTTGAGGAGGTCCTCATCGGCTTGCGGATTGTATTTCTTGACGCGCTCAACCAATTCGTATTGACGCATCATCTGCGGCGAGCGCGTGGCGACCGGCTTCTCCGCGGGCGGCGTGACCAGCTGCAATGGTCGATCGAGCGGAGCTTTCGGCTTCGCCTGGTTTTGCATGCGCGGAAGATCGGTGTTCGAGCGCACCATGCTGCCTCACGGGCCGCGAACGGCCTCGGCGCGGCCCAACCCGAGTATCACGGTCGATCTGTCGCACCGCAAGCGGGAACCGGCCGTCAGACGAGCGCCCCGCCTTCCGCCGGACAGGACGGAGGAAGTCGGTTAACAAAAGCAAACGGCCCGGCAATGCCGGGCCGTGGGATAGCCATCGCAATGCGAGATGCGCTTATTCCTCGTCGTCCGGCTCGACCGGTTCCGGCCGCTCCTCCGGCGGCGCCAGACCCTCGAGACCCTTGAGGAGTTCCTCCTCGGTCATGCGGTCGGCGACCACTTCCGTGTCGTCGGCATCGACGCCCTCGGCACCGCCACCGATCAGCGGCACCGTCTCCGCTTCCGGCTCATCGACCTCGACGTACTTCTGCAGCGAATGGATCAGGTCTTCCTTGAGGTCGCCGGGCGAGATGGTTTCATCTGCAATCTCGCGCAGCGCCACGACCGGATTCTTGTCGTTGTCGCGGTCGACGGTAATCTGTGCGCCGGACGAGATCATGCGCGCGCGGTGGCCGGCGAGCAGCACGAGGTCGAAGCGATTTTCGACCTTGTCGATGCAGTCTTCAACGGTGACACGGGCCATGCCTTGCCACTCCTATCACGAGTTATTGATGCCTGATTTCTGCTGCTAGGTATCGATGCCGGACCGGAAACGCAAGGGCTGATTTTTCAGGTCATTTTTCTCTTGGCCAGGTCACCCGGCTTTGTTAGGCCACATTCGATATCCAGCATCGCTTGGTGCCGCTGTGAATCATGGTTTTGGAGTGCCGCGACGGTGTACCACAGTGATTTTGTGACACCCGTCACAGATGGTCCAAACCGATCACCATAACGTTAACGACGTGGGCGCGCGGCAATCATTAATTTGCGCCGGGCCTACTCGAATCAAGAGAGAGAGATGTCCGTACCCAGTGAGAAGATCGCGCTGTTCATTGACGGCGCAAATCTCTATGCGACGGCGAAGTCACTCGGCTTCGATATCGATTACAAGCGGCTGCTGCGTGAATTCCAGTCCCGCGGCTATCTGTTGCGAGCGTTCTATTACACCGCCGTCGTCGAGGATCAGGAATATTCGTCCATCCGTCCGTTGATCGATTGGCTCGACTACAACGGTTACTCGGTCGTCACCAAGGCAACCAAGGAATTCGTCGACCAGACCGGACGACGCAAGGTCAAGGGCAACATGGACATCGAGCTCGCCGTCGACGCGATGGAGATCGCCGGCTCGATCGATCACATGGTGTTGTTCTCGGGCGACGGCGACTTCCGCTCGCTGGTCGAGGCCGTGCAGCGTCGCGGCGTGCGCGTGACGGTCGTGTCGACCATCTCCACCCAGCCGCCAATGGTTGCCGACGAGCTGCGTCGGCAGGCCGACATCTTCCTCGACATCGTCGAGCTGCAGCCGAAGATCGGGCGCGACCCCTCCGAGCGCGCCGCGCGCGAGCCGCGAGAGCCGCGCGAGCCGCGGCAACACACGCCGCAGTTCCTGCAGCGGAGTACCACGCCGCAACGCGCCGGCGCCGGCGCGCCGGCCGATGACGACGAGTTCGAAGATTAGTTGGTTGAGTTGAACGGATTCGATTGTCTTGGACGGGCGAGCGAACACGCGCTCGCCGCAAATTTCGAGGCCCGGCGATGCCGGACGACAGCGGCAAGCCCGGGCGGAATTGTCCGCGATGCCCCCGGCTGGTGGCGTTCCGGAACGACTGGCGCAAGCGCGAACCTGAATGGTTCAACGCGCCGGTGCCGTCGTTCGGACCGGTCGACGCGCGCCTGCTGATCGTCGGCCTCGCGCCGGGCCTGCAGGGCGCCAACCGCACCGGTCGTCCGTTCACTGGCGACTACGCCGGTGTTCTGCTCTACGACACGTTGAAGCGCTACCGCTTCGCCGACGGCGTCTATGCCGCCCATCCAGACGATGGCCTCTCCCTGATCGACTGCCGCATCACCAACGGGGTGCGTTGCGTGCCGCCGGAGAACAAGCCGACACCGGCGGAGATCACGACCTGCCGCGATTACCTGAAGGGCACCATTGCCGAGATGAAGAACCTGCGGGCGATCGTCGCGCTCGGCCGCATCGCGCACGACACCACATGTGTCGCGCTCGGCTCACCACGGCCGAAGCCGGCATTCGGGCACGGCGCACGCGCCGACGTCGGTGCGATCGCGTTGTTCGACAGCTATCACTGCTCGCGCTACAACACGAATACCGGCGTGCTCACGCCTGAGATGTTTCGCGCGGTGTTCGCCGTAGTCCGGCGGCATCTCGGCTGAGGTGCACGCCGAATGAGCTACCGCTGACGCAGCCAGTCGACGACCTCTTGTGCGCTCCGGTCCGGTGGAAACACCGGATAGAACACCTTCGAGATCACGCCGTCGTCGATCACGAGGACCATGCGCTTGGCCAGCGTCATGCCGGCGACGTCAAGCGTGGGTAGCTTGATCGCCCGCGTCAGCACGAGATCCGCGTCGGACAGGATCGCAAACGGCAGGTGCAGCCGCTCCGCCGCCTCGCCCTGATACTCCGTGTTCTGCGTCGACAGCCCGAACACGTTGGCGACGCCGAGCCGCTTCAAGTCGGCGAAATGATCGCGGAAAGAGCAGGACTGCAGCGTGCATCCCCGCGCGCCCGGAATCATGTCCCACCCGTCCGGCGGCGGCTGACCGGGCACGCCCGTTCGCGGATAGATGTAGACGATCGACCGGCCGGACAGCGTCGCGAGATCGACGCGCGATCCGTCGGTTGCCGCCAGCACCACGGACGGCAGCTTCAGGCCGGTAAGATGCCGCGCTGCGCCGTCGTCAGTCGGCACCGGCAGGCCGTTCGGCAGCACGGTCGGATCGTGCGGCGCGGTCATGATCACTGCTCGCTATCGTGGTATGACATGAATTCCATCAGCGATCCGTCCGGATCGCGGAAGTAGACGCTGGTGCCCGCGCCCCTGGCGCCGAAGCGCTGGATCGGACCGCATTCGATCGTTACGCCGCATTGCTTCAGATGCTCGATGGCGCCCGCGATGGGGCCTGTCCACTCGAAGCAGAGATCGCTGTTGCCCGGCTGCACCGGCAGTCGTGCGACCTCTGCCGGCGTGACGCCCGGACCGTGCACGTTGAGCTGCTTGTCGCCGAACCGATAGGCCCAGCCGACCGGGCGCGCGACCAGCTCGGCCCCGAGCACGTCCCGGTAGAACGCGTTGGAGCGCTCCCATTCCGAAACTTTGATCACGCAGTGATCGAGCTTGATTTGCGATCTCATGGCACTCCGTCCAAACCATCACTGCTGCCGGGTGAAACCCCTCCAGACCCGATCCGTAGCTTCTAAACCGAATTGGGCTGGGGACCGTTCTAGCTGAGAAGAAGAGCTATTTAGCGCATCAGGAGAATGAGATGAACAGACGTGAGAGCCTCAAGCTGCTGACCGCTTCGGCGGCGGCATCGGTGGCGGCGACTTTGGCCGGGGGCACTGCCTTTGCGCAGACCCCGCCTGCCGCCGCCCCGGCCGCCAGCGGACCTTTCAAGCTGCCACCGCTCGGCTACGCCTACGACGCGCTCGAGCCCAATATCGACGCGCAGACCATGACCATTCATCACACCCGGCATCATCAGGCGTTCATCACCAACCTCAACCAGTTCGCCGAGCGCTGGGCCGAGCTCGGCACCATGGCACCGGAAGCAATCCTGAGCGATCTCTCCAAGGTACCGGAGGCGTTGCGCACGCCGGTCCGCAACAATCTCGGCGGCCACTGGAATCACTCGTTCTTCTGGGACCTGATGACGCCGGGCGGCGCCAAGGAGCCGAGCGGCGACCTCAAGGCGGCGATCGAGCAGAGCTTCGGCGGGTTCGCCCAGCTGTCGGACAAGCTCAACAGCGCCGGACTGTCACGCTTCGGCTCCGGCTGGGCGTGGCTGGTCGTCACCAAGGACCGGAAGCTCGACGTGATCAGCACGGCGAATCAGGATCCGCCGCTGCTCGAAGGCGCGCACGCGGTGGTCGGCGTCGACGTGTGGGAGCACGCCTATTACCTCAAGTATCAGAACCGCCGCGCCGACTATCTCAAGGCCTGGTGGAGCACGGTGAACTGGGACAAGGCGACCGCGCACTTCAAGCGCGCGAGCGCCTGACCTCCGATCGGTCTAGAGGCAAAGGTCTCCCTCTGACGATGCCTCTGGTCCACGCGACCCGCGGTAGCCCCACTGCGGGTCGCACTTTTTTCGCAGCATTGGCAGGCGAAGTGGAAACCTTTCCGGAACTTGCGCGTCCTCAATCCATGACTTTCTGGCGCATCAGGCGGCCGCGCTCGCGGTCCCAGTCGCGCTTGCGCTCGGTCTCCCGCTTGTCGTGCAGCTTCTTGCCCTTGGCGAGCGCGAGCTCGATCTTGGCGCGCCCTTTGTCGTTGAAATAGAGCTTGAGCGGCACGAGCGTCATGCCCTCGCGCTCGACCGCGCCCATCAGCTTGTTGATCTGGCGCTTGTGAAGCAGCAGCTTGCGCGGGCGTTTCGGCGCATGATTGAAGCGCCCGGCCTGCAGATATTCCGGTACGTTGGAATTGATCAGCCAGATCTCGCCGCCGCGCGCGTCCGCATAGGACTCGGCAATCGTCGCCTTGCCCGAGCGCAGCGACTTCACCTCGCTGCCGGTCAGGGCGATGCCGGCCTCGAACACCTCGCCGATGTGATAGTTGAAGCGCGCCTTGCGATTGTCGGCGACGACTTTGACCGCGCGCTCGTCTTTTTTGTCAGCCATGAGGATCAGATAGTCATCCGGTCGAATGTCAGCTACGCGCCTTCAACGCGTCGCGGATCTCCGTGAGAAGCTGGACTTCCTTGGACGGCGCGGCGGGCGGCGGCGGCTCTTCGCTCTTGAGCCTGTTCATCGCCTTGATCGCGAGAAACAGCGCCCAGGCGACGATCAGGAAATTGAGCACCAGGGTGAGGAAATTGCCCCATGCCAGCACGGCGCCCTGTTTCTTCGCCTCGGCGAGCGAGTCCGCCGTCACCTTCGGCGACAGCTTGACGAAGTAGTTCGAGAAGTCCAGGCCGCCAGTCGCGGCGCCGAGCAGCGGCATGATGATGTCGGTGACCAGCGAATTGACGATGCCGCCGAACGCCGCGCCGATGATCACGCCGACCGCGAGATCGACGACGTTGCCGCGCAGTGCGAACTTCTTGAATTCCCCGAGCATCCGTTCCTCCCACGGCCTTTCACTGCGCGGGACGGGCCCGGCGCATCACGGCAGGGTACGCTCGAACGAATGAGCTGCCTAGTTGATCAGGCCGGCGTGGACCATCGCCTCGCGCACGGCGGCTTTCGACTTGTCGGCGAGCGGGACCATCGGCAGGCGCACGAGGTCGGAGCACTTGCCGAGCACCGACAGCGCATACTTCGCCGGCGCCGGATTGGTCTCGATGAACAGGTTGTGATGCAGCGGCATCAGCTTGTCGTGCAGCTTGAGCGCGGTCGCATAGTCGCCGCGCAGGCAGGCGCCCTGGAACTCGGCACACAACCGCGGCGCCACGTTCGATGTCACCGAGATGCAGCCGTGTCCGCCATGCGCCATGAAGCCGAGGGCGGTCGCATCCTCGCCGGACAGCTGATTGAAGTCCGGCCCCATCGCGGCGCGCTGCTGCGACACGCGCACCACGTTGGCGGTCGCATCCTTGACGCCGGCGATGTTCTTGAGCTCGAACAGCCGCTTCATGGTGTCCACCGACATGTCGATCACCGAGCGCGCCGGAATATTGTAGATGATGATCGGAATGCCGATCGCGTCGTTGATGGCCTTGAAGTGCTGGTAAAGCCCTTCCTGGGTCGGCTTGTTGTAGTAGGGCGTCACCACCAGCACCGCGTCGGCGCCGGCGTCCTCGGCGTGCTGCGACAGCTCGATCGCTTCGCGCGTCGAGTTCGAGCCAGCGCCGGCGATCACCGGCACGCGGTCCTTGGCCTGATCGATGCACCACTCGACCGCGTGCTTGTGCTCCTCGTGCGACAGCGTCGGGCTCTCACCGGTGGTGCCGACCGGCACCAGGCCGTTGGTGCCCTCGGTGATCTGCCACTCGACCAGGTCGCGATAGCCCTTCTCGTCGAGCGAGCCGTTTTTGAACGGCGTGACGAGCGCTGTGAACGACCCCCGGAAGCTCGTCTTGGCAGCCATGGCACGACCTCAACTTTGGATGACGGCAGACGCGCGGCGATGCAGCGTGTCCACTCGCCTCATTGATACCGGGTCGTCGCCGGCGAAGAAAGCCACTTTCACGCCCATCGCGGTCGAAGACCACGCCAACGCTGATGATGACGCATTGCCGCAGGCGCACGCGAATCTGAAGATTGGTTCAGAAAAGTCCCGCACGACTACGCAAAAGTCCGTCCGTTCGGTTGCCAACGGGACGCATCGCCTGAAAAATTCCGCAGCCATGACCAAACCTCGCCATGTTTGCGAACCATTAGGGTTTCGTCAATCTGATCAATGGAATAGGAATAGGTCGTCGGAACATGATTCGGGCTGACGGGGGGACCCGCTGTTGATGTCCAGTTCGGGCCGCCACACGCTGACGGTCTTGCTCGCGGTCGCTGGCGCAATCGCCGTCGGCTGCCCAGCACACGCAGTCACCGCGCAAAACAACGCGGTCACCGAGAGCAAGGCAACGGCGAAGAAAGACGCTGCGAAGAAGGATACCAAGACCGCCAAGGCCGCCGCGAAAAAGACCGAGACGAGCAAGGCTGCGGCGTCCGCCAAGACCAAGGCCTCGGCCAGCACCGCTCCGCAAGCACTCACCACCGTCCCGCTCCCCACCGCACGACCGCCGGTGATGAGCACGGCGAGCGCCAGCGTGGACGGCCGCCTGGACAAGCTCCGTGGCGCGATTGCCGCGCCGATCGCTGCCGGGTTCACGCCGCCGATGCCCTCGGCGCTCATGCCGAGCGCCGCAGCGCCGATCACGCCGCCAGCCCAAATACCTGAACAAGTGCCGGCCGCGGCCCCACCGGCCCCGAAACTGCCGCAGCTCGCCGCGCTGCCGCCGGCCGACCGCGCGCCGCCCCAGGCCGAGTCCCGCGCCCCGAGCGTGTCCGAGACCGATCTCGCCACGGTCAAGCGGGCGCTCGACCACATCCGCAAGGGCGAAAGCACGGTGGCCACCAAGCTGCAGGACGAGATCGCCGACCCGTCCGCGCGCAAACTGGTCGAATGGCTGATCCTGCGCAGCGACAACAACGGCGTCGATTCGCCTCGTTATGCGGCCTTCGCCGCGGCCAATCCGAACTGGCCCAGCGTCGTCACGCTGCGGCGCCGCGCCGAATCCATGATGTGGTTCGAGCGACCGGAGCCGGCCAAGGCGCGCGCGTTCTTCGCCCACCACAAGCCGATGAGCGCGAAAGGCAGCTTCGTGCTGGCGCGCGCGCTGCTCGCCCAGGGTGACCGCGCCGGCGCCGCGAACTACGTTCGTCAGGCATGGCGCAGCGAGAATTTCCCGGCCGAGCTCGAGACCCAGGCACGCGATACGTTCGGCGACCTGATCACCGTCGCCGACGACAAGGCGCGGATGGATCACCGGCTCTATGCCGAGGATACCGAGACCGCGATGCGCGTGGCCAATCGGCTCGGCGGCGTCCACCTCGCGCTCGCCAAAGGCTGCAGCGGCGTGATCGGCAAGGTCGACAACGCCAAGCACCTGCTTGAGGCCGTTCCGGCCGAGGCGCGCAATGACCCGCTGTACATCTTCTGCAAGGCGCAATGGCTGCGGCGCCAGGACAAGATCGCCGAAGCGGGCGAGCTCATGCTCACCGCGCCGCGCGATCCCGCCCTGCTGCGCAGCCTCGACGATTGGTGGATCGAGCGCCGCTTGCTGTCGCGCAAGCTGCTCGACATCGGTGACCCGAAGACGGCCTATCTGATCGCGAGCCATGCAGCGATGCCGCAGAAAGAATTGCTGCGCGCCGACTGCCATTTCACGGCGGGCTGGATCGCGCTGCGCTTCCTGAACGATCCGACCACCGCCGCGCCTCACTTCGCGCATATCGCCGACGGCACCCGGCACCCGACCACGCTGGCGCGCGCGAGCTACTGGCTCGGTCGTACGGCAGACGCCGCGGGTCGGCCGCGCGAGGCGCGCGGACACTACGAAGCGGCGGCACGCTACTCGGCGTCCTATTACGGCCAGATCGCCCGCGCGCATCTTGGCCTGCCGGAGCTCGGGCTGCGTCCCCTGCCCGCCCTGTCAGCCGAGCAACGCGCCTCGTTGCGCATGCACGACATCGTGCGCGGTCTCGATACGCTCTACGCGCTCGGCGAGCGCGACCTGGTGGCGGTGATGATGGCCGAGCTCGGCGACAAGAGCGAGGAAGCCGGCGTGCTGCAGATGGTCGGCGAGCTCGGCATCAAGTATCAGGACGCCCGCGGCCTGGCGCTGATGGGGCGCTATGCCCTCGGCCGCGGCTTCTCGGTCGAGCACTTCGCCTTTCCGACCGTCGGCCTGCCGCAATACACGGCGATCGGCGCGCCGGTCGAGCCGGCCCTCGCCTATTCGATCGCGCGGCAGGAGAGCGGGTTCAACCCGAAGATCGTGTCGAGCGCCAATGCGATGGGGCTGATGCAGGTGACGCCCGAAGCCGGCAAACACATTGCCAAGAAGTACAAGGTCACTTACGACCAGAAGCGCCTGCTCTCGGACCAGGTCTATAACCTTCAGATAGGCGCAGCCGAGCTCGGCGAGAACCTCCAGAACTACCGCGGCTCCTACATCATGGCCTTCGCGGCCTACAATGCGGGCTCGGGACGGGTCCGCGATTGGGTTGCGCGCTACGGCGACCCGCGCGACCCGGGCGTCGATCCGATCGACTGGGTCGAGCGCATCCCGTTCTTCGAGACGCGCAATTACGTGCAGCGCGTGCTCGAGAATCTGCAGGTCTACCGCATAAAGTTCGGCGGCAGCAGCAAGCTGATGATGGGCGCCGACCTGCGCCGTGGGGCGGCCGGAGCGAACTGACGGGCCAACGCCGGCTGCGAAGCCGTGGCAAGGTCCATCGCCTTAGCCCCGTGGCGTCACAATGACGTAGAAGCCGCTTTCGGTGCTGGTGAGCTGACGAATTTCGAACCGCTCACACAGGCGCGGCAACCACCACGACGACGGCTTCTGGATGAGGTGCGCGTTGCGCCCGTCGGCGAGCGTCTTCATGGCCGGGCCGGTGGCGATCGTAAAAAGCCCGAACGCTGTGGTGATGCCGCGCAGCTCGGTGAGGACCCTCTCGACGAAGTCGGGCTCGATATGCTCCAGCACGTCTATGCAACAGACCAAGTCAGCCGGCCGTGGCGGCCCATATTCGGGGAAGGCCGGACCGTACGGGCAGTACTCGATGCCGTGGACGCCAAGTGTCTGGAGCGCGAGCCACAGCCCTCGCTTCCCGGCACCATAGTCGGAGATCGATTTGGCCCCCGACATATCGAGGCACTTCTTGACGATCGGCGCAAAATGAATCGAGGCGGTCCCATAATTGGGGTCGCGATGGAGCTCGCGTTGCAAGGCAAGATAGGCGGGCGAAAATCGTATCGGGCGACATCGACCGTTGTGACGGAGAAATGCCTGCGCTCATGCTCTCGACCCGGTCCTAGGCTCGCGGTTCACACGGACACTCTCTGGCGGCTGCGCTGCATTTCGCCGAACTCGGCGCGCCAGAGATCCCCGTAATCGACGTTCTGCCAGTTCTCGAACCACGGCCCGCCGCGCGTGAAATGCACGGCGTTCGGCGTGCCCTGCTCCGGCTTCTTGTTCCAGCCCTCGAGCCAATTCCATTCGACCGGCAGCGCGCCGACCTCGTCGTCCGCGACCCATTGCATGCGATGCAAGTAGGCACCGGTCTCGCGGCTGACGACGTCCGGCGTGAGCCGACGAACCGACGGATGCTCGCAGTTGAACAGCATCAGCGACGACCAGTTCTTGCGCGGATAGATGGTCTGGACTGCGCCGTCCATCTTGACCGTGTCCTTGGGCTGATAGTCGTGCTGGACGCAGAACACGGCCTTGGTGGGCGTGTGGGTATAGTCGAGCAGGCCGGCAACGTCGCCGAGCCAGAGGAAGTCGCTGTCGCAGAACAGCGCCCAGCCGGAATAGCCGGCGACCGCCGGCGTCAGGAACCGGGTATAGGTGAACTCGGTCGATGCCAGCGGATCCTTGTCTCGCCCATAAAGGCCGCGTGCGCGCAACTCGTCGACCTTAAGCGGAATGACGGCGACCGGGATCGAGGCGCGGCGCTCGAGGGAGAACTTGGCCACGTCGTAAGCCTCGGGCTCGCGCGAGTCCCAGCCGATATAGATGCGGAAGGCATCAGCCATGCGGTGCTCAGTACCTGCTGCGGATGACAGCGTGGCGGTCCGTCCGAATATGCGTTCAATTTGACTGGATGCGCAAGCAGTTAACTCGGATCTGGCCAAACTTCACGACACCCCGCCGCGAATGCCATCGACCGTGCTATATGCGCATACCCCGTCGTCGAGAACGGCGGCGAGGACGATGTAGAGATGTGAAAGAGCATGATGGCAGACATCGCGCGTGACCGGTTTTTTACCGCACAGGACGGTCTGAAGCTGCACGTGCGTGAGTCCGGCCCCGGCGATTCAGCCTACCTCCCGGTGGTGTACCTGCCGGGCCTGACGCGGACCGTTGCGGATTTCGATGAGGTCGGGCAAGCGCTGGCAATGAATCATGAGCGGCCGCGCCGCGTCGTTGCACTCGATTCGCGCGGCCGCGGCATGTCGGACTATGACCGAAACGCCGACAATTATTCGCTGCCGATCGAACTTGCCGATGTCATCGCGATGCTCACGGCGCTCGACATCGGCCGCGCCGTCTTCATCGGCTCGTCGCGCGGCGGCATTCTCACCATGCTACTCGCCGCGGCGCGGCCGACATCAATTGCGGGCGCGATCCTCGATGACATCGGACCATCGATCGAGTCCAAAGGTCTGATGCGGATCAAGAGCTATGTCGGCAAGCTGCCGCAGCCGGTGTCGTTCGAAGAAGGCGCGGAGGTGCTTCGCCGGCTGTTCGGAGGTCAGTTTCCAGCTCTGTCCGCGGCCGATTGGCTCACAGCCGCCAAGCGGACGTGGCGCGTCGAGGGGGAGCGTCTCGTCGTGACTTACGACCCCAAGCTGGCGCACACGCTCGCCGGGATCGACCCGGAGCATCCGCTGCCGCCGCTGTGGATGCAATTCGACGCCCTCGCCCGCGCGCCGGTTATGGTGATCCGCGGGGCCAATTCGGACATCCTGTCTTCCGCGACGGTCGCAATGATGCGGGAGCGTCATCCGCAACTCGAGACGATCGAAGTGCCGGACCAGGGGCACACGCCGCTGCTCTCGGGTCCGGACATGACCGGACGCATCGTCGCATTCGTCGCCGCGTGCGATCGCAAGGGTCAGCTCTGATGGGCCGCGCGGGAGGACATGCTCTCCGCAAGCAAGTCAGCGACCTGCATCCGCGCATCTTCGATCAGGCCACGCCACGATTGCCCGACGGCTCCGATTGGAGCGCTCGCTGATAACGCTTGATCGCGTCGGCGAGTGCGCCGCGGCGATGAAATCCCAGCCCCTCCTCGATGAGCGCATCTTCGGTCGCGACTGGCGAGCGGACGGCTTAACTCCGGTGACAGATGCACGACCCGGATGCCGGGGGGCGCGCAGATGGACGTCAAAAAACAAGCAGAGTTGCCGCGTCCCCGCAAGCGCCCGTGCCGGTTGACCAGGGCCGATGCGCAACGCGAGACGCCAAAAAAAGAGCCCCCGGCGAGGACCGCCGGGGGCTCCATTGTCGAGTTCTGCGTTACGCGATCACGGCACGAAGTCGCGATGGATGCGGAAGGTCGCCGAGATCTGATCCTGGTTGTCGAACGTGTAGACGCCGGTCGGGCGGGCACCGCCCGGCGAGAGGGCTGTCGACACGCCACCGAACGAGGTCTCGAGCTTGGTGTAGGCGACGTCGACACCGATGTAGAAGTCCTTGGTCAGGTTCCACTGGGTGCGGGTGCCGACGAACCAGAGGTTCCAGTCCGGGCTGCAGCCTGCGGTGGCTCCGGTGAACCCGGCGAAGCCGGGCTGGCCAGATGAACCAGCGAGAGAGCGGCAGATCTGGTCGGACGCCGTGTCATTGTAGTCGTACTTGACGTAGCCGCCGTAGACCGAAGTCTTCCACTTCGGGTTCCAGATGTGCTCGTAGGCCGCGTTCACGCCCCAGACCTTGGTCAGTTGCAGGCTGGTGGATGTCGGCGTGCCCGCCGGGCCCAGCGTGCCAAAGACGGCATCCGCCACGAAGCCCCAGCCCAGGCTGTTGCCGGAGCCGAAGTAGTTGGCCGGGATGCCGGTTGCGCCGGTCTGCGTGAAGTTGGCGTAGCGCGGTGCGCCTTCCGTGTAGTTGAACTGGAAGGAGAACTTGTCGCCGGGCGAGATGAACGGCGTATTGATCACCGCACCCACACCGACCGCCCAGCCGACCTTGTCGTCGGGATGGCCGCAGGTCGTGTTGGTGGCCGGCGCACCGATGCTGCAGGTGAACCCACCGGCGACCGGCGAGAAATAGGTCGCGGTCACGTCATGGATGGCACCCATGACCTGCAGCGAGCCCCACGCCTGATCGACGCGGATGTTGCCGACGATGTCCGGGTATTTGAAGTCGGCGTAGTTGTTGGCGGCCGCAGACGAGAATGCAGCACCAGCAACGCCAACGCCGGTGTTGGCGTTCCACACCTCGCCGCGACGGGCTTCTTCCGCCGAGAGCGTGGCCGACACGCCGTTGCCGAACTGAGCGGTGTAGGCCGCGACACCCCAGCCACCGTCACCCGTATCGCTCGATGGACGCGAGAAATACGAGAAGGAGGGCGAGGAATAGAGGTCGTAGTACGACGTCGCCTTGCCGAACGTGAAGCCGGCGAACTGGATGAACGCGCGGTTCGCGTAGAGCTGCGACGCCGTATTTTGCGGGAAGTCCTGCGTCCAGCCGATCGTCAGGTAGGTGCGCAGGGTACCGAAGTCGGTCTGCTGGCGCGTGTCCACCGAGATGATCGTGCGGAAGCGGATCGTGTACAGGTTGTCGTCGTTCGGCGACCGCGTGTTGCGGCCATCGCCGAAGAACGGCGTGTTGGTCGAGCTGGTGCCCGACGCTTCACCCCAGTAGTGCTGGTTACGAACATACCCGCCGAGCTTCAAGCAGATATCCGTGCCCGGGATGTAGTAGAAACCAGCCCCGTACAGGCTGCAGACCTTCACGTATTCGACCGGCTTGGCCTTGACGGGAAGATCGGCGGCCTGCGCCCCAGCGATTGCGACAACGCCTGCCGCACCACCGAGGAGAAGGCTTTTCACCATCTTCATCTTGAACCTCCAAGATTTGTCTTCGTTAGGAGGGTTCCGTCTTTGGCGAGTGCTCCCGCACCCATCGAAGGTACCCTCAGTCCCCAACTGCCCGCGTTCTGGCTTTCACGACCCGAATGACGGACAAGGCGACCTCGGGAAGCCCCCTCCGTCGCACCACGGAACATTAGCGGAGGGACCTGAGCAGGCAAGAAAGAAGCGCCTTCCACACAGGGACCGGCAGTCGTATTTGAGGACATGTTGCATAAACACCACATTTTTGCGCCGCTAGACCCCTGAAAAACGGCCGAAAAATCGGAAGAACTACTGACTGGAAAATTCCGCCGATGGTGAGGCGAAGTCGTGAGCGCAAACGAATCGAGCACGACCAAACGTCAGGTCAGAATCGGAGCCTCGTCGGAGCCGAATAGGAAATCGCACCTAGGCCAGCCGGCAGCGCTGCTGGCGGAGACGGAGGGATTCGAACCCTCGATACGGCTTTGGGCCGTATAACGGTTTAGCAAACCGCCGCCTTCAGCCACTCGGCCACGTCTCCGTCGCCGCGGGTATGCCCGAGGCGGCGGGCGATGGCAAGAACGGCACGCAGCGAGCAAAATGCCGTTCTCGTGCCCGACCCGACGCTCGCGAGCGCGACGGCCCGCTTTGCGGGTCACGCCGCGGCGCGCGTCACGCCGCCCTCGCTGCGCAGCCAGTCGCGCGCGGCGCGCTGGGCCGCCGCGATCTCGGCCTCCGACATCGACTCGGCGAGCTCGCGCCGCAGCCGGATCGCGTCGGCATTGCCGCGCATCGCCGCGAGGTTGAACCACTTGTGCGCGGCGACGTAGTCCACCGGCACCTCGCTGCCCGTCGAATACATCATGCCGAGCTGAAAGAAGACGTCCTCGGCAGCTTTCGCCTCGCCGAGCATTGCGCTGTCGATCGCAGCGATCTCGATACGTGCCATCACGGCCTCCCCTGTTATCGATCCGCGCGCTGCCGCTATCGGCGCCCGGACATTGAAGTCAGTCCTTGAAGTCCCCACCGGTCGGTTCTCCAACCGGACGCCGCGATCATCTCGATCAAATTTGAATGGTGGTTTAAGCGTCGCAATGAATCGATTCTGAACGGCGTCAGCCGCGCTCACCTCGTCAACCCGCCGTTAAGTGAAGAAATGCCGATTCCACGGCGCTTTCTTGCAAGCGCTGAGGAGTCGCTAACCTTACGCATTGGCAGGACGATAACCATCGGTCGATGTCCCCGAACACCTTCCTCCGCGTTTGTGAATTGGCATGCGACGTCATCCGTGCCTCTGTCCTGCAGTCTGGACGGATGGGAAATGCGACCATCATGAGCGTGGAAGTTCTCGCGAGAGTGGTGACGGCCGCCGTTGCGGTCGCGCTGTTCGCAACCGGCGGCGCGCGCGCCGCCGAGCCGACCGGCACCTGGCTCACCAAGGATCGCGATGCGCGCGTCGCCATTGCGCCGTGCGGTCAGGCGTTGTGCGGACGCGTGGTGTGGCTCAAGGACGGCGTGCCGACCACGGACAAATTCAATCGCGATCCGGCGCGCCGCAACCGTCCGCTCATCGGGATCGAAATTCTCTCCAACATGAAGCCGACCGGCAGCGAGGCCAAGTGGAGCGGCCAGCTCTATCACCCCGAAAGCGGCAAGACCTATCGCAGCAACATGAAGCTGATCTCGCCGAATTCGCTGGTCATCGAAGGCTGCGTCTCGTTCTACTGCCAGGCGGAGACGTGGACCCGCGCGAACTGACGATGTTCGCTGGCCCTACTCCGGCGGTGCCCCCGCGGCGACTACTGCCTTGGCAACATCGAAACGTATCGCCCGACCGAATCCTTTGGGACAGCATCGCGATCGACCAGCTTCTCTATACAGCAGGCTGCGAGGTCGAAGGATCGATAGTAGTGGTGGGCAACGATGGCGAGATGCTTGAGTTGCTCGGATTGCATATGGTCGGGTCGAGTAAAGTCGCGCACGTAGACCAGATCCGCCTCGAGCAATTGGTTGAGGGCGGCGTGCATATCGCATTGCGCCTATGTCCGCGCCGCAGATCGCCAACTCGCCTGGGCACGCAAAGCAACGCCGAAATTTCCCGCATCCCTGGTCGCCGAAGGCTGCGTCTCGTTCTACTGCCAGGCGGAGACCTGGACGGGCGCGAATTGACGTGCCGCTTGCACAAGACCTGTTCACTCACATTGCCGGTTTGCGTGCCGGACAAGCGCGTCTAAGCGAGCTAGCCTTGCCTGTGTCCTTGCGCTGTGGCCATTGTTCGCCCGCATGGCGAAGGGACCTTCAGGCGACGCGGCTGCCGCCCTCAACCGGGCGATCGCGGCGTTCCAGGCCGGCCGGCTTGCCGACGCCGAGAATCTCTGCCGGCTCGTGCTCGGCCGCGACAAGCGGAGCTTCGACGCCCTGCATCTGCTCGGCGTTATCCAGGCGAGCGCGGGCAATTTCACGTTGGCGCTCGCGACGCTCGACCAGGCGCTCGCTCTCAACCGCCGCTCCGAGGAGGCGCTCACCAACCGCGGCCGCGTGCTCAATGCGCTCGGGCGCCATGATGAGGCGCTGGCGAGCTACGACAAGGCCCTCTCGCTCAACCGGAACCACCTCAACGCCCTGCACAACCGGGCCAGCACGCTGCTCCAGCTCAACCGCTCGGCCAAGGCGCTCGCCGATTTCGACCGCATCCTCGCGCTGCAGCCAGACTTCCCCCTCGCCCTGCACAACCGCGCCATCGCGCTCAACGATCTCGGCCGGTATGCCGACGCGGTCGCGACCTGTAACCGCCTGATCGAGCTCGTGCCGGACAATCCGGAGGCGCTGCACAACCGCGGCGTCGCGCTGACGCGTTTGCAGCAGCACGATAAGGCAATCGCCGATTTCGAGAAGGCGGTGCGCATCGCTCCGGACTTCGCCTATGCGCGGGGCGACTTCCTTCACGCCAAGCTGCACTGCTGCCAGTGGACCGGCGTCGAGCAGGAAGCCGCACTGATCACCGCGGGCATCCGCGCCGGCAAGCGGGTGGACTGGCCGTTCTCGTTCCTTGCCGTCTCCGACGTCGCGCGCGACCAACTCGCCTGCGCGAGGATCTTCGTCGCCGACAAGCATCCCGCCGTCCCACCCGCCGCTGCGCTGTGGCGCGGCGAGCGCTACGCCCATGACGTGATCCGTGTCGCCTACCTGTCGTCGGATTTCCGCGAGCACGCGGTCGGCTATCTCGGCGTCGGGCTCTACGAGCTGCACGACCGCGCCCGTTTCAAGGTGATCGGCGTGTCTTTCGGGCCGGACGAGGACAGCGACATGCGCAGGCGCATGAAGGCGGCGTTTGACGAGTTCATCGACGTCGGCGCCCGCAACGACCGCGCCATCGCCGACCTCATCCGCGCCGGTGAGATCGACATCGCCGTCGACCTGATGGGCATCACCGAGAGCCGCGGCCTCGCTGTGCTGGCGCACCGGCCGGCACCGGTCGCGGTCAATTATCTCGGCTATCCCGGCACGGTCGGCGCGGACTACGTCGATTACATCCTTGCCGACCGCATCATCATTCCGCCCGACAAGCACGCCGACTATGCGGAAAAGCTCGTCTACCTGCCCGACAGCTACCAAGTGAACGATTCGAAGCGCCGCATTGGCGAGACGACACCGAGCCGTACCGAAAGCGGCTTGCCTGCCGAAGGCTTCGTGTTCTGCTCGTTCAACAACAACTTCAAGCTCAACCCGCCGATCTTCGACGTCTGGATGCGGCTCCTGCGGGCGATCGAGGGGAGCGTCCTGTGGCTCCTCGCCGGCAACGCCTTGGTCGAGGGGAATCTGCGGCGAGAGGCACAGGCGCGGGGCATCGCGCCCGAGCGACTGGTGTTTGCGCCCCGCGTAAAACTGCCCGACCACCTGGCGCGGCATCGCCTGGCCGACCTGTTCCTCGACACCGCGCCTTACGGCGCGCACACGACCGCGAGCGACGCGTTGTGGGCGGGCCTGCCGCTCGTTACCTGCCCGGGCGACGCCTTCGCATCGCGCGTCGCCGCGAGCCTGCTCACCGCCACCGGGTTGCCGGAGCTGATCGCGGCCTCGCTCGAGGGCTACGAGGCGCTCGCCGTCAAATTGGCGAACGACCCACCGGCGCTCGCCGCCTTCAGGCAGAAGCTCGCGACCAACCGCATGACCTGCGCGCTGTTCGACACCGACCGCATGCGGCGCCATATCGAGGCGGCCTACGTGACTATGTGGGAGCGCGCGCAGCGCGGCGCGCCGCCGGAGAGCTTTGCGGTCACACCGATCGGATAGTCGGACAGGTTGCCGTTGTCAGCTCGGGTCGTCCGGCCTGGCTCGCTGCTCGAACAACACCGCCTGCACGCCGGGATCCTTGATGTCGACGGCGCGGCCGGCCTCCTTCAGCAGGGCCTTGCCGCGCTTGACCGCGGGCCGCGCCCGCAGCGTCTCGAGCCAGCGCCTGAGGTTCGGAAATTCGTCAATGGTCTGGCCCTGTTTGTGCCAGCCGCCGACCCAGCCGACACAAGCCATGTCGGCGATCGAATACGCGCCAGCGAGAAAATCGCGGTCGGCAAGACGGCGGTCCATCACGCCGTAGAGGCGGTTCACCTCGTCGGTGTAGCGCTTGATGGCATAAGGGATCTGCTCGCGCGCGTAGTTGCGGAAGTGGCCGCACTGGCCGGCCATCGGCCCCAGCCCGGCGACCTGCCAGAACAGCCACTGGTCCACTTCGACGCGCTTGCGCTCGTCCGCAGGATAGAAGCGGCCAGTCTTGCGGCCGAGATATTGCAGGATCGCACCGGACTCGAAGATCGAGATCGGCCGGCCGCCCGGGCCATCCGGATCGACGATCGCCGGCATGCGGTTGTTCGGCGAGATCGCCAGGAATTTTGGATCGAATTGCTCACCGATCGAGATGTTCACCGGGATCGTGTTGTAGGCGAGCCCGCATTCCTCGAGCATGATCGATATCTTCCAGCCGTTCGGCGTCGGCCAGTAATAGAGATCGATCGGCAAAGGTCGTCGGCGTCTCGGTTTGCGTACAGCCTTGATGTTTCGCCGCGCCGTCGTGGATCGCTTGCTCCTTCGTGCCATGGCCACACTCCTGCAACGAGCCTATGCAATCAACGCGTGGTCCGCCCACTTGCAGAACGTAACGTGAACTTCTACGCTCGTTTGGTTGCAGCCCGCGTCGCGGGGGGCATCTGCTTGGTCAAGCATTTTCAGGGGAGATGCGAAATGATGAAACGCGTTCTTGCGGCCGCGGTCGCGACTGCCTTCCTGTCGGTCACGGTCGTCGCACCGTCGATTGCCGAAGAGAAGAAGCTGACGCCGCAGCAGCAGAAGATGAAAGACTGCTCAGCGAAGTGGAAGACCGAGAAGGAAACCAACAAAGTGTCGGGCCGCGCCGCGCACAACAAGTTCATGAGCACCTGCCTGAAGGGCTGACGCTCCGTCCAATCCATATTGTTTTGAAAAGCCGGCTCGCCGGCGCCTGAACTGATGAGGGCGTCGGCGAGAGGTTCCGAGGAGCCAACCAGCCTTGCGGATCTCTCCGCGGGCGGCGAGGCCCGGCGTTGCGCCTGGCCTCTTCCCACCGGGCTCCGACCCGTGGCGGGTCGGTACCGGTGATGCTCTCTTCTCGGTCTCGCCGACGCCCTCCGTCTTCGACTTCGAGCCGGCCCATCATACGAGCGGTCGCACCGCGATCCGCTCAACGACGCCCCGACTCAATTGGTCAAGTCGTCGACAGTGTTCGAAGCAAGACGCTCCGAAGCGGAATGACTACTTCTTCTTCGCCTTCCGCTTCTTCGCCGCCTTCTTCGCCTTCTTCGCTTTCTTCGCCATGCTGTCCTCCTAGCCAAGTTGGAATGGCGATGTCGCTCCAGTGCCTACGCGGATCGCAAGCACTGCACACTCATTACTACAGACAAAATGAAAAAACAGCGAATCCACTTAACGGAGGGTGAGCGGCGCCGGCGCGCGCGAGCCATCGATCGACGCCGTGCGCGAACATCAATCGATCGAAACGCGCACGACGAACGCGAACGCGACGGCGCGCGCGAGAAAAATCGCGATGCTGAAGAAATGGGCATGAATAAAGGACTTCTTGCACGTCGAAATCTCACCGTCGCGGCCGGCGCGCGATGCGCGCACGCAGATTTCGTCGTCGTTCGGCGCGACATCGCACGTCGGCGGCGTGCGATTCACCATTTTGAAAAATTTTTCGGCCGATGGCGCTCCGAGCGCTTGCGACAAGCCGTCAGCGATCAAAAAACCGCGAATCGCTCGGAGTGATTCGGGCGATTCGCACCCGCGCCGCTCCGTTCGGACGCTCGCGAGAGCGTCGCGAGACCTTCTGATCGCTGTCCGACGAGCAGTCGAGCGGTGGCCCGCACCGAGCCCGCGATCGTCACCATCACCGATCCGATGCCGACCACGCCCACATGCAGATCGATGTGCGTGGGCGCGCCGAACAGGCATTGCGAAGGCCGCCGCGGCGCCGGATGATGGCTGAGGACCCACCTCACATGCCGTCATCAAGGGTGCCTCATGCCTGATCCCTTCCGCATCGGATTCATCTTGTTTCCCAATATCATGCAGCTCGACATGACGGGTCCCATGGAGGTCCTCGCGCAGGTGCCCGGCGCGGAGGTCCATCTCGTCTGGAAGAGCCGCGAGCCGGTCAAGGCCGGCAGCGGACTCGCGATGTTGCCGACCACGACATTCGCCGAGTGTCCGCAGCTCGATCTCATCTGCGTTCCCGGCGGCAGCGGCATGAACGCGCTCCTCACCGATGCCGAGACGCTCGCCTTCATCCGCTGCCAGGCCGAGCGTGCGCGTTATGTGACCTCCGTCTGCACCGGCGCGCTGGTCCTCGGCGCCGCCGGCCTGCTGCGCGGCAAGCGGGCGGCGACGCACTGGATGTCCATGGACATGCTGAAAGCCTTCGGCGCCATCCCGGTTAGCGATCGCGTCGTGGTCGACGGCAACATCATCACCGGCGGCGGCGTCACCGCCGGGATCGATTTCGGCCTGCGGGTGGCGGCGGAGATCGCCGGCGAGGAGGTGGCGCGGGCGATCCAGCTCGGCATCGAGTACGACCCGCACCCGCCGTTCGACAGCGGTCACCCGCGCAGCGCCGATCCCAAGCTCGTCGACAAGGCCAAGACCCTGGCCGCCGGCCGCCAGACCGAACGGCAGGCACAGGTGGAGAAGGCCGCGGCCGCGCTGCGCGGCTGAAGCGCGGTTTACAATCCGAGTTTCTTCTTGAGGAGCTCGTTGACGGCCTGCGGGTTGGCCTTGCCGCCGGACGCCTTCATCGCCTGCCCGACGAACCAGCCGATCGCCTTCTCGTTCTTCCTGGCGTCGGCGACCTTGTCGGGGTTCTTGGCGATGATCTCGTCGACCACCTTCTCGATCGCGCCAAGGTCGGTGACCTGCTTCATGCCGCGGCTCTCGACGATGGCGCGCGGGTCGCCCCCTTCGTTCCAGACGATCTCGAACAGCTCCTTGGCGATCTTGCCCGAGATGGTGCCCTCGGCGATCAGGTCGAGGATGGCGCCGAGCTGCGCGGCCGAGACCGGCGAGGCGTCGATCTCCCTGCCTTCCCTGTTGAGGCGGCCGGCAAGCTCGTTGATGACCCAGTTGGCCGCGGCCTTGGCGTCCCGGCCCTTCGCCACCTGCTCGAAGAAGTCGGCGGTGACGCGCTCGGCCACGAGCACATTGGCGTCATAGGCCGACAGACCGTAGCCGCCGACGAAACGCGTTTTCTTCTCGTCCGGCAGCTCCGGTAGATGCCCCCTGAGCTCGTCGACGAAGGCCTGGGTAAGCTCGAGCGGCAGCAGATCGGGGTCAGGAAAATAGCGATAGTCGTGCGCCTCCTCCTTGGAGCGCATCGAGCGCGTCTCGCCCTTGTTTGGGTCGAACAGCCGCGTCTCCTGCACGATCGCGCCGCCATCTTCCAGGATGCCGATCTGGCGGCGCGCCTCGTACTCGACCGCCTGGCCGATGAAGCGGATCGAATTGACGTTCTTGATCTCGCAGCGGGTGCCGAGCGGCGCGCCCGGCTTGCGCACCGACACATTGACGTCGGCGCGCAGGTTCCCCTTCTCCATGTCGCCGTCGCAGGTGCCGAGATAGCGCAGGATCGAGCGCAGCTTGGCGACGTAGGCCTTGGCCTCGTCGGCCGAGCGGATATCGGGCTTGGAGACGATCTCCATCAACGCGACGCCGGAGCGGTTGAGATCGACCAAGGACATGGTCGGATGGCGGTCGTGCAGCGACTTGCCGGCGTCCTGCTCGAGGTGCAGCCGCTCGATGCCGACTGTGATCGTCTCGCCATCGGGGAGGTCGACGACGACCTCGCCCTCGCCCACCACCGGCGACTTGTACTGGCTGATCTGATAGCCCTGCGGCAGATCGGGATAGAAATAGTTCTTCCGGTCGAACACCGACTTGAGATTGATGCTGGCCTTGAGGCCGAGGCCGGTGCGGATCGCCTGGCGCACGCACTCCTCGTTGATCACCGGCAACATGCCCGGCATCGCTGCGTCGACCAGCGAGACATGCGAGTTCGGCTCGCCGCCGAACGCAGTCGAGGCGCCGGAGAACAGCTTGGCGTTCGAGGTGACCTGGGCATGGACCTCCAGGCCGATGACGACTTCCCAGTCGCCGGTGGCGCCCTTGAGGAGCTTTGACGGTTTGGCGTGCTCGTTCATGGGCGGCTTACTATCGCGGACGGCCCGGCAAGGCTAGCCTCGGGGTTCCATACCCCACGACCACCCCGAACTTTGTCCAGATTGAAGGGTCTCCGATGGCTGAAATCACGGTGATGGCCTCACTCGCGTTCAAGGCCGCCTATCTCGAGCTCGTTCCCAAATTCGAAGCCGCCTCCGGCCACAAGGTCACGACCCTGTGGGTGCCGTCCGTCGATATGCGCACGCGCCTCAAGGGCGGCGAGATCGTCGACCTCGTCATCATGTCGCGCGGCGCCATCGAGGAGCTGCCGGCCGGCGTCGTCGCGCCAAACGGCATCACCAACCTGGCCAAGGCTGGCGTCGGCGTCGCCGTGAAGACGGGCGCGCCGAAGCCCGACATCAGCACGGTCGAGGCGCTCAAGCAAACCTTGCTGGCGGCCAAGTCCGTCGCCTACTCGACCGGACCGAGCGGGGTTTATCTGGACAAGCTGTTCGAGCGCATGGGCGTCGCCGACGCCATCCGCGGCAAGCTCAAGCGCATCAAGGATGAGCCGACGGGCGCCCTGGTCGCGCGCGGCGACGCCGAGATCGGCTTCCAGCAGAAGAGCGAGCTCCTGCCCGTCGCCGGCATCGACTATGTCGGGCCGCTGCCGGCGGAGGTGCAGAACATCACGGTGTTCTCGGCGGCGGTCCACGCCAAGGCGCCGCAAGCACAGGCGACGTGGGAGCTGGTCAGGTTTCTGACCGCGCCGGCCGCGGCACCCACCATCGAGCGGACCGGCATGGAGCTGCCCTGAGCCATGCGCTAAGGTAAGCGCACGACGCCGCGCATCATGCGCCAACAACAGAGCGTCGCGGGAGGATATCCATGCGAGCAATGCGGATCGTTGCCGCTGCGAGCCTGCTTGTCTGCGGGCTGATGCCGGGCCTGGCGAGCGCAGCCGAGATCAAGGTTCTGTCGACGCAAGCGACCGAAGAGGCCTATCGCGAGCTGGTGGTCCAGTTCGAGAAGGCGTCCGAGCACAAGGTCACGACCGTCTTCACCGGGACGCTCGACGCCAACAAGCGGCTGGCCGCCGGCGAGACCTATGACCTCATCATCATGTCGAGCGGCTCGATCGACGAGCACATGAAGAGCGGCAAGGTCGAGGCCGGCAGCCGGGTCGATCTCGCGAAATCGGGCGTCGGCGTCGCGGTCGGCAAAGGCGCGCCCAAGCCGGACATCGGCTCGGTCGACGCGCTGAAGAAGACCCTGCTCGCCGCCAAGTCGATCGGCTATTCGACCGGGCCGAGCGGTGTCTACATGGTCAGCCTGTTCGAGAAGCTCGGCGTTGCCGACGAGGTGAAGGGCAAGCTCAAGCAGACGCCGACCGGCGTGTTCGTCGGCACCATCATCGCCAGCGGTGAAGCCGAGATCGGCTTCCAGCAGGTCAGCGAGCTGTCGCACTTTCCGGGTATCGACTATGTCGGCCCGCTGCCGGCGGAGATCCAGCGTTTTACGTCCTTCTCGAGCGGCATCATCGCCAGCGCGAAGGAAGCCGAAGCGGCGCGATCGCTGGTCAAGTTCATCACCGCGCCGGCGGCAGCCGACGCCTACCGGAAGCGCGGCATGGAGCCGGGCTGACCATGACCGCCGAGGTCACGCGCCGCCGCAGCATCGGCCTCGTCTCGGCCGCGGCGATGGCCAGTGGCCTGCCGCGCCGCGCGGCGTTCGCGCAGGGCACGGCGCAGAATTGGCCGAACCGGTTCGTGCGGTTGATCGTGCCCTACCCCGCGGGCGGCGGCGCCGATGCGATCGCCCGCCTGGTCGGCGCCAAGCTGTCCGAGCTGTGGGGTCAGCAGGTCACCATTGAGAACCGCGGCGGCGCCGGCGGCAATCTCGCCTCCGAGGCCGCGGCACGGTCGGCACCGGATGGCTATACGCTGTATCTGGCCGGGGAATTCCAGGCGACCAATCCCTATCTTTATCCAAAGCTCAGCTATGACCCGGTCGCCGATTTCGCGCCGGTCTCCCTGGTGGTGCAATATCCGATCGCCATGGTGGTGCCGAACGCGTCGCCGGCCCGAACCGTGCAGGAGTTCATCGCCAACGCCAAGGCCAATCCGGGCAAGCTCACCATGGCGTCGCCCGGCCACGGCACCGGGCCGCATCTTGCCGGCGAACTGGTCAAGCGCGTCGCCGGCATCGAGCTCACCCACGTGCCCTATCGCGGCGCCGCGCCCGCCATCAACGACGTCATTCCCGGCCGGGTCGACAGCTTCTTCAACAACGTCGCTGCGGTATTGCCGCTGTTCCGGCAAGACCAGCTGCGCATCATTGCGGTGACCACCGCAAAACGAGTGCCGGCGGCCGCGGACATCCCGACGCTCGCCGAGTCCGGCCTCAAGGACTTCGATGTCGCCGGCTGGTACGCGTTGTTCATGCCCGTCGGAACGCCGGCCGAAATCGTCAGGAAGATTCACGCCGACACGGTCACGACGCTCGCCGATGCTGCGGTCAAGGCCAGGCTCGAGCAGCTCGGCCTGTTCGTGATCGGCTCGACGCCCGACGAACTCCGCGCCTACCTGAGATCCGAGATGGACAAATGGGGACCGGTGATCAAATCCGCCGGCATCACGATCCGCGAATGACCAGACACAGCATCGACCGCCGTATCCTGTTGCACGGCGCCGCCACGGCGGCGCTCACCACCACCCTGCCCGGCCGCTTTGCGCAAGCGCAGACACCACAGGCGACACCACAGCCGATTTGGCCCAACCGTTTCGTGCGGCTGATCGTGCCGTTCACGCCGGGCGGCGGGATCGATTCCATCGCCCGCATCATCGGCGCGAAGCTGTCCGAGACCTGGGGCCAGCAGGTGGTGGTCGAGAACAAGCCCGGCGCCGGCGGCAATCTCGCCTCGGAGATCGTCGCGCGAGCCGAGCCCGACGGCTACACCATGTACATCTCGGCCGCCGGGCTGGCGGTGAACCAGTATCTCTATGCGTCGATCGGCTACGACCCGGTGGCGGATTTCGCACCCATCACGCTGATCTGCCTGTTCCCCAACCTGATGGTCGTGCCGACGTCGTCACCCCACAAGACGATCGAGGAATTCCTCGCTTACGCCCGCGCCAATCCGGGCAAGCTCACATTCGGCACGCCCGGCCACGGCAGCTCCCCGCACATGAGCGGCGAGCTGTTCAAGTATCTCGCCAAGGTCGACATGACGCACATCCCCTATCGCGGCGCGGCAGCTGCGCTCAACGACGTCATCGGCGGCCGCGTCGACACGACTTTCGCGGTGATGGCCTCGGGCCTGCCGCTGGTGCGGTCCGGCCAATTGCGCGCCATCGGCGTCACGACGACGACGCGCCAGCCGTCGGCGCCCGAGGTGCCGACCATCGCCGAGGCCGGCGTGCCGGGCTACGACGCGTCCTCGTGGTTCGCCTTCTTCGTGCCGGCCAAGACGCCGCGCGACATCGTCGCCAAGATGCACGCCGATACGATTGCGGCGCTGAAGGATCCCGCCGTGAAGGAGCGGCTCGACCAGCTGGGCGTCATCATCGTCGGCTCGACGCCGCAGGAGCTCGCCGCTCATCTCAAGGCGGAGATGGAGCGCTGGGCGCCGGTCATCAAGGCGGCGGGGATCAAGGTCAGCGATTGAACCAGGGGACTCGTATGCGTCCGTCCGTCCGCGGTGCGCTCATAGTTGCAATAGCCATGCTCGTGGCGGTTTCGGCGCACGCGCAGAACGCCGACCTCGTGCTGGTCAACGGCAAGATCGCCACCGTCGACGACCGGTTCAGCATTGCCGAGGCGCTGGCGATCCGCGGGCAGCGGGTCGTCGCGGTCGGCGCGACGGCCGACATCGAGAAGCTCAAGGGGCCGGCAACGCGCGTGATCGACCTCGCGCGCCGCACCGTCATTCCCGGGCTGATCGACAATCATTCCCACTGGATCCGCGCCGCCGAACACAACGAGCTGCGGTTCGACGGCGTCACCACGCGCGCTCAGGCGCTGAAGCTCCTTGCGGATCGCGTGCAAGGCACACCGGCCGGCGAGTGGATCGCCGTGCTCGGCGGCTGGTCGGAGGAGCAGTTCACGGACGAGCAGCGCGGCTTTCCCCTCGCCGAGCTCGACGGCTTGGCGCCGGGCCATCCGGTCGTGCTGCAGTCGGTCTATAATCACAGTTTCCTCAACAGCGCGGCGCTCAAAGCCGCCTCGATTGATGAGACGACGCCCGATCCGCCCGGCGGCAAGATCGAGAAGGACGCGAGCGGCAAGCTGACCGGCGCAGTGCGCGGCGCCGGCGGCGTCGCTTTCGTGGCGGCAAAAATCCCGCTCAAGGATCGGGAGGCGTGGCTCGCCAACACCCGCAAGCTGGTCGCCTATCTCAACGGGCTCGGCATCACCGCATGGTCGGACGCCGGCGGCCGCGGCATGAGCGCGAAGCACTACGAGCCCTACCGCACGCTCGCCGAGCGCGGCGAGCTCGACGTGCGGGTGTTCTGGTTGACGATCCGCCAGCCGGGCACACCGGCGCAGGTCGATCAGGTCCTCACCGAGATCCCGCAGCAAAAGCCGTTTCAGGGTAACGATTACTTCGACCATATCGGCTGGGGTGAATCGATCTACGGCCCGGTCACCACCAACACCATGCGCGCGGGCGCCAATACACGGCCGGAGGACATGGCGCAGTACCGCCGCATCGCCGAGGCATTGGCCGCGCATGGCCTGCACGTCAATTCCCACGTCGAGATGGAGCCGGCGATCGACGCGTTCCTCGATCAATACGAGGCCATCAACAAGATTCACCCGATCAAGGGCCTCCGCTGGGTGTTCTCGCATGTCGACCAGGTCACCGAGGCGCAGCTTGCGCGCATGAAGAAGCTCGGCATGTCGGCGCAGCTGCACAGCCGGCCGCTGATTCAGGGGGCGCTCATGCACAAGATCCATGGCGACAAGGCGTGGGACATGCCGCCGTTCCGACGCGTGCAGGACAGCGGCATCCATTGGGGGCTGGGCTCCGATGCCACCGCCGTGACCACGTCAAATCCGTTCTACACGTTGAGCCTCGCGGTGACCGGCCGGATGGTCGGCGGACAGCTGGTGAACCGCCAGTCGATCAGCCGGGAGGAAGCGCTGATCGCGCACACGCGCTCGAACGCCTATTTCCTGTTCCAGGAAGGCAATCTCGGCTCGCTGAGCCCGGGCAAGTATGCGGACCTTCTGGTGCTCGATCGCGATTACCTGACGGTGCCGCCCGACGAGATCAAGGACATCCGGCCGCTGATGACGATGGTCGGCGGGAAAGTCGTCTACGACACGCTGAGCAAGTAGTCTCGACTTTTTCGCCGAAGGAGGTGGGAGGCGTTCTCCCCCGACTTATTCACACGGTGCGTGCCGTCTTGCTCGATGGCCGGACGTTCGGATAGATGGAGCGCGCTCGAATCCAACCGCCGGGCTCACCCGGCCGGCGGAGCATGGAGAAATCATCACAAATCGGAATGCATGATCAGCCGCGCGGCGCGTGGTCTCGTCGATTCCGCGCGATGTTACATCGAACGCGCGCCGGCAAATGCAGTCCTCGGACCCGTTTCCCGAGTATTATTTGGATGTTGTGCGCATCCGCTGATCGAAGGCCGACGAAAACGAGCACCAACCTGTTAACCGATGTTAACCGGATGTACGGATCACTGGTCTAACGCCGTGAGGCGATATCGGCTGCGGCGATGTCATCACCGAGCAGCGTCGCCGCGATGACACGCCACTCCGCATCGAGCGGACCTGTCGCAACCGGCCGGCCGGCGCGTGCATACCAATAGCGTGCGTTGGCGAGATCGGGTTCGGTGCGGTGAAGATACGCGTGGACCCAGGCGCAGTCGGCGCCTTCGTCGTCCATGACGACGGCGTGCGCCTTCGTCCATTCGCCTTTGTTCGACCACCACAGCGCCGTGAGCGCCGGTGACACGCCGCTTGGCGGCATGTCGCCGGTCACGCTGCTTTCGAACGCTGCCAGCGATGTCGACAAGCCGCCTCCGTCAGAAGTTACGCAGCAGGTACTCCCAATGCGCTCAACCGCATGGCCTGATTGAGCACCTCGACGCCATCGGCGAAGTACTGATAATGCGCCAGCCGGCCGTCACGATAGCGATGGAAGGCGGCAATCTTGGCGGTCCGGATCTCGCCGGTCGCGCGCATGCGCACCGTCCGATTGCAGATGACCACCGCCTGATCGCCGTCAACCAGGATCAGCTCGATCTCGTTCCGGATGATCTCGACGAGCTCATCGATTTTCATCAGCGCGGCGATCACCGCCGCCTTGCCGCGGACGCGCGGGGGAACGGGAAGAATTTCCGGCGGCAGGTGAAACACCAGTTCAATGTCATCATCGAACAGGTCAAGCACGAACGCGCGATTTCCCTGGTCGTAGACTTCATACGATCTGCGAACGAGCTCTCGGATCAGTTCCGTCGGCACTAGCCCCTCTCTCCCACATCAACCGTCGCCGGCCGCATTCCGCGCGAGTTTGGCGCAGAAACCGGCAATGTCATACAGCCGTTGATTGCGGCAATCGGAGGGTTACGACCGTGCTGCGGAAGGGCGATCACCACCAGCGCTGCGGCACGAAACGGCCGGCGGCGTCTTCGATGACCTGGCCGAGCGAGAACAGCGTTTCCTCGTCGAAGGGCCGGCCGATCAGCTGCAATCCGAGCGGCAGCGCCTGCCGATCGAGGCCGCCCGGAACCGCAATGCCCGGCAGGCCCGCCATGTTCACCGTCACGGTGAACACGTCGTTCAGATACATTTCGACCGGATCACCGCCGCCCTTCTCGCCGAGGCCGAACGCAGCCGACGGCGTTGCCGGCGTCAGGATCGCGGTCACGCCCCGGGCGAAACAGTCCTCGAAGTCCTTCTTGATCAGCGTGCGCACCTTTTGCGCTCGCAGATAATAGGCATCGTAGTAACCGGCCGAGAGCACGTAGGTGCCGATCATCACCCGACGCCGCACCTCCTTGCCGAACCCCGAGGCACGCGTCTGCTCGTACATGTCGACGATGTCGCGGCCCGGCTCGCGCAGTCCGTAGCGAACGCCGTCGTAGCGCGCGAGGTTCGACGACGCCTCGGCCGGATTGATGATGTAGTAGCCCGGCAGCGCGTACTTGGTGTGCGGCAGCGAGATGTCGACCATCTCGGCGCCCGCGTCCTTGAGCCAGTCGGCGCCGCGCTGCCAGAGCTCCTCGATTTCCGGCGCCATGCCGTCGACGCGGTATTCCTTCGGAATGCCGATTTTCATGCCCTTGATGGACTTGCCGAGCGCCGCCTCGTAGTCCGGTACCGGACGATCGACCGACGTGGTGTCCTTCGGATCGTGTCCGGCCATCGAGCGCATCAAGACGGCGCAGTCGCGCACCGTGCGTGCGAACGGCCCGGCCTGGTCGAGCGACGACGCGAACGCGACGATGCCCCAGCGCGAGCAACGGCCATAGGTGGGCTTCATGCCGACGATGCCGGCGAAGGCCGCCGGCTGGCGGATCGAGCCGCCGGTGTCGGTGCCGGTCGCGCCCATGCAGAGATTGGCCGCGACCGCGGCCGCCGAACCACCCGACGAGCCGCCCGGCACCAGCTTGGTGTTGGACAGCGCGCCGTTCACCTCGCGCCGCCATGGCGACACGACCGGGCCGAAACAGGACGTCTCGTTCGACGAGCCCATGGCGAATTCGTCGTTGTTGAGCTTGCCGAGCATGACCGCGCCGTCGCGCCACAGGTTGGACGTGACGGTCGACTCGTAGGTCGGCACGAAATTGTCGAGGATGTGCGAGCATGCGGTCGAGCGCACGTCCTTGGTGCAGAACATGTCCTTGATGCCGAGCGGGATGCCAGTGAGCGGACCGCCCTCACCCCTGGCGATCTTGGCGTCGGCTGCCTTGGCCATGGCCCGCGCGACGTCAGGCGTCTCCAGCACATAGGCATTCAGCGCGCGCGCCTTCTCGACCGCGGAGATGTGCGCGTCGGCGATCTCCGCCGCGGTGAATTCCTTGGCACGCAAAGCGTCGCGCGCTTCAGCGAGCGTCAGCAGTGTCAGATCGGTCATTCGCTGTCCGGATCGTCGCAGACGAAGGCGGACGGTACCGCCGCCGGGACGTTCGGGGTGGCAGGAGCAGCCGCAGGTGCGGCGATGGCGTCAGCTTTGGCGAAGCTCGGCCACATCCAGTTTGCCTGGGTCGCGGCCGCCTCGCCGCGCGCGGCCTTGGCCTCGCGCTCCATCTGCTCGAGGTAGAGGAAGTAGAGGTCCTCTTCCTGGCACATCAGGCACATTATTCGACCACCTTCGGCACGAGAAAGAAGTGGTCTTCGGTCGCCGGCGCGTTCTTGACGATGTCGTCGGCGATATTGCCATCGCTGACCACATCGGAACGCTTCTTCATCTGCATCGGCGTGACCGAGGTCATCGGCTCGACGCCGGCGACGTTGACCTCCGACAGCTGCTCGACGAAGGCCAGCATGGCATTGAGCTCGCCACGCAGATGCTCGATCTCGTCCTCGGCGACCGCGATGCGGGCCAGGTGCGCGATACGGCGGACGGTGTCGGCGTCGACGGACATGATATCCCGGGTGCGAGCTGTTCATTAGAACATGATCTGTCGGGGGATCATGCTCCAGGCGCAGCCTATAGCAGAGGGCATTTCACCGCAGCAAGCTCACCAAAATACCCCAGAAATGCCTTGGACCGACTGTTCAAGGCGGCGTGCAGCGACCTACATACATAGGCGCGGGGACGGCCGGGAACAGCCAAATGGAGGCTGCCATGGAACGCCTCGAATTCAAGTGCCCGACCACGGGCCGGCGCATCGACGTCGGGATCGAAACCGAGATCACCAGCCTGTTGCGCATCCGCGACCACAAGGTGACCTCCAAATGCGCCGCCTGCGGCGGCTGGCATGAATGGCTGGTGCGAGACGCGTACCTCCCGGAAGCCTTTCCAGCAGCCGCCTAACGTGCCCCACGGCAGGTTGCGCCGACGGTTCCGGCGGCCAATATAAGTGTCATGGATGCAGTAAATCCCTCCACGCAGCCGACCTTCGCCAGCCGCACGCCCCTGCATATCGGCGTCGTCGCGCTCGCCGTGCGCGATCTCGACAGGATACAAGCCTACTACAGCGACCTCCTGGGGCTCGCAGTCATCGATCGCACGGCCGACGGGGTCAGGCTTGGTGCCGGGGGCGTCGCATTCATCGAGCTGCAGCACCGTCCCGACGCCAAGCCCGACGACCAACGAACCGCCGGCCTCTACCACACCGCCTTCCTGATGCCGACGCGCGTCGATCTTGCCCGCTGGCTTGTTCGCGTTGCGCAGAACCGCGTACCGGTGACCGGCGTTTCCGACCATCTCGTCTCCGAGGCGATCTATCTCGACGACCCGGAGGGCAACGGCGTCGAAGTCTATTCCGACCGCGCATCCGAGACCTGGCGCCGCAACGGCGATCTGATCGAGATCACCACCGATCCGCTCGACCTCGACGACCTGGTTCGTGCGGCCGGCGATGGCGCGGCCTATGCCGACGCGCCGGCCGGCCTGCGCGTCGGCCATGTGCACCTGCGGGTCGGCGACGTCGAGCAGGCGGAGCAATTCTATCGCGATACGCTCGGGCTCGCCGTCACGCGGCGGCGCGGCGGCGCATCGTTCATGTCGTCGGGCGGCTATCATCATCACATCGCAGCCAATGTCTGGCACAGCCGCGGCGCTCCCGTGCGTGACCCCGATCGCGCCGGCCTCGCGTGGTTCTCGTTCGAGGCCACCGATCGGCCAACGCTCGATGCGGCGGCGGCACGGCTGACGGCGGCAGGCTTGCCGGTTACCCCGACCGGGGGCGGTATCGAGACGGCCGATCCCTGGGGCACCCGCATCCGGCTGACGGTGTAGTCCGAGCCGCATTGTCCGGCCTGGGCGTTCCGCGGATACTTGCGGGATGTCCGCCCGTCCTTCGCTGTCGGCCTTCGATTTCGCGCATCGCGCCCCGATGCGTATCGCCGCCTACGGGCTCAAGGTGCGCGACCTCGACCGCGTGGCCGATTTCTATCGCGACGTGATCGGACTCTCGGAATATGCGCGCGGCAACGACCATGCGCGGCTCGGCGCTGACGGCGTGACCTTGCTCGAATTGGAGCACGATCCTGCGCTGATCCCGGACGACCGCCGGACGGCGGGCCTGCATCATACGGCGCTCCTGATGCCGACGCGGCACGACCTGGCGCGTTGGCTCAAGCACGCGCAACGGCTCGGCGTGATCTTCAAGCGCGTCTCCGACCACGTGGTGACCGAGGCGATCTATTTCGACGATCCCGAAAACAACGAGGTCGAGTGCTGCGTCGACACGCCGCCGGACTGCTGGCGCTGGACCGGCGACGATCTCGATATTCCGTCGACACCGCTCGATATCGCCACGCTGGCGGCCGATGACCATGACGGCGCACCTTATGCCGAAGCACCGCCCGGCCTGCGGATTGGGCATATTCATCTGCGCGTCGGCGACGTGCCACCGGCGCGCCGGTTCTATGCCGACATTCTCGGGTTCGACGTGACCTGCTCGCGCGACGGCGTGGCCTTCATGTCGAGCGGCCGCTATCACCACCACGTCGCCGCCAATGTCTGGCAGAGCCCTGGCGCGGGCCCGCGCGAGGAGCGGCGCGCCGGACTATCCTGGTTCACGATCGAGACGGATGGACCGGCGACCTTCGAGCGAGTCGCCGTACGCCTCGACACGAGCCGCATCGTGGCAACGCGGTCGGGTCACGGCATCGAAGTCCGCGACCCGTGGGGTACGCGGGTGCGGATCGCCGCAGCGTCCTGACGCCCGAGCTTACGAACCCGGCGCCGCTTCCATGCCGCGCGACTTCAGCACGGCCACCGCCGTCTCGCTGGTGAGCAGCGAAAGCAGCGCCTTTGCGGCCTCGGGTTCCTTCGCCGCGGCGGAAATGCCCCCGGCATAGGTCGTGTAGTTCTGGATCTCGGCCGGCAACGGCCCTACCAGGTGCGCGCCTTTCACCGGCACGATCTCGCTGATCTGGTGAATGCCGAGCTCGGCCTCGCCGTTGACGATCAGCTCGGCGACATAGCCGCCCTGCTTGAGTTTGGCCTTGGGCTTGACCTGATCGGCGATGCCCATCTTCTGGAACAGCTGGTCGAGATAGATGCCGCTCGACCCGCCGCTCGCCGGGTCGATATAGGCGACCGACTTGGCCTCCAGCACGGCCTGCTTGAACGCGTCGACGGTCGCAATGTTGGGAACCGGGGCGCCCTCCTTCACCACCACACCGATGCCGACGCGGGCGAGATTGGTCTGGCTGCCGGTCGCGACTTTGCCGTCCTTCGCGAGGTCGCCGACGACCCGCGGCGTGATCACGGCCAGATCGAAGGCCTCGCCGCCGCTGATGCGTTTCTGCAGCGCCCCGGCCGTATCGTTGTCGAGCACCACCTTGTGGCCGGTCGATTTCTCAAATTCCGGCACCAGGGCAACCAGGACGGCCTTGTAGGCGCCTGCAGTCAGCACCTTGATCTCGGCCGCCTTCGCCGTCGTGCCTGCCATGGCGATCGCTCCCACCAATCCCACAAAGATGAAGGTCTTCATTTCTCGCCTCCTCGTTCCGGCGCGATCCTAGTCCAAGCGGGGGCCGGCTCCAGTCACAATACCGCTGGGAAATGCCCCCGTTTTCACAATGGAACCAAGCACTTCTGGTCCACTTCAGGTCATGCATTTTTGGAATAGCTGCAGCGCAGCAAGTCCACTTTGTCTTTACTTCTCATACGCTTATATGCGCTACGACACATTCAGACAGCAGCCTATTTGGCGCTGCAGCAAAGGATATGACCATGAGCCTCAAGTCCCTCTTCGGCTTCGTCAATCGGTGGCGTCGCTATGAGCTCAGCATGCGGGAACTCGCCATGCTGTCCGATCGCGAGCTGGCCGACATCGGCATCACGCGATCCGACATCCCACGGATCGCCCGTCAAAACGCGCGCGGCTGATCTCCTCCCTCAAGCCGCGTGCCGCTGGCGCCCGCCCTCTGGCGGGCGCCTTTTTCTTTGGGGCGTCAGTCTTCCTTCATCCAGGTGGTAACCCGCTGGACGTCGGGCAGTTGCGCGTAGGACCGCGTCCACATGTCGACGACCCAGTCGCTGCCGTTCGTCTTCTCGATCAGGACCGCCGAATTGTGCGGGGTCTGCAGCACGAAAACGTTGCCGCGAAAGACCGGGTCACCGACGGTGTGGTGGCGCAGCAGCCCCCAGTCCTGCAGTACCAGCAGCAGGCTGGTTGCGTTACGGGTGGTGTCCCAGCAATCGAAGTTCTGCTGATCCTGGAAGTAACGGAAGTCGGCGCGCGCGATCCGCTTGTCGGTGCCGATGACCGGACCAACACGCTTGTCGAACCAGACCATGGCCTGCTGTACGGCCCTGCGCTCCCCCTCCGCCGAGGTCTTTGCGCCGCCAAACAAGAGGGTCAGCTGCTTGCGGTCGGCGTCGCTGAAATCGAGCACCATGCGGCGGCGGCACACGAAACCGTAGCACACGGTCATCTGGCTCGCGGTCGGCGGCTGGATCGAGACGCTGGAATAGAGGTAGGAGATGGCCGCCGATAGGTCGCGCGCCCGGAGCGGCCCACCACCGGAGGCCAGCAGGACGATGATCGCGATCAGGGGTAACAGCAGGTGGCGGGTGACGTTGACCGGTCTACGCATGTCCCAACACGCCATTGTCTCAGCGCGGCGCCCTGTCTAGCTATTCTCCATGACATATCTGGAGAAGCAAGCGAGCGGAGCAGTCATCCACGTGATCGGTGGCGGCCTCGCCGGGGCGGAAGCCGCTTGGCAGGCGGCGAGCCGCGGGGTGGCCGTGGTCATCCACGAAATGCGGCCGTCGACCATGACGGCCGCGCACAAGACCGCTGGCCTGGCCGAGCTCGTCTGTTCTAACTCGTTCCGGTCTGACGACGCCGAGACCAACGCGGTCGGCCTGCTGCACGAGGAGATGCGCCGACTCGGCTCGCTGGTCATGCGCGCCGCCGACGCCAACCAGGTGCCCGCGGGCGGCGCGCTCGCCGTCGATCGCGACGGATTTTCAGCGGCCATCACTATGGCCCTCGAGAACCATCCGTTGATCGAGATCCGCCGCGAGGAGATCGCGGTTCCGCCGGCCGAATGGGCGAGCGTCATCGTTGCGACCGGCCCGCTCACCTCGGCCGCGCTCGCCGAGACGATCCGGGCGAGGACCGGCGAAGACGCCCTCGCCTTCTTCGATGCCATCGCTCCGATCGTCCATCGCGACAGCATCGACATGTCGATCGCCTGGTTCCAGTCGCGCTACGACAAGGCCGGTCCCGGCGGGTCCGGCGCCGACTATCTCAACTGTCCGCTCGACCGCGCACAATATGACGCCCTGGTCGACGCCCTGCTCAGCGGCGACAAGATCGCCTTCCACGACTGGGAAGCCTCAACGCCCTATTTCGACGGCTGCCTGCCGATCGAGGTCATGGCCGAGCGCGGCCGCGAGACGCTGCGCCATGGGCCACTCAAACCGGTCGGCCTCACCAATCCGCATCAGCCGACCGAGAAACCCTACGCCGTGGTTCAGCTCCGCCAGGACAACCGGCTCGGCACCCTGTTCAACATGGTCGGCTTCCAGACCAAGCTGAAGCACGCCGAGCAGGTGCGGATCTTCCGCACCATTCCCGGTCTCCAAAACGCGGAGTTCGCCCGGCTCGGCGGACTGCACCGCAACAGCTTCCTCAATTCGCCGCGCGTGCTCGATGCCACCCTGCGGCTCAAGCCGGAGCCGCGGCTGCGTTTCGCCGGCCAGATCACCGGCTGCGAGGGCTATGTGGAATCCGCCGCGATCGGCCTGCTGGCTGGCCGGTTCGCCGCCGCAGAACAGATGGGCGAGACTCCGAGCGTTCCCCCGCCGACCACGGCGCATGGCGCGCTGGTCAACCACATCACCGGTGGTCACATCGACACCATCGATGCCGGCCCCGCGTCGTTCCAGCCGATGAACGTGAATTTCGGGCTGTTTCCACCGCTCGCAGTCAGCCCGGTGACGGTGCCGGGTGGCCCACGGTTGCGCGGCCCGGCCAAGAGCCTTGCCCGCAAGCGGGCATTGACCGCCCGAGCGCTCGCCGACCTCGTCGCCTGGGCCACCAAAACGCCGCAAATCGCCGCTGCGGAATAGCTAGTTGTTCTTTGCCGTCAAAGACATGCTAGAAGACCGCCGGATGAGCGCGGGCGATCAAATTCCTTCCGACATTGCCGGCCGATGGCAGACCCATGTCGTGCTCAAGCGCGACATCTTCTCGACCGTCGAGCGCGGAACGTTTTCGGCCGAGACCGGGCCGGCCGACGCGGTGCTGCGTCGGCTCGACACCATCCCGTGGTGGACGAGCCCGCTCGCCCGCCATTTTCTGCGTCAGGAGGCCCGCGCCCTCGCCGCCGCCAAGGATCTCAAGGTTGCCCCCGAGTTGCTGTTCGCCGGCAAGGCGTTGCTGGTGCGCCGCTTCATCGACGGCGTGCCGCTGCATATCGCGCGTCCGATTGGCGATCGCGCGTTCTTCCACTCGGCACGCCAAGCGCTGCACCGGCTGCATCGCGCCGGCATCACTCACAACGATCTCGCCAAGGAGCAGAACTGGCTGCGCGCGCCGAACGGCCGTGCCTATCTGACCGACTTCCAGCTCGCCATGCGGTTCAAACGCCGCAGCAAGCTGTTCCGCGTCGCCGCCTACGAAGACCTGCGGCACATGCTCAAGCACAAACGCAGCTACGTGCCCGACGCCCTCACCGCCGCCGAGCGCCGCATCCTGGCGCGCAAGAGCTGGCTCACACGCATCTGGATGGCCACGGGCAAGAAGGTCTACATGGCGGTGACACGCGGCGTGTTCCGCTTTGTCGATCGCGAGGGCGGCGGCGTCCGTCTGGTCACCGACGCGCCGGCCATCGCCGCCATGTTCAAGTCGATCCCGGACGTCCGCGACGTCGCGGTGGTGGCGTTCCCCGACCGCCGTGCCGGGACCGGCCTCTACGCCTTCATCGAGGCCGGCAACGCCGCCATCAAGGAGCGCAACCTGCACGAGTTCATCACCGCGGCGGTCGGCAAGCAGAAGGCGCCGGAACGCATCCAGGTGGTCGATGCGCTGCCGCGCGCCGCGAGCGGCGAGGTGCGCAAGGAAATCCTCCAGCTCGTGGCGATGAATCAGCTCGACCTGATCGGCCCGCTGATCTCGGCGGAGGACGACCGCGGCGTGATCGATCGCATCGTCGCCGGCCGCCGCAATTTGCGGGATCGGTTTACCTTCTAGCTGCGCGAAAACGGCTCGGGCTTTCGCCCATGATCTGCCGGAAGCGGCGGTTGAAGGTCGACAGATCGTCGAAGCCTTCGGCGAAGACGATGCTCGAAATCGGCTCGTCCGATCGGCGGATCCGCACCGCAGCCCGATGTAGCCGCGTGCGCAGCACGTATTGATGCGGCGTCATGCCGACGACACGCCGGAATGTGCGCAGGAAGTGATACGGGCTCATCGCCGCCTCACGCGCGAGGCTGGCGAGCGTCAGCGGCTCCTGCGCGTCTGCCTCGATCCGTCGCAACGCAGCGGTCACCCTGCGCTGGTCACTGACGCGCAACGGCGATTTGGGGCGCGCGGTTTCGGCCAGCAGAGCCGCCACCGCGCCAGCAATCCGCAGCGCCAGCTCCTCGAGCTCCGCCGTATCACGATTGTCACGCGCGGCCTCCGCGGCCGCGAGCAGCGGCATCAGCGCCGTCACGGGCGGCATGCGCGGAAGTGCAAAACCAGCCCTGCGCACGCCCGGCGTTTCCGCGACGATCGTCTCGAAATAGTCCGCCGAGAAATGGAACGACAGGCAGCGGTCGCCGCCGGCGTGCTCGTGGCCACATTCGAAACAGGCCCCCGGATTGCCTAGCAGCAGCGCTCCGGGCGACAGCACCGCGCTGCCGCTCTCGGTCCGGTACTGGAACGTGCCCTCCGTGACCGCCGCGATGCTGACGTTGCCGTGCTGCTCCTCGAACGGGCGATCCTGCGGCCCGGCGTTGCAGACAAAATCCGTCACGCGCCAGCCCGGGCCTGAAGCAAGGAGATGCGGGGTAATCGTCATGGAACCAACAATAGCAATTTTTCCCAAGCGTGGCGGGGCGTCCGACTCTATCTCCGCTCCAGACGAAGATAGTGATGAGGCTCGAACATGACATCCCCGTCTGCATTTCTGAACACGCTTCACGCGGAAGGGCCCGCGCCCGATCGTTCCGACAAGATGCAGCTGTACGGTTGGCTGATCGGCAGCTGGCGGATGGACGCGACCGTCATCGCCGATGACGACAGCAGGCACACCGCGCGCGGGAGCATCGCCTTCGGCTGGGTGCTCGAAGGCCGCGCCATCCAGGACGTCTGGTCGCTGCCCGGCTTCTTCCACGGCACCACGTTGCGGGTTTACGACCCCGGCCTCGATGCCTGGCACATCCTCTGGAACGACCCGCTGAAGCAGTACTTCACGCGCCAGATCGGCCGCGCGCGCGGTAAGGACATCGTCCAGGAGGGCAAGAACGACGCCGGCGACGCGCTGCGCTGGACCTTCACCGACATCACCCCGAACTCGTTCCGCTGGCTCGGCGAAAAGTCGGGCGACGGCGGCAGGACATGGCGGCTCCAGGCCGAGTTCCTGGTCCACCGAGTCTCCTAGAGCATGATCCCGAAAAGTGGCTAATCACCTCGACAGGAGCAGATCATGATCAATCACATTTCGCTCGGCGTGCGCGATGTCGGCGCATCGAAACGCTTCTACGACGCCGCGCTCAAGCCGCTCGGTTACGCCTGCCTGAGCGAAAGTCTGGGCTCACTTGGCTACGGCCGCGACGGCGTGGCGCTGTGGGTCGGCGCGGCGGAACGGCCGGTGCCGCCGGACGACCAGTCGGGCCTGCATGTCTGTTTTGATGCACCGACGCGTGACAGCGTCGCGGCTTTCCACGCCGCAGCACTCCGCGTCGGCGGGCGCGACAACGGCAAGCCTGGGCTGCGTGCTGACTATGGCCCGGACTACTACGCCGCGTTCGTCATCGATCCGGACGGCTACCGGCTCGAGGCCTATTGCAGCCGGCCGGAGACGTGAGTCAGACCTCCAAGATGCCGCCCCAGGTGGCACGCCAGAGCAACAGCTGCTTGCGCCACTGCGACAGCTCCGCCTGCCGGAACGGGTCGTAGTTCCAGCGCGCCATGCGGGCGAGCACCGGCTTGGCCAGCACGACCGGCAGGAAGGCGGGCCCCGCGGCCGCGGGGATGGTGTGGGTCATGGCACGGAACTGCGCAAGGTGCGCCAGGGCGAGCTCGCGCATCTCGGCGAGCGCTGCGCGCAGCGCAGGCGAGGTCTGGATGGCAAAGATCTCGTCGCGATCAACCTTGTGCCGGTCCAGCAGGTCGAGCGGCAGATAGAGTTGACGCCGGACGGCGTGAATCGGCAGCGCGGCCACAAGGCCGGCGATCGCGTAGGCCATGCCGGCATGGCGCGCCGGCTCGACCAGGGCCGGGTCCGGTCCGCCGACCAGCACCGCCGCCGCAAGCTCGATCAGCGATGACGAGGTGGCGCGCGCATAAATCTCGAACTCCGCCATGTTCGGCATCGGGTCGACGTAGAGGTCGAAGCTGCGCGCATCGAGGAGGTCGAGCAGCAGGGCTGCCGGCAGCCGGAACGTCGCCATCGTGTCGAGCAGCGCGGTCGCCACCGGATTGGACTTGACGTCGCCGTAGCCGCGGCCGTTCACAACGTCGCGCCACCACTGGATCCGCATCTCGCCCGGCAAGGTGTTGTGCGCCGCCTCGCGCACGCGCGAGATCTCGATATTAAAGGCATAGAGCGCGTGAAGGTGCCGGCGCCGCTCAGCCTGCGCGAACAGCGTCGCCAGAAAGCGGTCCTTGTCCGCTGTCTCGACCAGCCGCTCGCAATGGGCATACGCGTCGTCCATACCGAACCGCGTCGCATAAAACGGTAACGGGATCAAACCGCAATCAATAAGGCGCCAACGCGGCGGCCCTCGCCGAGCAGGATATTGTAGGTGCTCACGGCGGACCCCGTAGACATCGCCTCGACGGCGATGCCGAGCGCCGCGAAGTGCGCCCGCAGCGCGGCCGGCAAGGCCCATGGATCGCGGCCGGCTCCGATCAGAAACAGCTCGACGGGCGGCTCGGCGGCGGCGACGGGCGACAGCGTCTCGGTGGTGATCTCGACAGGCGAGGTTACGGACGATGCCCACATGCCGGCCGGCAGGCAGAGCAGCGAACCGCGGTGCGACATACCAGCGAAGCGAAATCCGCCGTCGCCATAGGCATCGATGACGGCGGGGCGAGGTAGATGCGGGGCGTCAGAGTACACGCCCAGCTCGCCGTCAGGTCCGCGCCTCGGCCACCGCCTCGACCGGCTCGGGCGCTTCGGCGCGCCCGACGCCGACGCCGAGATAGATCAGCATCGGCGCCGCGATGAACACCGACGTATAGGTGCCGACCAGCACCACGCCGAACATCATGGTGGCGGTGAAGCTGTGGATGGCTTGGCCGCCGAACAGGAACAGCGCCAGCAGCGCGAGCGTAACGGTCACGTGGGTGATGATCGAGCGCGACAGGGTCGAATTGATCGAGACGTTGAGCAGGTCGGTCATCGGCATGCGCTTGTAGCGGCGCAACATTTCGCGGATGCGGTCATAGATGACGACCGTGTCATTGAGCGAATAACCCAGGATGGTGAGCAGTGCGGCGATGCTGGTCAGGTCGAAGTCGATCTGGGTGACCGACATGAACCCGATCGTCAGCACCAGGTCGTGCACGTTGGCGATCATGGCGCCGAGCGCGAACTGCCATTCGAACCGGAACCACAGATAGATCAGGATGGCGAAGATCGCGACCACCAGACCGATCGTGCCGGTCGCCAGGAACTCGGTGGACGCGCGCGGACCGACCACCTCGATGCGACGGTAGCTGACCTCGTCGCCGAGCGCGCTGCGGATCTTCTGCACGGCCGCCTGTTGCGCCGCCTCGCCGCCCGGCTGTTGCGCGGCCCGGATCAGCACGTCGGTCGGCGCGCCGAACTGCTGCAGTTGGATCTCGCCCAGGCCGAGGCCGCTCAGCGTGCTGCGCATCTTGGCGAGGTCGGCTGGGCCGGACTTGTTCTGCACCTCGATCAGCGTGCCGCCGACGAAGTCGATGCCGAAGTTGAGCCCGTGGTTGAAATAGAGGAACACCGCAAGCACCGACAGCATCGCCGAAATAGGAAAGCTGATGCGCCGGAAGCGCATGAAGTCGAATTTGGTGTCGTCCGGAACGATTCGGAGCAGGCGCACGCGTTTTGAACTTTCAGGTCAGATCGGAACGGTTTTCGGCCGCCACCACCACACCCAGTACGCGACAATCAGGCGCGTCAGCGTGAATGCGGTGAAGACGGTGGTGATGATGCCGATGCCGAGCGTCACGGCGAAGCCGCGCACCGGACCCGTGCCGATATAGAACAGCACGGCGGCAGCGATGAAGGTCGTGATGTTGGAGTCCATGATGGTCGCGAGCGCGCGCGTGAACCCGGCGTCAATCGCGTTGATGGGAGAGCGGCCTGCCCTCACCTCCTCGCGGATGCGCTCGTAGATCAGCACGTTGGAATCCACCGCGATGCCGACGGTGAGCACGATGCCGGCGATACCCGGCAGCGTCAGCGTGGCATTGAGCAGGGACAGCACGCCGAAGATCATCGCCACGTTGATCAGCACGGCGACATTGGCGAACAGCCCGAACAGCCCATAGGTCACCAGCATGAAGATGACGACCATGGCAGCACCGACGTAGGACGACTTGATGCCCTTGTCGATCGAATCCTGTCCGAGGCCGGCGCCGACGACGCGCTGCTCGATCGGCGTGAGCTTCGCCGGCAGGGCGCCAGCGCGCAGCAGGATCGCGAGCTTGTTGGCGCTCTCGACGGTGAAATTGCCCGAGATCTGTCCCGAGCCGCCGAGGATCGGCTCGCGGATCACGGGCGCGGAAATGACCTCGTTGTCGAGCACGATGGCGAACGGGCGTCCGACGTTCTCCTGCGTGACCTGGGCAAAGCGCCGCGCGCCGTTGGTGTTGAACTTGAACGACACGATCGGCTCGGACGTGCGCTGGTCGAAACCCGGCTGGGCGTCAGTCAGGTCCTCACCGGACACGATGACGCGCTTTTCGAGCACATAGGGCTGCTTGCCTTCCGCCTGCGAGCCGTAAACCACCTCGCTGTCGGGCGGGGCGCGCCCTTGCAACGCCTGTTCGACGTTGGCGTTCTGGTCGACCAGCCGGAACGTCAGCTTGGCGGTCTTGCCGAGGATGTCGAGGATCTGCTGCGGATCGCCGAGGCCGGGCACCTGCACGAGGATGCGATCGACGCCCTGGCGCTGGATGGTCGGCTCGACGGTGCCGAGCTCGTTCAACCGGCGCTCGATGATCTGGATCGACTGCTCGACGGTCTGCCGGATGCGATCGACGAAGGCCGGCTCGGTCACCGTCAGGCGGATCAGCCCGCCGCCCTGGTCCGACACTTCGAGGTTGCGGCGTCCGGTGGCGTCGAGCAGGCCGCCGAGCGGCTGCGAGAGCTCGCGCAGCTTGCTGAGCCCCGTTTGCGCGTCCGCCCCCTCGCGAATGCGAACCTCGACCGAGTCGCCCCGCGCGACCAGACCAGTGTAGCCGATGCGGGCGTCGCGCAGCACGCGCCGCACGTCGTCGCGCACCGCCTCCACCTTGTCCTTGCGGACCGCGGCGCTGTCGACCTCGAGCAGAATGTGCGACCCGCCTTGCAGGTCGAGGCCGAGCACGATGTGGCGCTGCGCCCATTTTGGCCAGCCCTGCACGGTCTTCTCAGGGAAGAAATTCGGCACCGCGAACAGACACACGATCAGTGCCGTCGCTACGATCGCCAGCGCTCGCCATCGTGTGAAATAGAGCATGATCCGTTCCCCGACAGCGCTAATCCGTCCTCAGCCGGACGCAGCCTCGTCCTTCACCGGCTCGCCCTTGGCGCGCACGTCCGAGACCATGGCGCGAACCTGACGGACGCGGACGCCCTCGGCGATCTCGACCTCGATCTGGTCGTCGTCGACTACCTTGGTCACCTTGCCGACGAGGCCGCCGGAGGTGATGACAGTGTCGCCGCGCCGCACGTTCTTGACCATCTCCTGGTGCTGCTTCACCCGCTTCTGCTGCGGCCGCAGGATCAGGAAATACATGATGACAAAGATCAGAACGAACGGCAGCAACGACATCAGCATGTCGTTTCCACCACCACCCAGCCCCTGGGCATAGGCCGGTGAAATGAACATGACCATTCCCCTTCCCCTTGTCCGACCTCAGCTTTTCGGCGGCCGGGCCCCGGCTCGGGGCGCAATTCGGCGCGGACTATAACGGCCGGCAGGCCGATTGCAATGCGCGCGCCCCGCCAGATATGGGCTTGCTCTGCGGCCGGTTGAAGCGCCTTGCGACGCCCGGTCCTGACGTCTTTGGCGCATAATCCTTCTCGGAAAACCGGTAGCCACTTTTCCGGGATATGCGGTAAGGGAGCGGCCAGGATTAAGGTTCCAGCACATCCGCCATGCCGAAAAAGTCCAAAAACAGCACCAAAAACAGCACCAAGCCCAAGCAAATGTCCGACGCGCTCGACGGAGCGACGCTGCGCGCCATTGCCGCAGCGCTCGAGCGGCTCGCACCACCGCCGCCGGCCGCGGCCGACTTTGCGTCGGCGGACGCTTTCGTCTGGCACCGCGAGGGCCGGCACCTTGCCCCGGTCCCGCGCGTCAATCGTGTCGACATGTCGCTGCTCAAGGGCATCGACCGCATGCGCGACATCCTGGTCGAGAACACCGAACGCTTCGCGCGCGCCCTGCCGGCCAACAATGCGCTCCTGTGGGGCGCGCGCGGCATGGGCAAGTCGTCGCTGGTCAAGGCGTCGCACGCCGCGGTAAATGCCGCGCTCGGCAGGAAGGCCGGGATGCTCAAGCTGGTCGAGATCCACCGCGAGGACATCGAGAGCCTGCCCGACCTGATGACCATCCTGCGCGCGGCGCCCTACCGTTTCATCGTGTTCTGCGACGACCTCTCCTTCGAGGCCGAGGACACGTCCTACAAGTCGCTCAAGGCGGTGCTCGAGGGCGGCATCGAGGGCCGGCCGGAGAACGTCATCCTCTATGCCACGTCGAACCGCCGCCACCTGATGGCGCGCGACATGATCGAGAACGAACGCTCGACCGCGATCAACCCCGGCGAGGCGGTCGAGGAGAAGGTGTCGCTGTCGGACCGGTTCGGCTTGTGGCTCGGCTTCCACCGCTGTAGCCAGGACGAGTACCTCGCCATGGTGGAGGCCTATGTCGGCCACTTCCGCATCCCGATCGAGGCGGACGACCTTCGCCGCGAGGCGCTCGAATGGGCGACCACGCGTGGCACGCGCTCGGGCCGTGTCGCCTGGCAATACGTGCAGGACCTCGCCGGGCGCACCGGCGTTGCGCTGACCGCGTCGTAACTCGCGTCTGAGACCCGCGGGCTCACGCCCCCGGCAGGTGCTGCATTGGATCGACCGGTGTCGAGCCCTTGCGGATCTCGAAGTGCAGCTGCGGCGCCGACACGTTGCCGGTCTGGCCCGACTTGGCGATGACCTGGCCGCGCCGCACCTTGTCGCCGCGCTTGACCATCAGCTCGCTCGCGTGCGCGTAGGCGGTGACAAAACCGTCCGTGTGGCGCACCAGGATCAGGTTGCCGTAGCCCTTCAGCTCGTTGCCGGCATAGGCGACCACGCCATCTTCGGCGGAGCGGATGGCCGTGCCGACCGGTACCGCGAGATTGACGCCGTCGTTCTGTTGGCCGTCGGTCTTGGCGCCGAACGCGGTGATGACGCGGCCGCGCACCGGCCAGCGGAACGACGGGGCGCCACCGGTCGGCTCGGCAACCGTGGTCTCCGGCGCCACGGGAGGTTCAGGCGTGGCGACACGCGCGGTCTGCGGCGGCTCCACGGCGGCAACCTTGGGCGGCGCGGCTGCGGGCGGCTGCACGGGCGTCGACGCTGGCGGCAAAGCCTTGGCACTCTGCGGCGTCACACCCGGAATGACGATGCGATCGCCGACCTTGACCTGTGCATAGGGCTGGATCTTGTTCGCGGTGGCGATGGCGCCGACCGGCTTGTGATAGCGCCGGCTGAGCGCCATCAGCGTCTCACCCGGCGCGACCACGTGGACATGCGCGTTCTTCGGGGTGGCTGCCGCCGCGGGCGCGCTCGCAGGCTGGCCGCCGCTGACGATCGCCGGCGCTGCCGGCCGCGGCGGCTGGCTCGCAGGCGCTGCTCCGGCCGCCCCATTGAGGCGTGGAATGACCACCCGCTGGCCCGGCTTCAAGCTGAGGCCGCTGAGATTGTTCGCTTCCATGATGGCGCTGATCGGCACGCCATACTTGTTCGACAGCGTCTGAACCGTCTCGCCCGGGCCGACGATGATCGCCGTGCCGCCGTTCCAATCCCATTTCGAGGGCGCCGGCGCCGCAACAGGAGCGGGCTTTGGCGGCGCCGCGACTGAGCCGGTGATGTCGGACGGCGGTGCGTAGGACACCGGCTCCGCGTGGGGCTGATAGGACCCCATGCCGGCGGAGCCGCCCGACGATCCGCCCGAGCTGACGGTCGCCGGCCGTTGCACCGCCGGAGGCGAAGGCGGCGGCAGCGGCTGGGCTTGCGGGTAGCCCTGCGTCTGCGGCAGCGGCTGGCTCTCGACCCTGCCGGACGGGGCCCGCGCCACCGAGCCGGTGGTGTCTTTGGAGGCAGAATAGGGACTTGAGTAAGGGTTCTCGCCGAAACGGGCCGTTTCACCACTGCAGCCGGCGACCGCCGCGGTCATCAGCGCGAGCGCGGAAAGTCTCGGCCAGCGAGACCGATGCGACAACTCGACGAACGAACGCATAGGGCAAACTCACTCAAACGCTACAAACACGCGTTCGATCAAAACGCCCTTGGGTAAACATTGATTTAAGCTGGCAATGGTCCCTTAAGCTTAAGCGACCCGCGAGCGACCCCAGCGGAAACGCTACAATTCACGCGCTTTTCCCGGCAACAGCGGCACGAAACGCACCGCGATCAGGTCCTCGCGTTCAACACCATCCTTCGTTTTGGTTAATTTAACGATACGCTGCGCACCGTCATGCGGACCGAGCGGCAGCACCATCATGCCGCCGGTCGCCAACTGCTCCAGCAGCTCCCGGGGGATCGCCTCCGCGGCTGCGGTGATGATGATCCGGTCATAAGGCGCGCGGTCCGGCATCCCGGCAAACCCGTCGCCCACCACTACCGTGACATTGTCATAGCCGAGCGCTGCGAGGCGTTCGCGCGCTGTATCGGCAAGCGTGCGGAACCGCTCGACGCTGATCACCTCCTGCGCGAGCCGCGACAGCACCGCGGCCTGATAGCCCGAGCCGGTGCCGATCTCGAGCACGCGGTGCTCAGGATGCACATCGAGCTGCTCGGTCATATAAGCGACGACGAAGGGCTGGCTGATCGTCTGCCCGCAGGCGATCGGCAGCGCCTGGTCGGCGTAGGCAGCCTCGGTGAAATCCGCCTCGACGAACTTTTCGCGCGGCACCTCGTCGAGCGCACGCAGCACGTCGGCACTGCCGATGCCGCGGCGGCGCAGGCTGAGCAGAAAGCCCATCCTCTGTTCGCCTCGCTCCTCGCCGTCATTGTTTGCCGGCGCGGTCGGCGTCGCTTCCTCCGGGTTGGCGCCCTCGCCCTTGCCCGTGCCTCCCAGGATGCGGCGAAACAGGCCGACCATCGCTACTGCCCCCCGCCTCCGCAGGCTACGAAAATACGGCCGCGAGCCTCGTCATGAATGGCTCGTCGGTCAGATCGAGCTTGAGCGGCGTCACCGCGATGCAACGGCCCGCCAGCGCCGACAGGTCGGTGCCGTCAGCCGGCGGCGGCCGATCGCGCCGCGTGAAGCCGATCCAGTGATAGGGATTGCCGCGTCCATCGTGACGCGTCTCGATGTGCAGCAGCTCCTGGTCGCGCTTTCCCTGCGAGGTGATGGCGACGCCTCTCACCTCGTCCGGCCCGCAATCAGGGAAGTTGATATTGACGAACACGTCGGTCGGGATGCCCTCGGCGAGCACGCGACGCACAATGTCCGGCGCGTAGTGGATCGAGGTCTCCCAGTTCGGGTTTTGCCGGTTCTGGCTGTTGTAGGCCTGCGACAGCGCGAACGAAGGAATGCCGAGCACGGCCGCCTCCTTGGCGCCGGCCACTGTGCCGGAATACAGCACGTCCTCGGCGGCGTTGCGGCCGCGATTAACCCCGGAGAGGACGAGATCGGGCGCCTTGCCATTGAGGATCTTGCGCACGCCCATGATCACGCAATCGGTCGGCGTGCCCTTCACGGCGAAGCGTCGCTCGTCGATCTGGCGCAGCCGCAGCGGATCGTTGAGCGAGAGCGAATGTGACACGCCCGACTGATCGTATTCCGGGGCCACGACCCACACCTCGTCGGACAAGCTCCTGGCGATCTCCACGCAGGCATCGAGCCCCGGCGCGTGGATGCCGTCGTCATTTGTGATCAGGATGCGCATTTCTTATTGTTTCTCGATCTTCTTCATCCCGCCCATGTAGGATTGTAGCACCTCCGGCACCGCGATCGAACCGTCGGCCTGCTGGTAGGTCTCCATCACCGCGATCAGCGCGCGCCCGACCGCGACACCCGAACCGTTGAGGGTATGGACATGGCGGACCTGCCTCCCCTCCTTGGTGCGATAGCGCGCCGCCATGCGCCGCGCCTGGAACTCGCCGCAGACCGAGCACGACGAGATCTCGCGGAACATGTTCTGCCCGGGCAGCCAGACCTCGATGTCGTAGGTCTTCTGCGAGGCGAATCCCATGTCGCCGGTGCACAGCGTCACAACGCGGTAATGCAGGCCGAGCCGGCGCAGCACCTCCTCGGCGGACGCGAGCATGCGTTCGTGCTCGTCCTTGGATTGCTCCGGCGTCGTGATCGAGACCAGCTCCACCTTGGTGAACTGGTGCTGGCGGATCATGCCACGCGTGTCCTTGCCGGCGGCGCCGGCCTCGGCGCGGAAACACGGCGTGCAGGCGGTCAGCCGCATCGGCAGCGCGTCTTCCTCGACGATTGCCTCGCGCACGAGGTTGGTGAGGGAGACCTCGGCGGTCGGAATCAGACCTAGGCGCTCAGTGCGAAGTTTCTCCGCATCGACGGCGGCCAACAGTTCACCCCGTACCGCCCAAAACTGATCGTCCTCGAATTTCGGCAGTTGCGCGGTTCCGAACATGACATCGTTGCGCACCAGCAGCGGCGGCGCCACCTCGGTATAGCCGTGCTCGGTCGTGTGCAGGTCGAGCATGAATTGCCCGAGCGCGCGCTCGAGCCGGGCCAGACCTTTCTTCAGCACGACGAAGCGCGCCCCCGAGAGCTTGGCCGCGGTTTCGAAATCCATATAGCCAAGCGCTTCGCCCAGCTCGAAGTGCTGTTTGGGCGCGAACGCGTAGTCGCGCTTTGCGCCGAACCTGTGGTGCTCGACATTGCCAGTCTCGTCGGCGCCGTCCGGCACCTCGGGAAGCGGAAGATTGGGGATGGTCGCGAGCGCGTCCTCCAGCTCCTTCGACAGCCGCTTCTCCTCCGTTTCCAGGTCCGGGATCGCGACCTTGAGATTGGCGACCTCGATCATCAACTCCTGCGCCTTGGCATCGTCCTTCGTCTTCTTCGCCTCGCCGATCTCCTTGGACGCCGCATTCCGGCGCGCCTGCGCCTGCTCGACCTTGACGATCGCCGCGCGCCGCTTCTCGTCGAGCCCGATCAGCCGTGCGGAGTCCGCCGGCAAGCCGCGCCGCTTGAGCGAGCCGTCGAAAGCGTCCGGATTGTCGCGAATCCACTTGATGTCATGCATGGCAATAACTCTGAGGAATCGGGTTTATCTTTATAGCATCGTCGGCTGCCCCGACTCACACCGGGAGCGCATGTTGGATTAGCCGATATTAACCGCCCGATTGTGACCGCCGGAGGGGCCCGCGGAGCGGCAACGCGACGATAACGCGGCGCTTGGTACTTGCGTCACTCCGCCGGCTTGCCCGCGGGCGGAGCGGTGGCGCTGGCCGCGGCCTTCTTCTCCACGAACCGCACCGACCAGATCGAGCCCTCGTAGAGGAGCAGAAGCGGGATCGCGAGCGAGAGCTGCGACAGCACGTCCGGCGGCGTCAGCACCGCGGCGATGATGAAGGCGATGACGATGAAATAGCGCCGCTTCTCCTTGAGCTGCTGCGACGTGATGATGCCGACGCGGCCGAGCAGCGTGAGGATGACCGGAAGCTGGAACGCGATGCCGAACGCGAACACGAGCTTCATCATCAAGGTGAGATAATCGTCCACCTTGGGCAGCAGCTCGATCGCCGCCCGGCCCTCGCCGGCCGACTGCTGCATGCCGATCGAGAACTTCGCCAGCATCGGCCATACGAGGAAATAGACGCACATCGAGCCGAGCAGGAAGAAAACCGGTGTCGCGATCAGGTACGGCAGGAAGGCTTGGCGCTCGTTGCGATAAAGACCCGGCGCGACGAACATGTAGATCTGCGCCGCGATGACAGGGAATGCGAGAAACGCCCCGCCGAACATCGCCAGCTTGAGCTGCACGATGAAGTATTCGAGCAGGCCGGTGTAGATGAATTTCGAGTCGGGTCCCGCCACCCACACATACGGCCAAGTCAGCACGTCATAGATCGTCTTCGCGTAGAAAAAGCAGGCAGCGAACATGATGGCGAACGCGATCAAGGCCTTGATCAGCCGCGCGCGCAGCTCGATCAGGTGATCAAGCAACGGCGCTTTAGTGGCCTCGATGTCCTCGTGCGTCATGCCGCGCGGCCTCCGGCGGAGGGAGCAGCAGTGTCAGACGCGGGCGTGTCAGGCGCGGGTGGCGCGGTTGCCGGCTCGGGGCTCGGCGCGGACGGTGTCGCGTCAACCGACTGTTCCGTGACCGAGCTCGCCGGTGCGGTACTCGTCTCCGTGCTCGCCCCGGCGTCGGCGGTCGCTGCCGGCGGCGCGGGCTTGGCCTCTTCCTTCGCCACGTAGTCGAACGGATCGAAATTCTGCGTCAGGTTGCGCGCGGCGTCGTTCAGGTCCTCTGCCTGTTTCTTCAGGTCGGCCATCTCCGCTTCGCGCATCGCTTCCTGGAACTGGCCCTGGAATTCCGCCGCCATGCGCCGGATCTTCGTCATCCATTGGCCGACCGAGCGCAGCACGCCGGGCAGTTCCTTCGGCCCGATCGCGATCAACGCGACCACCGCGATGACCACCAGCTCGCTCCAACCGATGTCAAACATGGATACCTAACTCCAAGGGGCGCCCAAGCCTCACGGCCGGCGCCCCTCCGTCAGTCCTCGGCTCGGCAGGTGGACCGCAGCGGCGACGGCGCCCGGCCGATCAGCTCGCCTTGCGGGTTTCGGCCTGCGGTGCGGCGGTGCTTTGCGCCGGCTGGTGGTTGATCGTCTTCGGGTCGGCCGGCGGCTCGGTCTTGGCCGTCTCGTCTTCCGCCATGCCCTTCTTGAACGCCTTGATGCCCTGGGCGACGTCGCCCATCAGCTCGGAGATCTTGCCGCGGCCGAACAGCAGCAGCACGACCGCGATGACGATGATCCAGTGCCAAATACTCAGGGAACCCATCGGATTATCCTCCGCACCGACGGGGCCAAAACGGTAACCCGCCTCCGGTTTTTCAAGGAGAACCTAGGCTCCGCCCGCGCCAAAAACAAGGGATTGGGCCGGCGGAATAGCGCCGCCGGCGCCGCCCATAACCACCGCCGAAAGCGGCAAACCGCCGCGTGCGATCAAAGTCTTGAGATACGCGTTAACCGCGATCTCATTCCTTGTCCGCCGGCTTGTCGGCAGGCGCCTCGGTCGGCGCGTCGTGCGCCTCCTCCGGACGCGGGGCCAGGCCGAGATCGAGGTCGCCCGGCTCGAGCGGGTCCTCGTCCTCGCGCAGTGCCGGATCGTCGGACGGCATCGGCACCTGGAACCCGGGCGGCAGCTGGCCGTCGAACAGACCGGCCCCCTTGAGTTCGTCGAGCCCCGGCAGGTCCCCCAGCGCATCGATGCCGAAGTGCGACAGGAACGTCTCGGTGGTTCCATAGGTGATCGGCCGACCCGGCGCCTTGCGGCGGCCGCGCGGGCGGATCCAGCCGGTCTTGAGCAGCACGTCGAGCGTGCCGATTGCCGCGGACACGCCGCGGATCTCCTCGATCTCGGCGCGCGTCACCGGCTGGTGATAGGCGATGATCGCCAGCGTCTCGATCGCGGCGCGCGAGAGCTTCTTCTGCTCGACCGTCTCGTGGGTCAGCAGCCAAGCGAGATCATTCGCCGTGCGGAACGTCCACTTGCCGCCGACGCGCACCAGATTGACGCCGCGCGGCGCATATTCGAGCTGCAACGCCTTCAATGCCTCGCGCACGTCGACGCCTTCCGGCATGCGCTTGGCGAGCGCCTTCTCGTCGAGCGGTTCCGACGCGGCGAACAGCAAGGCTTCGAGCAGTCGCAATTCGTCGGGCCGCGTCGCGGCCTCAGTATCCGCAGCGTTCGCGGTGTCCGCCGGCTCCGGCTCCTCCTCGGAAACCATCACGCGCCTCTCGGCCAAGCTCGGCATTGTCTGGTACTCCATGGGTCTCGTTTCGTGGTCTTGGTTACGTTACTGCTGCGGCTCGCCGGCATCGGAAACGACCGGTGAAGCAACCACACTCGCGGGACTCTCGGCACGCTTTCGCACGTAGAGCGGCGCAAACGCCGCATGCTGGTTCACCTCGATCAGGCCCTCCCTCACCATCTCCAGCGTAGCGGCAAGACTCGATGCGAACGCAGTCGCGCGATGCTCCGGATCGACGACATACTCGATCAGATAGCGATCGAGCTCCGTCCATTCCTGCGACCCGCCGATCAGCTGAACCAGCGTCTGGCGCGCTTCCGCGAGCGACCACACGGTGCGCTTCGCCAGACGAACGCGCGACAAGGCGGTGCGCTGGCGTTGCGCGGCATAGACCGAGAGCAGGTCATAGAGGGTCGCAGTCCATTCCGGCCGCTTGATCTCCTCGATCTCCTCCGGAGAGCCGCGTTGGAACACGTCGCGATCGAGCTGCGGACGGTCGAACAGCTTGCTCGCCGCGTCGCGGATCGCCTCGAGCCGCTTGAGCCGCAACGCGAGCGCGCTCGCCATGTCGGCGGCGCTCATCCCGCCCTGCTCGACCTGCGTCTCCGGCAGCAGCAGCCGCGACTTGAGGTAGGCGAGCCACGCCGCCATCACGAGATAGTCCGCGGCGAGCTCGAGCCGCAGCTTGCGCGCCTCCTCGATGAAGGCGAGATACTGATCGGCGAGCGCCAGGATCGAGATTTTCGCAAGATCGACCTTCTGCTGGCGCGCGAGCGTCAGCAACAGGTCGAGCGGCCCCTCGAAGCCCTCGACGTCAACGATCAACGCCGGCTCGTCCGACGCGCGTTCGGCGGCGATCGTGGGAGAGAATTCGACAACTTGGCCGTTCATGCGTGGCCGTTCATGACGTTGGTACCTGCGCACCAGTTGGTGATTTGCCTGCAATCATATCGGAAAACGCCGCGCGGGCGGCCTGTAGGTCGATGCCGCCGGGCAGCCGCAATGCGCTGAGCGCACGGCTCGCGCGCGCGGCAACGGTACCGGACATGGACGAGCTTTCGGCCGCAACCGCCTGCATTTCCTCCAAATTGCCATTGCAATGGAGGACGACGTCACACCCCGCGGCGAGCGCCGCGCCGGCCCGCTCACGCAGGGTTCCACTCAAGGCATTCATCGAGACGTCGTCCGTCATCAGGAGGCCCTGGAACCCGATCGCCGTGCGAATCACGTCGCTGACGATTGTCGCCGAAGTCGTCGCCGGGAGCACGGGGTCGATCGCGGTGAACACAACATGTGCGGTCATCGCCATGGGCAGTCCGGCGAGCGGACGAAACGCCGCAAAGTCGCTCTGTTCGAGCGTCGCGCGATCGGTGTCGACCACCGGCAAGTTGTGATGGCTGTCAGCGGTGGCGCGGCCGTGACCTGGAATATGCTTGAGGACCGGCAGCACGCCGCCGTCGATCAGTCCGTCCGCCACCGCGCGCGCGAGCGTCGCGACCTTGGCGGGCGTCTGGCCATAGGCGCGATCACCGATCACTGGATCGGCGCCGCTCAACGGCACATCGGCCAGCGGCATGCAGTCGACATTGATGCCAAGCGCATGGAGATCCGCCGCGATCAGCCGCGCTCCGAGCCGCGCGGCGGCAAGACCGAGCGCGGGATCTTGATCATAGAGCTGGCCGTAGCAGGCGCCCGGCGGATAGGCCGGCCAATGCGGCGGTCCCAGCCGTTGCACGCGGCCGCCCTCCTGATCGATCAGCACCGGCGCGTCGGCGCGGCCGACGCTGTCGCGAAACTCGCTCACCAGCGTGGCGACCTGCGCCGGCGTGTCCACGTTGCGCTTGAACAGGATCAGGCCCCACGGCGCTGCCTCGCGCAGGAACGCGCGCTCGCTCGTGCTGATGGTCTGTCCGGCAAGTCCGGTGATGAAGGCCGATGCCGCCATCGGCGCGGCTTAGCGCGCCGTTTCAACCAGGGTCAAGCGCAACCCGCGCGGTCAGCAATATTGGGGATAACGGCTTCCGCTTCGCCGGACGGCGCTAGTTCTTTTGATAGAGACATGTGCCGCCCTGCGACTTCAGGCTTTCGCAGAGCTGGATCGCTTCCTCACGCGAGGCGAACGGCCCGACCTGGGCGCCGTAGAACGTGCCCTTGCCGCTGACGTCCTTGCGACGGATCACCGCCTCGCGATTGCCGAGCAGGTTCGGAAACTTCGCCTGCATGGCGCGGAATGATGACTCCGCTTCGTCCTCAGAGCGTTGCGCCGACAGCTGCACGAAGTGGCCGCTGTTGTCCGTCGCGTTGCGCACCGGGGGCGTCGCGCTGCGCGACGGCGCGGGCGCGGGCGTGCGCGACGCGACCGACGGCAACGTTGCCGTGTCGGCCTGCGGCGGGTTCAGCGGAACTGGACCATTGGCATTCGCCGGCGGCGGTGCCGGAGCGCGTTGGGGCGCGGCGACTGGCGCCGGCGCCCGCTGCGGCGGCGCGGCGGCAACGCCGCGGCCCGGGGCCGCGCCATTCTGCTGCGCAAACGGATCTGGGTTCGCCTGGTCACCAGTATTGCGGATCGGCACCGTGCGAATGGGCCGAGGTCGGTCGGTGCCTGCGGTTCCATTAGTGGGCGCGAGCGAGGTCGCATTCGACGGCAATCCGGACGGCCCGGTGTTCGGCGGGACGACGCGCGGGGTCACCGACCGCACGGCCGCGCCGTCGCCGAACGGGATCGGCTGCTCCTCGCGTGACACCACGCGTTCGCCCTGACTGCCTCCAGTGAACCGGTCCTGCTGCAGCTTGCCGGGGCCATCGCCCTGCGGCGGCACGACCTTGTTCGGCCCGACATCGGCGCGGATCACCGGTGGCGCGCCGCCGGTTCCGCCGCCGAAGTAAGACCGATACGCAAAGGCAGCCGCAGTGCCGACCATCGCCAGCGCGAGCACTGCGACGATGGTGATGATGCCGCCGCGCCCGCGCGAGCGCGGCGCTTCATCGTAGGCTTCGTCGCCACCCATCGCCGGCCGGCCCTGGCCGTAATAGCGTTGATCCTGATAGTTGCCGTCGTCCGCGCCGTCCTGAGCATAGGACTGGTCATAACGACCCTGCGGGTCCGCCGTGAAGTTGCCGTAGCCCTGATCACCGTAGCCCTGCTCGCCATAGGTCTGGGCCTGGCGACCGCCGTGGCTGTCGAACGGCGTCCGCTCGTCATAGTGCTGGCCCGACATATGGTGCGGGTCGTTGGCAGCGCGGTAGCTGTCCTGCTCGCCGTAATTCGGATCGGGCGCGTGGCCGTAGTCGCGCTCCGAATATCCATCGCGATAGGCGGCGTCGTGGGCCGAAGCTCCGCGCGTGTCGCGCGCGCGATAGTCCTGGTCGGAATAGCCCTGCCGCGCGCCGTAATCCTGCGACGGATAATTCTGATCGGAGTAGTTCGTGTTCGAGTAGTTGCGGTCGGAATAGTCCCGCGACGAATAATCGTCGGCCGGTTGCTGATCCTGATATCGGTCCTGCGTGTCGCGCGCCGAGCGCCAATCCGACTGCGCGGGCTGCTGCGGCTGCGGTGGCGCCGGCTCCGGAGCCGGGTCGCGCGGCTGTGGAGCTGCGAGCTGACGCTGCTCGCCGCGCTTCGGCGCACTGCGGCTGAGATCGGCAAACGGATCGTGTTGCCCGATCAGCCGGGCAAGCTCGGCGAGCGGATCACCGCCCTGCCCTTGAGGCTGCCCCTGACCGCCGGCCTGGCTCGACGATCCGCCGCGCGGAAACGGAGCGCCCGAGCGGTATGATCGCGTATTGTCGTCGTCGGCCATCTCAACTTTTACCCGTTATGGCCCCTGCGCTCGCTCCGCCGAGCTATCATCCCGGCGGCGCGTATTGTCCCGCGCACAACCCCGATGCGAGCAATTTTACCGCATCTCCTCCGGCGCCTCCACACCGAGTAGGCCCAAGCCGGACGCGAGAACGGTAGCCACCCCTTCGACCAGCGCGAGCCGCGCGGAGGTCATTAGAGGATCATTCTGCATAATGAAGCGTAAATGTGGCAAGTCCGTCCCTTTTGTCCATAAACCATGAAATTCGCTGGCTAATTCGTACAGATAGAACGCGATTCGGTGCGGTTCATGGGCCATTGCCGCGGCTTCGACGAGCCGCGGGTACAGGGCAATTCGCCGCATAAGTGAAAGCTCGGCCGGGTCGTCCAGCCGCTCCAGCGGGGCGTCCGCCAGCCGCGCTGCCCGCCCTGCCGAATCCGTAGGCAGGTCGGGGAGTAGCTCGCGCGCATTGCGGAAGATCGAGCAGGCCCGGGCATGGCCGTACTGCACATAGAACACCGGGTTGTCGCGCGAGTGCTCGATCACCTTGGCGAGGTCGAAATCGAGCGGCGCATCGTTCTTGCGGTAGAGCATCATGAAGCGCACGGCGTCGCGGCCGACCTCGTCCACCACTTCACGCAGCGTCACGAAGTCGCCAGCCCGCTTGGACATTTTGACCGGCTCGCCGGCCCGCAACAGCTTCACCAGCTGGACGATCTTGACGTCGAGATCGCCCTTGCCGTCGCTCAGCGCCGCGACCGCCGCCTTCATGCGCTTGACGTAGCCGCCGTGGTCGGCGCCCCACACGTCGATCATGTCGAGGAAGCCGCGGTCGAGCTTGGTCTTGTGGTAGGCGATGTCGGCCGCGAAGTAGGTGTAGCTGCCGTCGGACTTCTTGAGCGGGCGGTCCACATCGTCGCCGAAGGCGGTTGAGCGGAACAGGGTCTGCTCGCGGTCCTCCCAGTCCTCGACCGGCGCGCCCTTCGGCGGCGGCAGCCGACCCTCATAGACGTGCCCTCGCTCGCGCAACCACGCGATCGTCTGCCCGACGACATCCGTCGATCGCGCCTTGTCCGACTGCTCGGTCAGCGAACGCTCCGAGAAAAACACCGCGTGCCGGACGTTGAGCGCGGCGAGATCCTCGCGGATCATCTCCATCATCATGGAGATCGCTTTCGCTCGCACGATCGGCAGCCAGTCGCCGTCGGGCTTCTGGTTGAGCGCGCGGCCGTGCTCGGCGGCGAGCGCTTTGCCGACCGGCTTGAGGTAGTCGCCGGGATAAAACCCGTCGGGGATCGGACCGATATCCTCGCCGAGCGCCTCGCGGTAGCGCAGATAGGCCGAGCGCGCGAGCACGTCGACCTGCGCGCCTGCATCGTTGATGTAGTACTCGCGCGTCACGTCGAAGCCGGCGAACGCGAGCAATGACGCCAGCGCATCGCCGAACACCGCGCCGCGGCAATGCCCAACATGCATCGGCCCGGTCGGGTTGGCGGAGACGTACTCGACGTTGATCTTCTGGCGCTTGCCGATGTCGCTCTTGCCGTAACGCGCGCCGGCGCGGATGGCGGCGCGAAGGGCATTGTGCCAGGCGCCAGGCTTCAGCGTCAGGTTGATGAAGCCGGGGCCGGCGATGTCGACCTTGGCGATCAGGTCGACCTTGCGAAGCTCGGCGGCGACCGCCTCCGCAAGCTCGCGCGGCTTCTTGCCGGCATCCTTGGCCAGCACCATCGCCACGTTGGTCGCCATGTCGCCATGCGACGGATCGCGCGGCGGCTCGACCAGGACGCGTGACTGGTCGATGCCGGCCGGCAGCTCGCCGCGCGCGACCAGAGCGGCGTTGGCCGCCTCGACGTAGCTCTGCACTGCCGCGAAAATATGCTCGAACTGATCTGTCATCTGATTGGCATTGCTGCGTTCGGGGCCGCCGCCTAACGCAAATCCGGGGTCGAGTCAAAAAGCCGGTCGTGCTCCATCAGCGCATAGCGGTCGGTCATCCCGGCGATGAAGTCGGCGATGCGGCGGGCCTGCACCGGCGCGTCGCTTCGCTCAAGGTCGTGCCGCCATTCAACCGGGAGCTCCTGCGGCTCGGCGATGTAGCGCGCGAACAGCTTGCGCACCACGCCCTCCGCATCGTCCATGATCCGGGTGACCCGCGCGTGCCGATACATGCGCGGGAACAGGAAGTCCTTGATGCCGCGGTCGGTCGCGGCGAACTCGGGCGAAAATGCGACGACGGGATGCCCGGCGGCGCGAATGTCGTCGGCCGATGCAGCGCCGAGCGCCGCCAGGCGCCGGCGCGACTCGGCGATGACATCTCCGATCGTCCGCGTGATCAGCCGGCGCATCAGCTCATGACTGCGGCGCGCCGGCTCGAGGCGCGGATAGCTCGCCGCGATCTCGCGCACGATGTCGCCCACCAGCGGGAGCTCGGTCATGTCGTCGAGCGTGAACAGCTCGGCGCGCACCCCGTCGTCGATATCATGGGCGTCGTAGGCGATGTCGTCAGCAATGGCCGCCGCCTGCGCCTCGGCGCTAGCGTGCCTGGCGAGATCGAGGTCCTGCAGGCGGCAATAGTCGAGGATCGCGCCGGGAACACCGTGAGCGCGATGCCGGCCGATCGGATGGCCGGCCGCGTCGATGAGCGGCCCGTTATGCTTGACCAGGCCTTCGAGCGTCTCCCAGGTCAGGTTGAGCCCGTCGAACTGGGCATAGCGCCGCTCGAGCCGCGTGACGACCGACAGCGTCTGCGCGTTGTGGTCGAAGCCGCCGTGGTCGGCGAGGCATTGATCGAGCGCGCGCTCGCCGGCATGGCCGAACGGCGGATGGCCGAGGTCGTGCCCAAGCGCGGACACCTCGGCGAGGTCTTCGTCGAGCCCGAGCGCGCGCGCCAGCGAGCGCGCGATCTGGGTCACTTCGAGGGTGTGCGTGAGCCGAGTGCGAAAGTGGTCGCCCTCATGGACGACGAACACCTGGGTCTTGTAGGCGAGCCGCCGGAACGCGCTCGAGTGGATGACGCGGTCGCAGTCGCGGCGGAAATCGTTGCGGGTCGCGCTCGGCGGTTCGGCATGCAGGCGGCCGCGGGTCGCGGCCGGATCGGCTGCATAGGGAGCGCGCAATTGTTGATCTGCAATGACCATCGAATCCCATGGCGGCGATCTTCGCCCGCACTTATATCCCAGCCGATCGCTGCAACCGACATCGCGCTGTCATGCCCAATGTCTAGTCAAACCGGCCGGTCTGCCGCCACATCCGATCCACCGGAATTTGATCGATCGAGCCGCGGGCAAGACCGGTGCAGTCTTTACAAAGCCACACCACTGTCTAAGACGTGGCCGCCGGCCATGATTGATCGAACCATGCCCGTCGCGGCAACGACTAAAGTCCGTATCAACGACAGCCTACAGCACAGGGCGCTCCTCATGTCATTGGAATCGATGAAGTTTAAGGCTGGAATGCTCCGGTCTGCGGTCTTCGCATTGCCGGTGATGCTCATTGCTGGGCAGGCGCTCGCACAGGGCGCCGGACCGTTCGCGAGCATGGGCGGCGCGTGGAGCGGCAACGGCGTGATTGCGCTGGCCAGCGGCAACCGCGAGCGCATTCGCTGCCGCGCCAATTACGTGGTCAATGACGGCGGCGACAATCTTCGTCTCGATCTGCGCTGCGCCAGCGACAGCTATCGTTTCGAGCTGTCGGGCAACGCCGTGTCGCAGGGCGGCAACGTGACCGGCAACTGGTACGAGTCGACCCGCAGCGTTGGCGGCAACATTTCCGGCCGCGCAAACGCCGGCCAGATCCAGGCGACGGCGGCCGGCCAGACTTTCACCGCGCTGCTCAACATGCGCACCAACGGCAACCGACAGTCGGTGTCGATCACCTCACCCGGCAGCGACCTGTCGGAAGTCGCGATCACGCTCAGCAAGAAGTAATCCTTACCTTCCCTGCTCCGCGTCCGCGCTATTCGGCTGGGCGCGGAGCCGTCGTTTGCCGGCTGAAGCGGCGGGCCAGGCTCGCCAGGAACATGGCGGTCGGCCGCAGGATCAGCAGGTCCGCGGTCAGGGCGGCCATCATCGCGAAGGCGCTCAGCCAGCCGAACAGGCGCAGCGACGGCAGGTCGGAAAACACCGTCACGGCGAGCCCGCAGGCCAGCACGACCGAGGTGAGGATCAAGGCCGGGCCGACCAGCACGGTGGCACGCTCGACGCCCACCGACGGATCCTTGTCCGGCTTGTCCTCGAGGCGGAGGCGGTTGAGGAAGTGGATCGTCGCGGAGAGCCCCAGGCCGAAAGAGACGGTCAGCGCCACCACGCTCGCGAATTGCAGGCCCTCGCCCATCAACCACAGCACCGTGCCCGACAGCACGACCGGAAAGATTCCCGGCAGGATGCTCGACAGCATCACGGTGACGGAGCGGAATGCGAGGCCGATGAAGGCGGCGACGAACAGGAACTCGATCGTCAGCCCGGCATTGAGCTTGCCGATCATGCTGGCGCTGTTGCGCGCCGCAATCGCCGAGAGGCCGGTCACCGAGATCTTGTAGCCCGGGTGCTTGGTACGGACCGTGTCCAAGGTCTTGTCGAGCGCATTGACGACCGGGAGGAGCTGGCTCGCGTCGACGTCCGGAATCCGGCCGGCGACCACCACCGCATCCTGCTCGGCCGATAGGAAGCGGCGCGTCAGGTGCTCGGGCAGGATGTCGACATATTGCTTGAGCGTCGCCACGTCTGACCTGCCGGCCTTCTCGGCCAGCCAGCGCCGCAACGTCTCCAGCGACCAGACATTGCCGACGCCGGCCTGCTTCTCGACGATGGAATGCACCTCGGCGATCGTGTCCAGCGTCTGCGGCGCGTAGAGGGATGCGCCCTTGGGGAACTCGATGAGGATATCGATCGGATTGGCGCCGGTGAGCTTCGCATCAATGCGGCTCGACGCAGCGACCGCCTGCTGCTTGTCCGGTACCTGATCGGCGAGTCGATAGCGCGGCTCGAGGCTGGCGTAGATCAGCGCGAGGCCGCCGACCAGGATCACGCTCAGCAGGCTGTAGATGCCGGGATGGCTGACCATGCGCGCCGCGACCCAGCCGCAGAACCGCCGCAGCACGTCGACGCCCATGTCGTGCTCTTTCACCTTGGCGGCGAACACCGCCTCCTTTCGCACCAGCAGCACGCCGAGGAGCGGCACCAGGGTCAAGACGCCGAGCAGCGCGACTACGGTCGCGAGCAGGCCCGCCTCGCCGAAGGTGCGGATTAGGTCGGAGTCCGAGAATTGCAGGGCGGCGAACGACAGACCGGCAGTGCCGTGCGTCAGCACGCAGGCCGGCCCGACCACCAGGACGGCGTTGCGGAAGGCGGTGAACTTGTCCTCGCCGGCGATCAGCCGGTCGCGTGCGGCGAAAGTCAGCTGCATCGAGTCGGAAAAGCTGATCACCATGATCAGCGGCGTCATGACGTTGAGGAACATGTTGAGGCGGAAATCAAGCCACCCCAACGCGCCGAGCGAGAGCAGAATGGCGATCAGCGGCGGCGCCGCCGCGACGATCATGAACGAGACGCGCCGGAAGAAGATGATGGCGATCAGGCACCCCGCCGCGAAGCCGAATGCGTTGTAGATCAGCCGGTCGCGCTCCACGGCATTGCGGATCTCGAGCTGCATCACCGGCACGCCGGACAGCTGGCCGGTGACATCGCCGCCCTCGAGGTCTTCGGCGACGGTCTTGCGGATCTCGCCGATGACCTCGCTCAAGCCCTTGCCGTCGACGATCTTGGGGTCGAGCGCGAGCACGATCAATGCGAGCGTGCCATCCTCCGAGAGGAGCTTGCCGCGAATGATCTCGTTCGCGAGCACGCGGTCGATCAGCTGCTTGTACTCGGCGCCCTCCGGCAGCTCCTCCGGGAACAGCGCGGCCGGCAGGCGGTCGCCTTCCGGCGGCTGGCGCGCCGAGAACAGCGAGACCAGGCCACGCGTTCCTTCGACCAGCTGTAGATCGGTGACCAGCTCGCGCACCTTTTCCAGATTCTGCCGTTCGAGGAGCCGCTTGCCTTCGACGACGACCAGCACGTCGTATTCGGCCGACGGGAACCGGCGCGTCACCTCCTCGAATTGCTTGAACTCGGGGGTTTCGGAACGGAACAGCTGGCTCAGCGAGTCGTCGACCTTCAGCCGTTCGACCCCGAAGGCGGCTCCGACGGATAGCAACGCCAGAACGATCAGCGAGAGGATCGGAAAGCGCAGCGGGATCAGCCCGACCCGCTCGAACCCGAGCGCCAGGTTGTGCAATTTTCGCGGTGGCGGATCACCTGTCGCCATGGCTTCTCCCATTCCGCCGACCTCTTGGATCTCCATCACAAAGCCGGGCTTGGCCGGGGCTACATCAAGCCGCTTCCAGTCGAATCGTCAAATGCTTCCGGTGGCTGATACGCGACATCGCTACCGGGTGTTTCATCCTGCACACAGGGTGGGCGATTTCGCGCCTCAGAACGCGCCGAAACCGGCCGAAACCGGGCATTTGGGCGCCATGACATGCGCTCATGACATATCGGCGCGGGGGCGGCCGTTGACCGTTCCCGGGTCAGACCATAACTATTGTCTCTGATCAGGGTGACCGGTATTGCGATGACCACCACCAGCAACGTGACCATGACCGACCGGGCGGCGCGGCGGATCGGCGAGATTCTCAAGGCCGAGTCCACTGGCGCGATGTTGCGCGTGTCGGTCGAGGGCGGCGGCTGTTCCGGCTTCCAGTACAAATTCGACGTCGAGCGCACCAAGGCCGACGACGACCTGGTGCTGTCGGGCGCCGGCGCGACCGTGCTGATCGACCCGGTCTCGCTGCAATACATGGCGGGCGCCGAGATCGATTTCGTCGACGACCTGATCGGCGCCTCGTTCAAGATCAACAATCCGATCGCCAGCGCCTCGTGCGGCTGCGGCACCAGCTTCTCGGTCTAATCTATTTCTTCAATTCGTGGGTTTGATGCCGGCGTTCTTGATCAGCACGCCGTTCGCGGCGATGTCCGCGCGCACGCGCGTATCGAATTCAGCCGGCGTCAGGGCGAGCGGCTCCAGGCCGGCCTTCGACAGCTTCTCCTGCGTCGCCGGCATCTGCAGCGCCCGCGCGGTATGGCGATTCAGCTTCTCGACGATGTCGCGCGGAGTCTTGGCCGGGGCCAGCATGCCGAGCCAGATCGGGAAATCCGCATCGCGGTAACCCGCCTCCGCGGTTGTCGGTACGTCCGGCAGCGCCGCGGCGCGTCTGGTGGTATTGACGACGAGCGGGATCACCCTGCCGTCGCGGATATAGGGCAGCGCGGTGTTGATCGGGCAGAAGTAAAGCTCGACCCGCCCGGCGATGACCTCCGTCAGGGCTTCCGGTCCGCCCTTGAACGGAATGTGCACCATCTCGATTCCGGCGCTCAGCCGGAACCGCTCGACGCTGAGATGCGTCGCCGAGCCGACCCCGACCGAGGCGTAGTTCAGCGCGCCCGGCTTCGCCTTGGCGACCGTTACCAGGTCCGCAATGGTCTTGATCCCCTTATCGGGCGAGATGATCAGCACATTGGGCAGCGTGCCGAACGCGGCGACGGCCGCGAAGTCGGTTGCGGCGTCGAACGTCAAATTCGAGTACATCGCCGGGGTGATCGTGTGCGCGTTCGAGGTCGCGAGCAGCGTGTAGCCGTCCGGCTCGGCCTTGGCCACCGCGGCGGTCGCGAGGGTGCCGCCCGCGCCGACACGGTTCTCGATGATGAGCGGCTGACTGAGCTGCGTCGTCAGCTGCTCGAACACGATGCGCGGCACGACATCGGTCGCGCTGCCGGCGCCGAACGGGATCATCACGTGGATTGGTCGGGACGGCCAATCCTGCGCCTGCGCCCATGCACCGGGCTGGGCAGCCAACATCGCCAGCGCCACCGCGCAAAACCGCAAAGGCATGGTTGGTCCCTCGATCAGCTTCGCTGCACCGGAGCTTGCAAGCTTTGTGCCGGCTACTCGGCGGCGACGGCGCGCGGGCGCTCGGCGTCCGGCACCTCCTCGAGCTGCGGCTCGAGGCGATGCTTGAGCATGCGGTCGATGCGGTCGAGATAGAGGTAGACGACCGGCGTGATGTAGAGGGTGAGCAGCTGCGACAGGCACAGTCCGCCGACCACCGCGACGCCGAGCGGCTGGCGCAGCTCGGCGCCGGCGCCGGTGCCGAGCGCGATCGGCAGCGTGCCGAAGATGGCGGCGAAGGTCGTCATCATGATGGGACGGAAACGCAGCAGGCAGGCCTCGCGGATGGCCGCCTCGGCGGTCAGGCCGACGCGGCGGCGCTCGATCGCGAAGTCGATCATCATGATCGCGTTCTTCTTGACGATGCCGACCAGCATGACGATGCCGATCATGGCGATGACCGAGAGGTCCATCTGGAACGCCATCAGGATCAGCAGCGCCCCGACGCCGGCCGACGGCAGGCCGGAAATGATCGTGATCGGATGGATGAAGCTCTCGTAGAGGATGCCGAGCACCACATAGGCCGCGAAGATCGCCGCCAGGATCAGCACGAACTGGCCCTTGAGCGAGTCCTGGAAGACCTGGGCGCCGCCCTGGAAGCTCGCCGAGATCGACGCCGGCAGGTTGGAGTCGCGCTCGATCTGCTTGATCGCGTCGACCGCCTGCCCGAGTGAGAAGCCCGGCACCAGGTTGAACGAGATCGTGACCGAGGGCTGCTGTCCCTGGTGGTTGACCTGGAGCGGACCGACGGTCGGCACCAACGTCGTCACAGCCGACAGTGGAATCGACGGACCGGTCAACGTGCCGACGCCGGCGACGCCGCCGCCGACGGCCACGGCCGCCGCACCGGTTGCCGCGTTCACCGTGTTGTTAGCGTTGGTCTTGAGGAAGATTTTCGACAGGCCAGCCGGATCGGCCTGGAATTCCGGCAGGCACTCCTGGATGATCTGGTAATCGTTCGACGCCGTATAGATCGTCGCGACCTGGCGCGTGCCATAGCAGTCGAACAGCTCTTGGCGGATCTGGTCGACGGTGATGCCGTAGACCGAGGCTTTCTCGCGATCGATGTCGACCGACATCTGCGGATTGCGGATGTAGAGGTCGGTGGTGACGTCGGCGAGGCCCGGCAGCTGGGCGATCTTGTCGCGCAGCTCGGGGGCGACCCGATACAGGGTTTCCGTGTCGCTCGACTGCAGCGTGTACTGGAATTCGGCCTTCGAGATCCGTCCCGTCAGATTAATGTTCTGGATCGCCTGGAACGTGGTCCGCATGCCGGTGACGCCGACGGTCGCCCGGCGCAGGCGCTGGATCACGGCGGTCGCGTTGTCACGCTCCTTGCGCGGCTTGAGCGCAATGAACACACGTCCGTAGTTGGTGGTCGGATTGGGCCCGCCGACGCCGACCGTCGAATTCACGTAGTCGACAGCCGGGTCCTTGCGGATAATGTCGGCGACCTGCCGCTGACGCTCGACCATGGCCGGAAAGGAGATGTCGGACGCACCCTCGGTCGTCGTGGCGATGAAGCCGGTGTCCTCGGTCGGGAAAAAACCCTTCGGAATTCCGATATAGAGCCAGACCGTCCCGCCGAGCGTGCCGAACGTGACCAGCAGCATGATGAACCGGTAGCGCAGGACGCGATCGAGCGTCCATTCGTAGGCCTTCAGCCAGCCCGCGAACATCGCCTCGAACATGCGCAGGATGATGTTCTGCTTCTTCTCGCCGTGATGATGGCCCTTGAGCAGCCTCGCGCACAGCATCGGCGTCAAGGTCAGCGACACGAAGCCCGACAGGATGATGGCAACGGCAATGGTGACCGCGAACTCGCGGAACACGCGGCCGACCATGCCGCCCATCAGCAGCACGGGAATGAACACGGCGATGAGCGAGAAGGTGATCGAGATGATGGTGAAGCCGATCTCGCGGGCGCCCTTGAGCGCGGCCTCGAACGGCCGCATGCCGCCTTCGATGTGGCGGACGATGTTCTCGAGCATGACGATGGCATCGTCGACCACGAAGCCGACCGACAGCGTCAGCGCCAGCAGTGTCATGTTGTTGATCGAGAATCCGAACGCATACATCGCCGCGCAGGTGGCAATGATAGAGACCGGCACCGCGAGCGACGGGATGATCGTCGCCGCGAACGACCGCAGGAACAGGAAGATCACCATCACGACGAGGACGATGGCGATCCCCAGCGTCTCCTGCACGTCGACCACCGATGCGCGGATCGACAGCGAGCGGTCCATCAGGAATTCCATGCCGATCGAGGGCGGCACCTGGGCGCGGAACGACGGCAGGCGCGCCTTGACCGAGTCGACCACCGCCACGGTGTTGGCGTCGGGCTGACGCTGGATCGCCAGGACGATCGCGCGGTTGTCGTTGAACCAGCTCGCGATCTTGTCGTTCTCGGTGCTGTTGACGACGCGCGCGATGTCCTCGAGCTTGATCTGCGCGCCATTGCGATAAGCGACCGACACGTAGCGGAAGTCCTCGGCGCGCGGAATGGCGGCCGAGGCGGTCAGCGTCACGTTCTGCCGCTCGCCGACCACGGTCCCGACCGGAGAATTGGAGTTCGCCTTGGTCAGCGCGGTGCGGACGTCCTCGAGCGAGATGTTGCGCGCCGCCGCCGCCACCGGATCGACCTGGACGCGGACCGCGAAGCGCTGCGCGCCGTAGACCAGCACCTGCGCGATGCCGGGCAATTGGGAGATCTGCTGCGCGAGCACGAGCTCCGCGTAATCATTGACCTTCGACAGCGGCAAGGTCGGTGAATTGAGGCTGATGAACAGAATCGGCGAGTCGCCCGGATTGACTTTCCGGAAGCTCGGCGGCGTCGTCATCTCCGTCGGCAGGCGCCGCTGGGCGATCGACAGCGCGGTCTGCACGTCGAGCGCGGCGCCGTCGATGTTGCGGTTGAGATCGAACTGGATGGTGATCGACGTGGTGCCGAGCGACGACGACGAGGTCAGCGAGGTGATGCCGGCGATGGTCGACAATTGTCGCTCGATCGGCGACGCGACCGACGCCGCCATGGTCTCGGCGCTGGCGCCCGGCAACGTTGCGGTGATGCTGATGGTCGGAAAGTCGACGGTCGGCAGAGCCGCCACCGCCAGAAGCCGATAACCGAAGATACCGAAGACGATGAGCGCCGCCGTGATCAGCGTCGTCATCACCGGGCGGCGAATACAGGCTTCGGAAATGCCCATTCGTCAGACCCCGGCCTTGCGCTCGCGCGGCGCCACTTTGGATCCGTTGTTCAACAGAAGATGGCCGTCGGTGACGACGGTCTCGCCACCATTGAGGCCCTGCTCGATCACGCTCTCAGTGCCGATCGTCCGCGCGATCTTGACGTCCTGGACCTGCGCGGCTCCGTCCTTGACGACGAACACGAAGGTGCCCTTCTGGCTCATCTGCACGGCGACCGAGGGGACGCTGATCGTCTCCTCGCTGCGCAGCGTCAGCCGCGTGGTGACCAGCGTGCCGGGCCAGAGGATGTCATCCTTGTTCGGCATGGTGGCGCGGATGGTCGCCATGCCAGTTGCGGTGTCGACAGTGTTCTCGATCAGGGTCACCTGGCCGGATGCGTGGCGCGGATCGCCTGGGATGAACGCCTCCACGCCCGCCGTCTCGTTGCCAATCGCCTGACGGATATCCGGCAGATAGCGCTGCGGCACGGTGAACGTGACATAGACCGGCGCGGTCTGAATGATGGTCGCGAGCGGCAGCGCATCCGCCGCACGCACGACATTGCCAACCTTCACCGCCGCGGTGCTGATGCGGCCGGAGATCGGCGCGCGGATCGTGCAGTAGGTGAGCTGGACGTTGAGATTGTCGAGCAGCGCCTGATCGGTCGCGATTGCCGCGCGAAACACGTCGGCCTGGGTCTTGGCGTTGTCGAGATTGGTCTGCGGCGTCGCCGCCTTCGCCACCAGCTCGGTATAACGCCGCACGTCGCGCTCGGCGCCCTCGAGCTGCGCCTTGTCGCGCGCAACCTGACCCTCGGCCTGCCGGATCTGCGCTTCGAGCGCGCGGCTGTCGAGCGTGAACAGCAGGTCACCCTGCTTGACCGTCGCGCCGTCGGAGAAGTGGACGCCGACGATCTCAGTGTCGAGTCGAGTCTTCACGGCGACGCTGGCCATCGGCGTGACCGAGCCGAGCGCCTCGATCTGCACCGGAAGCTGTTTCTTGGCGGCGACGGTGACCTCGACGGGAATGCCGCGGCTCGCGGCCTGCGGCGCCTGCGCGACCGCGCCCTGAGGAGTCCAGGCACTTCGTGTAAACAAGCCGATGGCCACAGCGGCCACCACCGCCACGACGCCAAATCCCCATGTCTTTCTGGTCATAACCTAGCCTGCCGGCCCGGGCCTCGCTCCCACCACGTCACCCCCTGTGCCGCCTCGGTGCCGATGTCTGCGCTGTCAACGATGCCGCATGAGTTCCGGTAACGTATACACCGGGTTTATCTAACATATTCATTACGCGTGCCGCATCAAATTCGAGTAACATTAAGCAATTGTCGCGTCGCACTTCACCGCAGGTTATGGCACGACTTGCACGTTATGTCGCGACGCAATAAGCCGCACAGTACTCCCCTCTCCGCTCAGCTTTTGGGCTTGCGACGGTGACCCGTATGCGCATCGCCACCTGGAACGTCAATTCTATCAAGCAGCGGGTGGAAAACCTCTCAGCCTGGCTCGTCGAGCGCGCACCCGACATCGTGTGTCTTCAGGAAACCAAGTGTGTCGACGACGCGTTCCCGCGCGAGCCGTTCGAGGCGCTCGGCTACAACTTGGCGGTTCACGGCCAGAAGACCTTCAACGGCGTGGCGATATTCTCGAAGCTCCCGTTCGACGAGGTGACGCCGCGTCTGCCCGGAGACGACAGCGATGAGCATGCCCGGTTCCTCGAAGTGCAGGTGTCGGCCGGCAACCGCGCGGTGCGGATCGCGTCGATCTACCTGCCCAATGGCAACCCGCCGAATACCGAAAAATATCCATACAAGATCAAGTGGATGGAGCGGCTTCTGAGCTATGCGCGCGAGCGTCTGGCGTTGGAGGAGCCGTTGATCCTGGCCGGCGACTACAACGTGATCCCGACCGGGGCCGACGTGCATGATCCGAAGTTGTGGGAAGGCGACGCGCTGTTCCTGCCGCACACGCGTGAGCGCTACCGCGCATTCCTCAATCTCGGGCTGACCGACGCCGTGCGCGCTGCGACGGATTCTCCAGGCCTCTACACGTTCTGGGACTACCAGGCCGGCGCGTGGCAGAAGAACAACGGCATCCGCATCGATCATCTGCTGCTATCGCCGCAGGCGGCCGACCGGCTGACCGCGACCGGCATCGACAAGCACGTGCGCGCCTGGGAGAAGCCGTCCGACCACGTGCCGGTGTGGGCCGACTTCGAGCTCGGGTAACATCAGGCTCACTTTGGCTAACGCGTTTTGGCGCGCGTTGTTAGCCGGACCCATCCGCGTCGTGCCGCCGCCGATGACTTTGGACGAATTTTGACGAGTTTTGATTGACCTCGCGGTCACGCGCCCATCGAAGATCAAGCAGGCAAACGAAAGGGCCGCGCAGCGCACAGCCCTGTCATCTCAAGTCTCCATGCTCCGCCGGCCGGGTGAACCCGGCCGAGCGCTTCTCTTCTAGCCAATCAACGCGGGATTGAGGAGGCCTCGACCCGCCGAGGCCGTGAATAGCGGGGAACGCGCGACGTATGTCAGCGGCGCGCGCTCTTGAGGTGCTGCTCGAGGAACACCAGCGCCAGCGCGCGCTCGTCCTCGGTCGCCTGCTTGAACGCGGCGTCGTAGAGCTCCTTGATCCAGGCGTCGTCGCCGGCATTCGCCGCGTCGCGGCCGAGCGTCAGCCACATCAGGCCGCGCGCCGCCTGCCGCGGCACGACTTGGCCGCGGAACAGCATGGCGCCGAGCGTGGCCTGCGCCTGATACTGGCCCTTCTGCGCGGCAAGGCTGAGCCAGCGCACCGCCTGCTTCGGGTCCTTCGCAACGCCGTTGCCGTCGAGATAAATGCGCGCGAGGTGATATTGCGCATCCTGATCGCCGAAGTACGAGGCCGCGTAGGAGTACATCTGCCGTGCGCGCGCCGAGTCGGGCCGCACGTAGGAATTGGCGATACCTTCGAGATAGTAGTGGCCGAGCCGCACGAAGGCCTTGGCGACATAGCGCGCGTTTGGCGTGCCCGGCGCGTCGTCCGCATGAAGATTGGCGATGCGGCTGAAGTAGTCGAATGCCTTGAGGTCGTTCTGCTCGACGCCTTCGCCGTCGGCGTACATCAGGCCGAGCCGCCATTGCGCCGCGACCATCCCCTGCTCGATCGCGCATTCGAGCGCGCTCACCGCGCGCGCGTTCTCGCCGGCGCGCAGCGCCTGCAGGCCGAACCGATAGGCCTCGGCGGCGGAAATCTTGCAGACCGGCTCCTCGCCGATCGAGCCGAGACCGAGCGACGCGCCGAGCGGCACGGCCGGCTTGGCCGGCAGCGCCGGATTGGGCGCGACCGGGAGCGCCTGCGTGCCAGGCGCGGCCGGCGTCACCGCGGCGCGCCGTGGCACCACGTCGACGCTCACCGCCGGCGCTACGTCGCTCGGCTGGCTCTTGCCGTCGAAGCCGTAGGCGGGCGAATACCCGACGCTCAGGCCGAGCACAGCAATTGCAATGAAGCGCTCAGATGTCCGCATAGCACTTCGTCTCGGCTGAGCCGCCCGGATGGGTGACGGCGCCGTCACGCGCGTTCCCAACCTGCTGGGCGTATTTCCACAGATAACCGGAGGAGGCCTCCGACTCGCGCGGCTTCCAGGCCTGCCGCCGTGTGTCGAGCTCGCCATTGGCGAGCTTGACGTCGAGCGTGCCCTTTTCCGCGTCGATTTCGATGATGTCGCCGTCATTCAGGAGCGCGATCGGGCCGCCTGCCGCCGCTTCCGGACCGACGTGGCCGATGCAGAAGCCGCGCGTCGCGCCCGAGAAGCGGCCGTCGGTGATGAGCGCAACCTTGCCGCCCATGCCCTGCCCGTACAGCGCCGCCGTGGTCGCCAACATCTCGCGCATGCCCGGGCCGCCCCTCGGTCCCTCGTAACGAATCACGAGCACTTCGCCTTCTTTGTAATTTTTCTTTTTGACGGCCTCGAAACAGGCTTCCTCGCCGTCGAAGCAACGCGCCGGACCCGAGAACTTGAGGTTGGCCATGCCGGCAACTTTCACGATCGCGCCCTCAGGGGCGAGATTGCCCTTGAGACCGACGACTCCCCCTGTCGGTGAAAGCGGCTTATCGGCGGGACGCACGACGTCTTGATCCTTGTTCCACTTCACGCGCTTGAGGTTCTCAGCCACGGTCCGACCGGTCACGGTCACGCAGTCGCCGTGCAAGAATCCGTGCTCAAGCAACGTCTTCATCAGCAGCGGAACGCCGCCAGCTTCGAACATGTCTTTGGCGACATAACGACCGCCCGGCTTCAAATCCGCGACATACGGTGTCTTTTTGAAGACTTCCGCGACGTCAAACAGATCGAACTTGATGCCGCACTCGTGGGCGATGGCCGGCAGGTGCAGCGCAGCATTGGTCGAGCCGCCCGAGGCGGCGACCACGGCGGCGGCGTTCTCCAGCGCCTTCTTGGTGACGATGTCGCGCGGCCGGATGCCGGCGCGGATCAGGTCCATGATCTGCTCGCCGGCCGTCATGCAAAACTTGTCGCGGATCTCGTAGGGCGCCGGCGCGCCGGCCGAATAGGGCAGCGCAAGGCCGATCGCCTCGGAGACGGTCGCCATGGTGTTGGCGGTGAACTGCGCTCCGCAGGCGCCGGCCGACGGGCAGGCGTTCTGCTCGAGCGTGTCGAGGTCCTCGTCGGACATCTCGCCGACCGAGTACTTGCCGACCGCCTCGAACACGTCCTGCACGGTGACCGGCTTGCCCTTGAAGGTGCCGGGCAGGATCGAGCCGCCATAGATGAAGATCGACGGCACGTTGAGGCGGCACATCGCCATCATCATGCCGGGCAGCGACTTGTCGCAACCGGCCAGCCCGACCAGCGCGTCGTAACCATGGCCGCGCATGGTCAGCTCGACGGAGTCGGCGATCACCTCGCGCGAGGGCAGCGACGAGTACATGCCGGCATGGCCCATGGCGATGCCGTCGGTGACGGTGATGGTGCAGAACTCGCGCGGGGTCGCACCGGCGGCGGCGACGCCCTTCTTCACCGCCTGGGCCTGGCGCATCAGCGCGATGTTGCAGGGGGCGGCTTCGTTCCAGCAGGACGCCACACCAACGAACGGCTGATGGATCTGCTCGGTGGTCAGACCCATCGCGTAATAGTAGGACCGATGCGGCGCGCGCTCAGGGCCTTCCGTCACATGACGGCTGGGCAGCTTGGCCTTGAGGCTGGTCTTCGCGTCCATGAGCCTGCGAACTCTATAGTTTCTGCAACCGGCGACGTGCGACTTTGCTGCAACAGGGTCCGTTCACAGTCGCCGTAGCTTGAAGTCCGGTTCACTCGGCAACGCCCGACAAAACCGGCGGTTTCCTCGTGATATTCGTGTCATGGAGCGGTGTGGCGGAAAAGCGGCGTAACGGCCTGCCCACATGGGTGTACTTGAAATCCCGTTAAGCTGTGGCTGACAGGCAACAGAAAGTGGCTTTTCGGCAGCTCAATTGGGCATGGATTGCGCCGGCTTTTCGCCTGGCTTGGACTTATCAACCGGTGCGTGCGGGAAAACCCGTACCCCTCAGGCGATGGCGTCGCGCAGCTTGGCCGTGTCGAAATACTCGTAGAATTCGACCGCCTTTCCGTTGGCGAACCGCCAGGAATCGGCCTTCGGGGTCGACACCACCTTGCCGGTCTTCTTGAAGCGCCAGCTGCAACGGCCGAGCATGACCACCCGGTCGTCCTGGGCAATGAAATGCTCGACGACGTACTCGATCATGTCCCAGTCGCGCTTGAGCCCGTCGAAATAGGCGGCGAGCGACTGGCGCCCCGAATACGCGTTCAGATATTCCGCCTTGGCAGGCCCCTCGGCGATGGAGCCGAACTTGATGTCTTCGGCGCACACGGACATCCAGTCGTCGGCGCTGGCGCCGCGGCTGTCGCTCCATGTCTGGTAACAACGCTTCAGCAATGCGACGTTGTCGGCCTCCTGTGACATAACCGCTCCTCTCGCTCTCGCCGGCGTTCTCCATAGCCTAGCGTTCTGCGTGCAGGCTCGCCACCGTCACAACCGATTACCGCCCGAATGCCTCCAGCACGCCTCCGACGGAAGTTCTTTGACCGCAGCGTTCACGAGGTGGCGCCGGAGCTGATCGGGGCGACGCTTCTGTTCAACGGCGTCGGTGGCGTCATCGTCGAGGTCGAGGCCTATCACCACACCGACCCTGCCGCGCACTCGTTCGGCGGCGAGACGGCGCGCAACGCGATCATGTTCGGACCGCCGGGCTTCGCCTATGTCTACCGATCCTACGGCATCCACTGGTGCGTGAACTTCGTCTGCGAGACTGAAGGCTCGGCGAGCGCGGTATTGATCCGCGCCGTCGAGCCGATCGAAGGCTTGTCGGCCATGCGGCGCCGGCGCGGCGGCGTCGACGACCGCCTGCTCTGCTCCGGACCCGGCAAGCTATGCGAAGCGCTCGGCATCACCGGCAAGCACAACGGCCTCGCACTCGATCGATCGCCATTCGAATTGCGTGCGCGCGCGAGCGCGCCCGAGATCGTCGTCGGTCCGCGCATCGGCATCACCAAGGCCGTCGAGCTGCCCTGGCGCTACGGCCTCAAGGGCTCGCGCTTCCTGAGCAAGCCGTTCCGAACCGCTGCCGCCTAGAAACTCTTGATCGCGCTAGTAGGCGTAAACGTCCCAGCCACCGCGTCCCTGACGCGCCGCCTGGAACGCGCGCCAGTTGATGCCGAACTCCGGCGGCGCCCAGATCGGCATGCCGGACAGCGCGGTGCCGATCAGCACGAATGTGCTGAGACAGGCGAACACGAGACCGAGCGCGCTGACGATCAAGGTTGCGAGGTTGGAATTCCAGCGCCCCTCGATGACGAGATGCAGGAGCTTGCCGCCGTCGAGCGGGAATGCCGGGATGAGATTGACCACGCAGAGGCCGAGATTGAGATAGGCGGTGGCGCGCAGGATCTGCTCCAGAAGGCCGTGCATCGGCGGGCCGGGCACGTATTGATTGCCGAGCTGGATGAACTGCCGCTCGGCGTCGGGCACGATCGCGAACAGGCCGAGCGCGACGACGCCGATCGCCAGATTCGACATCGGACCGGCCAGCGTGATGGCGAAGTCCTGCGAACGCGTGTGCGGCAGCCAGGGAAATTGCACGAGCCCGCCGAACATATGGATGTCGATGCGCGTGGCCGGGAGGCGATAGCGGCGCGCGACCTCCGCATGCGCAAGCTCATGCACCAGGATCGACGCGAAGATGATGGCGATGGCCAGCGGCACCAGGATGAGGCTGCGAGCGCCGAAGCGCCAGAACGGCAGCGTCAGCAGGACCGCGGTGAAGAAGAACGACATATGCAGATGGATCGGCGCGCCGGCGTAGCGGCCGAGCTTCAACGTGCCGTCCTGCATCGAGAATTGGATCGCCATGCGCCACCTCCGAGCAAATTGGTCGGCGGCGGATGAACCGAAGTTCAATCTGCGCAGCGCCGACTAAGGTATTGCAACTGAAGGTGCTATCTGGCTCGAACCGTAGGTGGGTTGGACGAAGTCGTCCGTTGCGGGTCAATAAGCGTAGACGTCCCAGCCGCCGCGTCCCTGGCGCGCCGCCTGGAACGCGCGCCAGTTGAGGCCGAACTCCGGCGGCGCCCAGATCGGGATGCCGGCGAGCACTGTGCAGATCAGGACGAACGTGCTGACGCAGGCGAACACGAGACCGAGCCCGCTCACCACCAGCGTGGCAAGGTTCGGATTCCACCGCTCCTCGATGACGAGATACAGAAGCTTGCCGCCGTCGAGCGGAAACGCCGGGATCAGATTGACCGCGCAGAGGCCGAGATTGAGATAGGCGGTGGCGCGCAGGAGCTGCTCCAGAATGCTGTGAACCGGCGGGCCGGGCACGTACTGATTGGCGATCTGGATCAGCTCGCGCTCGGCGCCCGGGACGATCGCGAGGAGGCCGAGCGCGACAAGCCCGATCGCCAGGTTCGACATCGGACCGGCCAACGTGATGGCGAAGTCCTGCGAGCGCGTGTGCGGCAGCCAGGGAAATTGCACGAGCCCGCCGAAGACATGGATGTCGATGCGCAACGCCCGGAGGCGGTAGCGGCGGGCGACCTCCGCATGCGCGAGTTCGTGGACCAGGATCGACGCCAGGATGATCGCGACGAACAGCACCGCGAGCAGCAACCCGGTGAGGTTGAAGCGGTGCCAGAACGGCGACGAAAGAAGGACCGCGGTGACGAAGAACCCCATGTGAAGATGGATCGGCGCGCCCTGGTAGCGGCCGAGATCGAACGTTCCGTCCTGCGCCGAGAATTGGATCGCCATGCGCCACCTCCGTACCATTGGTCGGCGGCGGATGAACTGACGTTCAATATGCGAAGGACGCACCAACTTTTTGCAATATCTTCACTAATACCGACCTCATCCTGAGGAGCGCGCACGCATTTGCGTGCGCGCGTCTCGAAGGATGGCGGCCATCCTTCGAGATGCCCTCACTTGGTTCGGAATCCTCAGGATGAGACCCGAAATTGGCGCGGCCGCTTACGCCTGCGCCTTGCACGCAGCGTTCGGGTCTTGATGTCGGTGAACATGATGCCCGTGGCGCGCTCGCTGGCGTAGCCGACGTGGAAGTGGTTGCGCGTGTTGCCGAAAGAGTTTGTTGAGGCCACTGTGACCTGCCTCACACGTCGACCTGCCGCAGCCCACTACGGTGCGCGCAATTCGTTCAGGGGTGCGTCGTCGACGCACCACGTTCGACATGCGTAACGAGGAGGCTCCATGCGGCCCCCATTCTCCATCGCCAAGTTCAGTCCGAAGGCGCGGGCGGCGATCAAGCCATATTGCTTGGCCGCTGTCGGCGCCGGTTCGGTGCTTTCGATCTTGCTTGCGGCAACCCTGATCGCCAAGACCGACCACGCGCCGCAGATCGCGACGCCGGCGGCAACCAGCGAAGCCGTCGTCCTCGACCGGAAGAACGTGCCGCTCTGCGTCGCCCGCGACACCAGGCTCGTCTCGGCGATCGAAGCAGCCGTCGCCGACGCGTATGACGCGATGGCAAAGGCGCGCGACCTGTGCAACGCGGGCCGCGTCAAAGAGGCACTCTCAATCTACGACCGTATCAAGATTGCGCCCGTGCGCTAGACGATGACGTACCCCGGACCTACGCGCCGGCCTGCGCCTTGCGCGCGGCGTTCGGGTCCTTGATGTCGGTGAACACGATGCCCTTGGCGCGCTCGCTGGTGTAGTCGAGATAGAACTGGTTACGCGCGAAAAACACCGGATCGCCGTCGAGGTCTTCGCCGATCGCCGCCGTGTTCGCGGCAATGAAAGCATCGAACGCCTTGCGGTCGTCCGACGAGATCCAGCGCGCCAGCTGAAACTCTGCCTGCTCGAAATGCACCTCGAGGCCATATTCGGCGTCGAGCCGCACCTTGAGCACGTCGAGCTGCAGTGGACCGACCACCCCGACCAGCGCCGGCGAGCCGTCGTTGGGGCGGAACACCTGCACCACGCCCTCCTCCGCCAGCTCCTGCAGCGCCTGCTTGAGCTTCTTCGCCTTCATGGCGTCGGGCAGCCGCACACGGCGCAGGATTTCCGGGGCGAAGCTCGGCACCCCGACGAAGCTCAGATCCTCGCCTTCAGTCAGCGTATCGCCGATGCGCAGGGTGCCGTGGTTCGGAATGCCGACCACGTCGCCGGCGAACGCCTCGTCGGCGAGCGCGCGGTCCTGCGCGAAGAAGAACTGTGGCGTCGCCAGGCTCATGCTCTTGCCGGTGCGCATCAGCTTCGCCTTCATGCCGCGCGCCAGTTTCCCTGAACAGATCCGCGCGAAGGCGATGCGGTCGCGGTGGTTCGGATCCATGTTGGCCTGGATCTTGAACACGAACGCGGTCATGCGGCCTTCGTCGGCCTCGACGCGGCGCGCATTGGCGGCCTGGGCGCGCGGTGGCGGCGCGTAGCCGGCGAGCGAGTCGATCAGGTCACTGACGCCGAAGTTCTTCAGCGCCGAGCCGAAATAGACCGGCGTCAGATGGCCTTCGCGGAACGAGGCGAAGTCGAACGGCTTGCAGGCCTCGCGCACCAGCGCGAGCTCCTCGCCGATCGCCGCGCCGTCGAGATTCGGATTGAGCGCGGCGATCGCGCTCATGTCCATGGTCTTGAGCTCTTCGGCGGGGCCGCCGCCCGCCTGGAGGAGCCGCACGCCTCCAGAGGCGAGATCGAAGGTGCCGACGAAGTCGCGACCACGGCCGATCGGCCAGGTCATCGGCGCGGTGTCGAGCGCGAGCGTCTTCTCGATCTCGTCGAGCAGCTCGAACGGATCGCGGCTCTCGCGATCCATTTTATTGATGAAGGTGACGATCGGGATGTCGCGCAGCCGGCACACCTCGAACAGTTTGCGCGTGCGCGCCTCAATGCCCTTGGCCGCATCGATCACCATCACCGCCGAGTCGACCGCGGTCAGGGTCCGGTAGGTGTCCTCCGAAAAGTCCTCGTGGCCCGGTGTGTCGAGCAGATTGAACACCCTGCCGCCGTACTCGAACGTCATCACCGACGTCACCACGGAGATGCCGCGCTCGCGCTCGATCGCCATCCAGTCGGAGCGGGTCGTGCGGCGATCGCGCTTGGCCTTGACCTGCCCGGCGAGCTGGATCGCGCCGCCGAACAGCAGGAGCTTTTCGGTCAGCGTGGTCTTGCCGGCGTCCGGGTGCGAGATGATGGCGAAGGTGCGGCGCCGCGCCACCTCGGCGGCCAGCGGCGAGAGCGTGTCGGAGCCGCCTTCAGGCGTGCGGATCGAGATGTTCATGGCGCGGGATGTGGCAGTTCCGGCGGACAGGATCAAGTCGCGTGATTACTTCTCCAACCTGAACGCCGGATTAAAGCCAAGATCACGCTGAGCTTTTTCGATCGAGACCATGCCGTCGTCCTCGGCAATGTTATAGATTCCGGCCGAGCCGCTGGTGACCGCGAGCAGCGCGGCATGGGCGGCGGCGTCGACATGCAGCGGCCCTGCACCTTCGCGCGCCGAGAACCAGGTTCCCGGCCCATACAGCCGTCCGTAGCGCAGCACGATACCGGCGACCGTCGGTGTGCCCAATACCGCGCTTTCGAGCCCGACCACGCCGCCGACGGTACGGAGCCGCGGACCGGCGGCCTTGACGTCGAGCGGATCGGTCTCCCGGAATGGCTTCGGACCCTCGGCATACATCCAGGCGATGCTCTGCGCGACCACGCGGGTCACGCCGGCGGCGGCGGCCGCGGCCATCAGGTTGCGCGTGCCCTCGATGCGGACCCGCGCATTGCGGTCGAGCGCGACCTCCATGGCCTTGGGATCGAGCTGGTCCGGCAGATCGGTGAGCTGATGAATGATCACCTGCGGCTGGGCGGCCATCACCACCGCCATCAGCTCCGCCGCATCGAAGACGTCAACCACCACGGGCTCGGCGCCCGCCGCCGCGATGAGCGCTGTCTTGTCCGCGGAGCGCGTGGTGCCGGTGACATTGTGTCCCGCGCGCACCAGCAATGTGACGAGCGGGCGGCCGATCACGCCGGCCGCGCCGGCAACAAAAATGTTCATGCGATCATCCACGTTTTTTCATCAATCAGCGAATGGACGAATACCGGCCGAGGCGATACCTGCAAGCAGTGCCTCAAGAGGACCGCAATGCCGAACACACTCAACCTGATCGCGTTCGCGCTCATCGCCTTCGGCCTCGCACTCACGCCCGGCCCCAACATGATCTACCTGATCTCGCGCTCGGTCTGTCAGGGATCGATCGCCGGACTCATTTCGCTCGCCGGCGTCGTCCTCGGCTTCATCTTCTACATGTTGTGCGCGGCATTGGGCATCACAACCCTGCTGCTCGCCGTGCCCTATGCCTATGACGCCCTGCGGTTCGCCGGCGCCGCCTATCTGGTCTGGATGGCCTGGCAGACGCTGCGACCGGGCGGCCGCTCGCCGTTCCAGGTGCAGCAGCTTCCGGCGGACAGCGCGGCGAAGCTGTTCACCATGGGCTTTGTCACCAATCTGCTCAATCCGAAGATCGCGATGCTTTATCTCTCGCTGCTGCCGCAATTCATCGACCCGGCGGCGGGCAACGTGCTCTCCCAGGCGGTGGTGCTCGGCTTCGTGCAGATCGCGCTCAGCGGCACGGTGAATGCGTTGATAGCGGTGACTGCCGGCGCGGTCGCGGTGTTCCTCGCCCGGCACCCGCTATGGAGTACGGTGCAACGCTGGCTGATGGGGACCGTGCTGATGGGACTTGCTGTGACGATGGCAACCGAGGCGCGCCGTTAACAGTCGTAGGGCGGATTAGCGAAGCGTAATCCGCCGCCGAAGCTCCGCGGCGCAATACGCCATAGCCCGTCGAAGACGGGCGTAAACGCCCTTATGGCTATTGCGCCCTACGCAGCCGCTCACGGCCGTGCAATCGGCACGACGCCCGAGCGCCAACGCAGGTCGAGCAGCAAGCCGTACGGCAGGGTCGCAAGCACCGGCGCGGTCGGCACGCCCGCCGCGTCGAGCAGCTTGGCGACCCAATGATTGCACACGCTGAGCAGGTTGAACGTGCCGACGGCGCGGTAGAACAGGCTCGGCCCGTAGAGGCCGCGGCCGAGATCATTGGCGATCCTGCCATCCGGACCGCGCGCGAAGGTGGCGTCGAGCAGCGCCGTCAGGCGCTCGAGACCGGCCTCTGACAAGCTGATGCGCAGCACGTCGGAATGAACGAACACGGCGACCGGATCCTCGCCGACGCCGACCACGTGCAGCACCGACGGATTTCCCGGCCGAAACAGCGCCCGCAGCGCCAGTCCTGCCGTCAGCGCCGCCGCGGTCGGCACTTCGCGATAGAAACCCTCGTCGCCCCAGCCGAACTCGATCCACGGATAGGCGCCAAACCGCGCGGCGACCGCGATCAGCGCAACTTGGCCACGCGCGCTCGCGAGCCTTGCGACCACCTCGCGCGGCAGAACCACACCGGTGTGATAGCCGTGATTGACGACGAAGATGTCATGTGCCGGTGCGCCAGGCTGCGGCGGATAGAGCGAGCGGTCGCCCGAGCGCCCCGTCACCAGCGCGGCTGCGATCAATAAAAGTACGATGCAAGCCAGTCCGAGCGCGACGCGTCTCGCCGCGCGAACCACGTCACGCCGCGCCCTTCAGCCGCTCCAGCGCCTCGAGCAGCTTCGCTTTGCGGGCCTCGGCCTCGGCGCGCTTCTCGCGCTCCTCCTCGACCACCTCTTCCGGCGCGCGCTCGACGAAGCTCGGGTTGTTGAGTTTGGCGTCGACGCGCTTGATGTCGGCCTCGGCCCTGGCGATCTCCTTCTCGAGCCGTGCGCGCTCGGCGGCGAGGTCGATCACGCCCTTGAGCGGCAGCGCCGCCACCTCGCCGCGCACCAGGAGCTGCACGGCGCCCTGCGGCGGCGCGTCGGCGAAGGTGATGCGGGACAGCCGCGCCAGGCGTTGCACGAACTCGGCCCACCGGCCGGCGCGCTCTTTCGTTGCCGCGGACGCGCCGGCGAGGACGAGCGGCATCTGCGTCGCCGGCGGAATGTTCATCTCGGCGCGCACCGAGCGGATCGCGGTGACGAGGTCGACCAGCCAGCCGATCTCGGCCTCGGCCGCCGCATCATCGAGCCCCTCATGCGCCGGCCACGGCGTCAGCGCGAGCAGCGCGTCACGCTTGCCGGGCGCCGGCGCGGTCACCGCCCACAGCTCCTCGGTGAGGAACGGCATGAACGGATGGAGAAGCTTGAAGATCTCGTCGCGCGCCCAGGCGACCATGGCGCGGGTCTCGGTCTTGGCGGCGCCGTCGGGGCCGGTGAGCACCGGCTTCACCAGCTCGAGATACCAGTCGCAGAAGATGTTCCAGACGAAGGCGCGCGCCGTGAGCGCGGCCTCGTTGAACTTGTACGCCTCGATCGCCGCAGACACTTCGCGCGTGACCTTCGCAGCCTCGTGGGCGATCCAGCGGTTGAGCACTTCCTTCGCGGATTTCGGATCGAAGCCCGCAACCGTGACGCAGCCGTTCATCTCGGCGAAGCGCGAGGCGTTCCACAGCTTGGTCGCAAAGTTGCGCTCACCCTCGACGCGCTGGGTCGACAGCTTGATGTCGCGCCCCTGCGCGGCCATGGCAGCCAGCGTGAAGCGCAGCGCGTCGGCGCCGTAATCGTCGATGATCGCCAGAGGATCGATGACGTTGCCCTTCGACTTCGACATCTTCGCGCCGCGCTCGTCGCGCACCAGCGCGTGGATGTAGACGGTGTGGAACGGCACCTCCTTCATGAAATGCAGCCCCATCATCATCATGCGGGCGACCCAGAAGAAGATGATGTCGAAGCCGGTGACGAGGACGTCGGTCGGATAATAGCGCGCGAGCTCCGGCGTCTCCTCCGGCCAGCCGAGCGTGGAGAACGGCCACAGCGCCGACGAGAACCAGGTGTCGAGCACGTCCTCGTCGCGGGTGAGGAACGGCGCGCGCTTCTCCGCATGCAGCGCCATGTCGCGCGCCTGCTGGTGCGTGATCGCGCCGGTCTCCTCGTAATAGGCCAGCGCGCGCGACACCGCCTCGTCCTCGGTCTCGGCGACGAACACCTTGCCGTCCTGCCCGTACCAGGCCGGGATCTGGTGGCCCCACCACAGCTGGCGCGAGATGCACCATGGCTGGATGTTCTCCATCCACTCGAAATAGGTCTTCTCCCAGTTCTTCGGCACGAACACCGTCTTGCCGTCGCGCACCGCGTCGATCGCGGCGACCGCGAGCGCCTTGGCGTTGACGTACCACTGGTCGGTCAGGAACGGCTCGATGACCACGGTGGAGCGGTCGCCGTGCGGCACCATGTGCGTGTGCGACTCGACCTTGTCGATCAGGCCCGCCGCCTCCAGACGCTCGACGATGCGCTTGCGCGCATTGAAACGGTCCATGCCGTGCAGCGCGAGCGTCGCCTCGAGCTCCGCCGACGGCGGCACGCCGTCGAGGAAGGCCTCGTTGTCCTTGAGGTCGAGGTTCGCCTCGACGTCGAGCACGCTGATCTGCGGCAGGTCGTGCCGCTTGCCGACGTCGAAGTCGTTGAAGTCGTGCGCCGGCGTGATCTTGACCGCACCGGTGCCCTTCTCCGGGTCGGCGTAGTCATCGCCGATGATCGGGATGCGCCGGCCGACCAGCGGCAGGATCGCCATCTTGCCGATCAGATGCCTGAGCCGCTCGTTGTCCGGATGCACCGCGACCGCGGTGTCGCCGAGCATGGTCTCCGGCCGCGTCGTCGCGACGACGATGAACTCGTCCGAGCCCTCGACCGGATACTTGATGTGCCAGAGGCTGCCCTTGATCTCGACCTGCTGCACCTCGAGGTCGGAGATCGCGGTGAGCAGCTTCGGGTCCCAATTGACCAGGCGCTTGTCCTTGTAGATCAGGCCCTGGTTGTAGAGCTCGACGAACACCTTGAGGACCGCCTTCGACAGGCCCTCGTCCATGGTGAAGCGTTCGCGCGACCAGTCGCACGAGGCGCCGAGCCGCTTGAGCTGGTTGATGATCGTCCCGCCGGACTCCGCCTTCCATGCCCACACGCGCTCGAGAAATTTCTCGCGGCCCATGTCGCGGCGGCCGGGCTGCTGGCGCTCCATCAGCTGCCGCTCGACCACCATCTGCGTGGCGATGCCGGCATGGTCGGTGCCGACCTGCCACAGCACATCGCGGCCGCGCATGCGCTCGAACCGGCAGAGAATGTCCTGCAGCGTGTTGTTGAGCGCGTGGCCCATGTGCAGGGAGCCGGTGACGTTGGGCGGCGGGATGACGATGCAATAGGGTTTGGCGCCCGGCTTGATGGCGCGGCCGGCCTTGAACGCCTGCGCCTGTTCCCAGGCGGCGGCGATCCGCGTCTCGATCTCGGCCGGCGAATAGGTTTTTTCGATCATTGTTGACTGTCCGCGATGGCGGTAACAATCCCAGCGCGGCGTTACTGTCAACAATGACGGGCGTCATCGCCGGGCCCCGACCCGGCGATCCATCCCCTCTCTTCGAAAAGTGATGGATGCCCCGCAACTCGGGCTTGCCCGAGTTGCGGAATATTCAAGTGCCGCAAGTCGGGTAGACCCGACTTGCGGTGTCAAGCCCGGGCATGACGCATGAACTTTGGCGGCGGCGATCCCTGCATGCGCTCCGGGCATGCCGCCGGCCGCCTTCGTCCGCTATAGTCCCGCCTTCCGCCGCCCCAAACGTCCAAGACCCCCGCCTTGCTCGCCCCCTCCCCGTCCCTTCCGACTCCGAGGCCGACCCGCGCCATTGCGCTCCTGGCGGTCGCGGGCTTCGCCAGCCAGGCCATGGTCCGCTCGACCGACTCGCTGCTGCCGCAGATCGCCAGCGACTTCGCGGTCACGGTCGGCGTCGCCTCGATCATCGTCTCCGGCTATTCGCTGATGCACGGCTCGATGCAGTTCGTGATCGGCCCGGTCGGCGACCGCTTCGGCAAGTACCGCATGATCGCCGTCATGTGCGCGCTGACCTCGCTGATCGTGCTCGGCTGTGCGCTGGCGCAGTCGTTGCTGTGGCTCACCCTGGCGCGCATCGGCTCCGGCATGACCGCGGCCTGGATCATTCCGCTCGGCATGGCCTGGATCGGCGACGTGGTTCCCTACGCCCGACGGCAGCAGGTGCTCGGCCGGTACCTGTCCGGGCAGATCATCGGCCAGCTGTTCGGGCAGGCGGCGGGCGGCATCATCGGCGACCTGTTCGGCTGGCGCGCGATGTTCTTCGTGCTGGCGGCGACGCTCGCGGTCGCGGCGATGGCGCTGTTCCGCGAGCTCGCCGTCAACCCGCTGACGCGTCCGGCGCCACACGTCGATCGACCCTGGCGCGGCTTCATCGCCGAATATTCCGTGGTGCTGACAGAGCCATGGGCGCGCATCGTCATCCTCGCGGTCGCCGTCGAAGCGGCGCTGGTGTGGGGCGCGTTCGCCTATGTGGGGGCCGACCTCAACCATCGCTTCGGCCTCACCTACACGCGGGTCGGTCTGGTGGTCGGCACGTTCGGCATCGGCGGGCTTCTCTACGCGCTGACGGTGAAGCAGCTGGTGGCGCGGCTCGGCCAGCCCGGGCTCGCGCTGCACGGCGGCTTCTTGCTCGGCCTCGCATACCTCGCGCTCGCACTCGCGCCCGCCTGGTGGATCGCGCCGGCCGCAGTCATGCTGATCGGCCTCGGCTTCTACATGCTGCACAACACGCTGCAGACCAACGCCACGCAGATGGTGCCGGAGGCACGCGGCACGGCTGTCGCGCTGTTCTCGGCGGCGATCTACGTCTCGCAGACGATCGGCGTCGCGGTGGTCGCGCCGGTGATCGACCGCGCCGGCGCGCCGCCGGTGTTCATCGCGGTGGCGATCTTGCTGCCGTTGCTGGGATGGTGGTTTGCGACGCGGCTAAAGGCGAAGGCGGTGTAACGGCGATGCCGTAGATGGGTTGAGCGCAGCGAAACCCATCACCCAAATCGCGCGGCACAAATGATGGGTTTCGCTTCGCTCAACCCATCCTACTTGTTCCGCCCGCGTGACACGCGCTCGATCTCGGCGCGCACCAGTCGTTCGACCATGCCGGGCAGGTTGTCGTCGAGCCACGCCTTGAGCATCGGGCGCAGCATTTCCTTGACGAGGTCTTCGAGCGTGCGCGCATTCTCCGACAGCACGGTATGCGCGAGCGTGTTGAACGCCGAGTCGACCGCCGCCGTCGTGTTGGCCGACATCAGCGCCGGCCCGCCGAGCTCCTGTTCGAACTGCCGCCGCGCGAGGTCGACCATGCTGGTCGCCGGCGACGGGCGCGGGGCCGGTTTCTCCGGCGGCTCGTTGAACACCACGTCGGACTTGCCGTCGATGGTGCGGAACCCGGACGCCGGCTCGGGCTTGGCCATCGCCTCGGTCAGATCGAGGATGTCGTCCTTCTCCGGAGCCGCGGGTGCCGGAGGTGGAGGTGGAGGTGGCGGCGGCGGTGGTTCCTTCTGCGCCGGCATCGCGTCGAGCTCGGCGAGCATCGCGTCGATGTCGTCCTGATTGTTCTTTTCCTTCGCCGCGGGTGCTGGAGGTGGCGCAGGCGCCGGTTTCGGCGCCGGTGGCGGTGCAGGCTGAGCGATCTTCGGCGGCGGCGCTGGCGCCGGCGCGGGTTTGGGCGGCGGCGGAGGCGGCGCGCTCGCCTTCGTCGCATCATCGTCGGCAATGATTCGACGAATGGAGGCGAGAATCTCCTCCATCGAGGGCTCTTGAGCCTTCGCCGCCTGACTCATCTCGGAATTCCCATCGCCGCGCCTTATTTGCGAGCGAATCGCTTGTGTCACAAGAGCCTACACCATGTCGGCCGCCAAATCGGCCATGCGGGAACGCACGTACTCAAGCACATGTGGATACGTGCGATTCGTCAGGCGACCGGCCCGTTCGCACATGGTTCGTCGAGAGAGGTTACCTGCCGTCGGGGATGCGTGTGCCGCCCCACGAGTCGCGGATCTGCTCGTAGTGCACGATCGGATCGTAGGTCGGAACTTTCAGGCCGAGCACGCCGGCATTGAGGCGGCCGACCGACGAGAGCAGCGTGTAGGACGCAACGACACGGTCGCGCTGCGCGGTGACGAGCGAGACGCGCGCATTGACCAGCTCCTGCTGCGCGTTGAGCACGTCGAGGGTGGTGCGCTGGCCGACCCGGGCCTCCTCACGCACGCCGTTCAACGCGATCTCGGAGGCGGAGACCTGCGCCTGCGTCGCCACGATCTGCGCTTTGGCTGCCTCGAGCTGGCCCCACGACTGCACCACCGTCTGCTGGACTGCATCGCGTTGCGTGTCGACGTCGATGCGCCGCTGCCCGAGCGTCTCCTTCGACTGGCGGATGGTCGAGTATTCCGCGCCGCCCTGGTAGATCGGCACGCTGACCTGGCCGATGATCGAGGCGGAGAACTGGTTGGCGACGTTGGCGGCCGAATCCCAGTTGCGCTGCGCGTTGGCCTGCGCCGTCACGACCGGATAGAGCGCGCCCTCGTTGATCTTCACCTGCAGCGCGGCGACGTCGACGCCGAGCATCGCCGCCGTCACCTGCGGATGCTCGGCCTTGCCGGCCTCGATCGCGGCCGGGAGCCGGTTCGGCGACAGGCGATCGACCGGCGTGCCGGGGGCGAGCTTGCCCGGCTCGACGCCGATCACCTGGCGATAGGTCGCCTTCGAGGTGACGTAGTTCGATTCGGCCTGGTGCAGCTGCGAGCGGCCGGCGGCGACGCGCGACTCCGCCTGCGCCACGTCGGTGCGCGTCACCTCGCCGACATTGAAGCGGTCGCGGGTCTGGCGCAGCTGCTCGGACAGAACCTCGACGTTGCGCTTCTGCAGGTCGAGGATCGCCGTGTCGCGCAGCAGGTTCATGTAGGCGGTCGCGGCGTTGAGCAGCACCTGCTGCTCGATCAGCCGCAACGTCTCGCGCGCGGCCGAGACCTGCGATTCGGCCTGCCGCGTGCGGTTCGCGGTCTGCAGGCCGTTGAACAGCGTCTGCGTGCCGGTGACGCCGAGCGTGCGCGGATAGAAGGTCAGCGATTGATTCGAGTAGATCGGTCCGATGGTCTGAGGCCCCTGCGGCGGTCCACTCAGCCCGATCACGCGCGACTGCGTGTCAGTGTACTGCGCGCCGCCGCTGTAGACGCCGGTGACGCGCGGGCGATAGCCCGACAGCGCCTGCGGCACGCCTTCGTCGGTGGCGCGCACCTGCGCGCGCTGCGAATTGAGCTGCGGGTTGTTGATATAGGCCTGCGCCAGCGCGCCTTCGAGCGTGTCGGCCATTCCTGCCGAAGGCAATGCGACCAGTCCGGCAACGGCCACCGCCGCCGCCGCGACCCAGAGCTTCGCCGGTCGCGGTAGTCCCAACATTCCCGACCCCAACGCACGCCCGGAGATTCGACCCCGAAACCCTCACCCGTGCGTTATTTGTGCCCAAAGCCACCGTTGCGGTGGCACGGCGTTGAACATACGCGCCGAAACTGAGGCTTGCAAAGACCTCACGCGCCGATCCGAGCATAAGAAAAAGACCTGCAGACTGAAAAGATTGGGAGTGGTGCACGACGGCCACACTGGCCGTGCCGCAGCGCGCAAAGTTTTGCGAGATCAGAAAATAAACTCGGCAGGCGCGGCAAAGCCCGGCAGCTCGGGTGCCGCAGCGTCAAACATCGCGCGCCCGCTGACATGGCCGTTGCGGCAACGGTAGAGCATGGCGCGGCCGACCGGCCCTTCTTCCAGCACACAGACCAGGCGTCCGCCCTCTTTGAGCTGCGCGAACAACGTCTTCGGCGGCACCGCGACCGCGCCTTGGAGAACGATCACGTCGTAGGGCGCGCCGCTCGGCCAGCCCGCCGTGAGTCCGCGCCGCTCGATGGTGACGTTACGTGTGCCCAGGTCGGCGAGGCGGCGGGCTGCCGCGGTCGCGAGCTCCGAATCCTCCTCCAGCGCCACCACCGATTCGGCGAGCCGCGAGATGATCGCTGCGGAGTAGCCGGTGGCGCAGCCGACATCGAGCACGCGGTCGGTCGCGGCGATCTCGGCGGCCTGGATCAGCTTCGCCAGCACCATCGGCTTGAGCAGATAGCGCGCCGGCCGGCCGCCCGCCGCCGGCATCACCACCGGCACGTCGAGATCGAGATAGGCGAGCGCCTGCTTGTCCAGCGGCACAAAACCCTCGCGCGGCACGTCGAGCATGGCCGCGATCAGCCGCAGATCGGTGACGTCGCTCGGGCGGACCTGCGTGTCGACCATCATCCGCCGCGCCGCTGCAAAGTCGAACATGGGTCGCCTGATCTTGCGAGGGGAAGGTGCCGGCCGACTTGTGCGGCAAGGTCCGCCAAAACGCAACTGGCTTGCTCCTCAGGACTGGCGTTGCCGCTGGTAGCCGCCTCCTATATATCGAGCCATCCACTCGAGCTGCCTGACGAGCGCGTGCTCGTCCGCGAGACTGGCCACGTGGCGGAGTGGTTACGCAGCGGTCTGCAAAACCGTTTACGCCGGTTCAATTCCGGCCGTGGCCTCCACCTCCCCTCACCCGCAAAAAGGCCTCGACCGGAACGGGATACCGTTAGCCGGAACCCGAGCCATGTCGCTTACATTGGCAGCCATGCTGCCATGCAATAAGTGTCTGCTGCTATGCGGTAAATCACTGTTTTAAGGTTGGTATACCAACGCTATATAAAGTTCCAACGAATTGCTCAAGACTAGGAGAAGAAACCATGACGACCCTGACTCTCTCGACCTCGTATCTGGCCAGCCTGGCTGATCAGGTTGCCCACTACCTGTCCGACATCGCAGAGGGCATCCGCGAGGGCCGCGCGCTCGCGACCCGCTATGACGCCCTCGCCCGCCGTTCCGACGCGGAACTCGCCCGCCTCGGCATCAAGCGTGAAGACATCCCGCGGGTGGTGATGTTCGGCCGCGCGAAGTAAGCGAAAGCGCGGACAAGAGCTGAATTTGACGACGGCCGGCGCCGCACGACGCCGGCCGTAATGATTTTGAAATTGGCTTTTGCAATGGTGCGGAGCGTTTGTTATACGCGCCCGCACCTACGCATTGCGGCGGCATTCCCCGGTAGCTCAGTGGTAGAGCAACCGGCTGTTAACCGGTTGGTCGCTGGTTCGAATCCGGCCCGGGGAGCCAAGCCATCATTGCGCCAGCCGCCGGTCATCCGTGGGCGTTGGCGGTGGCCGGCGTTGTCATATGCCTGATAGCCGTAATCGCGCCGGTGCCAATAATCGCGGTCGTCGCCATCACGTTCGCGGCTGCGGGCCACCTGGGACTTCCGGGAAATCTTCTTTCGGTGCTGCGCCCGTTCGGACAGGTTGGCCACGGCGCGTCTGCCATGATGTGCATTTCCGGTCGTCGGCCGGACAACGCCGCGAGATTCAACTGGCGGCGATGGTGAATTCTGTGCCGGCCGTCCCGCCTGCGCGACGACCAGCGGCTCCTCGGATGCTCGCGCGGCGGGGATCTCCGGGTTTACTCCGCCGTTCGAACCAGCGCCGCGGTTCGGGTCAGCCTTGGGAGCGGTCCAGCCTTCGGCGGTCCATCTCATGCAGCGGCGATCGATTATTGGCCAGACCTGTTGCTTGCATGGAATCGCTGCCGCCGTGACGATGGCGGCAGGTTGCGGCCGAGGCGCGGTCGACGCTGTCGTATCGTTCGGTGTCGGAGCGAGCGCGCTCAGAGCGCCCGCGCCGCAGACGACTCCCGCCGCGAACATTGCGGAGGCCGGTTTCAGGAAAGGGGTCATGACTCTGAACTTCGCTATCTCGCGTTCGCAACGGTGTTGCGGTTTCTCGATAGCTATGCCGCGGTGCGTAAAAGCGTGAGTTAATAGTGCCAAACCCCGGCAAATTCCTCGGAAGCAGCACGCATTACAAACACAATGTGCGTACGACCTCGCCTTGGCGGTTGAAGATTTATCATGCGCTCCGCCGGTACTCGGTCGGCCTGACGCCAATTGCCTTGCGGAAGGCGGTCGAGAAGGAGCTGGAATCGCTGAACCCCAAAGCGAAGCCGATTTCGGTCATCGAGCGCCCGGTTGTCGACAGCAGCTCCTGGGCGCGCTGCATGCGCAGGCCGATATGGTACTGGTGCGGCGGCACACCGAATGATTGCTTGAATGCCCGGCAGAGATGATACGTGCTCAATCTGACGAGCTGCGCCAGCTCGGCCAGCGAAATTCGTTTGGCGACGTTTTGCTCGATGTAATCGATCAGGAGGCGTTCTTGCCAAGCCGCAAGCCCGCCGCGCACCGCGCTGCTTGACTGACGGGAGACGCTCGTCGGCTGAACCAGGTCGTGCAGCAAGACCACGCCAAGCGCATCGAACCAGACAGACCGCTCCGCACTCGAATTTTCAATCAGCCGCATCAGTTTGAGCGCTGTTTGCCGCAGCACCGGATCATCGAAGAATAGCCGCGGCGTCCGCAGCGCCTCCAAGCAATTGGCGGCCCGGTCCGATGGCAGGTGCTGCGGATCGAACCATAAATACATCGCCTGATACGGCGCCGAAAGCTTCTGCCACTCTTTGTACGCGTGCCCTGCCGGCACGAAACTGAACTTACCTTTGAGATTCCGCAAACTCGACGGCGGCAAGCCCTCTATCGAGGTTTCGCCTGCCGCACGCACTCCCTGCTCGACAAGAACGAGCAGATGCGCCGGTGCATGAAACTGAATATCGATCCGGCCGCCTGGCGCGACACGCACAATCTCGGCCGCCATACCATCACCGATTATCCTCCGCCGGCTTGCGCTCGCGCTCGGAGCTGCGCTGATTCTCGGCTGAGCGATGCCGCCGTCCTTCGGTGGAGGCGTTGCGGCGAGCCGGCCGTGCATACGGCCCTCCCCTAGTGGCCTGCGCCGAAACCGCGGCCGCCGACAGCGGACGTCCCAATGTTCGTACTGCAATCCAGCGGAGAGGATCTCGCCCATAGTAATCTCGCTATTCATCCAGTTCGACAGAGATTGTTTTTGTGAGTTCGTGATTCACGTTCGCAACGGGTCCTGCGGCTTCTCTAGCTATGCCGCCGCGTCCGAAACCGTGACTTAATATTGGCAAATCCCGCCAAGTTTTTCGAAACGACACGCGTAACAGATAATGTGTGTGCGCGGTCCGAATCGATGCGGCTGGCGCGATGTCCGCGTCTAAGACTTGAGGCTCACCGAGACCTTCGCGCGGGCGTTCTCGCGCGCAAGGCCCTGCGGCGCGTCGGCGTGCCGCAGGAGTGTCGTGAGGGCAATCGTCCAACCCAGGATCGCTACGGCCGCCAACGCCAGATGAAGCGCGTGCTCCACAGTCCACGGCTCGCTTACGAGCCCGCCTTTAACGCTCATAACTGCATCCTTCTTCGCCAGCTCACGAGCCACATCCTCCTGCTCAGTGCTGCATATTCATCAGCTCGGAGCCCGACATGTGGTTGAGATCGCTCATGATCCACACGGACCCGGCAAGCACGAGGAACACCATGAGAAGGCCGAACGCGAGCGCCAGCACGTTGTTGGTGTTGTCCGGAGCCGTGGTGAGGTGCAGGAAGAAAACCAGATGAACGCCAATCTGGGCGATGGCGAGCACGATGAGGCCAAGCGCCACGCCCGGTCCCCAGAGCAGCGAGGTATTGGCGACCCAGAACGACGTGGCCGTCAGAACCACGGCCAGAAACAATCCGGTCGTGTAGACGAGGAATCCGGATGGCTCGAACTGCACCTCCGCAGACGAGGCCTTGTCGCGCGGGGCGCGATCGTAGGTGGCTTCCGTCATGGAACGACTCCCATCAGATAAACGACCGTGAACAGCCCGACCCAGATGATGTCGAGCGCGTGCCAGAACAGCGAGAAGCAGAGCAGCCGGCGCTGCACGTTCGCGCGGAAGCCCATGACGGTGACCTGCGCCATCATCACCGCGAGCCAGACCAATCCGGCGGTGACGTGCAGCCCGTGGCAGCCGACGAGGGTGAAGAAGGCGGACAGGAAGGCGCTGCGTTGCGGGGTGGCGCCGCGGTCGATCATGCCGGCGAACTCCCGAAGCTCGAGTGTCAGGAACGCCGCGCCGAGCACGAACGTCACGGCGGCAAAGAGATAAGTGACATCACGGCGCTTCTCATTCACTGCGAGCGACATCAGCCCGCACGTGTAGCTCGAGGCGAGCAGAAAGGCGGTCTCGAGCGCGACGCTGGTCTGACTGAACAGTTGAAGCCCGGTCGGACCGCCGGCGGTGGAGCGAACGAGCACCGCGTAGGACGCAAACAGCGCGGCGAACATCACGATGTCGCTCAAGAGAAAGATCCAGAAGCCGTAGGCGACCACGATCCGCTTCGGCGCCGGGCCGGCCTCGCTCGCGCTCGGCAGCGCGTCGGGACGGACTTCGTCGATGGTGACAGCGACATTCATAGGGCGACCTCCGCCTGGTGACTGTGTTCGAACTGCGCGATGCGTTCAGCCGGTATCTCGACCTCCTCCACGGTGCGAAACGCGAAGAGAAGGAATGCCGCGAATACGCCGAGGAGACCCACAGCGGCCATCCACCAGATGTGCCAGATCATCGCGAAACCGGTGACGACGGCGAAGAAGGCGTTGACGAATCCGATCGGGCTGTTCTTCGGCATCTCGATCGTCTCGTACGCGCGCGCCTGCGTTGCCTCGCCTTGCGTGATCCGCGAGCGCTGTTTTGCGCTCCAATAGGCGTCCAGCCCGGCGACGCGAGGCATGACGGCAAAGTTCCAGGCCGGCGGCGGCGACGGTACCGACCATTCGAGCGTGCGGGCGTTCCACGGATCTCCCGTCACGTCGCGGAGCGCCTCACGGTCGCGGATCGACACGACGAGCTGCACGATCTGGCAGACGATTCCCGCGAAAATGATGACGGCACCACCCGCGGCGACCACCAGCCATGGCTGCCAGGAGAGAACGTCGTAGTGCTGCAGACGCCGCGTCATGCCCATCAGGCCGACCACATAGAGAGGCATGAAAGCGAGATGGAAGCCGATGAACCAGCACCAGAACGCGGGTCGGCCCCAGCGCTCCTCGAGCTTGAAGCCGAACGCCTTGGGGAACCAGTAAATGAGCCCGGCGAAGACGCCGAAGACGACGCTCGGGATGATCACATGATGGAAGTGAGCGACCAGGAACAGGCTGTTGTGCACCTGCCAGTCAACAGGTGGCACCGCCAATAGCACGCCGGTCAGGCCGCCCAAGACGAACGTCACCATGAAGCCGATGGTCCACAGGATCGGCAACTCGAAGCGGACACGCCCGCCATACATCGTGAACATCCAGTTGAAGATTTTGACGCCGGTCGGCACGCCGATGATCATGCTCGCGACGCCGAAGACGGCATTGACGTTTGCGCTCGCCCCCATGGTGAAGAAGTGGTGCAGCCAAACCATGTTGGAGAGAACGCAGATCGCCATGGTCGCGGCGACCATCGAGCGGTAGCCGAACAGCGGCTTGCCGGAGAAGGTTGCGGCCACCTCGGAGAAGATGCCGTACGCCGGCAGGGCGAGGATGTAGACTTCGGGGTGGCCCCACACCCAGAACAGGTTCACGTACATCATCGGGTTGCCGCCGGCGTCGACCGAGAAGAAGTGGAAGCCGAGGTAACGGTCGAGCAGCAGCATCGCGAGCGTGGCTGTCAGGACCGGAAAAACCGCGACAATCATCAGGTTCGCGGCGAGCGCCGTCCAGCAGAACACCGGCATGCGCATGTAGCCCATGCCCGGCGCCCGCGTTTTCAGAATCGTCGTGACGAAATTTATTCCCGTCAGCAACGTGCCGATGCCGGAGATCTGCAGCGACCAGAGGTAATAATCGACGCCGACGCCGGGCGAGAACTGCAGCTCGCTCAGCGGCGGATACGCAACCCAGCCTGTCCTTGCAAACTCGCCGA
>Ga0081540_1000079_pt1 | contig 103786 bp, 83 predicted proteins | sample TabmetS2T1R1_FD_71024 | JGI IMG/M metagenome (GOLD analysis project Ga0081540, IMG submission 71024) | Tabebuia heterophylla rhizosphere microbial communities from the University of Puerto Rico - S2T1R1 | ecosystem: Host-associated > Plants > Roots > Rhizosphere ...
GCCTCCTCGCCCGTCTGTGGGGGGGTGGGGCTCGCTTCCGGGCGCGCGTGGGGGATCGGCTCGCCGCTGCGGACGGAGAGCCCGTGGGTGCCCGCGGGGAGCCGCTCCTCGGCCCGCTCGACCGCCTCCAGCCGGCGCTTCAGGTCGTCGACGCGGCCGGCGTCGAACTCGTCCTGGTAGAGGTCCTCGGAGTTGAAGTCGCCGGGTTCACGACGCTCGTCGCCCTCCTCCGGCCCACCCCGCCGAGCGGCTTCGATCTCTTTTTCGACCTGCTCCCGCTCGGTCGCGAGCAGCTCTTTCGCGCGTGCTGGATCCATTGGGGAACCGTATCGCGCTCGCCTCGGCCGCGGTGGTTGACATGGAAAGCAATCGCGCTATCCTTCCTCAGGACTAACTACAGAAAGTGGACTTGGTTATGAATTATCGGCTGATCCCTCTCGACGATGCGATCGTCTTCCCGACCGTCACCGCGACCCTGCCGATCGACGTCGGCGACGAGGAGCGCGTCTTCCTGATCCCGCGCCGCGACGGCGAGTTCGGCCGCGTCGGCATCGTCGCCGAGGTGGTCGAGCACGGCCACTCGCGCCGCGGCCACCCGGTCGCGACCGTGGTCGGCCTGCACCGGGGCCTGGCCGGCGCCGCCCAGGCCGGCGAGGCCGACTCCGAGGTCCTCCACGTCGAGGTCCAGGAGATCCGCGACGGCCATCCGGACGACGAGCACACGCGCGAGCTCGCCCGCGAGTACCGCGCCGTGGTCGAGGAGATCCTCGAGCTGCGCGGCGACGACGGCCGGATCGCCGCTTTCCTGCGCTCGGTCGAGGAGCCCGGCCACCTGGCCGACACCTCCGGCCTCTCTCCTGACATCCCCAACGAGGCGAAGCTGCGGCTGCTGGAGACGATCGACGTCAGCGCCCGGCTCGAGCTGGCGGTCGAGCTGCAGCGCGAGCGCCTGGCCGAGCTCCAGGTCCGCTCGAAGATCCGCGACGACGTCGAGTCCGGCGCCCAGAAGCAGCAGCGCGAGTACTTCCTGCGCAAGCAGATGGAGTCGATCCGCAAGGAGCTGGGCGAGGACGAGACCGATCTGATCGCCGAGTACGAGGCGAAGATCGCCGAGGCGGGGATGCCCGAGGCGGTCGCCGAGCAGGCCGAGAAGGAGCTGCGCCGGCTCGAGCGCCAGGGCGAGCAGTCGCCCGAGTCCTCGATGATCCGCAGCTACCTCGACTGGCTGATCGCGGTGCCCTGGAGCAAACGGTCCGACGAGCGGCTCGACCCGGTCCACACCCGCGAGGTCCTGGACGCCGACCACGCCGGCCTCGACGACGTCAAGAAACGGATCACCGAGTTCGTCGCCGTGCGCAAGCTGCGCGAGGAGCGCGGGGTCGAGGACGACGGCCGCGCCAACGGCACGATCCTCACCCTGGTCGGGCCTCCGGGGACCGGCAAGACCTCGATCGGCGAGTCGATCGCCCGCAGCCTCGGGCGCGAGTTCGTCCGCATCAGCCTCGGCGGCCTCCACGACGAGGCCGAGATCCGCGGCCACCGCCGCACCTACATCGGCGCCCTGCCGGGACGGATCGTCCGCGCCCTGCGCGACGCCGAGACGATCAACCCGGTGATCCTGCTCGACGAGGTCGACAAGGTCGGCGCCGACTGGCGCGGCGACCCCTCGGCGGCGCTGCTGGAGGTCCTCGACCCGGCGCAGAACCACTCCTTCCGCGACCACTACCTGGACGTCGAGCTCGACCTCTCCGAGGTCGTCTTCATCGCCACCGCCAACCTCACCGACACGATCCCTGCGCCGCTCCTGGACCGGATGGAGCTGATCGCCTTCGACGGCTACACGACCGAGGAGAAGCTGGCGATCGCCAAGGGCTACCTGCTGCCGCGGCAGCTGAAGCGCAACGGCCTGCGGTCCGAGGAGGTCGCGGTCGGCGACGAGGTCCTGCGCAGCGTCATCTCCGAGTACACCCGCGAGGCCGGCGTCCGCCAGCTCGAGCGCGAACTGGGCAAGCTGCTGCGCGGGGCGGCGACGAAGATCGCCGCCGGCGAGGGCGCCGAGCCGGTCGTCCTCGACACCGAGGCGGTGCGCGAGGCCCTCGGCCGCCAGCGCTTCTTCCAGGAGTCGGTCGAGCGCACGGCGATCCCGGGCGTCTCCACCGGGCTGGCGGTGACCGGCACGGGCGGCGACATCCTCTTCATCGAGGCGACCGCGATGGACGGGGATAAAGGACTGGTGCTGACCGGACAGCTCGGCGACGTGATGAAGGAGTCGGCGCGGATCGCACTCTCCTACGTGCGGGCGCACCGCGAGCAGCTCGGCATCGAGGCAGATCGCTTCCAGCGTGAGTTCCACCTCCACGTCCCCGCCGGGGCGATCCCCAAGGACGGCCCCAGCGCCGGCACGGCGATGACCACGGCGCTGGTCTCGCTGCTCAGCGGCCGGCCCGTCAAGCACACTGTCGGGATGACCGGAGAGGTGACGCTGCAGGGCCGGGTGCTGCCGATCGGCGGCCTCAAGCAGAAGGTGCTTGCCGCCCACGCGGCGGGCCTGACCGAGGTGATCCTGCCCGAGCGCAACCGCGGCGACCTCGACGAGGTGCCGGCGGAGGTGCGCGAGCAGATGGCCTTCCACCCGGTGATCAGCATCGACGAGGTTCTCGGCCTGGCCCTGGAGCCGGCCGAGAACGGGGCCGACCTCGCAGCGGCGGCCTAGGGTCTCGATGTCGCCCCGCTGTCGCAGCTGCAAGCCGGTCCCGCCCGAGCTGCGGGCGACGGCCGGCCTGCTCGAGCGCCGCTGGACGATGGCGACGATCTACGCCTGCTCCAGCGGCGCCAGCCGCTTCAACGAGTTCCGCCAGTCGCTGCCCGGCGTCTCCCCGACGACGCTCTCGGAGCGGCTCGAGCAGCTGGAGGCGGCCGGGATCGTCGAGCGCCGGCTCGTTCCCGGCCGGCCGCCCCACTCCGAGTACGCGCTGACCCCGCGCGGCAGGCAACTCGCGGAGGCGGTCACCGGTCTGTTGCAACAAACCGGCTAGGCCGAGTACTGTCCTGGCCTCGAATGGATTGGAGATCCGATCCAATGGGAGGCTCGACTTGATCACCCAGTTCACCCACATTGGTGGGCCCACCGTCCTGATCGAGGTCGGCGGTTGGCGGCTGCTCACCGACCCGACCTTCGACGCGGCCGGCGGCAGCTACCGGTTCGGCTGGGGAACGGGGTCGAAGAAACTGACCGAGCCGTCGATGCGGGCCGGCGAAGTCGGGCCGATCGACGCCGTCCTGCTCAGCCACGACCACCACGAGGACAACCTCGACGCCGCCGGCCGAGCGCTCCTGCCGCAGGCCCGCACGGTCGTGACCACGGTCCCGGGGGCCGGGCGGCTCGGCGGCGCCACCCGCGGCCTCGGCGCCTGGGAGCGGACCCGGCTCGAAGCGCCCGGCAAGCCGGCGATCGAGATCGTCGCCACCCCCTGCCGGCACGGACCGCCGCTCAGCCACCCGATCGTCGGCGAGGTGATCGGCTTCGCCCTGACCTGGGAGGGGCAGGCGCACGGCGCGCTCTGGATCTCCGGCGACACCGTGCTCTACGGCGGCGTCCGCGAAGTCGCCGACCGCGTCGACGTCGGCACCGCACTGCTGCACCTCGGCGGCGTCCGCTTCCCCGTCTCCGGGCCGCTGCGCTACACGATGAACGGCGGCGAAGCGATCGAGCTCTGCCAGCTGATCCGCCCCCACACAGCGATCCCGATCCACTACGAGGGCTGGCGCCATTTCCGCGAGGGCCGCGAGACGGTCGAGCGCGAGCTCGCCGCCGCCCCCGAGGACGTCAGCTCCCGCTTCCGCTGGCTCCCCATAGGCGCCCCCACCGACCTCGACGTCTAACCGGCCCGCCGAAGAGAGAGGGTACGGTCGAGGGGTGAATCGGCGGGGGCAGGTGTTCGAGAACCCGGTTTCGGGGGAGCGGGCGGTGGTGCTCGTCGATCCCGACGACCATCCGCAGGGGGTGCTGGCGGCGCACCTCTACGTGACGCCGGGCGGGCGGGTCGCCGTCGCCCACCGCCACCCGAGCCTGACCGAGCGCTTCCACGTCCTCCACGGCGAAGTCGGCTTCATGATCGGCGACTCGGAGCGCGTTCTGGGGCCGGGCGAAGCGGCCGAGCTGCCGCCGGAAACGACCCACGACTGGTGGCAGATCGGCGAGGAGACGGCGCAGGTGGTGGTCGAAGTGAACCCCGGCGAGCGCTTCGTCGAGATGATCACGACGATGTTCGGCCTCGCCCGCGACGGCCAGAGCGACTCCAAAGGGCTGCCGCGGCCGCTGCAGCTGGCGGTCACCGTGCGCGGCTTCCGCGACACGATGGTGATCGCCTCTCCCCCGCCCTGGGTCCAGGCCCTCGTCTTCGGCACGCTGGCGCCGATCGGCCGCCTCGCCGGCCGCCGGCCGAGCTACGAGCGCTACCTGACCTCGGACGTCGTCGTCGAGCCCGATCCCGAGGCGCTGTCGCTGCTGACGTCCGACGGCCGGCTCAGGTTCGAGAGCTCGAGCAGGCGGTAGTAGAGGACGCCGGCGACGAGGGCGCCGATCGGGGCGGTGATCGTCGAGGCGAGGGCGCTGAAGACGATCCGCACCAGGGGGCCGTCGGAGACGCTGTTGGCGATCGCGCCGAAGATCAGGGCGCCGGCGAACGAGATCAGGAAGGCGACGATGATCGCCCAGAAGACCGGCCAGCCGTTGCCGCGGACGAGCTCTCGCGAGCGGCCGAAGGCGTCGATCACGCCGCTGCGCTCGACCACGATCACCGGCGCGATCACCGCCCAGATCGTCAGCAGGTAGAGGCCGGGGGCGATCAGCAGGACCATCCCGAACCCGATCCCGAGGCCGGAGAGCAGGCCGGCACCGACCAGCGTCGCCAGGACCGGCGTCGCGTAGCCGAGCAGGTCGGCGACGGAGGGGTGCTCGCGCCCCTCCTGAAGGTCGCGGACGAGGCCGACGACCATCCCCTGGTAGAGCGTGGCGGCGATCGTGCTGACGACGATCACGACCGGGAAGAGGGCGAAACTGGAGCCGACCAGCCCGTCGACGATCGCGACGACGAGAAAGATCCAGAAGGCGGCCGGCAACAGGACACCGGCCTCCGACCCGTAGATCGCGAAAGCCCGGTTGAGAGTGTCGCCGACGCTCAGCTGACGCTGCATCTCCGCCCATTCTCACAGCCCCGGCGGCGGGCTACGCTTTTGCCGTGCCCGCGGAGATCGAGCGCAAGTTCCTGGTCGCGGCCGTTCCCAACGGAACGCCGGCGCGGGCGGCAACGCGGATCGAGCAGGGGTACGTGGCGCTCGGCGAGCGGACCGAGGTCCGCCTGCGCCGGGCCGGCGGCCGGATGACTCTGACCGCCAAGCGCGGCCACGGTGAGAGCCGCGAGGAGAACGAGATCCCCCTCTACAGGGAGCAGTTCGAGGCGCTCTGGCCGCTGACCGCCGGCCGCCGCCTGGTCAAGCGGCGGCGCCTCCTCGCCCTCGCCGAAGGTGACCTGGTCGCCGAGATCGACGTCTACGAGGGCGGCCTCACCGGGCTGGCGACGGTCGAGGTCGAGTTCCCCTCCGCCGAGCTGAGCCAGGCCTTCGACCCGCCTGAGTGGTTTGGGCCGGAGTTGACCGGGGACCCGGCCTACGCTAACCAAAGCCTTGCCAGTCACGGCCTGCCTGCCGATGACAACGACAACGGCGCCGCAAGCAACCGCAAGATGAGCTCAAACGGCCACAGCACCTCGTACCGGCTGAAGCGCAAGGAGGGCGCGGCGGACGGGCTGCGCCGGATCGCCCGCGGTCGTATCGAGAAAGCCGGCGAGCGGCTCAGCGAGCCCGGCGACGAGGCCCTCGCGGACGCGATCCACGGCGCCCGCAAAGACCTGAAGAAGGTGCGGGCGGTGCTGAGGCTGCTGCGCGAGGAGCTCGGCGACAAGCGCTTCAGGGCCGAAAACCGGCGCTTCCGCGACGCCGGGCGGCTGCTGGCCGAGAGCCGCGACGCCGAGGTCAAGCTGCAGACCCTGCAGGCGCTTCGCGGGGCCGGCGACCAGGGCTTCCCACTCTCCGGCGCGCTGGCCTGGGAACAGGCGCTCGAGGCCGATCGCGACCGCGTCGCCGCCAACCGCGGCGAGGGCGCGGAGCGGATCGAGCGGGCGCGGGCGGCGGTGACGGAGGCCGGCGCGGGGATCGCCCGCTGGCCGATCGGCAGCGACTCCTGGCGGCTGCTCGAACCCGGCGTCAAGCGCGGCTACCGCGAAGGGCGCGAAGCGCTCGCCGAGGTGCATGAGGAAGGCAGCGCCGACAACGTCCACGAGCTGCGCAAACGCGCCAAGGACCTCTGGTACCAGCTGCGCCTGCTCGGCGGCGCCTGGCCCGGCCTGCTGGAACCGGCGGCGGAGCAGGCGCACGAGCTGGCCGACCTACTCGGCGACCACCACGACCTCGCCGTGCTCGAAGCCGACCTGCGCGAGCGCAGCGGCCTCTCGCATTCGCGCCCGGCCTTCGAAGCGCTGATCGAGCGCCGCCAGACGGAGCTACTGGAGGGAGCGCTGGAGATCGCCGACCGCCTCTACGCCGAGAAGCCGAAGCACTTCGCCCGCCGCCTCCACGCCTACTGGAAAGCCTGGCGCAACTGACCGCCGAGGTTGCCTTTGATCCCGCATAGCGGGATCAAAGGCAACCTCGGCGATTCAGGGGGTGTGCTCGCAGTTGCGGAGGGTGTCCTTGGGGTCGGCGATCGCGACGTCATCGCCTTCACCGCAGTCGACGACGTCGGCGACGCCGTCGCGCGAGCGGATCGTGTCGTCGCCGGGACCGCCGCTGAGCTGGTCGCGGCCCGGGCCGCCGTCGATACAGTCGCCGCCGCCGCCGCCGAAGAGGCGGTCGCGGCCGGGGCCGCCGCTGATCCGGTCGCCGCCGACGGTCCCCACCACCCGGTTGGAGCCGCCGTCACCGTAGATCCGCGTCGCGCAGCGCTTTTCGGCGGCACCGGTCAGGGTCCAGCGGTAGTCGACGTCGGTGCTGGCGCCGGCGAAGGGATCGTCGCCGGCGGGCGAGCCGGCGGGAAGGGTCGCCTCGAAGGCGTAGCGACGCCGCTCGCCCGGTGCCAGCGCCCCAACCCGGCTCGTGCGCAGGGAGCCGAACGACCCCGCGTAGACGATCCCGTTGGAGCGGCCGGTGATGTCGCGGACGGTCAACCGCAGCTCGCTCGAGAGATGGCCGCCGCCGGGGCCGGGGTCGTCGCTGAGGTTGAGCGGCGCCAGCGTCAGCGCCGCCGGGCCATGGCCGAGGTTGCGAATGTCGACCGTTCCCCGCACCGACTCCCCCGGCGCCATGTTCGCGGCGCTGAAGATCGCTTCTTCGGAGCCCGAACCGGCGATCCGCATCGCCCCCGCCGCGTGCGTCCGCATGCTCCGCGCGTCGGCCTTGCCGAGACCGGAGAAGGCGAGCGCGAGGGCGACCGCGCCGAGCGTAAGCAAAGCCCAGCCCCCGAGCACCTGCAGGTTCCACCGGCCGGCGCCGTCCCGCCTCATCAGAACTCCTTGTCGGCGGTGCCGGACTCGGTCACCGCGGTGGTCGAGGTCGGGTTGCCGGAGGCGTCGGTGGCACCCGCGGCGGGCGCCCAGCTCATCGATCCGGTCGACGCCGTCGTCGTCGCCGCTGCCGACTGGGTGCCAAGCACGACGAAGATCTGGTTGCCGCTCATCGTCATCGTCGAGGCGGTGCCGCTGGCGCCGAAGGTGATGTTGGCGGTCGTGTAGTCGGCCGCCGGGAGGGTGATCGTGCCCAGCGGCAGCAAGGTCGCGTTGGTCGAGTTGTAGACGGTGACCGTGTCTTTGGTCGCGTTGTTGAGGCGGACGACGACCGAGGTCGAAGCGCCATTCCAGCCAGCGAGGACGGAGTTGGGGTCGATCGCCTTGCTGTAGGTGTAGGTGATTTTGTCGCCTGCGTCAGCCCGACCGGCGATCGCCCCGAGGTTGGTGGTCTGGATGTCAGTCCCGGCCGGCGCGGTGTTGTCGACCGCCACCGTGAAGCCTTCTTCGGTCCTCGCGTTGGCGTTGGCATCGGTCACCGTCAGCGCGTAGGAGGCGGTACCGGCGGCCAGCGTCGAGCCGGCAGTCAGCGAGCTGCTGCGGCGGGTGAACGTTTCGCCTTCGACCGTGAAGGTGCCGGCGCTGAGCGTCGCCGCGGTCTGTCCCGACGTGATCGAGCTGACATTGGCTTTGATCGTCGAGACGCCGCTCGCCGGGTTACCGGTATCGGCGCCGTTGGCGTAGACGTAGTAGGTGCCGCCCTTGCGGATCGTGCCGGCGATGCCGCCGGTCGTCTTCCCGATCACCGTTTCCGTGATCGTCGGCGCCACGAAGTCGGTGGCGGCGGTGATTTTGTTGTTCGAGCTGGAGGCGGTTTTCGAGGCGAAGCCGCCCCAGACCGGCCCGTCCGCCAGCAGCGACGCCAGCACCAGGGCCAGCATCAGCGCCGCGCAGGCGGTCATCTGCCTACTCACCGCCGCTCACCCCCGGCTTCGGCGGCGGGCGCCAGATCCGCACCAGGCCGGTCCAGCAGAGGAGCAGGGCCGGGATCACGATCAGGGCGATCCGGGCCGGCACGGTCCCGGTCCACATCAGCGCGTAGCCGATCTTCGGCACCGTGTAGAGGACCTTGCCGACGCTGCCGTCGGCGGGCACGACCCAGTGCTCGGTCGAGGTGTTGGCGTCACCGCGGGTGACGAAGCGGACGTCCTCCCCGACCGGCCGGATCGACTGCACCCGGTGCGAGAAGAGCTTGCCGCTGCCTTCCGGGTCGCGGAAGGTGACGATGTCGCCGACCCGGGCGGCGAGCGGCGAGATCGGTTCGGTGACGACGACGTCGCCGGTCTCGATCGCCGGCGTCATCGAGCCCGAGCGCATCGTGAACGAGCGGTCGCCGAGCGCCAGCGGGCCGACCGCCGCCAGCAGCGAGGCGAAGACGATCCCGAGGCCGAGCCAGAGGAGGAAGAGCCAGAGGCGGCGCAGGTACGGATGTTCGGCGGCGAAGGTCATCCGGCGGAGCGCTCGAGGGGGATCAGCTCGACCTCGACCCGGCGACCCTCGTAGCCGGTCTGTTCGCCGGCCGGGACCCAGGCCTCGACCCGCAGCCGGGCGGCGGCACCGGGGCCGAGGCGGACGGCGCCGTCGGTCCCCGCGCGCAGCGCTTGCAGGGTCGAGTCGAAGATCGCTTCGCCGCCGGCGGAGATCCGCACCCGGGTGATCCCGTCGAGGGCGGTTGAAGACGGGTTGGCCCGCAGGCGCACGGCGAGTCGCGCCCCGGTCTGGTTGCGGAGCACGAGGGTGCCGTCGGCATGGCGGCCGGGTCGCAGATGCGCGTCCTCCAGCACCGCCTCCGGCGTCGCCGGCGAAACGGCGATGGCTCCGTCCTGACCCGCGACGAAGCGCAGGGCCGCCGGCAGCACGCCCCCGTGGCCGCCGGCCGGCACCGCCATGACGACGACAGCGATGACGATCGCGGCGCCGAGCGCCGCTGCGACCACCCGGGTGATCCTGTCGTTGAGCTGCGAGACGGTCATGCGTGCCGGTCGATCCCCGAGGGGCCGCCCACCACGGGCGGCCCCTCGCTGGATCACGAGCGTTGCTCCACCTGGCCCCTTACTGGTTGCGGGCCTCCCAGGTGAAGGTGTGGGCGCCGGTGGTCAGGCCCTGGGCGGCTTCGGGAGCGCTGCTGGCCAGGGTCGCGGTGACCTGGTAGACGACCGCGTCGTTGGTCACCCATTTCGACGCCGAGGCGGGGTAGGTCGAGATGCCGTTGGCGTAGCTGTTTTTGCCGGTGCCGAAGGCGGCCAGCGTGCCCGAGTAGATCGCACCGCCCGAGGCGGTGAAGCCGGTGCAGCTCGGGAACGTCGAGGTCGTCTGGGTGCCGGGCGTGATCGTCAATTCGACGTACGGGCCCAGGGTCCCGATCGAGCTCGTCGTGTAGAGCTTGACGTCGGAGTCGAGGCTGCCGGTGTAGGTCACCTTGATGCATTTGCTGACGCTTTCGCCGGGCTTGGCGTTGGTCAGGCTGTACATCGCGGCGCCGGCGTCGTTGTCGCCGATCGTCACCGAGCCGGCGGTGATCGTATTGCCGGCGTTGGTGGTGGTGGCGCTGAAGGCGCCGAAGACACCCATCGCAGCAAGGCTGCCGAGGGCGCCGACGCAGAGGACGGTCAGTAGAACTTTGGTCCGCGTGTTCACTTCTCTCTCCTCCTTGGGTGGAGTTCGCTCGTTTTTACGGCCGTAGTGGTCGTGGCCAAGGAGTCGGAGCGCCGTGCAGCGATGGAGCGCGAACTATGTATGAAATCTGTGTGATTTAGCGGAGGGCGCTTGAAATGGCCGTTTGTTCTAGGCCAAAAGGAGGGCGCCTGGGCGTCAACTTGCGGGACGGAAGCGGTATCCGAAGCCGCGCACGGTCTCGATCGGCTCCTCAGCGCCCGCTTCCTGCAGCTTGCGCCGCAGGTAACTGACGTAGAGCCGCACCTGCCGCGGGTCGCCGCCGGCGTTGCCCCAGACGTCCTCGAGCAGCTGCTCCTGGGTGACGACCTGGTCGCGGTTGCGCATCAGGGTGACCAGCAGCCGGAACTCGGTCGGGGTCAGGTGGACCTCGGTACCGGTGACCTCAACCCGCCGTTTCGCCTCGTCGAGAGTGACGACGTCGTCGCTGAGGATCTCGAAGTCCGAGGCATTGCTGCCGCCGCGGCGCAGCAGCGCCCGGATCCTGGCGTCCAGCACGTCCGGGTCGAACGGCTTGGTCACGTAATCGTCGGCGCCGCCCTCGAGACCACGGATCGTCTCCGGGTTGGCGTCGGCAGCGGTCAGCACCATAACCGGCGCCTCGCTGACCTCGCGCACCCGCTCCAGCACGGCCCAGCCGTCGAGCTCGGGCAGGCCGATGTCGAGCACGGTGAGGTCGGGGCGGTGCTCGAAGAAGGCGCGGATCCCGGCCCGCCCGTCGGCCGCGGCAAGGCCTGTCATCCCGGCCCGCTCGACGAGGGCGATCACGAGTCCGCGGATGTCTGGGTCGTCCTCGACCACCAGTACCGTCGCCATGGGCAAGGGATGATGGATACCACACGCGTTCTTGGCAACCGACGATGAAGCAGACGACGGCCCGCAACTACATCTCCAGCGCCGAGCCGGCGAAGATGCTGCCGCTCTGGGCGCTCAGCTTCGAGCGCACCACCCGCGGCATCGCGATCATCGACCCGGAGACCCGCAGCGTCGTCGCCGTCAACCACGCCTTCGCCAAGATGCACGGCGGCGAGATGGAGGAGTTCGTCGGCAAACCGATCGACGACTCGCTCACCCCCGACGGGGTCGTCCGGCTGCCGGAGCTTGCCAGCAGCCTCGACGAGACCGGCTTCGTCGCACTCGAGTCCGACCACGTGCGCCGCGACGGCAGCGTCTTCCGGGTCGAGAGCGAGGTGATGGCCGCCCACGACGAGGAGGGCAACCTCCTGTACCGGATCTGCTGGTTCACCGACCTCACCGAGCAGCGGCGCATCGAGCAGCGCCAGCGCGACGCCGAGCGCCAGTTCGAGGCAGCCTTCGCGAAGACGGCGATCGGGATGGCGATGTGCGACCTCGGCGGCCACTGGATCCGCGCCAATTCGGCGTTCTGCGAGCTGACCGGCTACAGCGAGCGGGAGCTGCGCGGGCTGACCTTCGCCGAGATCACCCACCCCGACGACCTCGAGGCCAACCTCGAGGGCGACGAGCGCCTGCTGCGGGGCGAGGCCAGCGACTACCAGCTCGAGAAGCGCTACCTCCGTAAGGACGGCAAGTCGGTCTGGGTCCTGCTCTCGGTCTCGCTCGACCGCGACGAGGACGGCGAGCCGACCCTCTACATCGTCCACGCCCACGACATCTCGCTGCGCAAACGGATGGAAGCGGACATCGCCCACGCGACCTCCGGCAGCGGCTTCGACCGCGACCTGATCTGCACGATCGGCCCCGACACGAAGCTCGACCGCCTCGACGGCCGTTGGACCGAGGTCCTCGGCTGGAGCGAGGAGGCGCTGCGCTCACGGCCGCTGGTCGAGTTCGTCCACCCCGACGACCGCGCCGAGACGCTGGTCGAACTGGCCCGGGTCCACGGCCACGGCGAGCCGGCCCACTTCCGCAACCGCTGGCAGACCCGCGAAGGCCACTGGACCTGGCTCTCGTGGTCGGTACCCGGCAGCGACGGCGAGGGCAGCTTCTTCTGCGCGGTCCGCGAGATCGACGACCGGGTGGCGATGGAAACGGCCTTCGAGCTGCGCGGCGAGGTGATCGCGAACATGGCCGAGGGCGTCTGCCTGATGACCAAAGAAGACGGCAGGATCGTCTACGCCAACCCCAGCCTCGAGCGGATGCTCGGCTACGGGCCGGAAGAGCTGAACGGGCGCGACGCGATCGAGGTGATGCGGGCCGCCGATCTCTCCGAAGAGGAGCGGGCGATCCGCGACGCCGCCGTCTCCGACCTGAACGAGGAGGGCGCGATGAGCTACGAAGCGCGCCGCCTGCGCAAGGACGGGACCGAGATCTGGGTGCGGACGACGGCCACCACCTTCGACCACCCCCACTACGGCAAGGTCTGGGTCGGGATCCAGCAGGACGTGACCGAGGAGCGCGCGGCGCGGCTCGCGGCCGCCGAACTGGAGCGGGCGAAAAGCGAGTTCCTCGGCTCGATCTCGCACGAGCTGCGGACGCCGCTGACCTCGATCCTCGGCTACGCGACCCTGCTGCGCGCCGATGCCGGCGGCCCCCCCGGCCCCCAGTTCGATCACATCGAGGTGATCGAGCGCAACGCCACCCGCCAGCTGCGTCTGGTCGAAGACCTGCTCAACATCGCCCGCATCTCGGCCGGCGAGTTCGAGCTGCGACGGCAGCCGATCGACCTCGCCGAGCTGGTCCGGGACGAGGTCGAGGCGCTGCAGCCCGACGCCACCGCCGCCGGCCTGACGATGGACGTCAGCGCCGAAGGCCCGCTGGCGGTGATGGGCGACGCCGACCGCCTCACCCAGGTGGTCGCCAACCTCGTCTCCAACTCGATCAAGTTCACGCCGGCCGGCGGCCGGATCCAGGTCGGCCTCAGTGTCGCCCGGCGCCAGGCCCTGGTCCGGGTCGAGGACGACGGCCCCGGCTTCGACGCCGACGAGTTGCCGCACCTGTTCGAACGGCTCTACCGCGGCCTCGCCGTCAAAGACCGCCAGATCTCCGGCGCCGGCCTCGGGCTGGCGATCTCGCGCTCGATCGTCGAAGCCCACTCGGGCCGGATCGAAGCCCGCGAGAGCGAGCTCGGCGGCGCCTGCTTCGAGTTCGCGCTGCCGGCACTTTAGGCGCCACACCAACCGCGCTTGCAACATTGACCCCCCTCTGGCGTGGTCAATGTTGCGAGCGCGCTGAAGGGCCGGCGACGCCAAGGCGTGGAACACGCGGGGGTAGACGTGGAGGTCGGCGGCGCGGGCCGGCGGCGCCTCTGCTTCAACCGCGTCGGTCGCCCAGCGCTCGCCGAGCAGCGCCCGCCAGCCCTCCTCGCTGGCCCAGCCGTCGAAGACGCCGATGTCGTCGATCTCCCGGCACGACGGTGTCGAGCAGCGGTCGTCGAGCAGCGGGTAGAGCAGTATCTGGAAGGCGAGCTTCGGGCCACGACGGTCGCGAGCGACGATCGCCGTCGCCGCCGCCAGGCCGCCGCCGGCGCTGCCGCCGTAGACGGCGATCCGCCCCGGGTCGATCCCCAGCCGCTCGGCGTTGGCCGCGGTCCAGGCGAGGCCCGCGTAGCAGTCCTCGACCGGCGCCGGGTGCGGGTTCTCCGGCGCCAGCCGGTATCCGACCGAGACCGCGGCGCAGCCGACGGCGCCGCAGAGCCAGCGGGCGATCGCGTCCTCGGTCTCGATCGTGCCGCCGCCGTGGATGTAATAGACCGCCGGCAGCGGCCCCTCGAGGCCGCGCGGCCGGTAGCTGCGCAGCCGCCGCGTCGAGGCCCGCGATCAGCTCAGGGTCGATGCGCTCGCGGAGCATTGCTGGAGGAGCTTCCTCCAATCATCCCCCGGTAAGTCAAGTCCTGGTGAAATCTCCCTTGGTGAAATCGAGGATCAGCTGCGCCGCCTCCAGCGGGACGTCGAGCTGCGGGCAGTGGCCGACGCCGTCGAGCTCGATCCACTCCGCCCCCGGCACCCACTCCTCGCGGTAGCGGGCGGCGGTCGAGGGCCAGGCCAGGAGGGCGTCGGCGGTGCCCCAGACGACCCGCACCGGGCAGGTGATCCGCTCCGGGTCGAGGCCGTAACCGGCCTCGCGCGCGTACTCGACCAGCGGCCGGACATCGCTGCGAGCGACCCCGAGCATCATGTGGGCGATCAGCTCGGTCGGGATGTGCTCGTAGCTGCTGACGATGAAGCGGGTCGCGTTGCGGCGGCCTTCGGGAGTGGCGAGCAGGGTGTCGGCGTGGCCCGCCAGGACCTTGACCCCGCGCTGCATCGTCACGAAGTAGTCGAGCGTCTCCCCCATCGCCGGGTCGCCCAGAGCCCAACCGCCGGCCGGGGCGAAGGCGAGCGCCGAGCGCGCCCGCCCGCGCTCGGCGAGCTGCAGCGCGACGTAGCCGCCGAGCGAGTTGCCGACCAGGTGGGCGGTCTCGAACCCGGCCGCGTCCATCGCCCGCTCGACCCCGTCGGCGAGCACCGCGTCCGAGACCTCGCCGTCGAGCGGCGGGCCGCCGGCGTGGCCGGTCAGGGTCGGCGCGAGCACGTCGTGGTGGCGTTCGAGCTCGGGCAGGACCAGCTCCCAGGTGCGCCAAGTGTCGGTGAACCCGTGCAGGCAGACGAGCGGCGGCCCGGCGCCGCCGCGGTGGGCGGGGGTGAAGCTCACGCGGCGCTCAGCCGTCGTAGGGCGCGTAGCGGTTGTGGAGCATCAGGTCGTTGCCGTCGGGGTCGGTGAACAGGGCCATGTGGCAGACGCCGGTGTCGAAGGTCTCGGCGACGAACTCGACCCCCTTCGCCTCGAGCTCGGCGCGGGCGGCGGCGACGTCGTCGACGTGCAGCGCCGGGTGGCCGTTCTTGCGCGGCGCGAACGGCATCCCCTGCTGCTCCGGTTCCCAGATCCCGTAACAGGTGCTCCCGGCCCAGCACTCGAAACGCGAGTGCTCGTCCGGCCGCAACCCCAGCGTCTCGACGTAGAAGGCGCGCGAGCGCTCCGCGTCCTGGGTGGGGATGCCGATGAAGTCGGTCCCGGTGATCCTCACTTCGACCTCCTTGGTGGATGGGTGGACGGTCGGTCAAGTATTGCTGCCCGAACCCGGTACCTTGGACGGATGCAGATACGGGCCGCGGTCTTGGAGGAGTTCGGGGCACCGCTCGCGGTCCAGGCGGTGGAGCTGGAGGAGCCGCGGGCCGGCGAGGTCCTGGTCCGCCTGGTTGCCTGCGGCGTCTGCCACACCGATCTGTACACGGCGTCTGGCGCCGACCCCTCCGGCTACGCGCCGGCGGTGCTCGGGCACGAGGGCGCCGGCGTCGTCGAGAAGGTCGGCGAGGGGGTCGGCTCGCTGGCGGTCGGCGACCACGTCGTCACCCTGTTCTCGCCGCAATGCCGCGAGTGCGTGCACTGTGCCGACCCGCGGACCAACCTCTGCCTGGCGATCCGCACCGAGCAGAATCTCGGCCACCTGCCCGACGGCAGCGTCCGCCTCTCGCGCGGCGGCGAGGAGATCCGCCACTTCATGGGCTGCTCGACCTTCGCCGAGTACACGGTGATGCCGGAGATCGCCCTCGCCAAGGTCAATCCGGAGGCGCCCTTCGAGCACATCTGCCTGTTCGCCTGCGGCCTCTCGACCGGGCTCGGGGCGGCGATCAACACGGCGAGGGTGGAACCCGGCAGCACCTGCGTCGTCTTCGGCGCCGGCATGGTCGGGCTCGGCGCCGTCGCCGGCTGCCGCCTGCAGGGCGCCGAGCGGGTCGTCTGCGTCGACCTCTCCGAGGACCGGCTCGAGCTGGCCCGGGGCCAGGGCGCGACCGAGGTGATGATCGGCGGTGAGAGCACGGTCGAACAGGTGCTGGAGATGACCGACGGCTTCGGCGCCGACTACACCTTCGAGGCAACCGGCAACGTCGCCGTGATGCGACAGGCGGTCGAAGCGGCGCGGATGGGCTGGGGCCTGTGCACGGTCGCCGGGGTCGCCGGCAAGGGCGAGACCCTCGACGTCGTCCCCCGCTTCCTGATCACCGGCCGCCGCGTCGCCGGCTCTTCGTTCGGCGGCGTCAAGGGCCGCGACCAGGTGCCGCAGCTCGTCGACCGCTGCCTCGCCGGCGAGATCGACGTCGCCCCTTTCATCTCACACCGGATCAAGCTCGACGAAGTCAACCGCGGCTTCGAGCTGATGGAGGCCCAGGATGGGATCCGCAGCGTCATCGATTTCGTCTGAGCCGATCACGCCCGTCGGCCGCGATCGGTACCTTGGAGGGAGCCGGCCTGGCGGGAGGGGCCAAGCCGAATCGTGACCACGACGTCGAAGAAGCCAGAGACCGTAATCGTCCGCTTTGCGGGCGACTCCGGCGACGGCATGCAGCTGGTCGGCGACCGCTTCACCGCAGCGACCGCGCACGTCGGCAACGACCTCTCGACGCTCCCCGACTTCCCGGCCGAGATCCGCGCCCCGGCTGGCACCCCGGGCGGCGTCTCCGCCTTCCAGATCCACTTCGCCTCGCGCGACATCCTCACCCCCGGCGACCACCCGAACACGCTGGTGGCGATGAACCCGGCGGCGGTCAAAGCCCACCTCGGGGCGCTGCAGGCGGGCGGCACGCTGATCGTCAACGAGGACGCCTTCACCGACGCCAACCTGCGCAAGGCCGGCTACGAGGCCAACCCGCTCGAGGACGGCACCGTCGACGACTACCAGGTCTTCAAGGTGCCGATGACGACGCTGACGACCCGCGCGACCGAGGAGGTCGAGGGGCTGAAACCGGCGGAGGCGCAGCGGACCAAGAACCTCTTCGCGCTCGGCCTGATCTCCTGGATGTACGGGCGGCCGGGCAAGGAGACGATCGCCTGGCTGGAAACGAAATTCGCCAAACGGCCGGCGATTCTGGCCGGCAACATCGCCGCCTTCAAAGCCGGCTACAACTTCGGCGACACGACCGAGATCGCGGTCACCCCGGTCGAGGTCGCGCCCGCCCCGCTGGAGTCGGGCGAATACCGCAACGTCAACGGCGCCAACGCGCTGGCGATGGGCCTGATCGCGGCCAGCGTCCGCAGCGGCCTGCAGCTCTTCTTCGCCAGCTATCCGATCACGCCGGCCTCCGAACTGCTCCACCACCTCGCCCGCCACAACCGCTTCGGCGTCCGCACCGTGCAGGCCGAGGACGAGCTCGCCGCCGCCAACATGGCGCTCGGCGCCTCCTTCGGCGGCAAGCTCGGCGTCACCTCGACCAGCGGCCCGGGGATGGACCTGAAGGCGGAGACGATCGCCCTGGCGGCGATGGTCGAGCTGCCGCTGGTCGTGATCGATGTCCAGCGCTCCGGCCCTTCGACCGGGCTGCCGACCAAAACCGAACAGTCGGACCTGCTGATGGCGATCCACGGCCGCCACGGCGAGTCGCCGCTGCCGGTGATCGCGCCCTCGACGCCGGCCGACTGCTTCAACTCCGCGGTCGAAGCGGCGCGGATCGCGATCCGCTACCGGACCCCGGTGATCCTGCTCGCCGACACCTTCCTGATGAACTCCTCCGAGCCCTGGCGGCTGCCCGACGTCGGGCAGCTGCCGGAGATCGACCCCGCCTTCGCCGAGGGGCCCAACGCCGGCGACGAGTTCCTCCCCTACCTGCGCGACGAGCGCGGCGCCCGCCCCTGGGCGATCCCCGGCACCCCCGGCCTCCAGCACCGGCTCGGCGGCCTCGAGAAGGAGCACGGCTCGGGCAAGATCAGCTACGACCCCGCCAACCACGCGCTGATGACGAAGCTGCGGGCGGAGAAGCTCGAGAAGCTGGCCAAGGAGCTGCCGCCGGTCGTGGTCGACGCCGACGACGGCGCCGAGCTGCTGCTGCTCGGCTGGGGCTCGACCTCGGGCGTGGTCGGCGCCGCCGCGCGACGAATCCGCAACCGCGGCATCCCGGTCGCCACCGCCCACCTGCGCCACCTGGAACCGATGCCGGCCAACATCGGCGAGGTCGTCAAGGCCTTCGACAAGGTGCTGGTGCCGGAGCTCAACACCGGTCAGCTCTTGAGCCTGATCCGCGACAAGTTCCTGGTCGACGCGGTCGGCTACAACAAGGTGGAGGGCCTGCCGATCCTCGCCGAGGAGCTCGAGCAGGCGATACTGGAGGTGCTGGGCAAGGATGAGTGAGAACGGGCACGACAGCGGCAATGGGGTTGGCGGCGCCACCGCGACCCTGACCAAGGCCGACTTCCAGTCGGGCCAGGAAACGCGCTGGTGCCCGGGCTGCGGCGACTACGCGATCCTCAACTCGGTCCAGACCCTGATGCCGGAGCTCGGCGTCCCGCCCGAGAAAACGGTCTTCATCTCCGGCATCGGCTGCGCCGGTCGCTTCGTCTACTACATGGACACCTACGGGATGCACGGCATCCACGGCCGGGCGCCGGCGCTGGCGACCGGGATCGCGACCGCGCGCGAGGACCTCTCGGTCTGGGTCGTCTCCGGTGACGGCGACTCGCTCTCGATCGGCGGCAACCACCTGATCCACGCCCTGCGCCGCAACGTCCCGATCAAGCTGCTGCTCTTCAACAACCAGATCTACGGGCTGACCAAGGGTCAGTACTCCCCGACCTCGGAGACCGGAAAGGTCACCAAGTCGACCCCGTTCGGGTCCGAGGACCATCCCTTCAACCCGCTGGCGCTGGCGCTCGGCGCCGACGCCTCGTTCGTCGCCCGCACGATCGACGTCGAGAAGCAGCACGTGCGTGACACCCTGCGCGCCGCCGCCGAGCACCCCGGCTCGGCCTTCGTCGAGATCTACCAGAACTGCAACGTCTTCAACGACGGCGCCTTCGACGCCGTCCGCGGCAAGGCCGGCGCCCACAACCAGATCCGGCTCGAGCACGGCCAGCCGATCCGCTTCGGCGAAGACCTCGAGAAGGGGGTCGTCCGCTCCGCCGGCGGCGGCCTCGAAGTCGTCGACGTCGCCGAGGCCGGCGAGCGCGGCCTCGTCGTCCACGACGCCCACGTCGAGGACCCGAGCCACGCCACCGCCCTCGCCCGCCTCGCCGACAGCCCCACCGGCCCGACCCCGATCGGCGTCTTCCGCGACGTCAAGCGCGCGGTCTACGGGTCGGAGCGCCAGGCCGAGCTCGAGGCCGCGCATGCCGGGGCGACGCTCAGCGACGTCGACGAGCTCCTGCGCTCCGGCGACACCTGGACCGTCTAGCTCGCCCTTGCTGAATCGAGCCGGCTATAGGCGGCTAGATTCAGCAAGCGCTCAGGGGACCGAGGCGACTTTGGCGCAGGCCACGGCGGAGTCGTCGCCGGTGCCGCCGACGCACTCGTCGCCGCCGCCGTCACCGTCGAGGTGGTCGTTCCCGCCTCGTCCCAGCAACTTGTTCGCACTCCCGTCGCCAGTCAGGATGTCGGGGCCGGGTGAGCCCTCGATCTTCTCGACGCTGGCGTCGATGTGGCCGGCGTCGCAGCCGCCCGTGCCGGGGTCGGTGACCGGGCCGCCGATCGTCGCGTCGACGAAGATGCCGGAGTTGCGGACGCGGGCGAAGGAGGCGGAGTCGTTGTCGCCGGGGCCGCCGTCGAAGCTGTCGCCGTCGCAGGGCTGGCCGCCGATCATCAGGTCGTCGCCGGGGCCGCCGATCATCGTCGCCGCGCCGGAGTCTTGGCGCGGGTGGAAGATGTTGACGCCGTACTCGACGTCATCACCGCCGCCGCCTTCGAGCGTGTCGGGGTCGTCGTCTTCGCCGGCGTAGAGGACGTCGTCGCCGGGGCCGCCGCGCAGGGTGTCGGAGCCTTTGCCGCCTTCGAGGTTGGCGGAGACGCCGGCCGGAACGCTGTCTTCGATCGTCACCGTGTCGTTGCCGGCACCCATCACGGCGACGATCGAGTCGGCTTTGCCGGGGATCGTCTCGGTCGAGCCGTTGACGTCGACGACGAAGGCGCCGCCCGAGTAGCCGACGGTGACCGTGTCGGGGCCGCTGGTGCCGTTGATGATCAGGCTGGCGGAGCCGTCGATCGATTCGTACAGTTCCGCCGTCGCGCCGCCGCCTTCAGGACCGCAGGAGCTCTGGGCGTCGAAGCCGCCGCCGCACTGGTCGCTGCCTGGCCCGCCGAACGCTTCGTCGCCGGCGCCGACCGCGCTGAGGTGATCGTCGCCGGGGCCGCCGTCGAGCCGGTTGGCGTCGGCGTCGCCGACGAGGGTGTCGTCGCCGGAGCCGCCGATCGCGTCCTCGATCCCGGACAGGTGCTCGCCCTCGGCGCCGCTGACGGTGCCGGCGCCGAGGTCGATCGTCAGCGGCCCGCCGGTGCCGGCGTAGGAGGCGATGTCGTGGGCACCGGGCCCGCCGTCGATCCCGTCGTTGCCGGGGCCGCCGATCACCACGTCGAAGTCGCCGTCGCCGCCGTTCAGCGAGTCGTCGCCGGGGCCGCCGCTGACCTGGTCGCCGTCCCCAGCGCCGCCGCCGACTTCGTCGTTGCCGTTTTCGCCGAGCACACGGTCCGTGCCGCCGCCGCCGTCGAGGTGGTCGGAGCCGCGTTCGCCGTGGATCGTGTCGTCGCCTTCTTCACCGAAGACGGTGTCATTGCCGCGGCCGCCGAAGACGGTGTCGTCACCGCCGCCGGCGCAGATCAGGTCGTTGCCGCCTTCGCCGTAGATCGTGTTGGCGGCGGATCCGGCGACGATCACGTCCGGCGCCTTGGTGCCGACGATCTTTGCCGCGTTGGAGGTGATCGTCGCGCTCTTGCCGCCGCAGCCGGCGCCGCCGGCGCCGGCGTTGCTGACGGCGACCGCGAGGCCGAGGGCGGCGAGGACGAGGAAGGCGAGGGCCGTGCGCAGAGCGCGCTGGGTCTTGGTCCCGGCTGAGTCCACGGTCATACATCGACCAGAACCCCGAACGTGGTCAGTCATCACCCCTACGTGGACGAATCTCTTACTCGCTTCTGGGCGCAAGGATTAGAGGTGGCCCGTCCCCGGGGTGGCGGGGGCGGGCCACCTGCGCGCAGGAACGCGGCTCAAGTGCCTGAGCCGCTCATTTCCCTGCGCAGCTTCGCCGCCGCAATGACGCAGCGCGAGAACGGGGTCCCCTGCTCCCCTTTCACGTGCTTCTTGCTGAGGCCCCTGCAGGCCCGCCGGGCGGTCATACGTTCGTTGTGGGCGGCCTTCGCCATCGCCGTCACGCACTGGCTGAACGGCGTCCCCTTCTGGCCGGCGACGTGCTGCTTGCTCTGTCCCTGGCAGTAGACCCCGTAGGCCTGCGCCTTGTCCGGCAACGGCGCCTTCGGGCCGGGGACCTGGCCGGGCGGTTCGGTCCCGTAGTGGGGGCCGTTTCCGTGCCCTTTCCCCTGACCGTTGCTCGACGACTGGCCGGCCATCGCCGGCGCCGCCGCGAGCGCGAGCGCACCCGTGATCACGGCGATCCTGATCAGCAGCTTCATCGTGCCTCCTTCGCGTTCGCGGACACCCGCACCCGGCCCCCGATTTGCCATTGCGCTGCTTGAACGCGACGGCGAAGGAGTTGTCAGGGCTTACTTTTCGTGGCCCCGGGATTCGTGTTCCGGTGCTTCGGGCTGTTCGGTCGGCGCGGCTTCGGCGGCGTCCGCTTCGGCGGCCGGAGATGCGGCGGCTTCCGGCTTCGCCGGGTGTTCGGGCTTCGCCGGGTGTTCGGGCTTTTCCGGATGCGAGGGGTGAGCCGGCTTGGCGGGGTGCGTCGGGTGCACGGGCTTCGCCGGATGCGCCGGCTTGGCCGGGTGGCTCGTCTTGCCATTCGCAGAGCCGTTGCCGGTTGCTTCGTGGCTGACGGAGGTTTCATTGCCGTGCGATGAGGCCGGCGGCGAGCTCGCTTGCGGTTCGCCGGCCTGCGCCGGGGTCGTCGTCGTTGCCGACTCCTTCTGGCTGGCGCTGGAGCCATTGCCGCCGGCCTTGGCGGCGCTTCCGAGCTTGGCGCTCGCGCCACCGTCGTTCCTCGCCGGCGCCGGCGCGGTGCCGGCCGCCGCGCTCTGCACGGCGCTCGCGGGCACGCTGCTCTTCCCCGCTTTCGCGGGCGCAGCCGACTGCGACTGCGAGCCCCCGTCGCCGGGCAGGCCGAGGTGGACGAGGCCGCCCTTGTCGGCGGCCGTGACGCCGATCGCCGCGACGACGGCGACGGTCGCCGCGCCCTTCAGCAGGACCGAGGCGCCGACCGTCTTCGCGGCGCCGGCGCCGACCGCGGCTCCGGCCCCCGCACCGCCAGCGGGTGCGGCGGCGCCGCCGAGGATTCCCTGCAGCAGCCCCGCGGCGACCGCCGCCGGCAGCGGCGCCAGCGCCGCCAGCTCCCGTTCGCGGCCGTCGATTTCCGCGCGGAACGCGCGACAGCTCTCGCAGCCGCGCAGGTGGGCGCGGATGTCGCGCCGGCGCAGGACGCGGCCGTCGCCGTCGGAGACCGCCCGCATCACCTCGGCGCAGCCCATCTCACGCCCCGCGTCCATCTCACGCAGCCCCAGTCGCGCCTCGTAGAGGGTCTGGCGGGCGACCGCGGGCGACGTGCCGAGAGCAGCGCCGATCTCCTCGAACCCGAGCCCGCCGAGCTCGCGCATCACCAGCGCCCCACGCTGGCTCTCCGGCAGCTGCTCGAGGTCGGCGAGCAGCTGCCGGAGCCGCTGCCGCTGGCTCGCCTCCTCCGCCAGGCCCACGCCGCCGGCCAGCAGCTCGGTGTCGAGCTGCTCGCTCGGGCGCCGGCGCCGGACCAGCTCGATCGCCTCGTTGTGAGCGATCCGGTAGAGCCACGGCTTCAGCTCGATCCGCCGCTCCTCCCCGGGCAGCGCCCGCAGCACCTTCACCATCGTCCCCTGCAGCGCGTCCTCGGCGTCCTCGCGGTCGCCGAGGATCGCCAGGCAGTAGCGGTAGAGGGGCTCCTGGTAGCGCTCGAAGATCGCCGTGAAGGCGCGCTCGTCGCCCCCGATCGCCCGCCGCGTCAGCCGTTCGTCGGAGAGCAGCATTCCCAAAGGGTAGGCGCATTCCCATGTCGCAAGAACGGCGATCGGGTGCGAATGTCAGCGCCAAAGCGAAATTCCTGACAGCCGGGCGGCCCGTCCGTTTCAGCTTTGCGACAAGGGGGAACCAACAGCGACGAAAGGAGGAGCACCAGGGATGACCATCGCCAGCTCGATATTCGTGATCGCGGTCGGCGCGATCCTCTATTTCGCAACCAACCTGCGCGTCGCCCACGTCAACATCGACACGGTCGGCCTGATCCTGATGATCGCCGGCGCAGCGGGCCTCGTGCTCGGCTTCGTCCAGCAGAGCATGGCCAGTAAGCGCCGCCGCGAAGTCACGATCGACGACCGCCGCGAACCACCAACTGACCAGACCTACCGTTGAGCGAGCTCGTCCTCGGACCGCTGCTGCGGTACGTCTCGACAACCGAGGCCACGGTCTTCGTCGAGACCGACACCGCCTGCGAGGTCGAGGTGCTTGGCAGGCGTGAGCCGACCTTCCGGGTCGAAGGCCACCACTACGCGCTGGTCCGGATCGAGGGCCTCGAGCCCGGCAGCTCCCACGAGTACGAGGTCGCGCTCGACGGCGAGCGGCGCTGGCCGGAGCCCGGCTCGGAGCTGCCGCCGAGCGCGATCCGGACCCTGGGCGGGGCCGGGCCGCTCGACATCCGCTTTGGCTCCTGCCGCGTCGCCGTCCCCCACGAGCCGCCCTACACGTTGAGCAAAGACGAGAGCGAGGACGGCTTCGAGGTCGACGCGCTGCACGTCCTCGCCGCCGAGATGGCGCGCGGCGAGCGCGAGGGCTGGCCCGACCAGCTCTTCCTGCTCGGCGACCAGGTCTACGTCGACGAGGGCTCGCCGCGAACCCGCGAGCGGATCCGCAGCCGCCGCGGGGTCGAGACGCCGCCCGGCGAGGAGGTGACCGACTTCGAGGAGTACACCTGGCTCTACGCCGAGAGCTGGCGCGAGCCGCTGATCCGCTGGCTGTTCTCGACCGTCTCGGTCTCGATGCTCTGGGACGACCACGACATGAGCGACGACTGGAACATCTCGCGCTCGTGGCTGGCCGAGATGCGGCGGCGCTCCTGGTGGCAGCGGCGGGCGGTCGGCTGCCTCGCCAGCTACTGGATCTACCAGCACCTCGGCAACCTCTCGCCGCGGGCGCTCGACGAAGAGGAGATCTACGGCCGGGTACGGGGCAGCCAGCACGCCGGCGCCGAGCTGTTCGAGTGGGCGCGGCGGATCGACGCCGAGGAATCCGGAACGCGCTGGAGCTTCTGCCGCGACTTCGGTCGCACGCGGGCGATCTTCGTCGACTCGCGGGCGGGTCGGGTGCTCGGGGAGGAGCGGCGCTCGATGGTCGATGAGGAGGAGTGGCAGTGGATCGTCGACCACGCCGAGGGCGACTTCGACCACCTGCTGATCGCGACCACGGTGCCCTGGCTCCTCGCTCCCGGCTTCGACCGGCTCGAGGCCTGGAACGAGCGGATCTGCGACGGCGCACTCGGCAAGCACCTGGCGCGGACGAGCGAGAAGCTGCGGCGGGCGGTCGACTTCGACCACTGGGCCTCGTTCGGGTGCTCCTTCCGGCTCCTGCGCGACCTACTGGCGGCGGTCGCCGCCGGCGAGCGTGGCGGCCGCCCAGCCTCGATCGTCGTCCTCTCCGGCGACGTCCACCACGCCTACCTGAGCGAGGTCTCCTTCCCCGACGGCGAGCGCAGCCCCGTCTATCAGGCTGTCTGCTCGCCCTACCGCAACCCGCTCGACGCAAAAGAGCGGCGCGTGGTCCGCGCCGGCTTCTCGCGCCCGTTCACCTGGCTGGCGGCGGCGCTGGCGCGGCTCGCCGGCGCCCCCGATCCCGGGATCCGCTGGCGAACCCTCGACGGTCCCTGCTTCGACAACCAGGTGGCGCTGCTGCGGCTCGACGGACGCTCTGCGTCGATCGCGCTCGACAAGACGGTTCCCGGCGAACAGCGGGAGCCATCGCTACAGCGCAGCTTCGAGCGCCGCCTGGCCTGAGCCCTATTCGCTCTTCGGCGGACGCCCGTAGAGGCGGTCCTTGGCGGCCAGCAGCTGGGCGTCGGCGGCGGCGTGGGCGAGCTCGGGATCGCCGAAGCCGAGCGCGATCCCGTAGGAGACGCCGACCGCCGCCTCGCCGAGGTTGGCCTCGACGATCGCGTTGGCCACCCGCTCGGCGGCGAGCTGGGCCTCGGCCGGGGTCGTCGCCGGCATCAGGATCGCGAACTCGTCGCCGCCGACCCGGAAGGCGTCGTCGGCGACCCGCGACTGGTCGATTTGGCGGGCGACGTTGCGCAGGACCTCGTCGCCGGCCGGGTGGCCGAGGCGGTCGTTGACCTCCTTGAAGCCGTCGAGGTCGAGCAGGCAGATCGAGAGCGGGTGACCGTAGCGGTTGGCGCGGTTGATCTCGACCGCCAGGCGCTCCTGGTAGGCGCGGCGGTTGGCGAGGCCGGTGAGGGCGTCGTGGCGGCTGTCGTGGGCCTCCATCTCGAAGTGGGTGGCGTGCGAGATGTGGGCGGCGATCAGGTCGGTCAAGAGCTCGAGCGCTTCGACGTCGTCGTCGCTGAAGTTGCGGGCGACGCCGGAGTAGACCTTGAGCACGCCGACCACCTCGCGGCGGTGGATCAGCGGCACGCAGATCATCGCCGCGGCGTTGACCATCTTGCAGGCCTCGCCGTCGACCCGCGGGTCGTCGCTGGTGTCGTCGCAGCGCAGCAGCCGGCCCTCGGCGACGCAGAGCCCGGAGAGGCTTGTCTCCTGCTTCAGCCGCATCCCCAGGTAGGGGGTGGCGTCGCCGGTCGTCACCTCGTAGACCATCTCGTCGCCCTCGACGATCTCGATCACGGCGCCGCTGGCCCGGGTCAGTTCCTGGCTGCGTTCGGCGATCAGCTGCATCGTCGCGAGCAGGTCGAGATCGGAGGCGGCGATCTCCGTCTGGGTGCGGATGATCGCGAGCAGTCTTTCGTCGCGGCGGACGTTCACCCAGGTCGGATCGGCGCAGACATCCGAGTTCTTTAAGCCGCGAGCGCCGAATTTCATCCCACCGGCAACCACGCTCGACCCAGAACTCGCGCGCGGCGGCGGGCGCTCTCGGCATCGATATGGGCGCGAACCGGGTCCGAGATCACGGTCGGGGCAAGGATCACGACGCGGTCGTAGCCGGCGGCGGCGTCGGCGTTGCTGAGCGAGCGGATGCCGCCGTCGACGTAGCGGCGGCCGTCGCCGCCGCGAGCGAGGCGCTCGACGATGCCGAGCATCCAGGAGATCCCGGCAACCCCGCCGCCGGAGAGGACCAGCGCCCTACTAGGAGGGACTAGCGAAACTCCTGATCTCGCTCTGGGGGCGGGTCGCGGCTGTCGCGCTTGCGACATTTACCCCACCCTGGTGTGGTCAATGTCGCAAGCGCCGTCTGAACCGACCGAGGACGTCGCCCCGCCCCCTGTCCGCCGCCGCCGGGCGCGTGCGTGAGTTTCGCTAGGCCCTCCTAGATTGGTGAGCTCTGCGGTCGGCCACGGCGGGATCCTAGGACAGCCCGCCGTCCTTCCCACCGGGCCCAGCCGGCCATCACCGCGGCGGCGTAGAGCCAGCCGAGGGCAACGTCGAAGAAGTAGTGCTCGCCGGTCGCCATCAGCGTCAACCCCATCGCCAAGGGGTAGAGCAGCAGCAACGGCCGCAGACGGCGGCGCCTCACCCGCGGCCAGATGAAGAGCGCGACCAGCATGCAGAAGGCGGAGTGCAGCGAGGGTACGGCGGCGACCAGGTTGACCGTCTCCTGGCCCTTCGAGAACCAGCCGGCGGTGCCGACGCCGATGATTTCCCAGCCGGTCGAGGTGGTCCGCTCGACCGGGCCGAGCAGCCCGATTTCGCTCGCCAGCCAGGGCGGCGCCGCCGGGAAGAGGATGTAGGTCGCGAGCCCGGCGAGGGCCAGCGTCACCAGCCGCTTGCTGAAGCGCAGGAAGGCCGGGTGGTCGCGGGCCCAGAGGTAGCCGGCGAGGACGAAGGGGGTGAGGAAATAGGAGGTGTAGATCAGGGTGAAGGCGACGTTCCAGGCGCTGAGGACATGCGGGTCATAGAGGTGGGCCTGCAGCCATTCGGTCGGCGTCTGGCCGAAGAAGACGGCTTTGTCGAAGTCGATCATCGCCTGGTAGTGGGTGCCGATCCCGAGCGAGTCGGCGGCCCCCCGGGTGAGGTCGTAGACCCAGAGCACGGCGACGATCGGCAGCCAGTCGCGCAGCAGCCGCAGGATCTGCCGCGGGTGGCGGCCGAGGCAGACGATCAACAGGGCGCCGCAGGTCCAGGCGATCACCAGCTCGCGCTGGACCGGGATCCCGTAGTGCGCGCTCCAGAGGACGAGGGCGACGAAGTAGAGACCGAGCGCGATCCTGCGCACCAGCGGCCAGTGCTCGAAGTGCAGGACGGGAGCGTCTTCGGCGCCCCCCAGATGCGCGAATTCGGACGTGCTCAAGACCCCAATCTAACCGCCCCGTTGACAGGTCGTTAACAACCGGGCGGGCAGCGCCGGACGCTCAGGGTTCTTCGCCGGTGACCGAGGCCTGGCGGAAGGGCCATTCGGCGCCGTTGTGGCAGCGCTCGAGCAGGAAGGTGACCTCGTCCAGGCGCCCCGGGGCTTTCGGATCCCCTTCGCATTCCTCTTCGCAGGTCGAGCTGTCGAGCTTGGTCCCGATCGAGGTCGGGTCGAAGAGCTCGCGGTCGGGATCGGTGGCGAAGGTCATCGGCACCCCGTTGGGCGTTTCCGGATCGCCGGGGTCGTCGCTGAAGAAGGGGTCTGTGATCAGCGTCTTTCCCGACTTTGCCTTGATCGCTTCCCAGTAGCGCTTGAGCCATTCGGGCTTGAAGTCGCTCCAGGGCGCTCCGGTCAGGTGCTGGAAGAGCTCGCCGATGTGCGTGGTCACGGCGCGTTGCCCGAGCACAGCGCAGTCGAGCTCGTCGTCGCACTCCAGCGAGCGCCGGTTCATGTTCGCCGAGCCGCAGACGAACAGCTGGTCGTCGTAGGTCTGCGACTTGGCGTGCACGTAGACACCCCGGCCTTCGGCCACGCTTTTCGGCCCCGGCAGCCACATCCCGTAGACGAGCACCCGTTCGCGGCCGGCTTCGTTTTCGAGGCCGTCGTAGAGCGCCTTCAGGGCAGCGCGGCGCAGCCCCAGTTCCTCGTAGGAGCTTTCCGCGCCGTAGGGAGGGAGGACGATCAGCAGCCTGAGGCCGGCGTTCGCTTTCATCTGCGCCGCCAGCTGCCGGGCGAGCGGTTCGCTCCAGAAGTACTGGTCGCAGATCGTGATCAGCTGGGTCGCCTTGGAGACCGCGTTGGCGACGCCGGCGAGGACCGTGAACTCGCCCCGCTGGAAGGGCGGCTCGGTGCCGCCGAGGTAGCGCAGCGGGATCGTCCGCCACATCTGCACCGTCGTGCCGCCGGTCTTCGGCGCCACCGCCACGACCTTGGGCAGGGGCTTGACGAACTTCCTGCCCGTCCCGGTTTCGCCGATGCAGGCGGCGCTGGTCAGTTTGACCCGGTCCGTGATCTCGGACCAGGGCACTTCCGAGGGGTCCTTCCATTCCTTCGCTTCGAACACTTCCACCATCCCGTCGCTGTCGATGATCCAGCGCTCCGCGAACTGCTGCTCGAGCGTGGCGACGATCGGGCCGCCGAGCTGCAGGTAGTGGTCGTGCCAGTGCAGGTATTCGCCCCCGTAGACGTTCGCCGGCAGCCCCTCGGGGAAGGCTCCGACCTTGAAGTACGGGAAGCTCGGGTAGCCGTTGCCCGGCGGCGGCGACTGTTTCGGCCAGCCTTCTTCGGGGTTGGGGATCTTGCTGCCCGACTGCCAGTCGCCGATCCCGCCGACGCGGTTGGCGGGGAGGCCGAAGTCACGGCGGGTGAAGGCGAAGTCGACGCCGCCGCAGAAGGCCAGGTTCACCGGCCCGACCCGGACCGCGACCATCTTCTGGTGCAGCGACGCCGAGGGCGGGGTCGCCGTGCGCAGGTCGAGGGCGACGACGCCGCGCGGTTCGCTGCCGCCGAGCGAGTCGCTGAATTCCTGGATCGCCGCCGCGACGTTCCAGTGTTCGACCGCGATGCTCTTCACCGCGGCCTCGATCTCAACCACGTTCGGCATCCACAGCAGCAGGCGGACGTTGATCCCCGCCGCCATCATCCGCAGCACGAAGCCGAGCGCGGTCTGGTCCTTCTTGACGGTTTCCTTCGGGTTCCACGGCTTGCCGCCCCACGGCTGGGTGCTGGAGAGGTCGCGCAGAGCGTTGAACCCCCAGTCGGCGATGTAGACGTGGCCGCGCTCCGCGGCCGGGACCCCGTCCGCCTCCATCTCGTTTGCCGCGGTGATCGCCGCTTCGAACGTGTCGCGGAGCGCGCTCAGGGCCTGGTCGCCGCCGATCATCGGCTTCACTTGGCAGCCTGCGTCCCACGGATTCGCTCCCGTCGCGGCGCGTTCGGCCATCGCCGTGCCGTCACCCCAGGGCCGGCCTTCGCCCTCGTCGCTCTTGTACACGGACGAGGTGAACTGGAGCAGCCACTTCGCTTCCGCGGGGCCAACCGTCGCCATGCGCCGAACCTACCCCGCCGAACTCATTGATGCAAATTTCTTTACTAAAAACCGGGCTGTCGTCTTCCGCCGGTCGACGCCGCGAATGAGCGAATTCCCCTGTCCATAAAGAATCAAGTTCCCGCTCCAAATGCTCGATATCTGGGGCATGGCAAAGCTCAGCCCTCGCACTCGCCTCGTCCTCCGCTGCGGCGGCGCGCTGCTCGTGCTCGGCTGGCTCGCCTACGGCCTCCACGCGATCACCGGCTTCGGCGGCTCGACCGCCGAAGCGCTCTTCGGCGTCTGGGTCTACGACGCGCTGATGCTGGGGGCGGCCGCCTCCTGCCTGGCGCGGGCCGCGATCGTCCGTCGCGAGCGCCTTGCCTGGGCATTGCTCGGCGTCGGCCTGCTGGCCTGGACCGCGGGCGAAATCTATTACGCGGCGGCCTTCACCGGGGCGGAATCGGTGCCGATCCCTTCACCGGCCGACGCCGGCTACCTCGCCTTCTACCCGTTCGCCTACGCCAGCCTGATCGCCCTCCTGCGCAGCCGGATCGGCTCCTTCCCGGCGACCCGCTGGCTCGACGGCCTGATCGTCGGCTCCGCTGTCGCGGCGCTCGCCGCGGCGCTCGCCCTCGGCCCGATCGTCGACGCCAGCACCAATGACTCGACCCTCGCGGTCGTCACCAACCTCGCCTACCCGATCGCCGACCTGACCCTGCTGACGATGGTCGTCACCGCGGCCTCGTTCACCGGCTGGCGGCCGGGGCTGAGCTGGCTGACGCTGGGCGGCGGCCTGATCGTGCTCGGCGTCTCCGACGGCCTCTACCTGCTGCAGTCGGCGCAGGGCAGCTACGTCGAAGGCGGCATCCTCGACGCCGCCTGGCCGCTCGGCGCCCTGCTGCTGGCCGCCGCCGCCTGGCTCCCGCCCGGGCCGAAGAAGCGGACCGTGGAAGCGCGCGGCCTGCGCATCGCACTCGTCCCCGCGGCCGCGGCGCTGATCGCGATCGGCGTTCAGTCGGCCGAACGGGTAACGGTCGTTCCCAGCATCGCCGTCGGCCTCTCGCTGCTTACCCTGCTGACCGTGGTCGTGCGGATGGCGATCTCCTTCCGCGACACCCAGGCGAGCCTCGAGAGCAGCGTCCACGAGGCGCTGACCGACCCGCTCACCGGCCTGCCCAACCGCCGCAAGCTGATGGAGGATCTCTCGCAGGCCGCCGAAGAGCCACCGGCAGCAGGTGAGCTGCGGCTGCTGCTGCTCTTCGACCTCGACGGCTTCAAGGCCTACAACGACAGCTACGGCCACCCCGCCGGAGACGCCCTGCTGACCCGGCTCGGACACCGGCTCGGGTCCTTCGCCGCCCCCCACGGCACCGCCTACCGGCTCGGCGGCGACGAGTTCTGCCTGCTGGCCGAGTGCACCGCGGCCGCCGTCGACGGGATCGTCGGCGGCAGCAAGGCCGCCCTCTCCGAGCGCGGCGACGGCTTCTCGATCAGCGCCTCCCACGGCAGCGTCCTGCTGCCGAGCGAGGCCGAATCGACCGAAGCGGCGCTGCAGCTCGCCGACCGCCGGATGTACGCGAGCAAGAACCGCGAGCGCGCCTCGGCCGGATCGCAGTCGCGCGACGTCCTGCTCACCGCCCTGCGCGAGCGCGAGCCCGAGCTCCATGCCCACCTGCTGAGCGTCGCGGCGCTCGCCCTCCTCCTCGCCGACGAGCTCGAACTGCCCGCCGAGCAGCGCGACGAGACCCTGCGCGCCGCCGAGCTCCACGACGTCGGCAAGATGGCGATCCCGGACGCGATCCTCAACAAGCCGGGCCCGCTCGACGAGCCCGAGCTGGCGTTCATCCGCAAACACCCCCTGATCGGCGAGCGGATCATCGCCTCGGCACCGGCCCTGGCCCCCGTCGCCCGCCTCGTTCGCTCCAGCCACGAGCGCTGGGATGGCAGCGGCTACCCCGACGGACTGCGCGGCGAGGAGATTCCACTCGGCTCCCGGGTCGTCGCCATCTGCGACGCCTACCAGGCGATGGTCTACGAGCGCCCCTACAGCGTCGCGATGCTGCCGACGCGGGCGCTCGAAGAGCTCGAGCGCAACGCCGGCACCCAGTTCGACCCCGAGGTGGTCGCCGCGTTCGTGCGGGTGGCCGGCACCGTCTCCGTCGCCGGCTAACGGCTCAGGGGTCGTGCGCGTCTACTTCGGCGGCGGATGAGTCCTCGAAGTCGGCTTCGAGGTCGGCCGCGTTGCCCGAGGCGGCGGGGACCCCGAAGATCGATTCGACCAGCGGATCGACATAGGAGGAGTAGACCCCGCCGCACCCGTTGGCGCCCGGGACTTCGAAGCTGGAGTCGACCAGCTCGATGCCGTGCAGTGTCACGATCGTGAAGTCGTCGTCGAAGGACAGGGTGCCGGCCGAGCCGTCGAGGGCACCGCTTTTGCCGGTCGTCAGCTCGAGTTCGATCGGTTCGGCGTTGGAGCCTATGTAACAGTTGCTGCCGAGGAACGGGTTCGCGAGCTTGATCTTCACCGGCAGGCCGAGCGCGGTGCCGGTTTGTTCGAGCAGGGCTTCGTAGTCGAGGACGATCGATGTCGCCGAGGCGGCCAGTTCGACGGTTGCGGTGACGCCGGTGAGCCCTTCTTCGATCGCTTCTTCCAACGCTTCCTTCAGCGCCTGCGGCCAGGACGGGGGCGGCGTGACGCCAAGCAGCCCACCGGGGACGGGCTGCGGGGTTTTGGAGAGCGTGTCGCCGTTTTTCGCGCCGTGGAAGACGAGGCCGGTGAAGCTGCCTGTGTACCCGCCCTGCAGCGTGATCGGGTTGACCACCGGGATCGTCTTCGTCCCGATCGTCAGCGAGCCGCCGTCGATCAGCCCGTAGAAGCAGTCGTCGACGGGGAGGCTGGCGTACGGGCACTCCTTGAACGGCGCGTAATCCCCTGTTGGATCAGCGGAGGCGGCAGCCAGCCCGACGACGAGGCTCGCCAAGACGGTCGCGATGCCCGCGACGGCAGCAGCCTTGACTCGGTTCGAGCGCCTCACCGGGACCAGCCTGGCAGCGCCGGTGCAACCGATCAAGTTCTCTCATGCATTGTCTTCTATCTAGGAGGGCGTCGAGGCGACCGCGCGGCTGCCGGCGACGGCGGCGACCTTGGCTTCGAGGTGGGCGGGGACCTCCTCGTAGCGCTCGAACTCCATCGTGAACTCGGCCCGGCCGCCGCTGATCGAGCGCAGGTCGGGAGCGAATTCGAGCACCTCGGCCATCGGCACCTCGGCCCGGACCTCGGTCGTCGACCCCTTCGCCTCCATCCCCAGCGGCCGCCCGCGGCGCGAGTTGAGGTCGCCGATCACGTCGCCGACGACGTCGTCGGGACAGCTGATCGTGAGCTTGACGATCGGCTCGAGCAGGACCGGGTCGGCCGTCGCCATCGCCTCCCGGAAGGCCATCGCGCCGGCCAGTTTGAACGCCAGCTCCGAGGAATCGGTGTCGTGGTGCTTGCCGTCGACCAGCCGCACCCGCACGTCCTTGACCGGGTAGCCGGCGACGGTCCCGTGCTGCATCGCTTCGCCAACGCCTTTCTTGACCGCGGGGATGAAGCCGCCGGGAATCGCCGCCCCCTTGATCTGGTCGATGAACTCGAGCCCGGCGCCGTCCTCGCCGGGCTCGATCTCGATCGCGCAATCGGCGAACTGCCCTTTGCCGCCGGTCTGCTTCTTGTAGCGGGCGTGGGCAGAGGCCGGCTGCCGGATCGCCTCCTGGTATGGGACGCGCGGCGGGTGCAGCTCGATCTCCGCCCCGAACCGCTCCTTCATCCGCTCGACCAGGACTTCGACGTGCACCTGGGTGAGGCCGGCGATGATCTGCTGTCCGGTCTGCGGGTCGCGGTGGACGTCGAGGGTCGGGTCCTCCTCGCTGAGTCGCCGCACCGCCGTCGCCGCCTTGTCCTCGTCGCCCTTCGAGCGCGGCTCGTAGGAGAACGCCATCACCGGCGCCGGCAGGTCGAGCGGGCGGACCGCGAGCCGGCGGCCGCCGTCGCCGAGCACGTCGCCGGCCCGCGTCTCCTTCAGCTTCGCGACCGCGCCGATGTCGCCGGCGCCGAGCTCCTCGACCGCCACCAGCTCCTTGCCGAGCGGCCGCCCGAGCTGGCCGATCCGCTCCTTCTCGCCGTTGCCGACGTTGACCACCTGCGAGTCGGAGCGCAGGGTGCCGCTGTAGACGCGAAAGAGGTTGACGCGGCCGGTGTAGGGATCGGCGGTCGTCTTGAAGATGTAGACCAGCAGCGGGCCGTCGTCGTCCGGGGCGATCTCGACCGCCTCGCCGTCGCCGTCGAGCGCCTCGAGGGCGCCGCGCATCCGCGGCGAGGGCAGGTCCTCGACCAGCGCCTCGAGCAGCCGGTCGGTGCCGAGGCTCCTGGTCGCGACCCCGCAGGTGACCGGGAACAGGTGGCCCTCGGTGACGCCGCGCTTCAGCGCCGTGACGATCTCCTGGTGGCCGATCTCCTCGCCGTCGAGGTAGCGCTCCATCAGCTCGTCGGAGTTCTCGGCGACCTCGTCCATCAGCTTCTCCCGGTACTCCTCGGCCCGGGGCCGCAGCTCGTCGGGGATCGGCACCCGCTCGGCCCCGCGCTCGCCGTCGCCGTAGACGAAGGCCTCCATGTCGATCAGGTCGACGACCCCGCGCACCTCGCGCTCGGCGCCGATCGGGATCTCGGTGGCGACCACGTGCTGGCCGAACGCCGCCTTCAGCGACTCCAGAGCGACGAAGAAGTCCGCCCGCTCGCGGTCCAGCATGTTGACGAAGACGAGCCGCGCCAGGCCCTCCTCGTCGGCCCGCCGCCAGAGCCGCTCGGTGTTGACCTCGACCCCGTTGACCCCGTTGACGACGACGACGCAGGAGTCCGCCGCCCGCAGCGCCGCCGCCGCGTCGGCGACGAAGCTGGGGTCGCCGGGGGTGTCGACGAGGTTGATCTCCCGCTCGGCGTGCTCGAAGCAGCAAACGCAGGCGTTGATCGAGAGCCCGCGCCGCTGCTCGTCGGACTCGTGGTCGGAGACCGTCGTCCCCGCCTCGACGCTGCCCAGCCGGCTGATCGCGCCGGCCTCGTGGAGCAGCGCCTCGTGCAGGCTGGTCTTGCCGCTTCCCCGGTGCCCGATCAAGGCCACGTTGCGGATCCGATCGGCAGCCTTGTGCGACATGCGACGACGTTACACCCGGAGCCTCACCGGTCCAAGCGGCCCTCGCGACATTGACCCCCTTCCAGCGGGGTCAATGTCGCGAACGCTCAGTGTGCTCAGCCGGTGACGGCGTGGACCACCGGGTAGTAGCCGTTGGCGTGACCCTGAACCTTCGGGTGGTAGCTTTCGCCGACCGGGTTCGAGAGGCCGTTGATCCACTCGGTCGACGAGCCGCCGCCCCCGTCGCAGACGGCGTGACCGATGAACGGCGGGATCACGTCGCGGAAGATGAAGTTCGCTCCCGCCCGCGTCGCCGCCGCGCTCTCCTGCGTCCGCAGCTGTTCCGCCGTTTCGTTCAACCGCGTCTCCTCGCTGGGGCTGAAGAAGGTGAGGGCGTTGCAGTCTTCACCGTTGAACAGCTTCGGGTAGTCGAGGACGATCACTTTCGCGCTCGGCGCCCGCGACTTGATCGCGTTGTTGACCGAGTCGAGCCGGCCCGGCAGGGTGTTTTTGATGAACGCCTGGGCGGTGTTGATCGCCCCGTTGCAGTCCGACGCCCACGAGGGCAGCGCGCATTCGGTGATCACTTCCGAGAAGCCGGCGTCGTTGCCGCCGATCGTGTAGGTGACCCAGTTGGTGTCGGAGGTAACGCTCGAAACCTGACTGCTGAGCAGGGTGCTGGTCGTCGCCCCCGAGCAGGTTGCGTTGACGAACGTCCATTCTGGATGGGCGTTGTGCAACAGGTACGGGTACGCGTAGACCGACCGCTTGCAATTCGATTCGTAGAAGGTCCGCGTCCCCACCCCCGACGAGTACGAGTCCCCGAGTGCCACGTACTTGGTCGCGAAGGCCGGTGCGGCCAGGGCGGCGAAGGCGGCGGCGACGCAGAGAACTGCGGCAATACGACTCCACTTCATCTTTCTCTCCTCCCAAAGAGTCGACCGGGCTCCCGGCCCGATCTTTGCTCAGAGACTCTAGAGCAAAATGGGGCAGCCGCTGGCGACCATGGCCGGATGGCCAGTAGTCGTCGCCGCCGCATGCTCGATTACGCCCAAGTCAACTTCGACGAGAACGAGCCGGCCGCGAACGGCGACGGCTTCGAAGGCCGCGCCAGAACCAGCGCATTCGGCTTGCCTATGCGGAAGCAGGATCACCGTGCGCCAGTTCTTGCGCCAGTCGCTTATCCCTCGGCGGCAGCGCCGTCGCGGTATCTGGCAGCAGCGATCAGGGCGCCGAGCGTGCGTCCAGCCGAGGCAAGCTGACGCTGCGCTTCGGCAAGCTCATCGATGGGGACACCACTCCGCTTGACGGCTCATTCAACTTTGCGATCGGCCACGCGATCTGCAAGAAGGGAGAGCGAGTTATCTCTGGCGGCATACGCCAGGTCGCCGGGGGAGCCGGGATCATCCCGCACATTTGGGCGGTCGAATCTGGGCCAGTTCCGAGTAAGCGGGGCTGGTACGTGTCGATGAACTCGGACCTTGGCGGGGCCGCGCGCAATGACTTCCTAGCCGTCGTAAATTGCGAACGGACGTAGGTCAAAGACCTAAAACGGATCTTGGTGCTGGAACTGGAGAATCACGACCTTGACGTGAAAGCCCTCGCTCGCGCCCTCAGCGAGCCGATCAGCGGCCCGGGCATGTACCTCGAAGATATCTTCTGCCGCGCGGTCGAGGATGCCGGTGACCTCAGCCCAAGCCTGGAGGTCGACGGTAAGCGGAGTTCGGCTCATGTGTCCATCGTCAGGTTCGAGAAACAACCCTTTGCCCATCGAGTCGGCGATATTTTTGGTCGCAAGTCGGAGCACGGTCTCGACCCAGTCATGCTTCTCAGGATCTGACAGCTTCTGCCAGGCATCGAGATGCAATAGGGGCTGCCGGGTTGCTCTGTAGAAGATTTCTTGGACCCGGCCTCCGCGGACCGACTCGGTTTTGACCACCTCGATGCAGCCCAGTCGTTTGAGGACCTTTATGTGATAGCCGACGTTGTTGGGGGGCTCGTCGATCTCGGTGGCGAGCATCCTTTGGCTCGCTTCCGTCGCGGCCAGGATCGAAAGGATCTGCACTCTGGTCGGATGAGAGTACGCCTTAACCAACCGCGGATCCGCGATCGGTGGCAGCAGGAGCGCAGGCGACCCATTCGCCTTAGCCAAAAGATCCTCCAAATCTTTTGATCTTGCAAATCCTCTTGAGACAGTCAAGAGTCATCTTACGCATTCTGGAACCTTCGCGCAGTCGGCAAGTTGATTGCGGCAAAAAATTCTCGTATTCCTTTCCCGTTCGGGGCTCGGAGGGTCTCGCCAACTGAGACGTCCTCCCTGCCCGCTTCGCGGCGATGGGAAAGGGGGTGGCGAGATGAAGGCGATGGCAACCAGCCGGACGATTCCGTGCTGCTTGATCAAAAAGAGCGCCTAAGTGAGGGCGCCGCCGGGAGCGGCAGCGCAAAGCCGCCGTTCCCGGCCTAATCGAAGCCATTAATCAAGTTATCTGGGACATAAGAGAGGTTCATGCAAAACGTCACCCTGACTGCGTAAGGATCTGCCGAAAGCAAAAGTCAGGTGTGAGCTTCTACATGACTCAAGAATCCATCCAACCGACTTCACCCTCTGTCATTTGGTTTAAGGCGCTCGCCAGTGCCATGCGGCAGGACATACTTCGAGTGATTCATGAACGCGGGATCGCAAGCCCGAGTGAACTAGCGGAGCTGTTTGGGAAGACCATCAGCACCGTCACTTACCACGTTCGCGTCCTAGAAAAAGCCGAACTTGTGGAGGAAACGCATCGTTTGGACAGGAGGGGGGCAAAGGAGCACTTCTTTCGCGTCCTTCTAGGACCGTCGTTCGGTGGAAATGATTGGACCCGTTTTCCTCCATCGGTTCGACGTGATGCCGTCGCCCGCAGAGCTGAGGAGTTCGTTCGCAAGCTGATCGCTGCGCTCGAATACGGCAGGGATAGTGACGATGGGAACCTAGTTCTCCGTTTGTTGCCCGCGACAGTCGTCGACGATCAAGGCCGCGAGCGGATCGCGGCGATTCTTCAAGGAGCCCAGAGTGCGATCGAAAAAGTTAGCGCCGACTCCATAAGGCGGCTTGTCGACGAGAAAGCTGCCGCCATTGCGGTTGAGCCCGTCGTCGTCGGTCTTGCTGCCTTTCGGTCGCCACCACTACGAACGATGTCTCCGACCTGATCGAAGACGTCGCGAGCCCAAATCGCATGGACTCACTCCCTGTTATCAAAACCACCCTTCTTGCCGAGAGAGCGGGTGGAGGTCGTCGGTTTCCCTTAGTTGGTCCTTCCGGAGTCCGACGGCCTCCACGCGCCCATCGGCAGTTCACTTCCGAACCGATCGTGTCCCTGGAAGGTGGGCAGGTCTTCTTCGAGCCTCTATGGGCTGTTCGCGCCGCTGTGTTGGCCGGTGCCATCTTTCTTTGCGAGACGACGGACGGGACCTGCGAGGTTGATATCGAGGGTCACGAAGTACCAGTGTGGCATTTGGCCGAGGGCAAAAGCGACGCCGACTATGACCTCGTTACAGGATTTGGATCCTGGCGATCCTTCCCCTGGAAGGGTTGCGCGATGGTGACGAAGTTAGCCGCGCCGTCAGACACCGGCGGACGACCGCGGGGCGGAGCACCCGAGCCCAAAACGCGGCGCGTTCTCGACGGCGGAACGGTGGCGGCGGTCGCCGTCGGCGATACCCGTCCGGCCGGCGAAACACTGAGATCCGACGTTGACGACCTGGGACCCGATGCGGTCCAAGTGCCAGGGAGTTTCTGTGATCGACCAACTAACAAAGGAGAAGAGGAGCAGCCACGAGGAGCGCGAGCCCGAGAGGAGAAGCGACGAGGAGAGCGATCCCGGTCACCAATCGAATCCAATCCCGACTTGTTGGGTCGTGCCTCGCGAAGCGAGATCACCTATCACGTCCAAGTCCTCGAGAGGACCGGCGTGATCGAGGAGGCTGGAGAGCTGATCACCGCTAGTCCCGTCAAGATGTATGTGTCGGCCGTCAGCGACGATCTGATCGTTTTGCAGGTTCTGGCAATGACCGCTGCGGCCGACGGGACTACGGACTAGTCGCCATGTGGGCCAAGATCTTATCCGCCTCCCTGGTCGGTCTGCTCGGCGCTGCGATGGCGATCCCAGTCTCGGCTGCCGCGGAGACGATCGGCAGCAATTTGGCAACCGCCCCGAACGAATCCTTGTGCCGGTTTGAATCCTCGGAACCCGCAAGTCGCTTTTGCATAGTTGGGCAGCACCAGCTAACGGCCAGCCACTCAGAACCCGCTGGTTTGACCGCTCCCTTCGATGGGGTCGTGGTCGGATGGTCGGTCGTTAGTGGAGTCGCACCGCCGGGAACGGGCGTTGTAAAACTAGCCCTGAGAACCACTGCGGGGCCGGGCTACTTGCAGAAGGGACCGGAGGTCGAACTTCCGCTGGGTAGCCCAGGGACGCGTTACTCATTTCCCGAACGGATGTCGGTTTCGGCGCGGCAACCGCTCGGGCTCGCGATTTCGGTCGCAAACCGCAATGGCCAGGCTGCCGGGGCGCCCATTGCGTTTCGAGAAGACGGGGTGGGTGTTGTCGACACCTACACCGGCGAGCCTTTCGCCCCGCAGACCATCTGGGATCAGGAGGAAGACATCGAGCTCATGATGAACGCGATCGTCGAGGCGGATGCAGACCACGACGGCTACGGCGATCTCACGCAAGATTGCTTCCCCGGAACGCCGCTCATGACTGAACTCTGCGGCCGTGATATCGCGCCGCCGGCGATCACCCTGCGGTTTCGACCGCACCAGCCATTTCTTCGCTCGGGCGTCGTCAGCGGCCGGATCTATTCCAGCGAGGCGGGACGAGTTAGCGCTTCGGGCCTGCTTGAGATCAAAGGCCCTCATGGCCGAACGGCCAGCCTGCGCAACGCCGCCGGAGCCCTTACCACTGGTTCGGCGACGGAACTGCGCCTGCGTTTGCTTGCCCCTGCGCTGAGAGCCGCCAAGGCAGCCCTTGCGGAGGGTAAGCGCGTTCTCGTCGCGGTAAGCGTCCGCGCGGTTGACGCGTCGGGCAACGATCGACTCGCATTCGCCAATGTCCGTCCATCGATTATGAGGAAAGCGAAGGGGCCGAAGGGGCGCTCGAAGTGATGACAGACAGTGAGCGAGCAACGGCGCGGTACGATATCGCCTCCCTTCTCGAACGGGAGGGACCCCTGACTCGCAGCGAGATTCAAGTCAGGATGCATCGGTCCCTGCCGAAGCCCGAGTTGATCGGCTGTCTCTCCTATCTCACCGTAGCGAGGTTGATCGAGCGGCGAGGCGGGCGGCGATATGCGACGACAGGGCTGGACATCCCGATGGTCGCATCAACTGCATAGACCCCGGACCGGAGATTGATGAGTAGGGGACCGGTATGCGACGTTCCAACGAATCACAGCAAGAGTTAGGCGAGGCGCTTAGGGAAATGCGGACTGAACGGGGTTCGACTCAGCGCGCCATCGCGACTGAGGCTGGGATCTCTCTCGCACACTATTGCGCAATCGAGGCGGGGCGCAGCAACCCGACATGGGGGGCCATGCGACGAGTTGCTGCGGCCCTTGGCACCGACATTGGCGAGCTCGGGTTGCGAGCTAACGCGAGGACTGCCGTCTGATAGGTCCCACAAGGAACCGAACTGTTTCCTCTGCAGCTCGGCGGACCTCATATTTATCGGTACCCATTCCTGGCTTGACACACCGACTCGCATGTGATCCCATCGCGCGCCGTCGGGCTCAAACCAAGTGGCGGGAGAAAGGCTCAAGTGAATTCCCTAGCGACCTTCAGAAGGCAGGCTGTGCTAGCGAGTGTGGCGGTGGCTCTTGTCGTATTTTCGACTCCAGCCCTGGCCGAAGCAACCGAGGGCCCCGACCTGTATCACTGCGAGCCGCTCTCCGTAGAAAATGAAACAACGCCGCCGCCGCCGCTGTGGGAAATCGAAGGCACGGGCCCGCCCGTCGAAGCCGAGGCTCCAGGTGCAGGGGTCTTTAGCTGTCCGGCGGGAGAGGTCGCCTATCCCGAGCCAATCTCCGAAACCGCGCCGCCGGTTGCGGCTGGGGTTCGTCGCGCCGCAAGTGCGTCCGAGAGCCGCAATCCGTTCGACCTCTCATCCCCGATCTTGTCCGACGCCGCGGAGGTCAATCTTCCGACGGCGCCGCCGAGTGCCTCTGGGCGGCCCGGTTACTACTACGCAGGAACCGGCCGATTCATGGTCGGAAGCGTCGGTGCGAATATCGAAATGTCAATTGCGGCCCCTGAAACGGATCCGCATCGCGCCCACAGCCTTGCCGAGGTAGGCCTGATGAGCGGGTCCGATCACTTCGAGACGGTGGAGTTCGGCTGGACTGTCGCCCCGAGCGAATATGGGGACGGGGCTCCGCACCTCTTCACCTATGTGAACCGGGACGGCTACCACGAACCCTCTCCCTACGACTGCTACAACTGCCACTTTGTCCCGCTCAGCGGGGCGCTGTATGCGCCGGGTCAAAGCCTCGCTGGATTCGTAGGGAAATCTCCGACGCAGTTTGCACTCATGTATCAAAACGGTAACTGGTGGGTCTGGTTCAACTTCGAATGGATCGGCTACCTCGAAGGATCCTTTTGGGGCGGCACGCTTTCAAATCCTCCGCAGCACGAATTCTGGGGCGAGGTCTATGACGTTTCAGGCGGAGGAACGGATATGGGCAACGGGCTCTATGGCGGCAACGGCAGCGCCGCCATCATGCGCAACCCGATCCGATACCCCAACACGCATGAATTCATCGAAGAGGAACTGGACGGGCCGAAAGTCCCGAACGGCCGGACCGTCACCGACCCCAGCCGCTACAGCATCGGGAGCGTCTCGACGAATCACCGTAGCTGGCGGTTTGGCGGCCCTGGGACCGGCATCGTCGATCCTGCGCCTGCCGTCGAACGGGTGATGCCACTGGCATCACCAACCATCAGGCGACCGTTGCCGGCTCCGTAAATCCCAACGGACACCCAACCACCTATCACTTCGAGTACGGCGAAACCGAAAGCTACGGCAGCTCGACCGGAAGCGTCGGCGTCGGATCTGGCTACCTCTACGTCCCCGTGAGCCAGTTGCTGAGTGGTCTGAGCGGCCACTCGACTTATCACTACCGGATCGTTGCCACCAACCAGGAGGGCACGAGCTACGGCAGCGATCGCGTATTCACGACTTTGGACTTTCGCCCGAAAATCTCCAACGTCACTGCCGAACCGGGCAAACTCCTCGCAAAACTAAGCGGAGTGATTGATGGCCAGGGCTTTGCGACTCACTACCACTTCGAGTACGGGCCGACCGCAGCCTATGGCAGCAGCGTTCCGGTCCCCGATACCTCAATTGGAATCGGCGACAGCGTCAGCCAGATCACGACTGCAGAAATCGAAGGCACTTATCACTATCGCCTCGTCGCAACCAATGAAGAAGGAACGACGGAAAGTCCGAACCAGACCGTCTACATCCAAGAGCGACCGGGAATTACGACCTCGGAGCCGACGGTAGGGCCTACCGGCGCTGAAATCAAAGCCGAAGTGAACCCCCACGGGAAAGCGACGACCTATTTCTTCGAATACGGAAAAACGCTCGCATACGGATCGAAAACGCCGATCGGGGAAGCCGGGTCGGGCGCCTCTGGCGTGCCAGTCAGCGCTTCCTTAAGCGGTCTCGAATTCGATACCCCCTACCACTACCGATTGGTCGCAGAAAATTGGGCAGGTGTGCGAGCTGGCCCGGATCAGAGCGTTACGCCTGGATGGACTCCGTATGTCTTACCCTTCCCCGAAGGCTCGGGGGCCGAAGAGAACCTCAACGGCGTTTCCTGCCTTAGCTCAACCAACTGCTACGCCACCGGCTTTCGCCGCTTGGTTCAGCCGTCGATCAGCGTTGCTCCGTTCGTCAGCCACTTCAACGGCAAAGAATGGGACGGGCAGCCCCTTGCCGATGTTGCAGGCGGCACCGAGGGCAGGGCTCTCGGCATCTCCTGCTCGTCGATGGCGAGCTGCGTCGCTGTCGGCTATGCGAAAGCGACTGCGAGTCCGAATGGCTTCTTCCCGGAGGCTCAGGTTTGGAACGGCACTAGCTGGAATCCCAAAGCATTACCCGCGCCCCCCGCGGCCAACAACCTGATCAGCACCGCATCCTCGGTCGGTTGCGCGACGGCCACGTTCTGCGTAATTGGCGGTCGAGAACTAGCTAGCCCGACTTTCGAGATCAAGCCCTATTTGGTGAAATGGAATGGGACGGAAGCGACCCAGTGGAGTCTCCCCGATCCGAGTGGCGGATACGGCGCACAGATCAACGCGGTTTCCTGCGGTTCGGCCACTAGTTGCATCGCGGTGGGCACCTACTTCACCAACGCCGCTGCCAGCGACCTCTTCACTTTCGCTGAGCGCTGGAACGGGACCAGTTGGACTCAAGAACTTCTGCCAAAACTGGGCACCAAGACGACCCGTGCGCTTTCAATTTCCTGCGGCTCGGCATCGGCTTGCTTGGCCGTTGGCGACTACACCGACGCCGCCGGGCACGTCAAACCGGCCTCCCTGCGTTGGGATGGCACTCAGTGGAAAGTCGAAGCCCCGCCGGCTCCCGAAACCCCCGAATCGAGCCTCACCGCCGTTTCCTGTGTCGGCACCGGGGCGACGAGCTGCGAGGCGACCGGCAACCGGCCCGACGTGACGAGCGGCAATCCGTTATTCGCCGAGAGGCTGAGCGGCGGTAGCTGGAAACTGCAACTGCCCTCGGTTCGCGAAACGGATTTCGCCCTGATCGGCAACACTGCCCCCACGACGAAAATCGGGGGTGTCTCCTGCACGGCTGAAACGGAGTGCACCGCGGTTGGAACTCTCTCTGGAAAGGAAGGCAACACTTACAAGCCGCAGCGCCCCTACGCTGTCAGCTACTCGAAATCTATTGGCGCTGCCCCCCCCTGGCCCCACCGCCGCTTACGCTTTCGACGAAACCTCGGGCACCACGGCCAAAGACTCGGCCGGCACCCATACCGGCACCGTCGCCAACGGGACCTGGGTCGAAGGCAAATACGGCAAAGCGCTCAGCTTCAACGGGACCTCGAGCTGTGTCTCGGTCCCTAACAGTGCCGACCTGCAGCTCTCGGGGTCGTTCACGCTCTCGGCCTGGGTCAAGCCCTCGACCCTCAAACAAGGCGCCCCGATCTTCTTCAAGGAAGACGAACCCGGATCGTTCTCCAGCTACTCGCTCTACTTCGGCGCCTTCGAAGAAGGCTACGTCTCCGGCTACGTCGCCGAGCCGAGCGGCTACGCGGAAGTCGAAGCCGCCGAAAAACTGACCGCCGGCACCTGGGCCCACGAGTCGATGACCTCCGACGGCACCACCCTGCGCCTCTACCAAAATGGCAAACAGGTCGACACCGCCTCCGCGAAAGCCGTGCTCGAAAGCGAAGGGCCGCTGCTGATCGGCTGCACCAAAACCTTTGGCGGCGGCGAGTACTTCAACGGCGTCATCGACAACGTCCGCGTCTACAACAAAGCGCTCTCGGCGCCGGAAATCGAAGCCGAAAAGGGGACGGGGATTTAGGGGGGCCGATGGCGAACTCGTCGGGCATATCAGAGATAGACTGACGGAGCATGATGCGGAAGATTGCGCTTGTCGTGCTGAACTTGACGATGATCCTGACTGCCGTGGTCTTCGTGTCGGAGTCCTCGGCTTCTGCGCCGGACAAGTTGATCGAGGGCACCATTCGAGATACGACGCAGCCGGAACCATGCTGGCCGGAATGTGCGTCGCCCTCTCCTGCTTGTCCACAGGCGGGTAGTTGCAGCCCATACCCGGTATACGAAAGCGAACCGACCTATGTCACCGTCCGCCGCTGGCATTCCATGAAAGTCATGACGACCGCCGTGGCGGCGGCTGGGCATTTCGAGATCCGGCTTGCCCCTGGCCGCTACTTCCTCCGCGCGCATCCAGCCGAAGGCTCCTGTCGCAGCGGCGATGCGAAACGTGTATCGATATCCGGCAAGCTGCGCGGGCCTGTGGCGCTCGACCTCGGCGTCCACGATAGCTGCGCCGTCCCCCCTTTGGTTGCCGGATCCTCGGGGTTCCTAAACGTCGTCGCGGCGCGGGGAACCTAAAGACTGGCCGCCAATGGGCACGGCGAGGCCGGGGATCGCTGCCGCGAGGGCCGCCGTCTGCGATCGGCGGGTGCGCCAGTTTGTGCGCCAGTCATCCCCGGAAACAGCCGGCTTCCACCGGCCGTAACCGGGCTAGGCAACATCGCATTTTGGTCCAGGCAGCTCGGCGCAAACCCAATGCTGGTGCCGCAAACCCCGGCAACCCAAGTTGCCGAGCGGAGGGGGTGGGATTCGAACCCACGAGACCGCTTACGCGGCCCAACGGCTTTCAAGGCCGCTTCAGCCGCAAATACATCGGCTCCCACGACCTCGGCGTCAGCCGCTTCCGCTTCGGCCCCGGCAAGCGCTCGCCGAAGGCGCATCACCACCGCGAGCAGGAGGAGGCCTACGTGGTCGTCGCCGGCTCCGGCCGGGCGCTGCTCGACGGCGAAGTGGTCGAGCTGCGCGAGGGCGACGTCCTGCGCCTCTCCCCCACCGTCGTCCGCGCCTTCGAGGGCGGCCCCGGCGGGCTCGAGCTGATCGCGATCGGCGGTCCCAGGCCCGAGGGTGGCGACGGCGAGGTGCTCGACGCCGAGTGGCCGGCATAGGCCGGATTGAACTGAGCCGCGCCCGGCTATAAGGACGTCATGAGCTACGTCGCGGACCCCGCCCGCTACGACGGTTCGATGCAGTACCGGCGGAGCGGCCGCTCGGGCCTCGACCTGCCGCTCCTCTCGCTCGGTTACTGGCACAACTTCGGCGACGACCGGGACTTCGACGTCCAGCGCCGGGTCGCCCGCCGCGCCTTCGACCTCGGCGTCACCCACCACGACCTCGCCAACAACTACGGGCCGCCCTACGGCTCGGCCGAGATCAACTTCGGCCGCATGATGCGGGAGGACTTCCGTCCCTACCGCGACGAGATGGTGATCTCGACCAAGGCCGGCTGGGACATGTGGCCTGGTCCCTACGGCCAGGGCGGCGGCTCGCGCAAGTACCTGCTCGCCTCGCTCGACCAGTCGCTGGCGCGGATGGGGCTCGAGTACGTCGACATCTTCTACTCGCACCGGCTCGACGGCTCGACTCCGCTGGAGGAGACGATGGGCGCCCTCGACGCCGCCGTCCGCCAGGGCAAGGCGCTCTACGTCGGCATCTCCTCCTACGACGCCGAGCACACCCGGGAGGCAGCGGCGATCCTGCGTGGGCTCGGCACCCCACTGCTGATCCACCAGCCCTCGTACTCGATGCTGAACCGCTGGATCGAGAGCGAGGGCCTGCTCGACGCCGCGGCCGAGCTCGGCATCGGCGTGATCGGCTTCACCGCCCTCGCCCAGGGGATCCTTACCGACCGCTACCTCGACGGTATCCCCGCGGGCTCGCGGGCGTCGAAGGAACAGGAGACCTTCGACAGCTCCTGGCTGAACGAAGAGATGCTGGGCCGGCTGCGCGACCTCAATCAGCTCGCCTCGCGCCGCGGCCAGACCCTCGCCCAGCTCGCCCTCGCCTGGGCGCTGCGCGACGAGCGCGTCACCTCGCTGGTGATCGGCGCCTCCTCGGTGGCGCAGCTGGAGCAGAACGTCGCCGCCCTCGACAACCTAGAGCTCGCCGCCGAGGAGCTGGCCGAGATCGACCGCCTCGTGACCGGCGGCGACGGCGCCATCGACATCTGGGCAAACGCCCGCAAGGGAAACTGGTAGCCATCGCGTTCGCGACATTGACCCCACCAGGGCGGGGTCAATGTCGCGAACGCGGACCGACACCGCCAAGCGCATCAGCCCACCGCTGCGCAAGCGCCTCGAAAGCGATGCCACGACCGTCAGCGCGGTCAGCCTCTGAGAGATCGCGATGGAGCTACCGCTGCGGGTCGAAGAGCTGGGCTTCCAGCTGCTGCCGGTCAGGCCCGAGCACGCCTGGCGGGTCCGGCAGCTGCCGCTCCACCATCGCGACCCGTTCGACCGGCTGCTGGTCGCCCAGGCCCAGGTCGAGCGCCTGCCCGTCGTCACCGCCGACCCGCGGTTCGCCGCCTACGAAGTCGAGATCATTTGGAGCTGAGGCCGGGGTGGACGCCCGGGCCGATCGTCTGCCGGTCGACGAGCTGCTGCAGCAGCTCGACCAGCCGCTTGCGGTCAGGGGGCGACATCCCCTTGGTCAGCTCGCGCTCGTGGGCCTTGGCGATCGCGCGGCCGCGGGAGAGGATCTCGCGCCCCTCGCGCGTCAGGTAGAGGGCGCGGACGCGCCGGTCCAGCGGGTCGGGCCGGCGCTCGACCAGACCTCGCTGCTCGAGCTCGTCGACGAGGGCGACCATGCGGCTCGGCGGCACCTGGATCGCCTCGCCGATCGCCTGCTGGGAACGGCCCTCGGCGGCGTCGACGAGGTTGAGGATCCGGAACAGCGGCGGCTGCAGGTCGATCTCCTCCATCCGTTCGGAGAAGCGGCGGGCAGCGTGGATCCCAACCTGGGAGAGGAGGAAGGCAAGCGTCGATGGGGCCCTGTCGCCCTTGATCGGGTCGGCTGTCACGGGACGTGAAGCCTACCGTCTCTTACTTTCTGCTATGAATCGTTTCATTCTGAAACCTTTTCTCTCGGAAACGATTTTGTGAAAGGGAGGATCGCCGCATGACCCGCCTTCTCGTCCGCCTCGCCAACGTCTCCTACCACCGCCGCGGTCGCGTCGTCCTCGCCTGGATCGCGGCTACCGTCGTCCTCATCGGCCTCGGCTCCGCGCTGGCCGGCGAGTACGAAGCCGACTACAACACCCCCGGCTCGGAGTCGAAGGCGGCCAGCGACCTCACCGAAAGCGCCTTCGATGGCTACTCCGGGCAGGAAATCTACGTCGTCTGGAAGGACCCGAGCGGCGCCGACTCGCCGGCGGCGAAGCAGCAGATGGCCGCCTTCTTCGCCGCAGCCGAAGCGGTCGACCACGTCGGCAAGGCCGACCCCGTCCGCGTCTCCGAAGACGGCACGATCGCGACCACGACCCTGCCGCTCAACGTGCCCGGCTGGGAGGTCGAAAAGAAGCAGGGCGAAGAACTGATCGACGCCGCCGACGCCAACAGCGGCGGCGGCCTCGAAATCAAGCTCGGCGGCGAACCGATCTACGCCGCCCAGGGCAGCACCAGCCCCGAGGGCGCCGGCTTCCTCGCCGCCGCGATCGTGCTGCTGATCGCCTTCGGCTCGGTGGTCGCCGCCGGGCTGCCGCTGGTCGTCGCCCTGTTCGGGCTCGGGATCTCCTCCGGCGGCCTGATCGTGCTGCTGGCCAACGTCCTCGACGTCCCCAACTGGACCACCGCGGTCTCCGGCCTGATCGGGATCGGCGTCGGGATCGACTACGCGCTGCTGGTCCTGACCCGCTTCCGGGCGGCGCTGCGCGACGGCAAGGACCGCCACGACGCCGTCGTCGAGGCGGTCAGCACCGCCGGGCGCAGCGTGATCATCGCCGGCTCCACCGTCGTCATCGCCGTCCTCGGCCTGATGCTGACCGGGCTGCCCTACATGTACGGGGTGGCGATCTCGGCCTCGCTGGCGGTGCTGGTCGTGATGTTCGCTTCGATCACGCTGCTGCCGGCGCTGCTCTCCTACCTCGGCCCGCGGGTCGACAGGCTGCGGATCCCGTTCCTCGGCCGCCGCCTCGAACCGCGTGAGACCGACGGCGAATCCCCCGCCGCCCGCTGGAGCCACGCGGTCCAGCGCCGGCCGTGGCCGGCGGCAATCGTCGCCACCGCGATCCTGCTCGCCCTCGCCGCCCCGGCGCTCGGCATGCGCCTCGGCTTCCCCGACGCCGGCAACGACCCCAAGGACAAGATGACCCGCCAGGCCTACGACCTGATCAGCGAGGGCTTCGGTCCCGGCGCCAACGGGCCGCTGATCATCGCCGCCGAACTGCCCGGTGCCGAATCCCGCGGCACGGTCGAGGACCTCGCCATCGCCCTGCGCGACGAAGCCGGCGTCGCCTACGTGCCGGCGCCGCGCTTCAACGGCGGCGACACGGCGGCGCTGATCACCGTGATCCCGACCACCTCGCCCCAGGACGAAGCGACCACCGACCTCGTCAACCGCCTGCGCGACACGCTGGTGCCGCAGACGCTGGCGGACACCGGCGTAGTCGCCTATCTCGGCGGCATCACGCCCGCCCTCGAGGACCAGAGCGAATACATCACCGGCCGCATGCCGCTGTTCATCGCCGCCGTCCTCGGCCTCTCGTTCCTGCTCCTGCTGGTCGCCTTCCACTCGCCGCTGATCGCGCTCAAGGCGGGGGTCATGAACCTGCTCTCCGTCGGCGCCGCCTACGGGGTGATGACCCTCGTCGCCCAGGGCGGACCGGTCGGCGAACTGATCGGGATCGACCACGAGGTGCCGATCGCGCCGTTCATGCCGGTGATGATGTTCGCGATCCTCTTCGGCCTCTCGATGGATTACGAGGTCTTCCTCGTCTCGCGGATCCGTGAGGAGTACCTGCGGGACGGCGACACCAGGCGCGCGGTCGCCGACGGCCTCGCCAAGACGGCCCGCGTGATCACCGCCGCGGCGGCGATCATGGTCGTCGTCTTCCTCGCCTTCGTCTTCTCGCCCGAAGTCTTCCTCAAGCTCTTCGGGATCGGGCTGGCGGCGGCGATCTTCCTCGACGCGACGATCGTGCGGATGGTCCTCGTCCCCGCCGTGATGCAGCTGCTCGGCAGCTACAACTGGTGGATCCCGGACTGGCTCGAGCGCCGGCTGCCCCGCCTCGACGTCGAGCCCGCCGCCCCAGCCGAGGGCAGCGCCTAGTAGCAAGCAAGGCCGCCCTGAGAACGCAGTTGTTCCCGCATACCGGGAACAACTGCGTTCTCAGGGGCGGGCCGGGCTGGAGGCCGTCGGCTTGGTCCTTTCTAAACTTGAGTGATTCCAGAAAGGTGAGATACTGCGGCCGGTGCCGGCGACCCTCGATTACGAGCAGATGCTGCGGGACGCCGGGCTGCGGGTGACGCAGCCACGGCTGGCGGTCCTGACCGCTGTCCACGACATCCCCCACGCCGACACCAACTCGATCGTCGACGCCGCCCGGGCTCACCTCGGCGAGGTCTCCCAGCAGGCCGTCTACGACGTGCTCCACGCACTCACCGACGCCCGCCTCGTGCGGCGGATCGAGCCGGCCGGCTCGGTCGCCCGCTACGAGTCGCGGGTCGGCGACAACCATCACCACGTGATCTGCCGCTCCTGCGGCGCGATCGCCGACGTCGACTGCGCCGCCGGCGAGACCCCCTGCCTCAACCCCTCCGAAGCCCACGGCTTCACGATCGACGAGGCCGAGGTCGTCTACTGGGGCCGCTGCCCCGAGTGCGCGGCCTCCCCAGTCCCTGCGAATCCCTGATCTGGAAGGAACACCGTGTCCGACAAGCCTGACTCCGTAGACGCCGCAGTTGGCGAGATGAACCTGCCCGAAGAGGACGGCGGCTGCCCCGTCGCCCACGGCCGCGCCCCGTACCCGACCGAGGGCGGCGGCAACCGCGGCTGGTGGCCGCAGCGGCTGAACCTGAAGATCCTCGCCAAGAACCCGGCCGAGGCCAACCCGCTGGGCGAGGAGTTCGACTACGCCGCGGCCTTCGAAAGCCTCGACCTCGACGCGGTCAAGCGCGAGATCGAGGAGCTGCTGACGACCTCGCAGGACTGGTGGCCGGCCGACTACGGCCACTACGGCCCGCTGATGATCCGGATGGCCTGGCACAGCGCCGGCACCTACCGGATCAGCGACGGCCGCGGCGGCGCCGGCGCCGGCCAGCAGCGCTTCGCCCCCCTCAACAGCTGGCCCGACAACGGCAACCTCGACAAGGCCCGCCGGCTGCTCTGGCCGGTCAAGGCAAAGTACGGCCAGGCGCTCTCCTGGGCCGACCTGATGGTGCTGACCGGCAACGTCGCGCTGGAGTCGATGGGCTTCAAGACCTTCGGCTTCGGCGGCGGCCGCGAGGACGTCTGGGAGCCGGACGAGGACGTCTACTGGGGGCCGGAGACGACCTGGCTCGGCGACGAGCGCTACAGCGGCGAGCGCCAGCTGGAGAACCCGCTGGCCGCGGTCCAGATGGGGCTGATCTACGTCAACCCCGAGGGCCCGAACGGCAACCCCGACCCGCTCGCCGCTGCCGTCGACATCCGCGAGACCTTCCGCCGGATGGCGATGAACGACGAGGAGACGGTGGCGCTGATCGTCGGCGGCCACACCTTCGGCAAGACCCACGGCGCCGCCGACCCGGAAGAGTTCGTCGGCCCCGAGCCGGAGGGCGCCCCGCTCGAGCAGCAGGGCCTCGGCTGGCGCAACAGCTTCGAGAGCGGCAACGGCACCGCAACGATCACCAGCGGCCTCGAGGGCGCCTGGACCAACACCCCGGTGAGGTGGGACACGAGCTTCCTCGAGATCCTCTTCGGCAACGAGTGGGAGCTGAGCAAGAGCCCCGCCGGCGCCCACCAGTGGAAGCCGAAAGGCGGCGAGCAGAACGTGCCCGACGCCCAGGACCCGGCCGTCACCCACACGGCGACGATGCTGACCACCGACCTGGCACTGCGGATGGACCCGGTCTACGAGCCGATCTCGCGGCGCTTCCTCGAGCACCCCGAGGAGCTCGAAGACGCCTTCGCCCGCGCCTGGTTCAAGCTCACCCACCGCGACATGGGCCCAAGGGTGCGCTACCTCGGCCCCGAGGTCCCGAACGAGGAGCTGGTCTGGCAGGACCCGGTCCCGGCGGTGACCCACGAGCTGATCGGCGCCGAGGACGTCGCGGCGCTGAAGCAGCAGATCCTCGCCTCCGGGCTGCCGATCTCCCAGCTCGTCTCCGCGGCCTGGGCCTCGGCCGCGACCTTCCGCGGCGGCGACAAACGCGGCGGTGCCAACGGCGCCCGCCTGCGGCTCGAGCCGCAGGCGGATTGGGAGGCCAACGACCCGGATCAGCTGGCGCAGGTGCTGACCGTGCTGGAGAAGATCCAGGCGGACTTCGACGGCTCCCAGGACGGCAGCGGCAAGCAGGTCTCGCTCGCCGACCTCGTCGTCCTCGCCGGTTCGGCCGCGGTAGAGCAGGCGGCCAGAGACGGCGGCATCGAGGTCGAGGTCCCGTTCGCGCCAGGGCGCACCGATGCCTCGCAGGAGCAGACCGACGTCGAGTCCTTCGTCGAGCTGGAGCCGACCGCGGACGGCTTCCGCAACTACCTCAAAGGCGAGCACCGACTGCCGGCCGAGTACCTGCTGATCGACCGCGCCAACCTGCTGACCCTGAGCGCGCCGGAGATGACGGTCCTGGTCGGCGGCCTGCGTGTGCTCGGGGCCAACGCGGGCGGCTCGGAGGTCGGTGTCCTCACCGACAGCCCCGGCACCCTGACGAACGACTTCTTCGTCAACCTGCTCGACCTCGGCACGGTCTGGAAGCCGACCTCGGAGAAGTCAGAGACGTTCGAGGGCACCGACCTGGCGAGCGGCGAGACGAGGTGGACCGGCAGCCGCGCCGACCTCGTCTTCGGCTCGAACTCCGAGCTGCGGGCGCTGGCCGAGGTCTACGCCTCCGACGACGCGAGGGAGAAGTTCGTCCGCGACTTCGTCGCCGCCTGGGTCAAGGTGATGGAGCTGGACCGCTTCGACCTCGTCTGAGCCCGGGCCTAGTAATAGGCGCCGAACCAGCGCTCTCGGCGGCTGGTGCCGAACTCTTCCTTCTCGGCCGCCAGCTCCGCCGAGGGCGGGTTGAAGGTGCCGGTCCGCTCGGGGCCGGAGAGGAAGTCGATGTCGACGCTGGCGACGCGGCCGTCGCCGAACTCGATGAAGCAGGTGCCCTGTCCGAGATGGCGGCCCGGCGGCTCGGCGCCCGCGAGCTCGGCGAGCAGCGCCTGGGCGACGACGCGCCCGGCGCCCTCGGCGAACACGCCGGCCTTCGGCACGCCGGCGGTGGCGACGTCGCCGACCGCGTAGACGTTCGGGAACGCGGTCCGCAGCGTCGCCGGGTCGACCGGGACGAAGCCGTCCTCGGTCATCCCGCTGGCGATGACGACGTCGGGCGCCCGGTGCTTGGGCACGCCTAGGAAGAGGTCGTAGGGCAGCTCGGCGCCGTCGTCGAGCACGGCGACCTTGCGATCACCGTCGAGCGAGGCGACCCGGCGGCCGGCGACCAGCTCGATCCCGCGCTCGGCGAACTCGGCTTCCAGCGCCGCCGAGGTCTCCGGCGAGGGCGGCACAGGCTTGGGAAGCGGGATCACGAACGAGATCGAGCATTGCTCGCGCACGCCGCGTGCCCGCAGGTCGTCATCGAGCAGCAGCGCACACTCGCTCGGCGCCGGCGGGCACTTGAACGGCGCCCCGCAGACGCCGATCACGACGTTGCCCTGGGAGAAGCCAGGCAGGATCCCGGCCAGCTTCTCGGCGCCGGCGACCGAGTAGAACTCGTCGCCCGCCTCGGCGAGGCCCGGAGTCGCTTCGAAGTCGTAGTCGGCACCGAGCGCGATGACGAGCGCGTCGCCCTCGTAGCTGCCGGCGTCGGTCGTCACCCGGAGCGCCTCGGGGTCGATCGCGGTGATCGTCTCCCGCACCCAGCGCACCCCGGGCTTGTCGAGCTGGGCGTAGGGCATCCGCACCTCCTCGACCGTCGTCCGCCCGAACATCAGCTCGAGCTTCGAGAAGCCGAAGACGAACCCCTCCCCCGCGTCGATCAGCGTCACCTCGATCTCGCCGCCGCTCCCCTCCGAGAGCAGCGTCGCCACCTCCAGGCCGCCGAACCCCGCCCCGAGGATGAGCACGCGCTTGGCCACGCGCCGATCCTATCCCCGCAGGCCTCGAGCCCGGCGCTCAGGCGAGGCCTGCCGCGAACGAAACACCGGGCAGGTCAGCAAAACCAGCCCGGTCGAAGCTCACCACCTGCCGCTCTCGAGCTCGCGCCGTCGCCGCGATGATCAGATCGCGCGCGCCGCGAGGAGTGCCGGCCCGCCGGACGCATGCCAGCAGAGCAGCATGCGCTTCGGCCACCTCGAGGTCGTATGGCTCGATCGAGATGGCACCGAGAACCGCTGCGACGAAATGCTCGCGTTTTCTCCGCCTGCCCCCTTTTGCAAGCTGTACGCCGACCCTCAGCTCCGCCACCGTAATCGCCGCTACGGCGACGTCATCACCGTCGTCGATCAGGTCGCCGAGCGAGGCGCCGCCGCGCTCGGCGTCTACCAGGACCGTCGTGTCGAGGATCAGTCGCGCCAGGGGTCCGCCACCGGCTCCAGGCCCTCGCGAAGCTCCCGCAGCTCCTCCGCCCAGGCATCGTCGGGCCGGCTGGCGCGCAGCGCCTCCTTGAGCGCTTTACCCGTCCCCCCGCTCGCGGGACCGATGGTCGCGACGGCGCGGCCGTGGCGAACGATGACGTAGGACTCGCCCCCGCGTTCCACCTCGTCCAAGACCTCCGAAAATCGGCGGGACACATCGGTCGCACTCAACTGCTTCATAAAATCAGATTATCAGATTCTGCAGACGATCAGCTTCTCTATCCCCCAGGCTCAGGCGCTGACGTAGGCCGCGAGGTGCTCGCCGGTCAAGGTCGAGCGGGCGGCGACGAGGTCGGCGGGGGTGCCCTCGAAGACGACCCGGCCGCCGTCGTGGCCGGCGCCGGGGCCGAGGTCGACGATCCAGTCGGCGTGCGCCATCACCGCCTGGTGGTGCTCGATCACGATTACCGACCTGCCGGAGTCGACCAGGCGATCGAGCAGGCCGAGCAGCTGCTCGACGTCGGCCAGGTGCAGGCCGGTGGTCACCTCGTCGAGGACGTAGACATCGCCCTTCTCCGCCATCTGCGTGGCGAGCTTCAGCCGCTGGCGCTCGCCGCCGGAGAGCGTGGTCAGGGGCTGGCCGAGGCTGAGGTAACCGAGGCCGACGTCGGTGAGCCGCTCGAGCACCCTGTGGGCGGCCGGGACCTCCCCCTTGCCGGCGCCGAAGAACTCGCCCGCCTCGCCCGCCGACATCGCCAGCACCTCGCTGATGTCCACCCCGCCGAACTTGAGTTTGAGCACCTCGGCGTGGAAGCGCTTGCCGCCACACTCTTCGCAGGGGGTGGCGACGCTGGCCATCATCGCCAGGTCGGTGTAGACGACGCCGGCGCCATTGCAGCTGGGGCAGGCGCCGTCGGAGTTGGCGCTGAACAGTCCCGGTTTGACGCCGTTGGCTTTCGCGAACGCCTTGCGGATCGGGTCGAGCGCGCCGGTGTAGGTCGCCGGGTTGCTGCGCCGCGAGCCGCGGATCGGGGCCTGGTCGACGCTCACCACTCCCTCCCGCCCCGAGACCGAGCCGTGGATCAGAGAGCTCTTGCCCGAGCCCGCGACCCCGGTGACGGCGACGAGCACGCCGAGCGGGATGTCGACGTCGACCCCCTGCAGGTTGTTGGTCTCAGCGCCGCGCACCTCCAGCGCGCCGGATGGCTCCCGCACCGACCCCTTCAGCGCGGCGCGGTCGTCGAGGTGCCTGCCGGTCACCGTGCCGCTGCGCCGCAGCCCTTTGACGGTTCCCTCGAAGACCACCTCGCCGCCGCCGCTGCCGGCGCCCGGGCCGAGGTCGACGACGTGGTCGGCGATCACGATCGCCTCCGGCTTGTGCTCGACGACCAACACCGTGTTGCCCTTGTCGCGCAGCTGGCGCAGGAGGTCGTTCATCCGCTCGATGTCGTGCGGGTGCAGCCCGATCGTCGGCTCGTCGAAGACGTAGGTGACGTCGGTCAGCGAGGAGCCGAGCTGGCGGACCATCTTCACCCGCTGCGCCTCGCCCCCCGAGAGCGTGCCCGAGGCGCGGTCGAGCGAGAGGTAGCCGAGCCCGATCTCCGCGAACGAGTCGAGGTTCTCCCGCAGCGCCTCGAGCAGCGGCGCCACCGAGGGCTCGTCGAGCCCGCGCACCCACTCGGCGAGGTCGCGGATCTCCATTGCGCAGGCGTCGGCGATGTTGAGCTTCTTGATCTTCGACGAGCGCGCCGCCTCGCTCAGCCGGGTGCCGTCGCACTCGGGGCAGGTAGCGAAGGTGATCGCCCGTTCGACGAAGGCGCGGACGTGCGGCTGCAGCGAGTCGACGTCCTTCGACAGCATCGACTTCTGGATCTTCGGGATCAGCCCTTCGTAGGTCAGGTTGATGCCGTCGACCTTGATCTTCGTCGGCTCCTTGTGGAGCAGATCCCCCCGTTCCTTCTTGCTGAACTTGCGGATCGGCTTGTCCGGGTCGAAGAAGCCGCAGCCGCGAAAGATGCGGCCGTACCAGCCGTCCATGCTGTAGCCGGGGATCGTCAGCGCGCCTTCGTTCAGCGACCTGCTCTCGTCGTAGAGCTGGCCGAGGTCGAAGTCGGAGACCGAGCCGCGGCCCTCGCAGCGCGGGCACATGCCGCCGGTCCGGTTGAACGTTGCCTTGACCGTCTTCTTGGCGCCGCGTTCGATCGTGATCGCGCCGCTCGCCCGCACCGAGGGGACGTTGAAGGAGAAGGCGTTGGGCGAGCCGACGTGCGGCTTGCCGAGCCGGCTGAAGAGGATCCGCAGCATCGCGTTGGCGTCGGTCGCGGTGCCGACGGTGGAGCGGGCGTCGCTGCCGATCCGCTCCTGGTCGACGAGGATCGCCGTCGTCAGCCCGTCGAGGACGTCGACCTCGGGCCGCGCCAGCGTCGGCATGAAGCCCTGGACGAAGGCGCTGTAGGTCTCGTTGATCAGCCGCTGGGACTCGGCGGCGATCGTGCCGAAGACCAGCGAGCTCTTGCCCGAGCCCGAAACGCCGGTGAACGCGGTCAGCCGGCGCTTCGGGATCTCGACGTTGACGTCCTTGAGGTTGTTGACCCGCGCCCCGTGGACGCGGATCAGGTCATGGCTGTCGGCGGCGTGGGCTTTGGCCACGGCTACACAGCGGGCGGCTGGTCGATCCGCACCAGGTTGCCGGAGGGGTCGCGCACGGCGCAGTCGCGCGTTCCCCACGGCTGCTCCTTCGGCTTCTCGACGACCTCGACCCCGGCCGCCTGCAGCCTGGCGAAGGTGCCGTCGAGGTCGTCGGTGTGGAAGTGGACGCCGTTCATCGCGCCCTTGGCGAGCAGCGCCGCGACCGCGTCGCCGTCGCCGGGCCCGCCGTTGACGTAATTGGTGAGGACGACTGCGACATCGGGCTGGGAGGCACCGCCGACGGTGATCCAGCGGTAGTCGCCTTTGCCGACGTCGTTGCGCACCTCGAGGCCGAGCTGGTCGCGGTAGAAGGCCAGCGCGCTGTCGGGGTCCTGGACCTGGACGAAGCAGGTGGAGAGAGTGAGATTGTTCATGCCGCCAAGGCTAGGGAGCCGGCACCGCCTGCGTTTCTCCATTCCTGCTCGACTCGCGGCGCGGGCGGGTGATGTCCTTGGCGACGCAGCTGGGCAGCGCCGCGAGCCGGCCGTGATCACGGGCCCGGTAGGTCGTCGGCGTCTCGCCGGCCAGCTCCGTGAAGCGGGCGCTGAACGAGCCGAGCGAGGTGCAGCCCACCTCCATGCAGACCTCGGTGACCGACAGCTCGCCGCCGCGCAGCAGCGCCTTCGCCTTCTCGATCCGGCGCGTCATCAGGTAGCTGTAGGGGGTCTCGCCGTAGGCCTCGCGGAACTGCCGCGAGAAGTGCGCCTGCGACATCAGCGCCGCGCGGGCGAGGTCGGCGACGTCGAGCGGCCGCGCGTACTCGCGGTCGATCAGGTCGCGGGCGCGGCGCAGGTCCGCGAGGTTCTCGATCTCCTCAGCCGTCACCGGGCGAGGGTAGCGACCTCAGCTGTACGGTTCGAGCATGTACTGCAGGAGCTCCGGTTCGAGCTCGAGGACGGACTGCGGGCCAGCGCTCAGCAGCCGTCCCGCAACCAGCGAGATCAGCCCGCCGACGACGAGCTCGGCCGTCATCGGCGGACGACTCGGACGGGCAGGCGCCGCCGCCACGAGCAGCGCGGCGAGGCAATCGCGAAATGCATATTGGCGTTCGAGGCAGCGAGGCCCTGCTGCCGGCGCCTCGGTCAGACATGCGTGTGCCCTGGCCGGGTTGTCGCTGACCCATTCGAGGGCGGCGCCGAGCCCCGCTTGCATTCGCACCCCGGAGCCATCTCCGGCCGCCGTGCAAGCGGTCTCGACCACGACCCGCAGATCGTCGAAGCCTTCCGTGAGCAGCGCCAGGAAGGCATCTTCCTTGTTTGCGAAGCACTCGTAGAAGCCGGACCGCGAGCTCCGCGCCGCGGCAACGACGTCGCCGACTGTGACCCGGCGGTAGCCCCGTTCGAGGATCAGCTCCGCGAAAGCATGCGTGAACCGTTCACGCCGGAAGCTGATGATCACCTCCGCGCTCAACCGAGGTCGAACCGCATTCACCGTCTGCCGTGCTTCTTCGGGCACTGGTTGGTGACCACGGTCTTCGGTTCGACGACCCTGCCGTTCTGGGCGGCGAAGCGGACGCCGGCTCGCTGCGGGGAACGGCAGAGGCTCTGCGAGTTGACGAGCAATCCTTCCTTGCCGCCTTTCAGCTCCAGTTCGAAGCGGCTGACCGGGGCGTCGGGCACCTGGAAGAAGGTCGTCCGGATCCGCGCGTTGGTCTTCGGCGTGGCGGTGTCGACCGCGCCGATCAGTTCGACCCGGATCTGGCCGCGGAGGTCGACGACGATGTCGGGCAGGTCGCGTTCGCCGCCGTTGGCGCGGAAGTAGACCTTCCCTTCCAGCGGCTTGTCGAGCAGCGGCGTCCACGCCTTCGCCCGGCCCAGGATCGAGAGCTTCGGGCACCGTTCTTCGGCGAACTGCGGCCGCGTACAGGGGTTGCCGACGTGTTCGGGGTCGATGATCTCGGAATGGGGCAGCGTCACGGCCGCCTTGGCGATGTTCGCGAACGAGCCCTTCTTCGGGAAAGTCAGGACCGAGCGCAGCGCCGGGTGCCGGGTCCGCTTCGTGCCCCCCTTGAAGGAGAGCTTCAGGCTCGGCTTGAACCCGAGCTTGCTGCAGCTGCCGACCTGGAAGCGGTTCGACAGCTCGGCTGCTTTGCCGCTCGTCGAGGTCGCCTGCGCGGTCAGGGCCATCGTTTCGCAGGAGGTCGGGTTGAGGGTGAACTGCGAGCGGTCGAGCCGCACCGCGACCGAGCGGACGTCGAGCGGGATGCCCTGCAGGATCGTCGGCAGCTTCGCCGTCGAGCTGACCTTCGCCGTCTGCGGGTCGACCCGCAGCGGCGAGCGGACGACGACGGCACCGAGGTCGAACGGCCCCGCCACCGCCGGCGTGATGATCGCCAGGCTGAGCGGCGCGCCTTCGTAGGGACCGGCGAGATAGGCCGATCCGGTCACGTAATAGGGGTTCGGCCCGGCACCGGCGCCAACCGTCACCGTCCCGACCCTGGCGGCGGCCGGGCACGAGGGCGAGGCCTGCTCCGCGGCGCCGCCGCCCGGCACTTCCCGCGCCCTGGCGGCCGTGATCTGCGCGTCCGAGCACTCGGCGACGCCGGCCAGCTTGGCGCTCAACCCGGCGGGCAGGTTGACGGTCAGCGCGGAAAGTTCCTGCGAGCCGTCTTCACGCTTCAGGCGCAGCAGGAACGGCGAGAACGCCCCCGCCAGCGGCGCTTCCGTTCCCGCTTCGAAGCTCGGCGAGTTGGGCAGCGCCGCCTTCGCGGACTGGCACGCCCCCGCCGGCGAGGAGGTGATCGAGAAGCTGCCGGTGGGGCTTGCCGCCGCCCCTTCCGGCGCCGACCAGGGCGTCAGGTCGGCCTCGGTGGTGAAGCTGCCGCAGGTCGCCGGCGTGCGCAGGGGAGCGCGGGCGCCGTCGAAGAAGGTGAACCGCAGGTCTTCGAACGGAACCTGCGGATTGCCCTCGAAGCTGGTCGTCAGCTGGCCGGTGACCGGGTCCGGGGTCACCCTGCCGGCGAGCTTCACCTCGATCCCGCTGCGCGGGTCCTCCAGCGCCATGTAGATCGCGAACAGCGACCCGAACGGGTTGTTCGTCTGCTGGGCGAGGAAGACCTGGCCCGGGATCGGGTGGTCGAGCAACGGCGAGTCGACTTCGACCCTGCCGACCTTGGCGGCGTCGGGGCAGGCTGCCGGCGCTTCGTCGAAGACCGGCGGCGCCTGGCCAACCGGGCTCTGCAGCCCGATCTGGGCCGGCGAGCAGGCGGCCAGCCCGTCGGAGGCGGCGGGGTTGAGGGTCATCCCCTCCGGCATCCGCACCACCGCGTCCCGCAGGTCGGCCTCCGCCAGCCCGTCGGGGTCGTCGTTGGCGGCCTGGGGCAGGTGCAGGTTGAAGCGCAGCCCGCTCGGCGAGTCGGCGGCTTCGGTCGTCGGCTTCGCTTCGATCGCCGGCGAGAAGTCGACTTCGTCGCACCCATCGGGGGCTGCCGCTTCGACCGAAGCGCTGGCGCCGGTCGGTGGCTGCGCCCAAGTTTCGATGTCGAGCAGGGTGGTCAGCGGATCCGCGCAGGAGGTCGGCAGCCGGAACGATGGCCTGATCGGTATCGGTTCGCCGCCCGGGGGGATCGGTTCGCCGCTCGGCGCCGGGCAGCTCTCGGCCACGACGAGCTGCGCGCACCGGCCGCGCTGCGCGTCGTGGCTAGGGTCCCACGGCGTGCCCCAAAGCGACACCAAGCTCGCGGTCACCCGCTTCGCCTCGGTCACGTTTTCGAGGTAGGCCTTCACCGTAAGCCCGTGCGGGCCCTGCCGCACGGCGGTGTCGATGTAGACCGGCGCGCCCAGTGCAGGAAGGAACCCGAACTGAGCTGGCATCCCCGGCGGCGGGACGAGGCTGTAGACCGGCAGTGGAAAACCGACTTCTCCTTTGCCTTCGATCTGCGCGACCACCGCAACACCGACCGCCGAGCCATCCGGACACTTGTTTTGGAACGCGTTGAGGGAGCCCGTCAGTTCCACGTGGACGGTGTTGAACTGCTGCGCGGTGCAGCGTTCTGCGGCCAGCGGGTTGGCAATCAGCCCCGGCGGCAGCGTCACTTCGAGTTCCTTGAGGTCTCCGCCGGCGGGCAGGAAGGGGAGCTGAGAGCCCTCCGGGGAAGGGTTGAGTTTGAGAGCGAAGGAGGTGACCGCTTGGAAGGGGTGGGACGCAGCCCCACGCACCTGGTGACCTTCTTCGTCGGTGAAGTTGAACTGGAAGTCCTGGAACCCGGCCGAGGCACACTTCGGTTCGGTTTTGCAGACTGGATTGACTTCGCTCTGGGAACTCGCGTTCACCGCCTCGGCGCCGCCCCCCTGCACCTCGACGTGGTTGACGAGCTGGGCTAGGGTCGCGACGCTCGGCACCACTACCTTGATCACCATCAGCGCCTGCTTCAGGGGCTCGAACCGCGCCGGTTCCTGAATTTTGGCGAGACCTTCTTCCAGCCTGCATGTCACGGTGGTCACTTCAACGACCGTCGCTTCGTGACATGCGGTCCCACTTTCGTTCAGATCCACGAGCGCCGTCCGCGAGTGCCTCAGCGTCACCTGTTTCACTTTGAGTCCGGCCGGCAGCGTGTCGGTGATGACCACCGGCTGATTCGGGTCGCTGGCTTTGGAGCCGATGTTGGTGAGAAAGACTTCGTAGCGGTCCAGGCCGCTGGCGTCGCCGGGCGCAAAACCGGTCGGGGCCGCCAGGGCCTGCAGGTTCCAGGCCGGCACCGGAGCCGCGTCGGCGGACGCGACCGGCAGGAGGATGAGCACCGCGGCAACGGCCGGCACGAATCTCCCGATCATCCTCTTGGCCTTCATCGCCCTGCCCTCCGCTGGTCGTTGCCCCTGGCTTTCGGTTTCTCAGTCCGGAAACCGGGGTTCGAATCCCCGTAGCGGTACTGCGAGAAGCCCCGCACAGGCGGGGTTTTGTCGTTCCAGGGCAGGCCAGCGGCCGGTTCGTGTCCCGAGATATGTCCCGAGTCGTCCTCAAGAAGTGGGGGCGTTCGGGCTCGGGAAACGACGTAGGAGGCATGATGCGAGTCAGCCCGCCCAAACCGATCAGCGGCCACGTCTTCAGGGTCGAGCGCAAGCGCGGTTCCCAGTGGTACGCCAAGTACCGCCTGCCCGATGGCCGCCAGGCGCAGAAGCGGATCGGCCCTCACTGGTCCGATCGGCCGATCGCAGCGCCCGCCGGCTACTTCAACAAAGCGACCGCACAGGCTTGGCTGGATGACACCCTCGCCAAGGCACGCAGGGGCGAGCTTCCCGGCCAGGTCAAGACCGCGACGACCTTGATCGACGCGTTCGATGAGTGGCTCGTCTACAAGCGCGACCGCAAGATCAAGCTCTCGACCCAGATCGACTACGAGAACATGGTCACCCGCTACAAGCATGTCTTCGGCGAGAAGTTCGGCAGCGCGGTCGGCCCGGAGGACGTGACGGTGGAGATGGTCGAGGAGTTCCGCGACGCGCTGATCGCCGAAGGGCTCTCGGATCGGACCGTCAACAATTACCTGACCGTCCTGCACGGCGTCTTCGTCTGGGCGCAGCGCCGCTACAGGCTCCCGGCCAACCCGGTCGCCAACGTCGAGCGCCGCCCGCACGCCAAGCGCGGCAACATCGACGTGCTCTCGCGCGAGGACATCCTTGCCCTCGTTCGGGCCGCCGAGTCCGAGCAGGACGCGACGATCTACCTGACCGCCGCCTTCACCGGCCTCCGCCTCGGCGAGCTGCTCGCGCTCCGCTGGCGCGACGTGGATTTCGGCAACAGCGCGATCCACGTCCGCCAGAACTTCACCAACGGCCGGGTGGACACGCCCAAGAGCGGACAGGAGCGCATCGTGCCGATGGCCGACGAGGTTTCGGAGGCGCTTCGGAGGCTCTCGCAGCGGGACCGGCATCGAGGCGAGGACGATCTTGTCTTCTGCGGCGCGGCCGGCGGGCACCTTGCCGGTCACCGGCTCCGAGATCGTTGCAAGGGTTCGGATATTTGATTTGCCGTCTCACTTCATGGTTTCGGCATGGACTCGGGCAGGTCAGAGTGAGCAAGGGCCTAAATAGGGGGCATGAGAACGAGTAGGCCGTGATCTATGCAATTGGCGGGTGAGTGACCCATTCGCCGTCAAGCCTGCGTCGAGTTGGCTACCTTTAGATCATGAGCGACTTGCTCCATCTCACGATTCGCTACGAGGACGCGGGTGACGGCTGGCTCACGGCTCAGGTCGCCGAGGTTCCCGGTGCGATCAGTCAAGGCAAGACCAGGGAAGAGGCGCGCTCGAATGTGATCGATGCGCTTGATGTCCTGTTGACGCCGGACGAGGAGCTGGAAGGCCGCCCGCCCGCCGAGGGCAGTGAGGCGCTGACGCTCAAAGTCGCTTCGTGAAGCGCCGCGATCTGGAGCGACACCTCCGCGATCACGGCTGTCGGTTCGCTGGAGAGGGAGCGCGGCATGCCAAGTGGCACGGACCAGAAGGCAGAGCCTCGACCGTCCCACGGCACAAGGAGATCAAGCCGGGAACGGCGCGAACCATTTGTCGGCAGCTCGGTGTTCCAATGCCGCCATCGGTGACTTGACCGTTCGCCTATCTATGTTTTCGGAACTCGGGTCCGGAAACCAATCTTCGCCGTCACTTCGACCTCATGATCGAGGAAGTGGCCGAATCGGTCCCAAAATCTCTGTCCCCGAATTTGTCCCCGGATTCTCAGTCCGGAAACCGGGGTTCGAATCCCCGTAGCGGTACTGCGTCTGCGTCTGCCGCCGGGCGCCTGTCAAGCGGCCGACGCCAGCCAGGCGGCGACGGTCGCGGCGATCGGGGCTCCTGCGTGGTCCTCCAGCCACAGCCACTGGCCCATCGCGTTGACCTCGAGGAAGACGTGCTCGCCGTCGGGGGTGACGACGAGGTCGTGTGCGGCGAAGGCGAGGCCCAGCCGTTCGGTGAGGGCGAGCAGGGCGGCAGCGACGGAGGCAGGCAGGGCGATCCGCTCGTAGCTGAGGTCCTGCTGCACGCGGCGCCAATCCAAACGGGCCTCCGGGTGGGCCTGGGAGTCGATGGCGACCGCATGGATCGATTCCCCGACCACCGTCGCCCGGACCTCGTAGTCCTTCCTCAGGCGCTCCTGGAAGATGCCGGGGGCCAGGACCAGCGCTGCGTCGTCGGTGACGTCCGCGGGGCCGATCGCCGTGGTGTAGATCGTCTCGTTCGGCGGGACGAAGAACCAACTCAGCGTCTTGTAGATGGCATCCCCTTCCGCAGCGGCGACGAACTGACGGACCCGCGCGGGTTCGTTGCTGATGAGGGTGGAGGGAATCGTGAGGCCGCACTCGCTCGCCAGGAAGAGCTGGAACGGCTTCGAGCGCGCTCGCCGGGCGGCCTCTCTGGGGTTCATCCACCTGGCGCGGGGGAGCAGGCCCGGCAGCGCCTCGATCGCCCGCCTCCACTCGCGATCGGCGAACTCCGCGGCGTCCCCCGACATCTCCAGCTGTGCGAACTCGTAGGGCTTGACCCGCCACCACACCGCGTCGACCTGCTCCGGGCGCAGCGCCCAGCCGTCCCCTTCGAGCACGATGTCGGGCTCGGGCGAGAACTGGTAGCTCAGTCGAAGGTCCCGATGCCAGGCGGACGGATCGATGACCACCGTTGTCGCCCCGAGGCCGCCGAGCTCGCCGCTCACGGCCTCTATGTGGGGATCTCCGGAATCGCCGAAGACCAGGACGGTCGCGCCCATGCCCGGCGGCCCTGGGTCAGAAGTCCACCCCGGCGTCAGCTACGCATTTCATTCGAAAGCTGCATTCGACGGTGCCTTTGGCGGTCAAGCCCAGCTTCTTCGGGATCAGGTCTCCCCGTTCGCTGAAGCGCATGCCGAACGGCACCTTCTCCGCTTCGAAGTCCTCGCCAAGAACCGGGCTGACGATCCCCGGCACCTTTTCCAGGGCTTCGGTCAGCGACGCCTCCTCGCCCAGCTGGGTCAGCTCGGCGGCCGCCGGAGCGGCGCGGTCCAGCGCTTCGTGAGCGGAATCGGGGCAGGCGAGGTCGGCCTCCTCGGCGCCGAATTCGCGCAGGGTGCCCGCCGGGTCGTCGAGAAGCTCGCGGGCCAGGCCCGGCCTCGAGCCGAGCGCGGCCTCCAGTCTCAGGCGCCTGTCCAGATCGTCGTTCGCCATCTCCTACCTCCTGTCGGCATGGTCTTCGTTCCCCGGTTGCTGCCGTGCCCGGCACAGCGATCAGAAGCTTAGGAGTAATGGAATTACCCCTTGTTTTTGGGATCGGGATCCGGTCGCGCGGAGGTGCGGCTCCGGAGGGACTGCTAAGAAGCAGCCGATGCCGACCTTCGTCGTCACCAACCGCCTCCCGGAGCCGGCGCTGGAGCTGCTGCGGGTCGCCGGGGAGGTGCGCGCCTCCGACGCGACCACGCCGCTTCCCCGGGCGGAGCTGCTGGAGCTGGTCGCCGGCGCCGACGCGCTGCTGACCCTGCTCGGCGACCGGGTCGACGGCGAGCTGCTCGACGCCGCAGGGCCGCGGCTGCGTTGCGTCGCCAACGTCGCCGTCGGCTTCGACAATGTCGATCTCGAGGCCGCGGCCGCTCGGGGGGTCGTCGTCACCAATACGCCGGGGGTGCTCGACGATGCCACCGCCGACCTTGCGATCGGGCTGCTGCTGGCGGCGACGCGGCGGCTCGGCGAGGGGGAGAGGCTGGTCCGCTCCGGCCGGCCCTGGGCCTGGGGGATGTCGTTCATGCTCGGCCGCGGGCTGCGGGGCAAGCTGCTCGGGATCGTCGGGCTCGGCAACATCGGCACCCGGGTCGCCGAGCGGGCGCGGGGCTTCGGGATGGAGATCGTCTATTGCGGCCGCCATGAGGCGCCGGCGGCCGCCGCGCTCGGCGCCGAGCGGCTGGCGCTCGACGAGCTGCTCGCCGCCGCCGACGCGGTCAGCCTCCACTGTCCGCTGACCGCCGAGACCCGCCACCTGATCGGCTCGCGCGAGCTCGCCCTGATGAAGCCGACGGCGACGCTCGTCAACACCGCCCGCGGGCCGGTCGTCGACGAGGCGGCGCTGGCCGTGGCGCTGCGGGACGGACAGATCGCCGCCGCCGGGCTCGACGTCTACGAGCGCGAGCCGGCGGTCGAGCCCGGGCTGCTGGAGCTCGAGAACGCCGTCCTCGTCCCGCATCTCGGCTCGGCGACGGTCGAAACGCGGACGGCGATGGCGGAACTTGCGGCTCGCAACGCGGTTTCCGTCGTGATGGACGAAAAGCCCCTGACGCCAGTAGATCTGCCAGGCTCTTGAGCATGCCATCGCGGAGGGGGATTCTCGTCCTGGCGCTGCTGCTCGCCCTGTTGGCGCCGGCGGCGGCCGACGCCAGCAGCGCCCAGATCTCGATCATCGGCGGCCACGCGGCCTCGATCGCCGAGCTTCCCTCGCTCGCCTACATCGAGGGCGAAGACGCGATCGAGCCCTACGCCTGCACCGGCACCGTCGTCGCCCCGCGCGTGATCCTCACCGCCGGGCACTGCGTCGAGGACATCGAATCGGGGACGATCGCGCCGGCTGCCGGGTTCGCGGTCGCGACCGGGGTCGCCGACGTCCGCAAGGCGACGAAAGCGAACGTCTCGCTCGTCAGCCAGGCGCTCGTCTATCCCGGCTTCAAGCCGAGCAAGCTGCAGGGCGACGCCGGCCTGCTGATCCTGGCGACGCCGACCACGGCACCGCCGATCTCCCTCGCCTCCGACCCCGACGCCGGCCTGCTGGCGGCGGGGACGAAGCTGACGGTCGCCGGCTGGGGACTGACCAACCCGAAGGCGAAGGAAGGCAGCCCGGTGCTGCGGGCGGGCGAAACCATCGTCCAGGACAACGCCGAATGCAAGCGCCAGTCGAGCCGCTACTACCCCTTCTACTCGGCGGCCGTGCAGCTCTGCGCGATCGACCACCCGACCGACAGGGTCAGCGGCTGCTTCGGCGACTCCGGCGGCCCGGCGATCGCGACCCGCGCCGACGGCACGCCGGTCGAGGTCGGCGTCGTCAGCACCGGCGGGCCGGGCTGCAACCGCCACCTGCCGAACGTCTTCACCCGTGTCGACCAGCTCAGCGCCTGGGTCGCGAGCTGGATCGCCGCGGTCGAAACCGGCGCCCCGGCCCCCGCGATCAAGATCCCGAAGCCGCACGTGCCGCAGCTCAGCTTCGAACGGGCCAAGGAACTGGCGGCGATCGCCTTCGCCGAAGACTTCCGCGACAGGTTCATCAAATCGAGCGAAAAAAGCATCGGCTGCCGCCGGGTCGCCAAGCCGCGGGTCAAATGCGGTGTCAACTGGTACCAGGGCGGCAACGACTACTACGGGACCGTGACGATCTTCTACGCGATCCGCAAGAACGCGGTCGTCTGGGGCGACCACTACGCGATTCACTGGGTCAACGACCACTGCTACTTCCACAGCAGCCACCGCTCGAGCTGCGTGGTCCAGACCCGCAAGCACTGAGGCCGAGCCGCTCCGGGCTGAGCGCTCAGCCGCTGAGGCTGTCGAGCTGCCGGCGCAGCAGCGGGGTCGCGTCGTAGACCGAGTTGGGGTCGGGGAGGTCGATCGACGGGCTGACCCCGAGCTTGTCGATCGTCATCACCATGTCCATCGTCACCTTCGGGCCGCTGTCGGCCGGGATCGTCGAGATCATCCGCAGCTGGCGCAGGATGCCGCCGGGGGCGATCCAGACTTCGACCTGCATCGGGTCGGGCGCCAGCTCGTCGAGGTTGCGGAACTCGGTCGCCAGCCCGGTTTCACCCTGCCCTTCGAAGTAGTCGGCGACCCGGTCGAGGTAGATCGTGCCGTGGTAGCGGCTCGTCGTCACCCCGTCGACGGCTTCGCTGCCGACCCTCTCGACGTCCGCCACCGCTCGCAGCATCTGCAGCTGGCTCTCGGCGCCTTCGCTACCGGCGAATCCGGGCGAGGTTTGGCCGATCAGCGGTTCGACGCCGATCCACTCGGCTCCGTCGGGAAGCTGCCCCGCGAACATCGCCGAGCGCAGGTAGATGTGGCCGGGGTCGCCGACCGTCTCGACGTCGACCGTCCCCGCCGGCGTCGGTACGGACAGCTCGGCCTCGGTGCGCCCGGTCCCGGCGTTGTAGGAGAAGGTGCCGTTGCCGTCGACCGGCGCGTCGACGCCTTCGACGGTATAGACGACCGCGGTCCGGCCGCTGTAGCCGGAGCTGGCCTCGGTCTGGCTGGCTGCGGCCGCGATCGGGTTGAACGGGTCGATCGTCGCTTCGCCGTCGTGCAGCAGGAAATTGACGACGACCGCGATCAGCAGCAGGCTGAGCACCCCGGCCAGGGCCAGCATCCGCTGGGAGAGGCGGTGAAGGGCTTCGGATTCGCGCGATCCGGACAAGACGCTTCTCATATCGGACCGCAGCATCGTCGCTTGAGCGTTTGGCCGCGCTTCTCGAACCCTCGTCCGCCGCGCCCGGAGGGTTAGGCTCGCGCCATGGGACTACTGGATCCGGCGCCGCCGCCGTTCGCCGTCGAGGAGTGGAAGCGGCTCTCGCACCTCGAACGGATCAAGCCGCTGGCGCAGGACTGGGCGCTGAACGGGTTCGGCACCCCGGTCGCCGTCTACTTCCTCTACATCGTCAAGATCCTCGTCTACGCCGGGCTCGGGCTGCTGCTGGTCACTGCAACCAGCGACACCGTCGGCGGCCTCGGCGAGATCGGCGACTGGTGGACGCAGCCGGTCGTCTTCGAGAAGGCGGTTGCCTGGACGATGCTGTGGGAGGTGCTCGGCCTCGGCGCCGGCTCGCTGCCGCTGACCCTGCGCTTCTCGCCGATGATCGGCGGCGTCCTCTACTGGCTGCGGCCGGGGACGACGCGGCTGCCGCCGTGGCCGCAGCGGGTGCCGCTGACCCGGGGGACCACCCGGACCCTGCTCGACGTCGTCCTCTACGCCGGCCTGCTGGCGGCGCTGCTCAACCTCGTCCTCGCCGGCGCCCCCGATGCCCATCTCGACCCGGTCGCGGTCGGCGCCGCGCTGGCGCTGCTGGCGGCGCTCGGGCTGCGCGACAAGGTGCCGTTCCTGGCCGCCCGGGCCGAGGTCTACGGCAACCTGATGATCATCTTCCTCTTCCCGGTCACCAACCTGGTGATCGCCGCGCAGCTGGTCTTCGTCTGCATCTGGTGGGGGGCGGCGTCCTCGAAGCTGAACCGCCACTTCCCCTTCGTCGTCACGGTGATGATCAGCAATACGCCGTGGAACAAATCGCGCAAGGCGAAGAGCCGGCTCTACACCGACCACCCGGAGAACCTGCTGCCCTCCCGGGTCGGTCAGCTCTCGGCCCACATCGGCACCGTGATCGAGTTCACCCTGCCGTTCCTGCTGCTGGTGACCAGCGGCGGCGTCGTCGGGACGATCGCCGTCGCCGGGATGATCCTCTTCCACGTCCACATCTTCTCGACCTTCCCGCTGGCGGTGCCGCTGGAGTGGAACGTGTTCATGATCTTCGGCCTGCTCTTCCTCTTCGGCCACTACGGCGACGTGCCCTGGTCGAGCCTCGAAGACCCGCTGCTGCTGGTGATCCTGGCGGTCACCTGCGTCGGCCTGCCGCTGCTCGGCAACTTCCGCCCCGACCTCGTCTCCTTCCTGCCCTCGATGCGCTACTACGCCGGAAACTGGGCGACCAGCCAGTGGCTGTTCCGCCGCGACACCGGGGCCGAGCACCGGCTCGACCGCGACCTCGTCAAGGCGGCGCCGATCGTGACCGAGCAGCTGAGCAGGTTCTACGACCCGGAGATGATCGAGGTCCTCGTCTACAAAGGGCTCGCCTTCCGCTCGATGCACTCGCACGGGCGGGCGCTGAACGGGCTCGCGCTGCGCGCGGTCGACGACGTCGACGCCTACGACGTGCGCGAGGGCGAGCTGGTCGCCGGCGTCGTCCTCGGCTACAACTTCGGCGATGGCCACTTCCACGACCACCGCCTGCTGGAGGCGGTGCAGGAGCGCTGCCGGTTCGCGCCCGGGGAACTGCGAGTGGTGACGCTCGAGTCCCAGCCCGCGCACGTCCCGCGCCAGCGCTACCGGATCTACGACGCCGCCGACGGCCTCGTCGAGGAGGGCTGGGTCGACGTCCGCGAGATGGTGACGCGGCAGCCGTGGCTCGGTGCCGAGCCGTTCCCGGTCGAGCAAGCATGAGCGAGGCGATCGTGGTCGGCAGCGGGCCGAACGGGCTCGCCTGCGCCGCGACCCTGGCTGCGGCCGGGGTGGAGGTGACCGTGATCGAGGCCGAGGAGACGATCGGCGGCGGCACCCGCAGCGCCGAGCTCACGGTCCCGGGCCTGATCCACGACGTCTGCAGCGCCGGTCACCCGATGGCGATCGGCTCGCCGGCGCTGGCGGCGCTGGGGATCGAGCGGCGCGGCTTCGAGTGGGCGCTGCCCGAGGTCGACGTCGCCCACCCGCTCGACGGCGGCGGGGGCGCTGCGCTGGTGCGCTCGATCGAGGAGACCGCGGCCGGGCTCGGCGAGGACGGCCGCGCCTGGAAGCGCGCCTTCGGCGCTTCGTCCAAGCACTTCGACGCGCTCTGCGAGGACATCATGCAGCCGGTCCTGCGGCTGCCGCGCCACCCGCTGCGGCTGACGTCGTTCGGGTTGCGGACGATGATCCCGGCGACCGCCCTCGCCCGCTCCTTCGCCGAGCCGCGGACGCGGGCGCTGTTCGGCGGCGTCGCCGCCCACGCCTTCGCGCCGCTGAACCGGCCGTTCAGCTCGGCGGTCGCGATGGCGATGATCAGCGCCGGGCACCGCCATGGCTGGCCGGTGGCCCGCGGCGGCTCGCAGTCGATCGCCGACGCGCTGGCGGCGATCGTGACCGAGAACGGCGGCCGGATCGAGACCGGACGGCCGGTCCGTTCGCTCGACGAGCTGCCGGCGGCCGACGCCGTCGTCCTCGACCTCGCGCCAGGCGCCGTCGTCGAGCTCGCGGGCGGTCGCCTGCCGGGCCGCGTCGCCCGCGCCTACCGGCGCTACCGCCACGGGCCGGCGGCGTTCAAGCTCGACCTCGCGGTCGAGGGCGGGGTGCCCTGGACCCACGACGACTCGCGGCGGGCGGGGACCGTGCACGCGATCGGCTCCTTCGAGGAGACGGTGCTGGCCGAGCGCGAGGTCAACCGCGGCCGGATGCCGGCCAGCCCCTTCGTCCTCGTCTGCCAGCAGTACCTGGCCGACCCCTCGCGCTCCCGGGGCGACCTGCACCCGGTCTGGACCTACGCTCACGTTCCCAGCGGCTACGAGGGCGACGCGACCGAGCCGCTGCTCGACCAGATCGAACGCTTCGCCCCGGGCCTGCGGGAGCGGATCGTCGCCCGGGTCGCCACCAGCCCGGCGCAGATGACCGAGCACAACGCCAACTACGTCGGCGGCGACGTGATCACCGGCGCCAACACGCCCTGGCAGCTGCTGTTCCGGCCGCGGTTGGCGCGCAACCCATATGAGACCGGGATCGCCGGCGTCTACATCTGCTCGGCCGCGACGCCGCCCGGCGCCGGCGCCCACGGCATGGGCGGCTACAACGCTGCCCAGTCGGTGCTTCGCCAGCTCGGCTGCGGGTAGGGAGCGGTGGTGAGCTCGTCCGGGCACCGCTTCGGCCAGTCCTCGCCGTTCTCGCTCGGGGTCGAGGAGGAGCTGCTGCTGATCGGCGAGGACCGCCGCCTGGCGGCGGTCGCCGAGCAGGTGATCGCCCGGCTCGACCCCACCTACGCCGAGGGCGTCAGCACCGAGATCTTCGCCACCGAGATCGAGCTGAAGACCGGTATCTGCAGCGACGCCGGCCAGGCCCTCTCCGACCTCACCCTGCTGCGGCAGGGGGCCCGGGACGCCGGCGCCGTGCTGCTCGGCTCCGGCCTGCACCCCGACGACAAGAGCGCCGTCCAGCTCGTCGCCAAGCCCCGCTACGACGTCGTCAGGGCCGACCTCGCCGGGATCCTCAACGCGACCCCGGCCGGGCTCCACGTCCACGTCGGCATGCCCGATCCGGAAACCGCGATCCGGGTCGCCAACGCGATGCGGCTGAAGCTGCCGCTGCTGCAGGCGATCACCGCCAACTCGCCCTTCCGCGAAGGCTTCGACACCGGCCTCGCCAGCGCCCGCACCGCCTCGCTGCGCAGCTACCCGCGCTTTGAAATCCCGCGCTCGTTCGCCAGCTACGACGAGTTCCTCGAAGTCGCCGACCAGTTGATCGCCGCCGCCGGGGTCGACGACTACACCTACCTCTGGTGGGACGTGCGCCCGCACCCGCGCTTCGGCACGGTCGAGGTGCGGGGGATGGACGTCCAGCCCGGCCTCGCCGCCAACGTCGCGATCGCCGCCCTGGTCCAGGCGCTGGTCGCGAAGGAGGTCGACCGCCCGACCCGGACCGACCTGCGCCGCGAGGCGATCGAGGAGTCCTTCTTCCAGGCCGAGAGCCACGGGCTGGAGGCGCGCCTGCTGGCCGACGACGGCACCGCGACAGCGGCGGCCGAGCTCGCCCGCCGGGTCCTCGCCGAGGCCCGTCCCTACGCCCGCGAGCTCGGCGGCGAGCCGGCGCTGGAGGAGATCGAGCGGATCCTGCGCGAAGGCAACGGCGCCGACGAGCAGCGCCGCGTCCACGCCGAGCGCGGGATCGAGGGCCTGCTCGAGCACCTCCTCGAGCGCACGACGTGACCGCTGAAAACGCAGTTCCACTCGCATAGCGAGCAAAACTGCGTTCTCATTCGCCGGGCTCGATCGGGCGCAGCGGCAGCGGCGCCGGCAGCTCGCCGCCGCGTGATTCCAGCCGCCGCACGGCGGGGACGGCGAGGACCGGGAGCTGGCAGACGAGGATCAGCGCGGCGCTGATCCAGAGCGTGGTCGAGAGCCCGGCCCCGGCGGCGAGCGGGCCGATCAGGGCAAGGCCGAGCGGCTCCAGCGCCAGCGAGCCGAACCAGTCATAGGCAAGCACCCGCGAGAGGGACTGCTGCGGGATCTGTTCGGCGGCGACCGTCTCGTAGAGGACCTGGGCGAGGCTGAGGGTGACGCCGGCGACGAGCGCCCCGGCGGCGATCGCGACGACCGCGGCCGGGATCGCCAGCAGCGCGATCGGCAGCACACAGAGCAGCACCAGGGACTCGCCGACCAGCAGCGGGTGGAGGGGGCGGGCGGTCAGCGCGATCGCGCCGCCGATCAGCGAGCCGATCCCCATCCCGGCGGCGATCAGCGCCCAGGCGCTGGAGCCGCCGAGCGAGTCGTCGGCGACGGTCGGGCCCAGCACCTGGAAGGCGGGGAAGTAGATCGCGTTGCCGATCGCCCCGGAGAGGACGATCGGCCAGAGCCAGCCCTGGCCGATGAATTCGCGCCAGCCGTGGCGCAGCTCGCCGAAGAAGTCGGGCTCCCGGACCGGCGGGCGGTGCGGCGCCCGCAGCCGGAGGAGGAAGAAGGCGCTGGCGCCGAAGCTGAGCGCGTCGACGGCGATTGCCCAGCCCGGCGTGCCGAGGGCCAGGAGGACGCCGGCGATCGCCGGGCCGACGAATCTGCCGAGCGAGCGGGAGACGTCGAGCAGGGCGTTGGCCGGCTGCAGGCTGGGCCCGCTGACGACCGCCGGCACGATCGCGTCGGAGGCCGGGTTGAAGAAGGCGGTGGCGGCGCCCTCGACCGCGTAGAGCGCCGCCAGCTGCCAGATCTCGGCCTCGCCGCTGATCAGCAGCACGGCGAGGGTCCCCATCGCGACCATCCGCACCAGGTCGGCGCGCAGCATCGAGAGCCGCGGCGAGACCCGGTCGGCGACGACGCCGCCGGCCAGGACCAGCGCCGTGATCAGCAGGCTGTGGGCGGCGAGGACGAGGCCGAGGTCGGTCGCCGAGCCGGTCAGGTCGAGGACGGCGAAGGCGATCGCGACCGGCGCGATCCCGTCGCCGACCAGCGAGATCGTGCGGCCGGCGAACAGCCGGCGGAAATCAGGCTCGCGCAGGACCTCGAGTTTCCAGGCTCGTTTCCCCACCGGGGCAGGATATGAGCGGCCCAGGGCCGGCGCGGGTACCGGTGTCGCCTGGTTATGAACTGAGGGATTCTTGACCAAACGCCTCCCGCCAGGCGAGACTGCCTACCTTGGAGGCGTCGAGCAAGGACACGGTGGTGGGGAAGGCGGCGAAGGCTGCGCCGCTTGTCGTCGGCGCCGTCATCGCCGTCGCTGCGATCGCGTATCTGGTCGGGCAACTGGCCGGCTTCGGCGACGATCAAAGCTCCTCCGATGCCCACAAGTTCGAATCTCGGATCCCGCCGGCCGAATTCGTCTACCTGGACGGGCCGCGCCTGCTCGAACTCCTGGCCGAGCTGGAAGGGGGCGAAGTCGGCACCGTGCACCAGATCTCGAAGGAGATCCGCTCGACCGACGCCGGGGCAGAAGGCGGCGGCTTCAAGATCGGCGCGTCGGCGCAGCTCGAAAACTCCTCCGAAATCGTCGTCACCCGCACCCAGGCGGCCGCTCTCGGCCTGCTGCTCGCGGGACTGGAAGACGATCCCGCGAAGGGCGTCGATTACCACTTCCTCAACATCCGCTACCCGGCCGATCTGAACGAAGTGCGAGAAGGGATGCTGGTCAAATTCGTCACCCACTGGATGCTCGGCCCGGGCTACATCCGGCCCTACGTCGTGCTGCGCCAGTCGGCGACGCTGGCCTCGCTCTTCCCGCGCTCCTTCGACAGCAACCCCGAAGAAGGAGAGTTCGCCGAACAGCGCCAGCAGGCCGAATTCTTCGCCCACCAGATCGGTCCCAATCCGCGGCTCACCTTCGTGATCGCGCCGCCGCCGAAGCATCCCAGCGAAAAAGGACTGAAGATCCTGATGCCGATGCAGTACCGCTACCTGACCCAGGAGCGCAGCCTGCTGGAAAAAGGCCGCAACGAATACACCGGCGGCCGCCTGGTCATCGTCGGCAAGGTCGTGCGTGAGTTCAAGCGGCCGACCAGGCCGCACTGCGACGAGGGCGCCACCTGCCCGGTGCCGGATGGCCCCGAGTACACCGATTACGCAACCCGCGAGATCTGGCACAACCCGCTGGTCGATGCCTCCGACTTCCTGATCGAACACGTCAGCCACGGCTGCCTCGCCAGCGCCGGTGAGGCCGAACAGGAAAAGCAGCCCGGGAGCGGGGCGTACATCGAAGGCAAGGAATGCTTCCTCGAGAAGCTCGAGCGCCAGACCGAAGTCAGTGCCCCCGGCCTGGTGATCCTGCCGGTCGCGATCTACAAGTAGCGCCGGGCGGCGCCACGGCGGCGGGCTAGGAGACCTGCTCGGGCGCCGGCAGCTTGAGGCGTTTGCGGGCGGCGACGACGGCGGCGACCGAGGAGCGGCAGGCTTTGGCGATCTCACCGTTGCCGTGGCTCGGGCGGCGCCGGACCTCGAACTCGATCAGGGCGGCGCGGCGCAGCTTGGCGCGCTCTTCGAGGCCGCTGTCGGGAGCGGCGTCAAGGGCGGCCTTGGCGGCGCGCTCGCGGCGGCAGAGGAGGCAGAGCGTGCCCTCCTTCTTCGAGCTGACCCAGGTCTCGGGCAGCGCCACGCGCTCGCCGCCGACGCGGCTGACGGAGACGCCACAGTCCTCACAGGTCCATTGCTTTGCGGTTCGAGTAGCCATGAGTTGATTGGCGCCGGCTGTGCCGGTGCCTGTATCCAAGGTAGCAGGAAGCCGCATTTGCCCTCGATTTGCGGGTATTTTGCGATCGATTAGGCTGCCTGGGGATGCCGATCAGAGCGGCGACGGCTGACGACGCGGCGGCGGTCATCGCGCTCTGGACCGAGGCCTACACGCTGCGCGGCGCGGAAGGGCGGGCGACGCCCTACGAGGAGCGCGAGTACTTCGACTCGTTCGGGCCGGGCCGCGTCTTCGTCGCCGAGGAGGACGGCGAGACGGTCGGCGTCGTCGTCCTCCTGCCGCCGGGGACGGCCGCGTGGGCCGAGCCCGGCGAGGCGGCGCTGACCCGGCTGGCGGTGACCGCGGCGGCGCGCGGGCGGGGGATCGGCCGCGCCCTGGCCGAGCGCTGCGGCGATGAGGCGCGAGCCGCGGGGGCGCCGGCGATCGCCCTCTGGAGCCGCCCGTACCAGGTCGCCGCGCACGCCCTCTACGAATCGCTCGGCTACCGCCGCGTCGCCGCCCGCGACGGCAGCGACCCCGACGGCGGCCGCCGGGTGTTCGTCCTCTCGCTCGGCGCGCCGCGCTAGATGATTGATTCCACGACCAGGCGCACCTGGATGACCCGCCTGGCGAGAACGCAGTTATGCCCGGATAGCGGGCATAACTGCGTTCTCGGCGCGGCTCTGCGCCCTGCGTCCTTGATCCGCTTGGCCAGGCGTGGCCCCAGTCACACCTCGTCGTGGAATCAATCATCTAGCCCCGGAAGCCCGCTTCACTCGCCTTTTACACTGACTGGGTGCCCAGCGAGCCGGTGGCCGAGCCGACCTACACGCTCTACCGACGCGGTATCGAGCTGCTCGAAGACGGCGACTTCGAGCACGCCGCCGAGCCGCTTGCCGAGGCGGCGCGGCGGGCGCCGGAGAAGACCTCGGTGCGCGAGGCGCTCGGCCGCGCCTACTACCGCGCCGGCCGCTTCTCGCAGGCGGTGACCGAGTTCGAGGCCGTGGTCGAGACCCACCACGTCAACGACTTCGCCCACTTCTGCCTCGGCCGGGCGCTGAGCAAGACCGGCGAGAAGGACCGCGCCCGCCACCACCTGGCGCTGGCCTCCAACCTGCGCCCGGACCGCCGCGACTACCGCTTCTACCGCCGCCTGCTCGACGCCAGTTAGGCGAGCAGGGGGAGGACGCAGCGGTAGCGCTTGGCTTCGGCCGGCAGGGCCGAATTCACTTCACCAGGCGGACTGATAGTGACGACGCTGTATTTGTTGGCTCCAGAGACCGACGGTATATCGCCAGTCCACTCCCCTTCAGCCGCGATCGCGACCCCCGGCTGCTGGGCGAACGCCAGCAGCTCGAGCGGGGCCGGCAGCTCGCCGCCCTGGGCGGCGCAGGCGGCGGCCGCGGCCGGGGCGGTCGCCGCCGCGGCGCTGAAGCTGGCCTGCCAGCAGGCGCCGGCGAAGGCGCGGGTGCCGGCGGCGCAGCCGGCGACGTGGCCGTTGACGCTGGCGGCCTCGCCGGCGGCGGTGGCGAAGCGGGCGGTCTCGGCGCTGCGGGCGCCGTCCGCCTCTTCGGCGTGGGTCGCGCGCGGCACCTGGCCGAGGGTCGCGGCGTCGACCTGGGCCCCGGTCACCGAGCCCGGCGCCAGGCGGTCGGCCGGAACCGTGCCCGGCTTCAGCCGGTTGCCGGGCAGCGAGCTCGGCACCAGGCGGTTGCCCGGCAGTGACTTCACCTTCAGCGAGTGCCCGTCGATCTTCGCCTTGCTCGCTGCGTAGACGCTGCCGCCGAGCGCGACCAGCAAGGCCGCGAAAGCGACCGCCAGCGCCGGCGCCTGCCGGCGGATTCCCCTGCTCATATTTCCCCCCATTGGACGAGACCGGCCACGGCGCGCGCGGCCACCTGAATGCGCGCACCCTAGCTGAGCAAACGGAGCGAGGTCGGCGGTTCGCTCAATCGCCGGCTTCGTCGGCGCGGCGCGTCGCTTCGAGCAGGGCGACGACCTTCGGGTCCGCCGCCAGCTCGGTCGTGTAGCGGTGCGGCAGCTCGCCGGTGCGGCTGACATTGCCGGACCTTTCCAGTACACCCGCGTGGTAGGCGACGGCGCTGAGGCTGGCCCGGGGCAGCCCGGTGGCGACGATTTCCGCCGGCGCCAGCGGTTGGCCGCTCTCGATCAGGGTGCGCAGGATCTGCCTGCGCACGGGGTGATCGAGGGCGTCATGGCTCGGTTCCGAGGCCATCCCAATTACTTCGTCCCCGCCTGCGCTTCGGATCAATCAGCGCCGGTGAGAGAACGGTATGCGTGTTCATGCGCGGCCGCCGCGGATAGACTCGCTGCAAATACGGTCGGTGGAAAAGGGAAGTCCGGTGTGAGTCCGGCGTGGTCCCGCCACTGTGACCGGGTCAACGAGGTCGCGGGTGCCTTTCCGGGCGCCAGCCACTGGGGATGACACCGATTCCCCGGGAAGGTGCGGCCGACCGTCCCGGAAGCCAGGAGACCTGTCCCCGGCCAGCCAACGAACCCCTCGAGGAAAGGGTGGCGTAAATGCCAAGACTCACCCCGAATCGGCTGGTCGCCGCGTGCGCGCTGGTGCTGGCCCTGTCTCTGTCCACCGCCGCCAGCGCCAGCGCCGCCGCCAAGAGCTTCGGCGCCGAGCTGCGGGTGGTCGGCGCCGGCGGCAAGCTGCTCGCCGAAAAGACCGTCACCACCGGCACCGCCTCGGTCAAGACCAGCCCCAAGGCGACCTGCTTCGGCAAGGGCAGCGGCGGCAGCGGCAAATCGGTCTCGATCGCCGGCAACACGGCGATGGGCCTGCTCGCCATGGCCTCGAAGTCGACTGCCGCGCTGCGGCCGCTGCTGATCAGCGACAGCTTCGACTTCGGGTTGGCGCTGTGCGGGATCGGCAGCAGCGTCGCCAAGGGCAAGTCCTCCTGGTACCTGAAGATCAACCACAAGTCGCCCTCGGTCGGCGGCGACAAGGCCAAGATCAAGAGCGGCGACGAAGTCCTCTGGGACCTGGCGCCGTCCTACCCGTACCCGGAAGAGCTGGTCCTGGTGACGCCGGTGCAGGCGACGGCGGGGATGCCGTTCACGGTCACCGCCTACGGCTACGACGAAAAAGGCAAGCGCAAGCCGGCCGCCGGCGTGACGATCAGCGGCGCCACGAGCGTCACCGACGCGTCGGGCAAGGCGACGGTCACGGTCAGCAAGGCGACGCTGCTCTCGGCGACCAAGAAGGGGGCGATCCCCTCCGCCAAGGTCGGCGTCTGCGTCGGCAACGAATGCCCGCCTAGCGGGTGATTCCCCGCCGTGGCAAGGCGGTCGCGGCGGCGCTGCTGACGGCAGCGCTCGCGGCCGCCGGCTGCGGCCTCGGCGCCGGCGACGAAGTCGGCGAAGTCAGGCTGGACGTGACGCGGGAATTCGGCAGCGTCCCGGTGATCACGTTCCTGCTCACCACGGCCAACGAATCGGACACGGCGATGCGTCAGCTGGAAGCCAACGCCGACATCACCACCCGCTACGGCGGCGGCTTCGTGCAGTCGATCGACGGCGTCGAAGGCGGCCAGCACGACGGGCGCTCCTACGACTGGTTCTTCTTCGTCAACGGGGTCGAGTCGCCGGTCGGCGCCGCCGAGTACGACCTCAACGCCGAGGACTCGGTCTGGTGGGACTACCGCGACTGGACCGCGGCGAGCCGGGTGCCGGCGGTGGTCGGCTCCTGGCCGGAGCCGCTGCGCGACGGCTACGACGGACATGTCCACCGGGTCGTGCTCCGGTGCGAGGGCGGTGGGGAGGCGTGCGCGGAAACCCGCCGCACGCTCGAAGCGGAAGGCGTCACGCTCGCGTCCGGCTCGCCGCCGAACGCGATCCGGGTCCTGGTCGGTCCCTGGCAGCGCCTGCGCTCGGATCCGGCGGCGGCGCTGCTCGGCGCCGGCCCGGCGGAAAGCGGGGTTTACGCGAGGTTCGAGGGCGACGGCGCGGCGACCAGGCTGCACGGTCTAGACGCGGCGGCCGCCGACGCCCGCGCCTTCGGCCCCGACGCCGGCCTGGTGGCGGCGACCCGGCGCTACGAAGCGCCGCCGACCTGGCTCGTCACCGGGGCGACGCCGGCCGGCGTGAGCGCGGCCGCGGCCGCGCTCAGTCCCGGGGTCCTCGAGCATCACTACGCGGTGGCCATCGAAGGCGCGAAGACGACGCCGTTGCCCGTCGGGGAGGGCTGAGTGCGCTCGCGCCTCGCCTACACCCCGCGTCCGAGGCCCCTGCAGGCGGCCTCTCCCGGCGCCGCCGTCGCCTATCTCGGCTCCTTCGTCGTCGTCGCCTTCCTCTACTCGAACCCGCTGGTGCTGGCGGCGCTCGGGGCCGGGATCGCGATCGCGGGCCTGCTCGCCGGCGCCCGGGCGGCGCTGCGCTCGGCGCTCTGGATGGGGGTCGGGCTGGCGCTGCCGATCGCGCTCGTCAACGCGCTGCTGGTCGACCGCGGCGAGACGGTGCTGGCGCGGCTCGGTCACTGGCCGCTGTTCGGCCGGGTCGACGTCACGCTCGAGGCGATCGTCGCCGGCGCCGTGATCGCCCAGCTCGTCATCGTCACCGTCCTCGCCGGCGCCGTCTACTCCGCCTGCGTCGACCCCGACCGGGTGCTGCGGGCGCTGCGTCCCCTCGCCAGCCGCTCGGCGCTGACCGCGACCCTCGTCTCGCGGCTCTTCCCGGTCGCGGTTGCCGACGCCGGCCGCCTGCGCGAGGCGGGCCGCCTGCGCGGGCCGGGCGCCGCCGAGGTCGGGTTGGCGGCGCTCTCGCGGCGGCTGCTCGCCGGCTCGCTCGACCGCGCCGTCGACGTCGCCGCGACGCTCGAGCTGCGCGGCTACGGGCTCGCCGCTCCCCGCGGAGGCCGCCGGCACCGGCGTTCGCGCTTCGACCGCCGCTTCTACGCGGTCGCCGCGATCGTCCTCGCCGCCGGGATCGCCGCCAAGCTCGCCGGCGGCGACGGCTTCCGCACCTACCCGACGATCGAGGTCGGGCTCTCGCCGGCGACGCTGGCGCTCGCCTGCGCGGTCGTCGCCGCCGGCCTGGCGCCGCTCCGCCGCCGCCCGCGCCGCCGTCGCGGTCGGGCACGGGCCGCGGTTGCTCCGGCCCTGGGGGCGCCGCGTGTCTGAGCTCGCGATCCGCCGCGGCATTGCGCCCGCCCTCGCCGTCGAGGGGCTCGGGTATGTCTATCCCCACGCCGGCCGCGCGGCGCTGAGCGACGTCTCGCTGGAGATCGCGCCGGGCGAGTTCGCCCTCCTTGCCGGCCGCTCCGCCTCCGGCAAGTCGACCCTGCTGAAAACGGCCTGCGGCCTGGTCCCGCACTTTCACGGCGGCGAGATCGAGGGCGCGGTCGCGGTCGCCGGCCGCGACGCGATCGAGTCCGGGCCGGGCGAGCTGGCCGCCGTCGTCGGTTACGTCGCCCAGGACCCCGAGTCGCAGGTCGTCTCGACCACCGTCGCCGCCGAGATCGAGCTGCCGCTGGAGATGCGCGGCGACGCTCCGGCCGACCGCGCCCGGGCGGTCGAGGAGGTGGCATTGGCGCTGGCGATCCCGCACCTGCTCGGCCGCACCGCCGACACCCTCTCGGGCGGCGAGCTGCAGCGGGTGGCGCTGGCGGCGGCTCTGGTCACGCGCCCGAGCCTGGTCCTGCTCGACGAGCCGACCTCGCAGCTCGACCCGGTCGCGGGCGACGAGCTGATCTGGCTGCTGCGGCGGTTGAACGAGGAGTGGGGGGTGGCGGTGCTGCTCGCCGAACACCGGCTCGAGCGCTGCCTCGCGGCCGCCGACCGGGTGGTCGCGATGGAGGGCGGGACGGTCGGCTTCGACGGCGCCCCCGCCGAGTTCCTCACCTGGTCCCACGCCGCAGACCCGGCGCTGAGCACCCCCGCCGCCCGCCTCTTCTCGCTCGCCGGGCTCTCGCCATTGCCGGTCGGCGTCCGCGCCGCCCGGCGCGCGCTGGAAGCGGCCGAGGCGGTGCCCGCCGCCCTGCCTGCCCCTGTCGCCCCTGTCACCCCTGTCGCCCCTGTCACCCCTGTCGCCCCTGTCACCCCTGTCCCCCACCCGGGGAAGGCGGGGGGGGATTGGCGAAACCCGGGTCTGCGACCCGGCGAGCGCCGGACCAAGCGGGGCAAGGACGCAGGGAGGCCGAATAGCAGCGCTATTCGGCCGACCGAGGACGCCGCACCGCGCAGCGTCCGCCGCCGCCAGGCGCGGGCGGGGGTTTCGCCAATTCCCCCCATGGCGGCGAGGTCTCGCCCCCGTGCCGGCACCGCCCTGGCGGTGAGAGCGACCTGGATCGAGCTCGAACGCGACGAACGGCCGCACGAGGTGATCCGCGGCCTCGACCTCGCCATCGACCGCGGCGAGCGCGTCGCCCTGATGGGCCGCAACGGCGCCGGCAAGAGCACGCTCCTGCGCGCCGCCGCCGGCCTGATCGAGCCGGTTGCGGGCAGGCTCGCCGCTCCCGGAGGGATCGCGCTGCTGACCCAGAGCCCGGGCGACTTCCTGGTCCGCGAGCGGGTCGGCGACGAGCTGCCGGGCGAGGCCGGCCTGGCGGCGCTGCGCACGGTCGGCCTCGAGCACGCCGTCGACGCCGACCCGCGCGACCTCTCCGGCGGCGAGCGGCAGCGGCTGGCGCTGGCGATCACGCTCGCCGGCCGCATCGAGGGCGGCGAGCTGCCGGGGCTGGTCGCGCTCGACGAGCCGACCCGGGGCATGGACCGCGCCCGCAAGGACGACCTCGTCTCACTCGTCGCCGATCTCGCCACGCGCGGTGCCGGGGTCGTCGTCGCCACCCACGACGTCGAGTTCGCCGCCGCCTTCGCCACCCGCGTCGTCCTCCTCGGCGACGGCGTCGTGATCGCCGACGGCCCGGCGGCCGAGGTGCTGTCCGGCGGCTGGTACTTCGCCACCGAGGTCGCCCGCGTCCTCGATCTTCCCGGCGTCGTCACCCCCGAGCAGGGCGCCGCGGCGCTCCTCGCCGACAGGGACCAAGGGGGGCCGGCATGAGCTGGCAGCTCGTCAGCTTCCTCATCCTCGGCGCCGTCCTGCTCGCTGGCTTCGCTTGGTATGAGCGCTCGCGGCCGCCCTCGCAGGTCGTCGCCCTGGTCGCCGCGCTGGCGGCGCTGGGCATCGCCGGCCGGATCGCCTTCGCCGCCTTCCCCAACGTCAAGCCGACGACCGACATCGTCATCTTCGCCGGCTACGCACTCGGCGGCGCCCCCGGCTTCGCGGTCGGCGCCCTCTCGGCGCTGGTCTCCAACTTCTGGTTCGGGCAGGGACCGTGGACCCCCTGGCAGATGGCGGGCTGGGGGCTGTGCGGCGTGCTCGGCGCGGCGCTGGCGCTCGGTGTCCGCAACGCGGGACGCCTCACGCTGGCCGCGGTTTGCGGCGCTGCCGCCATCCTTTACGGGGCTCTGCTGAACTTCTCCCTGATGGCGACCTACGGGGGGGACCTGTCGTGGAAGCAGTTCGTCGTGCTCGAGGGGCGCGCGATTCCGTTCGAAATCGCGCACCTGGCCGGCAACGTCGTCCTCGCCCTGGTCGCCGGCCCGGCGATGGTGCGGATGCTGATCCGCTTCCGCGAGCGTTTCGAATGGGCGCGCAGGGGAGAGGCGAGGACGTCAGGCCCCGGCGGCGTGTCCCCGGCCCTCCGTGCCGGCGGCGTTGCCGCCCTCGCTCTGGTCGCGCTCGCATTGGGGGCGCTTGCTCCCGCCCCCGCCAGGGCAAGCGACGTCAGCCGCGCCGCGAGCTGGCTGATCTCGATGCAAAACCCCGATGGCGGCTTCGCCGCCTCTCCCGGGGACGACTCCGGCGCCGAAATCACCTGCTGGGCGATGCTCGGGCTTGCCGCCTCCGGCCGCAACCCGCTCGACGTCGCCCGCGCCGGCAGGAGCCCGGTCGACTACCTGCGCGCCAACCTCGGTCAGGTCAGGAGCCCCGGCGACATCGCCCGCACCGTGCTCGCGCTCGAGAGCGCAGGCCTCGACCCGCGCCACTTCGGCGGCGAGAACCTGGTCTCGAAGCTGCTCGCCCGCCGACGCAAGGACGGCTCCTACGAAGGCTGGCCCGGCTCGACCGCCTTCGCCGTCATCGCCCTGCGCGAGGCCGGCGCGACCGGCAGCCTCGGCAGATCCCTCGACTGGCTGCGCGAAGTGCAGGCCGACGACGGCGGCTGGGGTGACGTGCCCGGCTCGCCGAGCACCGCCGACGGCACCGGCGCCGTCCTCCAGGCGCTCGACCCCGGATCGAAGGCCTCTCATCGCGGCCTCACCTACCTGCGTGAAGCGCAGCGCAAGGGCGGCGGCTTCCCGCTCGGCGGCAACGGCGAAATGAACTCGCAGTCGACCGCCTGGGCGATCCAGGGGATCCTCGTCGCCGGCGGAGACCCAAACTCCTTCCGCAGAGGCGGCTCTAGTGCCCCCGACTATCTGACCGCCCGCCAGCAGCCCGACGGCAGCTACCGCTACTCGAAGTCAAGCGACCAGACCCCGATCTGGGTCACCGCCGAGGTCCTTGCCGCCGCCGCCAACAAGCCCTTCCCAATTTCACCACCGCCCCGGGAACCTGCCCCGTCCCGATCAAGCTCCCCAAGCGACTTCGGCGGCCTGCCACCCGGTACGAGCCCCGTGCCCCCGAACGAATCTGCCCCCGCCTCACCGAGCGAATCGGCGGGCGGTGCCGGGGGTACCCCCTCAGGACACTCAGCGCCCCAGTCGGGCGCACTCTCGGGGGCGAAGCCCGTGACCCCCCCCACTGGGGTCGCGTCCGGAGGGGGTACCCCCGGCACCGCCCCCTCCGAACCGCCGGAATCGGGGAAGTCGAGCCCTTCGTCCGAAACGGAGGAATCGGCGCACGACGACAACACCAGTCCCGCCGCCGCGATCCTCCTCGGCCTCGGCGCCGGCGCCCTCCTCTTCGGCGCCGCCTGGGCCGCACGCAAAGGCTGGATGCGCTGGCGCTACGGTCTCTGACCACCGACCGTGGTTGAGGTTCGTCCCGCATAGCGCCACTAAGCTCAGCCACGCTCGCGCGTCTGTGTCACCGAACCGCGACACTGTGGGCATGGACGTCGAGACCGCGATCCGCACCCGGCGCACGCACAAGGCCTTCGGACCCGAGCCGCTGCCGCGGGAGCTGCTCGAGGAGCTGCTCGGGCTCGCCAGCTGGGCGCCGAACCACCATCTGACCGTGCCCTGGCGCTTCCGCGTCGTCGGTCCGCTGACGCTGGAGCGGATGAAGGGGGTCGCCGGCCCGGAGGGCGCGGCGAAGCTCGACCGCTGCCCGACCCTGGTCGTCGTCTCCAGCGCCCTCGGCGGCGACCCGGTCCAGGACGAGGAGGACCTGCACGCGACCGCCGTCGCTGCCTACATCGTCCTGCTCGCCGCCCACGACCGCGGCCTCGCCGGCTACTGGCGGACGCCGGCCCTGCTGCGCGAGGAGGAGGGCCGCGCGGCCGTCGGCCTGCCGCCGGCCGAGCGCGCCGTCGGCCTTCTCCACCTCGGCTATCCCCGCCAGGAGCGTCCCGTCCCCGAGCGCCCCGGCGCCGCCGCCACCGTCGAGTACCTCGACTGATGCTGACCCGGGCGAAGGCAATCGAGGCGATCGCCGGCGAGCACTTCGACGTCGTGGTGATCGGCGGCGGCATCACCGGCGCCGGTGTCGCCCTCGACGCCGCCTCGCGCGGCTACTCGGTGGCGCTCTTGGAGCGCGGCGACTACGCGGTCGGGACCTCGAGCCGCTCCTCGAAGATGGTCCACGGCGGCCTCCGCTACCTGCAGAACTTCGACCTCGGCCTGGTCCGCGAGGCGCTGATCGAGCGCCAGCTGATGGTCCAGCTGGCGCCGCACCTGGTCTACCCGACGCCCTTCCTGGTCGCCGCCCTCGGCGAGGAGCGCCGCGACCGCAAGGTCGGCCTCGGGCTCAACATGTACGACGTGATGGCGACGACGCGGGTCGGCCGCAGCCGCCGCGAGCTGCGCTCATCCAAGCAGGAGGACGAGGACTTCTACTGGTCCCCCGACCGCCATCGCACGATCGACCGCGAGGAGGTACTGGAGCTGGTGCCGGCGCTTGCCGCCCGCGATCCGAAGGACGCCTACCTCTTCTACGACTGCCAGACCGACGACGTCCGCCTCGTCCTCACCGTGCTCGGCGAGGCCGAACGGTTCGGCGCCGTCAGCCTCAACGGCGCCGAGGTCGTCGAGGTCCTCGCCGGCAACGGCCGCGCTGCCGGCGTCGCCTTCGTCGAGGCCGAGTCCGGTGAGCGGATCGAGGTCCGCTGCGACCACGTCGTCAACGCCACCGGCGTCTGGGCGGACGAGATCAAGCCCGAGGTCGTCGAGGAGGAGGACGTGCCGCGGATCTCGCCCAGCCGCGGCACCCACGTGCTCGTCGACCAGGCCGACCTGCCGATGGGCCGCGCCGCCTGCATCGTCCCCGCCGGCTCCGGCCGGATGATCTTCTCGCTGCCCTGGTACGGCCGCACCCTGATCGGCACCACCGACAACGACTACGACGGTGACATCACACACCCGCACCCGGGCGAGGAGGACATCGCCTACCTGCTCGACGCCGTCAACGAGTTCTTCGGCACCTCGCTGACGGACTCCGACCTGGTCGGCGCCTACGCCGGCGTGCGGCCGCTGATCTCCAGCGGCGACCCGCGCAAGTCGGTCGACATCTCGCGCAGGGCGGAGCTGTACGAGACCTCGTCGGGGATGCTGACGATCACCGGCGGCAAGCTGACGACCTGGCGGCGGATGGCGAAGCAGACGGTCGACCGCCTGGTCGAGCGCGAGGGGCGCGAAGCGCCCTGCCACACCGCTGAGATCCCGCTCGGGATGGAGGCCCGCCCGGAGGACCTGGACGCGCCGGAGGGCGTGGGGGAGGAGGCGACCCGGCAGCTCAAGTTCCGCTACGGCCACGCGACCCGCAACGTGCTCGCCCTCGCCCGCGAGGACGGCAGGCTGGCGCAGCCGATCGTCCCCGGCCGCCCCGACCTGCTGGCCGAGGTGGTGATCGCCGCCCGCGACGAGCAGGCGCGCAACCTCGCCGATGTGCTCCTGCGCCGCACCCGGCTGGGGATCCTGGCGGCGCCCGAATTGCGCGACCCCGCCGCCGTCCGCCGCGTCGCCGAGGTGCTCGGCGCCGAGCTGGGCTGGTCGCGGCGACAGGTCAAGCAGGAGGCCGAGGCCTGGCCGCTGGCAGCTGCCGCCGAGGGGGTCGACCCGGCGGCCAGGGTCGCAGGTTGAATAACCTGCGGCGTCGATGAGCAAAGCTGAGCTGGAATCCAAGCCCCTGTCCGAGCTGCACGCCCTCGCCGCCGAGGCCGGCGTCGAGAGGTACCGGATGCTGACCAAGGCCGAGCTGGTCGCGAAGCTGAGCGGCGGCGCCGATTCCGGCTCCGGCTCCGGCGAGCGCACCCCCTCGCGGTCGAGCTCCGAGCGGCGCGATCGCGGTGAGCGCCCGCCGCGCCGGCGGCGGCGCCGCGAGCCGCGCGAGCGCGAGGAGAAGGAGGGCGAGGGCGACGAGCGCGAGCGCGGGCGGGAGGCACCGGCCCCCAAGCCGGAGCCCGCCGCCGCTCCGGCCGCCGCGCCCGAGGGCGAGTCATCGCGCCCGCGCCGTCGCCGCCGTCGCCGCTTCGGCCGCCGCGGCAAGGAGGGCGTGACGATCCAGGACCTGTTGCTGCCGCCCGAGGCGGGCCGTCAGGCGATCCTCTGCGCGGAGACGCGCGAGGGATGCACGGCGCTCCTGCGCGGTGTCGCCGCCGACCTCGCCGCCGCCTCGAAGGGGCCGGACCCGGTCGCCCTGCTGATCGACCCCAGCCCGGAGGAGCTGGCCGACTGGAAGCGCGAGGCGCCGCAGGCGGAGATCGTCGCCGCCGGCCAGGCCCGCCACGCCAGCGACGCCCTCGCCCAGGCGGCCACCCGGGCCGGCAACGGCGAGGACATCATCCTTCTGGTCGACTCCCTGACCCGGCTCGCCAGCGAGCTCGGCGACACCGATACGGCCAAGGAGCTCTTCGACGCCGGCCGCGCCCAGGGCTCGGCGGGCGGCGGCAGCCTCACCGTCGTCGCCGCAATCGAGCGGCCTGCTTAGAGCGACTCGGCGCTTCTAGCGCCTATAAGCGATGCGCCGCCAGCTGGGCTCTTTTGAGAGCTCGATCAGCTCGTCGCTGCGGTCCGGCTGGACGTAGCCGAAGGTCTGGGTGCGCTCGTCGAAGACGATGTCGAGCTCGCCCTCCTTGACCCGCTGGTCGAGCCAGGCGCCGCGGAAGACGAGGCGGCGGATCCAGTGGACGAGGCTGCGGTTGGCGGGACCGACGAGGTCCTCCCAGTTCTCGTTGATGTGCTCGCCGAGGCGGGAGCTGGGCTCGGCGATTTCGCCGCTGACCGCGAGGTCGAGGAGGTCATCGAGCTCCTCCTGGCTGAGTCCCTGGTCGACGAAGGCGAGCTTGACGGCGGCCTGCTCGACCCGCTGACCGAAGTCCTCCTCGTTGAAGGCGAAGCGGAGCTCGCCGTACTCGAGGACGTAGTCCGATCCTGACTCGTAGTTCCCTCTGCGGGTCGTCTTCTTTTCCATGAGTTGAAGCCTGAAACTCTCTGCTCCCGCAAGCCCGGCGTGAGCAGGTGCATGATCTTGCCGATCATCCTAGTCTCGTGCCTGCCTCGGGCATGCCTTGAACGCCGGGTTGCACTTGCAGGGGGTCTCTGACTCGGGGGGAGAAGCACCTCCGCGAGGCCCTGGGAGGGGCATGACGGCATCTCGCCTCAGCCGCCTGCCGCGGCGCCGGATCCTCGCGATCGAGGTTCCGGTCGCCGCCGGCTGGCATTCGCGGCTGCTCGGTCTGAGCGGCCTGGATCGCGACGAGGCCGGCCCGGGGCTGCTGATCCCGCGCTGCGCCAGCATCCACACCTTCGGCATGCGCTTCGCCCTCGACCTCCACTTCCTCGATGGCGACGGCGGGGTGCTGGCGGTGCGCCGCGCGGTGCCGCCGCGGCGGGTCTGCGGATGTCGAGGCGCCGTAGCCGTGCTCGAGCTGCCGGCAGGGGGAGACTCGGCGCCGGCGGCGACTTAGGGCGCCGTGCTGCCCAGCCGACAGGAGATCGCCAGCGTCGTCGTCTGCGAGGACGACGACGTCACCCTCGAGCTGCTCTGCGACCACCTGGTCGCCGACCGCTACTCGGTGCTGCCGGCGCCGAGCGCCTCCGACGCGCTGCGCCTCTGCCGCTACAACCACCCCGACCTGCTCCTCCTCGACCTCTCATTGCCTGACGCCTCCGGCCTCGACGTCCTGCGAGAGATCCGCGACGCCGACGGCGTCGACTCGCGCTTCGACCCGCGACTGCCCGTGATCGTCCTCACCGGCCGCGGCGCCGAGACCGACCGCGTCCGCGGCCTCAATTCCGGTGCCGACGACTACCTGACGAAGCCCTTCTCCTATCCGGAGCTGCGCGCCCGGATCGGCGCCGTCCTCCGCCGCCGCTCCAGCCGCCGCGACGGCCCCAGCCGGGTCGGCGAGCTGATCATCGACCCGGTCCGCCGTAGGGTCACCGTCGGCGAGCGCGAGGTGCCGCTGGCGAAGAAGGAGTTCAGCCTCCTGCGCGCCCTCGCCGTCGACCCGACCCGGGTCTTCTCCAAGGAGGAGCTGCTGCTGACCGTCTGGGGCTTCCGCGACCCCGGCCGGACGAGGACCCTGGATTCGCATGCAAGCCGGCTGAGGCGGAAACTCGACCCCGAGCACGGCCGCTACGTGATCAACACCTGGGGCATCGGCTACCGCCTGATCGACGGCTGACGGGCCGACCCTCTCCTCCTCGCGAATTGCCGACGAGCAGGGCGAATGGTTAATCCGGCTTGTTTGACGCCGGTCGATTGCCGGTCCTACAGTTCTCCCGTCGGTGGGGCCTTGGTCGTTAAGACCTCCTGCGGGTTCGCAGGCGACCCGATCGGCAGGGGGACTTGGCGCTCACCGTCAGGGACGCCGACGAGGCGACCTCGATGCCACCCTGAGCGCCAGGCCATGATGCCGGCTCGAAAAGCGCGCCCCAGAACGAATGAGAGTCTGGGCTGGGGCGCGCTTTCGCGTGGTGCTGATGGCGGGGGCGGTCGCGGCGCCTGTCCGTTGCCGCAGGCTGCCTCCGCCTTGGCGCCCTATGCGCTCTTGTGGGTCATCACGACCGGCATGGTCTGACCGCTGGCAGAGACAGTCATCGCCCATCACCCCCTTTCCTATGACGGGATGAACGGACGCGACCGATAGAACCAGACCCACTAAAAGAACGCGACCTATCGAAAAGGCAGAACCCAGCATTTATGCGCAATGCGCGGCTGTTGGTCGATTAACCTCCCTTGCTCGGAAAAAGCTGGTCAATCAACGGAGGTCGCTGTGGCACGGACTGGGAGCGAGAAGTTGGTCAAGGAGGAGTCGGGCAAGACGCTATGTCAGCCGCTCTCACACGCCCTGCGGGTCCGGATCCTCGAAGTCGCCAACGAACGCGCGATCAGCCCGGTCCAGTTCGTCAACGAGGAGCTGCAGCCGAAGGGCATCGTCTTCAAGAGCCCCCAGCATCCGATGTCGCACGTCAGCTACCACTTCCGCGAGCTGGAGAAGGCGGGCTGCCTCTACGTGATTGAGACGATCCAGCGGCGAGGGGCGATTGAGCACGTCTACGTCGGCAAGGTCACCCTCACGACGGATGAATTTGAGAAGCTCTCAAAAGAGGAGCGGAGCGACCTGTCTCGGGTTGGCCTCCAGGGCTTCATCGCCCGTGCGGACAGCTCCATGTGGACTGACACCTTCGATAAGCGCAAGGACCGCTTCCTGGCCTGGATGCCGCTCGCTCTAGACGAGCAAGCGTGGCGCGAGGTGATTCAGGCCCTCGACGTGTGCTTCGAAACCGTGCGGAAAATCCAGATCGATGCTGGCGACCGCCTCGAAGAGAACGAGGACCCCCCTGTGCCGGCAACCATGGCCCTTTTCGGGTTCGAGTCGCCACCACCAACCAAGCCTCCTGCAGCTCCAGAAGACTGATCGCAGACCCTGCTTCATACCTTTTGCACTGTGTCCAGTTGAAAGCCTGTCTTTCACTCGCTTCGCTTCAGAGCTGTCGTTTTCCTTGACCTTTGCCGGCGTGATGTTTTGGACGCGCCGTCAAATGGAATTACACCGGAGGAACGAGCCTCACTAAATGATTCGACTCTCTTAAAAAAGTAGGTATTGCCAACCGCGTTCCCGCTGACAGTATGCCGCTCCAATTCGGTACGCACCGAGTTTCCAGTCAAGCGAGCGGGGGGAGTGAGTGTGAGTACGCAGCGGAATGCGCGACGGCGGTCAGCAGCTTTTTTCAGTCAGCGTCGCCTCGGCCTCTTTGGGGTCATCGTCCTCTTGGTGCTGCTTGTCGGCGCTGGAATCGCCTTCGCATCCGAAGACGGTGGCTCGCAGACTGCTGGCGAACGTGCGCCCGCGGCTTCAGGGGGAGTCGAACTCCCCCAGCTCCGCACCGCCACCTCGAAGACGTTCGAACTCCCCAGCGGCGCCCGCGAAGCGCGGATCTATCAGGCACCGGTCAACTACCGCGACGAAGACGGCAACTGGCAGCCGATCGAAGAAGGGCTCGAACGAGAGGGCAACGCCATTGTCAACGGCGAAGGCAGCTTCGACCTGCGGCTGCCGAGCCGCATGGGCGCCGAACCGCTCCGCTTCTCGATCGGCGATCAATGGATCGCAGAGCGCCTGCTCGGCTCCCCAACCGAAGCCGGCGAGCTCGAAGGCGAAGCGGCGACCTATGAAGCCGCCGACCCCGGCACCGAATTCGAGTTCTCGACCCTCGGCGAAGGCGTCGAGCAGAAGATCGTCCTCGCCAACGCCTCGGCGCCCAGCACCTTCCACTACGAGCTGAGCGTCTCCGACGGCCTCACCCCGACGAAGGCCGACAACGGCTCGATCGAGTTCAAGGACGCCGACGATAAGACCGTCGCCGCCCTCGCGCCGCCAGTTATGTACGACGCGCACGGCGAGATCTCGGCTGAGGTCACCTACGAGCTCGTGTCCCAGCCCGACGGCACCTGGGAGCTGACCGTCGAAGCCGACCCAAACTGGCTGGACCGGCCCGATCGCGCCTTTCCCGTGACCCTCGACCCCGCCCTCACCAAATGGGTCAGCACCAGTTCCAACTGCGTGATCCGGGGAGGTTTTTACGCGGAATCCTTCGGTTGGTGCAGCAACAGCGGCTGGCCGTGGATCGAGGCATATGCCGAACACAGCGACAACGAAGTTGCCCGCACCCTGCTGTGGTCTGCGATCGGCCCGAATAACTCCACCAACCCGATCCCGGCCAACTCCTACGTGCTCGACGCGAAGCTCTGGATGTATGGGCTGTATGAAACGACGGGCACGAACGCCGTGCAAGCGCGACGGGTCACGGTCGACGGCGGAGCGGGACCGATCCAGGACTGGAACACCGAAGCGAGCTGGAACTGCTTCGCAGTCTTCTATGGCTGCACCAAATGGACGACGCCGGGCGGCGACTTCACCGAACAGGGCGGCGAAGTCAAAACGAGCGAACGCGGGACCGCACCGGGCTGGTGGCACTTCGGCGTCACTTCGCTGGTCCAGGACTGGCTGACCGGCGCCGCCGAGAACCATGGCGTGATCATCAAGCAGGACAACGACAGCCTCGAATGCACCGGCAGCGGCCTCGCCTGCACGGATCGCCGGGCGATCTTCGCCTCGGCCGCCTATTCCGAACAGGGCCAGCGCCCGTATTTCGAAGTCAGGTACTGGCCGCCGGCGCCGGCCACGAGCAAGCTCACCTCGCCCTCTGAAGGGAAGATCACGGCGCGGCGGCTGAAGCTCGCCTCGAGCTGGAGCGGCAAAGTCAGTGGCATCACCTACCAGTGGCGCGAAGGCAAGGAAGAACCATTCAAAACGATCCCTGAAAGCCTCGTCCGCAATCAGAACAACCAGACGATCACCTGGCCCCAGGTGCCGGGAGAAGGCAAAACGGCCAGCGACCCTCTCTACTTCGACGTAACCAACGCCTCCGAAGCTCTGACGAAACGCGGCGGGACGATTCAGGTCCGTGCCATCTTCGACGGCAACGAAGCCGCCAACGGCTACAGCGCCGCGGTCGAAGTGCTCGTCAACCGCTGGACCGGCGCTGCCAGCGACGCCACCGCGCAAGTCGGCCCCGGGACGGTCGACCTGCTGACCGGCAATCTCAGCGTCGCCCGCTCTGACGTTTCGATTTCGGCCTTCAACGCGGCGCTGTCCTTCACCCGCACCTTCAACTCGCGAGGTCTGCTCCCGGGTCCCGGCTCGCCCGCATTCAACGAAGAAACGAAAGCGCGTGAAGAACAGAACAAGGGCGTCCTGGGGCTGGGCTGGAAACCGGGCACGGCGATCGAAGCCGAAGGCGGCTCGGAATGGCGCAGCATCCGCACCGAAACCTTCAAAGAAGAAGTCGGAGAAGAAGAATTTGAAGAATTCTCCTATGCGATCTTGACCGACACCGAAGGAGGCGAAATCCCCTTCGAAATCGTCGGATCTAACTACGTCACGCCTCCCGAAATGACCGGTTGGTCTCTGTCCGCGGAAGGCAGCAACTTTGCCCTTGCCGACCCGAGCGGGACGAGGACGACCTTCGAACAGGTCTCGGAAGGCTCTACCGAATACGTGCCGAGCGCCGTCACCTTCCCCGGTGGCCCCGGCAACAAAGTGACGATGGTCTACAAATTCGTCGAAGGGCGGAAGCGGCTGCAAGCGTTGCTGTCCCCGGCGCCGCCGGGGGTCTCCTGTGCCACCGAAGCCGAAGCTCTCATCCACGGTGGATGCAAAGTCCTGCAATTCAACTACGAATACAACGCCGGCTGGGGAATGCCCTCCTCCTACGGCGAACGGCTCGTCAGGATCAACTACGTCGCGCCCGGGTTCGGCGTCAACACCAACGTCGCCCAGTACAACTACGACTCCCACGGCCAGCTGAAAGAAGCCTGGGACCCGCGCATCTCGCCCGCCCTGAAGGAGGAATACACCTACACTGAAGGTGGCCAGCTCAAAACGATCAAGCCCCCAGGGCAGGAACCCTGGGAAATGGAATACGGCGCGATCGAAGGCGAGCAGGCCAACGGCCGGCTGCTCGCCGTCAAGCGCGCAAGCCTCCTCGCCAGTCCGAACAACGTGGCGACGACGACGATCGCCTACGGCGTGCCGCTCTCTGGGTCGGGCGCCTACGAAATGGGAACGAGCAGCGTTGCCCAGTGGGGCCAGCAGGACCTGCCGACTGACGCGACGGCGATCTTCGCGCCGAATCAGAAGCCGGCCTCGAACCCGCCTTCGACCTACACCCCGGCAACCATCTACTACGTGGACGCCGAAGGCCGGGGGGTCAATACCGCGACCCCGTCCGGCGCGGGGACCTCGAACCCCTCGATCACGACCTCCGAATACGACGAATTCGGCAACGTCGTCCGCGAACTGACGCCGCAGAACCGGCTGGCTGCACTCGCCGCCGGCTCGGGCTCAGTCGCCAAGTCCCACGAACTGGAGACCAAGCGCCGCTACAACGCCGACGGCACGCAGTTGGAAGAGGAATGGGGTCCGCTGCACCAGGTCCGTCTCGAATCGGGGACGACGACCTCAGGCCGCTTCCACAAGCTCGTCGAATACGGAGATCCCGCGCCTCCCGCCGGGCAGCCGGCCTATCGCCTGCCGACCAAGGAAACGACGGCAGCGCTGGTCGGCGCAAGCCTTCTCGATCAGCGGGTCACCGAAACCAAATACAACTGGGAACTGCGGAAGCCGACCGAAGTGATCGTCGACCCCAGTGGCCTCAACCTCAAGACCGTCACCGCCTACGACCCGACCACGGGCCTGCCGACCGAACAACGCCAGCCGAAAAACCCCGAAGGCGGCGGAGCCGGGACGACCAGGACGCGCTACTACGGAATCGGAACGGGCGAATGCTCAGGCGCTTCCCTCTACGCCGGCCTGCCCTGCAAGATCGAACCAGCCGGACAGGCAAGCGGGAGCGGTCGCCCCGAACTCCTCGTCAAGATCTTCGCCACCTACAACGCCTACAACGAGCCAGAACGGATCCTCGAAAGCCCCGGCGGGCAGCTTTTCACCGGTGAAGTTCGCCGAACGGATCTGACCTATGACGCCGCCGGCCGCCAGCTGACCAAGCAGATCACCGGCGCCAGCTCCCCCGGCGTCGCCGCCGTCCCCAAGGTCGAACAGACCTACGGCGCTACCACCGGCCTGCCGACCAAAACCCAGTTCGTCTGCGAACCGACCTGCGGCAGCGCCGGCCCCGAATATGCCACCTCCGTCGGCGCCCCGGGAACCGGCAACGGCCAGTTCGCCCATCCCGCCGACATCGCCGCCGATCCCAAAGGCAACCTCTGGGTCGTCGACCAGGGCAACAACCGGATCCAGGAGCTGAACGAAAAAGGCGAATTCGTCAAAGCCTTCGGCTCCGGCGGAACCGGCAGCGGCCAGTTCCGCAAGCCGAAGTCGATCGCCTTCACCTCGAGCGGCAGCTACTGGGTCGCCGACTCCGCCAACAACCGCCTCGAGCAGTTCAACGAAAAAGGCGAATTCCTGAAAGCGGTAGGCAGCAAAGGCACCGGCAACGGCCAGTTCTCAGGCCCCGAAGGAATAGCGATCGACGCCAAAGGCAACGTCTGGGTCGCCGACACCCTCAACAACCGGATCCAGAAGCTGAACGAAAAAGGCGAATTCGTCGCCGTCGTCAAACCCGCCGCGATGGGGGCGATCGAACCAACCGGGATCGACATCGCCAAAGGCAACGTCTGGGTCGCCGACTGGGCAGGCAACAGAGTCGTCGAGCTCAATGAAGCCGGCGAATTCACCCGAGCCTTCGGCTCCGAAGGCTCGGGCAACGGCCAGTTCAAGCACCCGCTCTCGATCGCCGCCGACGGCGCCGGCACCGTCTGGGTCGGCGACCAGAACAACGCCAGGGTGCAGGGCTTCAACGAAAAAGGCGAATACCTGCGCGAATTCGGCTCGCAGGGATCGGGGACCGGCCAGTTCGGGTTCCCCGCTGGGATGACGGTCGACGCCAAAGGCAACCTCTGGGTAGTGGACGCCCCGAGCCGTGAAAGGCGGATCGCCCCCTCGACCCCCGAAGGCCCGAGCGCCGCCTACGGCTTCGACGAGAACGAAGGCAAACTCGCCCACGACGCCGCCGCCCACCACGAAGGCACCGCCGAAAGCACCAGCTGGGTCGAAGGCAAATACGGCAAGGCGCTCTTCTTCAGCGGGACGCCGAGCAGCTGCGTCTCGGTTCCCAACAGCGTCGACCTGCAGCTCTCGGGCTCCTTCACCCTCTCGGCCTGGGTGAAGCCGTCGACCCTGAAACAGGGAGCGCCGATCTTCTTCAAGGAATCGGAATCCTTCTACGGCTACTCGCTCTTCTTCGGCGCCTTCGCAGAAGGCTACGTCTCCGGCTACGTCGCCGAACCAGAACACGCCTACGCCGAAGTCGAATCGGCCGAAAAACTGACCGCCAGCACCTGGGCTCACGTCGCCCTTACCTCCGACGGCACCACCCTGCGCCTCTACGTGGGCGGCAAACAGGTCGACACCGCCTCGGCCAAAGCGGTGATGGAAAGCAAAGGGCCGCTCTTGATCGGCTGCGCGAAGAACTTCAAAGAGGGCTTCAAAGGCACGATCGACAACGCCCGCATCTACAACCGTGCCCTGACCGGCGCCGAAATCGAATCCGAAAAGGGCACCGCGATCACGACCGTGCTCGACGGCGACCGGATCCAGAAGTGGACGAACGCCGGTACCGACACCCAGGCGACGACCACGACCTACGACGCGCTCGGCCGGCCCAAGGAATACGAAGACGCCGACGGCAACGTCGGCAAAACGACCTACGACATCGACGGCCGCCCGGCGACCACTAGCGACAACAAGGGCTCGCAGACGGTGACCTACGACGCGACCTCGGGCCTGCCGGTCAAACTCGAAGACTCCGCCGCCGGAACCTTCACCGCCGCCTACGACGCCGACGGCAACATGACCGAACGAACGCTGCCGAACGGGATCACTGCCAAAACGACCTTCAACGAAGCTGATCAGCCGATGTCCCTCGCCTACACCAAGACGTCCTCCTGCGGGACGAGCTGCACCTGGCTGGAAGAAACGCTCGAACGCTCGATCTTGGGCCAAATCACCACGATCAACGGCACCCTTGTCAAAGACGCCTACAAGTACGACAAGAGTGGCCGCCTGACCGAAGCCCAGGAAACGCCAGCCGGAGGGGGCTGCACGACCCGCGCCTACGAATTCGACGCCGACTCGAATCGCACGAAGATGCAAACGCGGCCGCCCGGCGTGGGCGGCGCCTGCGTCACCTCCGGCGGCAGCGAACAGAAATACGGCTACGACGCCGCCGACCGCCTCGAAGGCCCGACCTACGACTCCTGGGGCCGGATCACGACCCTGCCGGGCGAATTCGCCGGCGGCAAAGAACTGAAGACGAGCTACTTCTCCACCGACATGGTCGCCGAACAGATCCAGAACGGCGTCACCAACGCCTACCAGCTCGACGCCGGCCTTCGCCAGCGCCAGCGGGTGCAGGCTGGCGGTCTGGAAGGCGTCGAAGTCTTCCACTACGACAACGGCTCAGACTCGCCGGCATGGACCCAGCGCGGCTCGACCTGGACCCGCAGCATCGGCGGTATCGCCGGCGAACTGGCCGCGGTCCAGGACAGCGGTTCCGGAATCACCTTCCAGCTCACCGACCTGCACGGCGACGTCGTCGCCACCGCTGAACCGAGCCCGACGGCGACGAAACTGAAAGCGACCTTCCGCTTCGACGAGTTCGGCAACCCGGTTTCGGGGAGTGCCGGGCGCTTCGCGTGGCTGGGCGGCAAGCAGCGGCGCACCGAACTCGCTTCGGGTGTGATCCAGATGGGGGCACGGAGCTATGTGCCGGCGCTCGGGCGGTTTCTGTCGCAGGATCCGATTCCTGGCGGCTCTGCGAACGCGTACGACTACGCGAACCAGGATCCGATCAATTTGTTCGACCTTGCTGGAGAGTGTCCGAAAAATAACCCCGGCAGCGGGTGTCATAGAGGCAATGGAGCGCTAGCGGAAAGCGCAGTAGAGAGACGTCGCCGCACGAGAGTGGGCGAGCGCGCGCACGATATTAATCACTTCAAGGTTGCCTGCGCCGGCAAAGGTGGCTGTCATGTTGTTGGGCAGAGTCATGGTGGTGGGCTAGACGTGGGTGGCATTGTTCTCAATGTAATTAATGCAACTATTCAGGGTTGGAGCAGGGAAGCTTCGCAAAACTGGAGTCAGGTCAGAGAAGTGATTGGGGCCGCTGCGCCAGGACAGGAACAGGCACTGTGGTCCTGTGCGAAAGCCGCGTCTGAAGGACTGGGCCAAACTGCCGCACTCTGGTCGGGAGGCCTTCTCGAAAAGGGGATCGCGGGTGGATGGGCCGCTTTCCGATGTGGGGTCGCATACTCCACGGGCTGAAGGAGTTGAGCTAGACTGTCTGGTCAATTCATTTGAGGCTATTTCCACCATGAGAATTATTCGAGTGACCGAGAGGCTTCAAGTACCACTGGGGCTCCAAATTGCCGCGGCTGTTCTCGTGCTTGAAGCGTTGGCTCTGAGTCCAGTTGCGCCGCGCAGCCCTTTCTTGCTAGTTCTGGGGCTCGGGTTCGATGCTCTCATCGTTGTGTTTTTACTGCGAGGTAGTAGGACGGCGTGGATATTTGCCCTGGCTGCAGCGCTCCTGGGGGTCGCCAGTCCCTTCGTCGGGGGCGCAATTTGGTCAATTGGTTCAGGCCTTGCTGTTGCCAGTTGCCTCCTTTTGCCTGGATCTCGACGGTACGTTTGGAATAGTGAACGCACTGATGTGTCGGGTACGGGCCATTTCATTACTTTTTTGGATGGCGTATCTAACGCTGTCATGCGGCGCCTGTTGGCTCCAGGCGATATCTTTACGTGGAAGCTTGTCGGTCAACTGCTCGCACTCGTTGTTGCGCTCTTTCTCCTCGTCGGCGCGGCGTCATTGTGGAAAGATGGGTCTGGCTCCGGAAGCGTAGTCGTCGCTGCCCTTTATAGAGCCGTGTGGATTGCGTACTCGCTTTGTCAGGTCGGCTTGGTTGTAGTGCTAATTGTGGTTCTGTGTCTACATGTATCGCGACGCCGTTCGCAGGATTTAGATCGCGGAGCGCGGTAGAGGTTCAGAGCGTTCGACGACCCGCGCCAACCGCTTCGACCCCGATGTCCTACACGTTGGCGAAATCACCCCCTTTGTGCTCATCGCGGCAGCGATCTATCCGTGGCACCGCTCTCGTCATGCGGGGAAAGCTGCACCTGGCTCGAAGAAACCCTCGAACGCTCGATCCTGGGCCAGATCACCGGGGTCAACGGCACCCTAGTCAAAGACGCCTACAAGTACGACAAGAGTGGCAGGCTGACCGAAGCCCAGGAAACGCCGACCGGCGGAGGCTGCACGACCCGCGCCTACGAATTCGACGCCGACTCGAACCGCACGAAGATGCAAACGAGAGCACCAGGCATCGGCGGCGCCTGCGTCACGACGGGAGGCACCGAACAGAAATACGGCTACGACGCCGCCGACCGCCTCGAAGGCCCGACCTACGACTCCTGGGGCCGGATCACGACCCTGCCCGCAGAATTCGCCGGCGGCAAAGAACTGAAGACGAGCTACTTCTCGACCGACATGGTCGCCGAACAGATCCAGAACGGCGTCACGAACGCCTTCCAGCTCGACTCCAGCCTTCGCCAGCGCCAGCGGGTGCAGGCCGGCGGGCTGGAAGGCGTCGAAGTCTTCCACTACGACAACGGCTCAGACTCGCCGGCATGGACCCAGCGCGGCTCGACCTGGACCCGAAACATTGGCGGGATCGGCGGCGAACTCAGCGCCGTTCAGGAAAGCGGCTCGGGGGTCACCTTCCAGCTCACCAATCTGCACGGCGACGTCGTCGCCACCGCTGAACCGAGCCCGACCGCGACGAAACTGAAAGCGACCTTCCGTTACGACGAGTTCGGCAACCCGGTTTCGGGGAGTCCTGGGCGCTTTGCATGGCTTGGCGGCAAGCAGAGGCGCACTGAGCTCGCTTCAGGCGTAATCCAGATGGGACGGCGGAGCTATGTGCCGGCGCTTGGGCGGTTCCTGACGCCCGACCCCATTCCGGGAGGGTCGGCCAATGCGTATGACTACGCGAACCAGGATCCCGTCAACGCCTTCGACCTGGGAGGTGAAAAATTGTGTGTCCACCTAGAGGAATTGGGTGGCGCCGAAGTCTGCGCGAATCGTGCAAAAGGTTTAAAGCGAAAGGTTGAACATGTCATTCAGGTGACGAATCGCCTCGAACGCAAATTCCGTAGATGGAAAGCTGCGCATCCTCATGCGAAACCGACCGAGAAGCATGGATGGAGTCCGTGCAAAGTTGCCGGTGTGGGCTTGGACGTCGGAGGCGCTATAGCGACCACGGTCGGAGTCGGCCTTGATGCGACGGGGATCGGGGCCGTGGTGGGCGGCCCACTGACGCTCATCGGTGGTGCCACGGATTTGGCTGGCGTTGGAGCCGACGTTGCCGGCCACGAGGGATGGTGTTAATCTGGAGTCTGCGTCGAGGTTTAGAAGACGTGAGGAACTCAGTGGCGCACCTTCGGAATAGGCAGGTAGGCGAAATGCAAAGTGTTCCCACCGCCGGTTGTCCGTCGCGTCGGCGCATGTGGTTAATTCGCAGCCTTGCCGTATCTTTCTCAACGGTAGCACTCATTGTCGCACTGGTTGCGGCCGACTTGGCGGTGACGCTAGGGGCTGTGGTGATCTGGATACTCACGCTACTCGGAGCGGCATTCGGCGGGTGGAGAGATCACAAGAGCGTTGTATAGATGCACGTGTGTTGGATTCAAGCGCGAGGTGGGTTTGTGAGATATGCGGCGCTGTGTGCACATTCAGAATATGCAGGAGACTGTCGATGAAGAGTTGGGCATTGGTAGTGCCTGTAGCCCTAGCAATTGGGCTTGCTCTATTCCTTCCGTTGCTTTGGCATCTTCGCAGGGAGGTGCTTTTAGGTTGGCGCGAGCAGTTTGGAAACAACGTTGGCGATAATGAAAGCGCTGTCAAAGCGCGCTTGGACGCATTGCGAGCGATGGAACCTATGGGTTGGGGAGTAATCGTGATGCTCACGATGATTTTAATCGTGATAATGTTTATTTTTGGAGCTGTTGTTTCCTATGGTGGAGTGGCAGTATGCGTGGTTGGCGCGGTTGCGATTGTCGTGCTGATCGCATTGTTCAACGTTCTACTGTTCGCCCAAATTCGACTGCCGTCAGGCGTGGGCGGCGAGACTACTTGAGCGCAGTATTGCGGCTGCCGTGGTGGGGAATTTGCTTGATAGTTCAGTATCGGGAAACTTTGTTTTGTATGGCCTTACCGATCAGCGAGACCAAGCGATAGATCCGTGGTCAGATAATTGATCAGTCGCAGACCTATGCGCTCGGACGTGGAGCGGTCTTCTGTTGTCAGGGTAGGTACTTGGCGTAGACGACGAAGTCTTGGCGGGCGGCCCTGCCGAGGTCGGAGTTCCACTTGGCTTTGTATTCGCGCCGGCGCGGCATCGGACCGTCTTCGATTATCTGGGCCGGACGGGAGACCGAAGCTATTGGCTCATTGCCGGTGGTGGGGGCTACGTCCTCACTATTTTGGGCGCGGCAACTGGCGCGGGAGACCTAGAGGGCTTGTGCTTGAGGCCCAACGTCATGTGAAGAATGCATGGGCGTACGTGCATTTACCTGGGGGGCCGTAGTGGAGGAGGTGTATTCACCCCGCGCTTGATCGCCATTTACCATCAGGATGTTTACCCATTGAGACAGGGCGCCAAGCAGACCTTGCTGCGCATTCGGCATTCTGATCACATGATGGCCATATATGCAGTGCTTGGTGGGATGTCGCTCGGTGAGATCATCGGAGGTGCGGTGGCCTTGTTTGTGTCGGTGTTTGCCATTTTCTTCTGGGGAAGCGGCCTAGGGTGGCGGGAGTCGAGGAACGACCGCCGGAATGGTCTGTGAGCTGAAAGCGCCCCTAGCCAGCAAATAGGGTGGGCGCTTTCGCGTGGTTGGGCGCCCGCACCGAACTCCCATCTGGAGTGGTTGAGGTCGGTGCTATTCGCGCCCTCACGGGCGTTGGGGGTAGTGCAGAAGTGGGCTGAATCCCGATCGTATGTAGGCAGCCATTGAAAGATGTCAAGATCCAACCGCGGACGACAGCGGACGATCCTCGGGGCTTCCATAATTGTTGCCGTGGTGATCGTCGCGGTAATCGCGGGGATATTGATCGGCGCCAAGGGGTTTGAGGTCGCGCTGCCGGCTATTTCCGGCGGAGTTGGCCTTGTGGCTATCTCGCTGCTGTACTGGTTGCGGACCGGGAAGCACGATGCGGACGCTCACGATCAGGACTGAGCAGCCCCAACTCGATAGTGGCCCCCCAAGCAAACTTCAGCGCTTTACGGAAGCGGGCGCCGTGGACGCCCCTGGAAAAGGCGATTTGGGCAGTGGCGCTGGTAGTCACGATCACCGTGGCTATCTTGGCGGCCGTTGGCCTGATTGGAGACTGGGCGCTTTTCATCGGATGCGTGATAATCATGGCGGTAAGCCTGATGAGGTGGCGAGCGGAAACGAAATCGGCCGAGCCGGACGCTGGCGATCACCGCTCCGATTGAATCAGGGCACATAAGTAGGAGCGGTTTGCGTGTCGTGTAGGGTCATTTACCCCGCTTTGACTCGAATTCCACCATGACGGACCCTCACGTCGACCGATGAGACGACCAAGGAAATCGCACTGCTCTCGGTGCTTTTGGTGCTGGTGTCGATAGGTGTCGCATATGCCTTGAATAGAGACGAGCCGGGGCCTGAGCCGTCGAGGCAGGTCAATGTGTCGAGGATGGTCCGGTCTGATCACGGCGGATGCCGGGGAGCGGAAGATCTGCCGATCAAGATCCCGTTGGGGCTATACCCTCGAACTTACCGCGTCCTCGTCAATCGGACCGTCATAGGATGCGGGAGCAGTCTGGGCGGCTGGTTTCGTCTCGTCGCGAACCTCCGTGCCCATCACGGGTCCAGGGAACTGTGCTACTCGCTGGAACAACCATCGAGAGGCACCACCAGCGGAGGCGCCTGTGTCCAGGTGTCCCCGCCGGTCCCGATCTGTCATTCGCAGTGCCAGATAGAGCCCAGTGGCCTGAATCCGGGCCGGAACGGCGTTTCGAAGGTCACCGTGGTCTCCGGCGCGGTCGAAGGGAAGGTAAGAAACCTTACGCTGTCGGTCGCAGATCGTAGTATCGCGCCCGGGCCACGTCCAATTGCGGCGGTGATGAGCGGAGCTCTCGCCAGGAAGTTCGGGCTGCGCGGAGACGTTTCCATATTCGCCTATCTGGTCGAGCCCTGCCTGGCCGCTGGGCAGGAGGTGTCTGTCGTCGCTGGTATGGAAGCGGGGCGAAAGGTGTATCTACGCGGAAGCGCCTTGGCGGAGTGTCGCTGAGCCTTCGCGCTCACCTTGCCATGATGGGGTCCTCGTGAGAATTCCTAAATACCTGCGGAATCGCGGTTGGACGCCCGTCGAAGTATTGATCTGGCTCCTTCTGATGGTTGCTTTGATCACCTTCGCGGTTCTGGTCGATGTCGGGGTGGTTCGGTCTTTGCCGTTCTTCGCCGTAAGTTTCCTTGCCGCTGCCCTGGCCCTGCACCGAATGCGAGTGGAAACCCGGCGGCGAATCGAAGGCGCTGACGACGGGTAAGCCGGTCTGCCCTGTATTAGGTGCGCGGCTACGGCCTTTCGCCAGCTCACGCGCTACCGATCGTGGCGGTTGCGGTGATTGCCGTCAGGTTGCTCGCCTTGACCGTCTCAGCTCAGCTTCGCAGGTTTCAGAATGGCGTCACCAATGCCTTCCAGCTCGACTCTCGATTCAAATGCCAAGTCGGAGTCTAAGACACTAACCGTCCTTATTTGGCGCCTAGGAGTCGGGTGTGTGTTCCTGGTTCTACTCGTCGGCGCCACGTACAACTGGGAGCACGGATCTGGGCAGCACAGTGCCATCGTCGCGGCCATAGCGGGCGCTGCTTGGCTTTGTTACGCCGTGGAGTGCCCCCGCTTTGACGGACACCTGAGCGCTGCGTCGTCTGACGCCGCAGGAAGGATGTCCAGAGATGGAAAAGAGGAGGGGACGGGCATACCCGCCTGAGTTCCGTCGCGAGGCCGTC